>VYLE01000479.1_pt1 | contig 21701 bp, 20 predicted proteins | sample 5114391 | NCBI WGS metagenome assembly VYLE01 (sample SAMN12291771, study PRJNA351875) | freshwater metagenome | isolation source: freshwater lake | place: USA: Michigan, Kent Lake | collected 2013-08-15
CGCGCAGCGGGCAGGGGCGGCGCTGCCGGGATGGGATGCGGTGGCGCGCCGGGCGGCGGAGGTCTTGGCGCGGGTGGTGGCGGAGGTGCGGGCGTGACGAAGTGGGAAGACGAACTGGCGTTGGCCGTGGCGGCGGCCGAGGATGCGGGGGTGGCGCTGCTCCGCCATCACCGGGCGCGTGACCGGCTGCGGGTGGAGGAGAAGCGCGCGGGTGACTTTGTGTCGGAGGCGGATCGCGAGGCCGAGGCACTTTTGAAGCGGCGGCTTCTGGGGGCGCGGCCGGGGGATGGCTGGCTGGGCGAAGAGATGGGGGAAGAAGCGGGACAGGGGCGGCGCTGGGTCGTCGATCCGCTGGACGGGACGACGAATTTCCTGCGCGGGTTGCCCTATTGGTGCGTGTCTGTCGCGCTGGAGGTGGAGGGGCGGCCGTTGCTGGGGGTGATCCATGACCCGCTGCATGGCGAGACATTCGCCGCCGCGCCGGGGACGGGGCTGCGGGTGAATGGACGCATCCTGCCTGCCGTGGCGCGCGCGGGGATGTCGGGGGCGCTGTTCGGGACGGGCATCCCGTTCGGTGGCATGGCGCATATCGAAGACCATGCCGCCGATATCGCGCGGCTGATGCCGCATTGCGCCGGGGTGCGGCGGACGGGGGCCTCGGCGCTTGATCTGGCCTATGTGGCGGCGGGGCGGCTGGACGGGTTCTGGGAGCGGAGGCTGCGGCCTTGGGATGTGGCGGCGGGGCTGGCGCTGATGGCGGAGGCGGGCGTGCGGGTGGAAGGCGTGGCGCTGGGCGAGGACCCCTGGGAGACGGGCAGCGTGCTCTGTGCAACGCCCGCTTTGTTTGACGGCTTTGCCGTGCTGGTGCGGGGCGGTCAGGACAGCCGGGCGTAGAGATCGCCGGAGCGGGCGGTGGGCGGAAGGCCTTGCAGCCACGCCGCCGTCGCGGTGCCGTCGCGCCAGTCGGACCAGAGGAAGCGGCCGCTTTCGCCCGCGACGGGGTTGAAGCGGTAGGGGCCAAGTTCGGCCAGCCGCGCGATGACGCGGAGCGTGCTGTCGGGCAAGGGTGGCAGGTATTCGACCGAGATCAGCGGGACCGGTTGGGAGAGGCCGGAGAGGACGTCCAGCTCGAACCCCTCCACGTCGATCTTGATGTAGTCGGGGCGCCCATGGGTGGCGATCAGGCGGTCGAGCGTGGTGACCTGCACGGTTTGCCGTCGGTCCCAGCGGACATGGCCGAAGCCGGGGGCCGCGCCTGCGGTTTCGGCGAAATCGGGTTGCAGGGTGGAGACGGTGGGGTGGAGCGCGGAGACGGCCATTTCTGCGGTGGTTTCGCGCGGGCCGAGGGCGGCTTCGATCAGGGTGATGTCGCGGGGGAGCGTGCGGCGCAGGAAGCGGGCGAAGGCGGCCTGCGGTTCGATGGCCACCACCCGCGCGCCCGCCGCGCGCAGGACGCGGGCGCGGCTGCCGACATGGGCGCCCACGTCGAAGGCCAGCGCCCCGGCGGGCAGGAGGCCCGCGTAGAAGCGGCGCAGGGCGATCAGGCGCAGCGGGTTGTGATAGATCACCAGCGACCGGGCGAGGCCGAGCGTGGTGGAGATGTCCATGGTCATGTCGGCCCTTCGCTTTCGCCTGCATGGGGCAGGATAGGACGCGGAACCACGGGTCGAGGCAAGCGGGCCGCGAAAGTGGGCAACTGACGGAAACGTGATCGATGGATCGAAAATCCGTCATCGCGGCGTCATGGGGGTTGTTCGGGGCAGGGAAAGACTACCTTGAGCAGCGGGTGTCAAGGCTGCGAGAGGCATGAAAAGCAACGCCAATTCTTTGGCCGAACGGCACGTCGCGGCGGGCGATGATTCCCTTGAGCTTGCGCCGGGGGAACGGATGGCGTCACCTGCGACGGTTCACCATCGGCAGGAGGCAGGGCTGGAGCAGGACGCGGATCAGCTGATGGCGCTGTGGTGCGAGGGGGCGGGGCGCGCGGCGCTGCGGCCCGGTGCGATGGGCGAAGGCTTGGCCTGCCGCGCGTTGTTTTCGGGGATCAGCCGGGGAACCGAGCGACTGGTCTTCGAGGGCCGGGTGCCGGAGGCGGAATGGGCGCGGATGCGCGCGCCGTTTCAGGAGGGGGAGTTTCCCCATCCGGTGAAGTACGGCTATGCGATGGTCGCAGAGGCGACAGAGGGCAGGCTGGCGGGGCGGGCGGTCTTTGCGCTGCACCCGCATCAGCGCGGGTTCCGTCTGCCCGAGGCGGCGTTGGTGCCAGTGCCAGAGGGCGTGCCACCTGCGCGGGCGGTGCTGGCCGCGAACATGGAGACAGCGCTGAACGTGATCTGGGACAGCGGCGCGGGGCCGGGGGATCGGATCGCCGTGGTGGGCGCGGGCGTCGTGGGGGCGTTGGTGGGATACCTTGCGGCGCGGCTGCCGGGGGCGGAGGTGGTGCTGGTGGACCGACTGCCTGCGCGCGCGCCGTTGGCGGCGGGCCTTGGGTGCGGTTTCGCCTTGCCGGGGGAGGCAACGGGCGAACGCGACGTGGTGATCCACACGAGCGCGAGCGCCGCCGGGCTGGAGACGGCGATCGGTCTTGCGGGGCCGGAGGCGGCGGTGGTGGAGGCGAGCTGGTACGGCGCGGGGGTGGTGCCCGTGGCGCTGGGCGGGGCGTTCCACAGCCGACGGCTGCGGCTGATCGGGTCGCAGGTGGGGCAGGTGCCGCCCGCCCGCGCGCCGCGCTGGACCTATCGGCGGCGGCTGGAAAAGGCGCTGGAGTTGCTGCGCGATCCAGTGCTGGAGGCGCTGATATCCGGCGAGACGCCCTTTGCCGAGATGGCCGAGGCCTATGGGCGCGTGCTGACCGATCCTGAAACCTTGTGCCACCGCATTCGTTACTGACCCAAACCGACAGACCGGAAGGACCGACCGATGTATGCCGTCGAAGTGAGAGACCATATCATGATCGCCCATAGCCTGCCTTCGCCTGTTTTCGGGCCGGCGCAGGGGATGCATGGGGCGACCTTTACGGTCGATGCGGCCTTCTTTGCCGAGGATATCGATGATCACGGGCTGGTGGTGGATATCGGGCTGGCGGTGGAGGCCTTGGCAGCGGTGCTGACGCCGCTGCGCTATCGCAATCTGGACGAGGTGCCGGAGTTCAAAGGCAAGTTCACCACGACCGAGTTCCTCTGCGGGGTGATCCACAAGGGGATGGCCGCGCGGCTGCGGGCGGGCGAGTTGAAGGATGGCGGCCGGGTGAAGCGGCTGCGGATCACGCTGCATGAAAGCCATATGGCGCGGGCGTGGTGCGAAGGGGACATCTGAGGGATGGGGTTTTCCGCCGACTGGCTGTCCTTGCGCGAACCCGCCGACCATGCGGCGCGGGATGCTGCCTTGATAGCCGAGGCGGCGGGGTTGGCCGGGGCGCGGCCCGTGATCGTGGACCTTGGCGCGGGGACGGGGTCCACGCGGCGGGCCTTTGGCGCGGCGCTGCCCGAGGGCGCCGTCTGGCGGATGGTGGAAGGGGATGCGGCGCTGCTGGCGCATTGCGAGGGCGAGCGGCATCTGATGGACCTGCGCGATCTGGCGGCGCTGCCCTTGCCGGAGGCGACGCTGGTGACGGCGTCGGCGCTGCTGGACCTTGTGTCGGAGGCGTGGCTGGCGGGGCTGGTGCAGGTTATGGCCGCGCGGCGGCTGCCGTTTCTGGCGGCGCTGAGCTATGACGGGCGGATGTCATGGGACCCGGCGGATGGCGGGGATGCGGGCGTGACGGCGGCCTTCAATCGGCACCAGCGGGGCGACAAGGGCTTTGGTCCCGCGCTGGGGCCTGACGCCGTGGCACGGGCGGCAGCGCTGTTCGAAGCGGTGGGGTATCGCGTGCGCCTTGCTGACAGCCCGTGGCGGATCGGCCCGGATCAGGCGGCGCTTGGCGCGGCGCTGCTGGAGGGGATCGCGACGGCGGCGGCGGAGGCGGGTGTGGCGGTGGATGAGGCGGCGCGCTGGTTGGCGGCGCGGCGGGCGACGCTGGGTCAGGGGGAGATGGTGATCGGCCATTTGGACCTGCTGGCAGTGCCGCAAGGAAGGGAGGCGCGCGATGCAGACGGTTGAGGTGACGCCGCGGGTCTGGGACCGCATCCTTGCGCTGCGGGAGGGCCGGGGCTGTGCCTGCTGCGGGCGCTGGAGCGCGGGGGAGCGGGCGGCGCTGTCGCTTTATGCGCCCTTGGCGCGGCGCGATCTGGGGCCGGTGACGGTGGCGCAGATCGGGCAATCGCTGGACGGGCGGATTGCGACGGTTTCGGGGGATGCGAAGGATATTTCCGGGCCCGACGGGTTGGCGCATCTGCACCGCATGCGGGCGCTGGTGGACGGGGTGCTGATCGGGGCACGGACGGCGCTGCATGACCGGCCAAGGCTCACCGTGCGGATGTGCAAGGGCGAGAACCCCGCGCGCATCCTGTTGGACCCGCGCGGGCGGGTGCCGGATGACATGGAGATCTTCCGTGAGGATGGGGCGCGGCGGATCGTGGTGCAGGCCGTGGATCGGCCGCGCCCGGCGGGGGTGGAAGTGGTCCATCTGCCCGAAGGCGAGGGTTGGTTCGCGCCGGGGGACATTCTGGCAGCGCTGCAGGCGCGGGGGATTGCGACGCTGCTGGTCGAAGGTGGCGGCATCACCATTGGGCGGTTTCTGGAGGCGGGACTGCTGACGCGGTTGCAGGTGGCGATTTCGCCGCTGCTGATCGGGGCGGGGCCGCAGGGCCTGACGCTGCGCGCGCCCGTGGCGCGGTTGGCGGATGCGATCAGGCCCGAGACGCGGACCTACGGGCTGGGGCCGGAGGTCGTTTTCGATTGCGCGCTGGTGCCAGAAGCGGTTGCGGCCTGGGCGCCGATCCATGCCGCGCCGGTGGTGGCGGCGGGGGGGCTGTGAGGTGGTGGCCTTAGCCCTGCGGCGGCCAGATGCGCGCCCAGAGGCCGTCGCGGCGCAGGCCGTGATGGATCGCCGCGCCGATATGGGCCAGAAGAAGCGCCATCAGCGCATAGCCGCCGTATTCGTGCACGGTCTTCGCCGCTGTGGCGAGGGTGTCGGAGCGCGGGACGAAGGTGGGCAGGCCAAGACGATCCAGCGCCTCGATCGGGAAGCCGCCCGCGCGGACGCGGATATAGCCCGAGAGGGGCAGCAGCAGCATCAGCGCGTAGAGGGTGGCATGGCTGGCCTCGGCGATGCGGCGCTGGAGGGCGGGCAGGCTGCTGGGCAGGGCGGGTGCGCCCCGGCGCAGGCGGAGCGCGAGGCGCAGGGTGACGAGGATCAGGAGCAGCGTGCCGATGTTCTTGTGTCCGATGAAGAGCGCGTTCTGCAGACCGCGCGGCAGGCCGGATTGCACCATGATGAGGCCCGCCACGATCATCGGCAGGATGAGCGCCGCGATGATCCAGTGCAGCCAGCGTTGGGCGGGGGTGTAGCCTTGGGGCATCGGTTCCCTCCGTCGGGGGTGACATGGGGCAGGTAGAGGCTGGCATCGGCGGTTCAAGGGGCTTGCCCGAGGGTGTGATCCCGGCGGGGGGCTTGGCGCTGCTTCTGGCGCTGGCGGTCGGCGCGATGGGCGGGACCGGGGCTGCGCTGCTGGCGGGGGCGGGGATGGTGGCGGTGCTGGCCTTCGTCATGCGGCAGGCGGGGCGGCATTATCCGCATGCGCGGTTCGGCGGGTGCAATGCGGTGACGCTGGCGCGGGCGGGCGCAGTGGTGGGGCTGGCGGCGTTGATGCCGGTGGCGCCCGGCGGTTGGGCGGTGCTGGCGGTGGCGGCGGTGGCGCTGGCCGCAGATGGGGTGGATGGGTGGCTGGCGCGGCGGAGCGGCCTGTCGTCGGCCTTTGGGGCGCGGTTCGACATGGAGGTGGATGCTGCGCTGGCGGCGGTGCTGGCGGGGCATCTGTGGCTGTCGGGGCAGACCGGGGTGGAAATCCTTGCGCTGGGCCTGATGCGTTATGTCTTCGTGGCGGGGTTCCTGCCTTTTCCGTGGCTGGCCGCGCCCTTGCCGCCGAAGTTCGGGCGCAAGGTGGCCTGCGTGGTGCAGATCGCGGCGCTGATCCTGTTGCAGGCGCCGGGCTGGCCGGAGGGTGTAGCGCGGGGGATCGGCTGGGCGGCGGTGGCGGTGCTGACATGGTCCTTTGGGCGGGATGTGCTGTGGCTGTGGCGGAACCGGGGATGAGGCAGGGACTCGCGCTGCTGCTGTCGGCTTTGGTCCTGCATCTGGTGCTGGTGCAGCCCAACCATCCCGATGCGGTGACGTGGCGAGCGCTGATCCTGTTTCCGCTGGAACTGCCCGTGCTGTTGCTGGGGCTGGCGCTGCTGGGCGATGGGCGGGCGGGGCGGTGGCTGCGGCGGGGGCTGGCGGGTCTGCTGGTTCTGGTGATCGCGGCGAAGGCGGCGGATTTGGCGATGTTCGTGGCCTTTGGCCGGGGCTTCAACCCGGTGGGGGACCAGATGCTGGCCGGGGCGGGGGTGAACCTGCTGACAGGGTCGGCGGGGGCTGTGGTGGCCGTGGCGGCGGTGCTGGGGCTGGTCGTGCTGGTCGGCGGGCTGTTCTGGCTGCTGGAGCGGGCGATGGCCACTTGGGCGCGGGCGGGGCTGCTGGTGCGGCCTGTGGCGCGGCGGGTGACGGGTGGCGTGGCGCTGGTGATGGCGCTGGTTGCGACCTATGAGGTGGCGGGGATCATGAACCGCTGGCAGATGCCGTGGAACCCGCCGGGCGCCGCCTTTACCGCGCGGGTGGCGGCGGAGGAGGTGCGGCTGGTGCTGCGCAGCGGGGCCGCGATGCGGGAATTCCGCGCGGCGGCAGAGGCCGATCCCCTGCTTGGGCGGACGGACCTTCTGGACCGGATCGACCGGGATGTGGTGGTCGTCTTCATCGAAAGCTATGGGCGGGCGAGCGTGGAAGGGCCACTTTTTTCCGAGACGACGCAGGGCATTCTAACCAAGGGCGAGGCGGCGCTGGCGGCGCGGGGGGTGGCGATGCGGTCGGGATACCTTGCCTCATCCACCCGGGGCGGGCAGAGCTGGCTGGCCCATGCCACCTTTGCCAGCGGCCTGCGGGTGAGCGATCAGCTGCGCTATCAGGCCCTGCTGGCGAGCGGGCGAGAGGGGCTGTTCCACATCGCGCAAAGAGCGGGGTTCGAGACGGGGGCGGTGATGCCGGCCATCACCATGGCCTGGCCGGAAGGGGAAAAGAAGGGGTTCGACCGCATCTTTCCGGCGGCGGAACTGGGATACAAGGGCCTGCCCTTCAACTGGGTGACGATGCCGGATCAGTATACATTGGCGGCTTTTGACCGGCTGCTGGGGACGGCGGGAGAGGTGCGGCGGTTTTCGCAGGTGGTGCTGATTTCGTCGCATGCGCCCTGGGTTCCGGTGCCCAGACTGGTGCCATGGGAGGAGGTGGGCGACGGCCGCATCTTCGACCCCATGGCGCAAGAGGGCGATCCGCCCGCCGTGGTGTGGCGCGACCGGGATCGGGTGCGGGACCAGTATCGCCAGTCGGTGGCCTATTCTGTGGAGGTGGTGCTGGACTGGCTGGCGCGGATGGACCCAGAGCGGATGCCGCTGACCTTTGTGCTGGGCGATCATCAGGCGGCGGGGTTCGTCGCAGGTGAGGATCGGCTGGATGTGCCGCTGCATGTGATCGGGCCTGCGGCCTTGGTGGAGCGGGTGGCGGAGTGGGGTTTTGCGCCGGGGCTGGTGCCGCCGGAGGAGATGACGGCGTTGCCGATGCAGGCGATGCGGGACCGGATCGTGGCGGCCTATAGCAGCGCGGCGCTGCCATGAGGCTGCTGCGCGGGGTGCTGGCGGTGCTGCTGCTTGGGCTGCTTCTGTGGCTGGTGGAGTGGCGGGCGGTGCTGGGCATTCTGGGCCGGGCGCAGCCGGGATGGCTGCTGCTGGCGGCGGGGCTTCTGGTGGCGCAGACGGCGGTGTCGGCGCTGCGCTGGCGGTTGGTGGCGGCGCGGCTGGGGCAGCGGATCGCGATGGGCCATGCGCTGCGTGAGTATTTTCTGGCGCAGGCGGGGAACATGGCCTTGCCGGGGGGCGTGGCGGGCGATGCGGCGCGGGCGGTGCGGGCGCGGGCCGAGGTGGGGCTGGAACGGGCTGGGATGGCGGTGGTGCTGGAACGGGCGGCGGGGCAGGTGGCGTTGGTGGTGGTGACAGTGGGGGCGGTTCTTGCCGTGACGCTGGTGCCCGGCGGGATGGCGGTGCCGGGGGCGGTGATCTGGGCGCTGCTGCTGGCGGTCGGGGGGGTTGGGCTGACGCTGGTGGGTCTGTTGCGGATTGCGGGGCAACGGGCGGCGGTGGCGCGCTGGCATCAGGGGCTGCGCGTGGCGCTTCTGGCGCGCGAGGTGCGGGGCCTGCAGGCGGGGCTGAGCCTTGGCACTGTCGCGCTGAACCTGCTGGCTTTCTGGGCCTGTGCTGCGTCGGTCGGGGTATGGCTGACCTTGGGGGCGGCGCTGGTGGTGCTGCCGCTTGTCCTTTTCGCGATGCTGGTGCCGCTGACGGTGGGCGGCTGGGGCCTGCGGGAAGGGGCGGCGGTCGCGCTGTTTCCGCTGGCGGGGGCCAGCGGGGCGGAAGGCTTTGCAGCCAGCGCCGCCTTCGGGGCGGTGTTCACCCTGACGGCGCTGGTGGGGCTGATCCTGATGCTTCGGCCCGTGCGGGTGGCGTGACGGTCAGGTGCTGCGGCTAAGGCCGTTGATGATCTGATCAAGGTCCAGCCGCCGCACGGGTTTGGGCAGATTGGCCCGGAAACCTGCGGCGAGATAGCTTTCCAACTGATGAGGCTGGGCATTGGCCGTGATCGTCAGCGCAGGCGGGGCCGGGGCACGGGCGGCCTTGGCGCGGACCTCGATCTGTTTCAGCGCGGCGATGCCGTCCAACTCGGGCATCGAGATATCGAAGCAGAGCAGGTCGAACTGGTTCGGTTCCCATTTTTCGACCGCCTCGCGCCCGGTTTCGGCGGTGGTCACGACGTGACCAAGGCGGCGCAGGAAGCTGGTGAGGATTTGCAGGTTGATCGGATTGTCATCGGCAAGCAGCACGCGCAGCCCGCCCGTCATGGATGAAGTGGTCATGTCAGTCCCCCTGTTGAATATGAATTCTCGAATGGGCCAACGACGCGAGTTGTGGCGAAATTAGGGCAGGGTGGCCTTTGGCGATCGGCTGCTGTTGTATGGCCGCATGAAAAGGCCAGAGGAGAGGGTTTGATGACGGAAGGATGGCTTGGCCTGAATGACGGGCGCGCGATGCCGCAGCTGGGTTTCGGTCTGTGGCAGGTTCCGGCGGATCAGACCGCGCGGGTGGTGCGCGAAGGCGTGGCAGCGGGATACCGGCTGATCGACGGCGCGGCCGCTTATGGAAATGAGGCAGGGTTGGGCGAGGGGCTGCGCAGCATAGAGGTGCCGCGCGATCAGGTCTTTGTCACCACCAAAGTGTGGAATGACCGGCAGGGGACGGCAGAGACGCGCCGCGCGGTGGAGGAGAGCCTTGCCCGGATCGGCGTGCCGCAGGTGGATCTGATGCTGATCCACTGGCCCTGTCCAGAGCGGGGGCGGTTCCTTGATACGTGGAAGACGCTGATCGCATTGCGGGAGGAGGGGAAGGTCGCCTCGATCGGGGTGTCGAACTTCCGCGTGGCGGATTTGGAGCGGATCATCGGCGAGACGGGGGTGGTGCCCGTGCTGAACCAGATCGAATTGCATCCACGCTTGCAGCAGGCGGAGCTGCGGGCCTTCCATGCCCGCCACGGGATCGTCACGCAAAGCTGGACGCCGCTGGGGCAGGGGCGATCCTTCGAGGCGGCGCCCGTCCGGGCGGCGGCGGCGCGGGTGGGGAAGAGCCCGGCGCAGGTGACCCTGCGTTGGCATCTGCAACTGGGCTGTTCGGTGATCCCGCGTTCGACGCGGGCGGCGGGGCTGGCCGAGAACATCGACATTCACGACTTCGCGCTGAGCGAGGCGGAGATGGCGGCCATCGCCACGCTAGAGGCGGGCGAGCGGACGGGACCGGACCCCGCGACCTTCAACTGACCTTCGGGGGTTTCGGCCAGTATTGCCGGGCGGCGGCCAGCGCGAATTGCAGGGCAAGGCCGCCCGCGATGATCAGGGTATCGGCGAGGAAGTCTTCGCCCGTCACATGCTTGACGCCTTGCAGCCCGATGCAGAGCACCGATCCCAGCGCGAAGACGGGCAACGCCTGACGGCCCAAGAGTTCGAAAGGTGCTGCCAGCCAATGCGCGCAGGCGCGGCGGATGAAGGCGAAGGACGACAGGAAATAGGCCAGCGCGAGGATGTGCAGCAGGCGCGGTCCTGCGACATAGGTCTTGTCGAAGGCGGTGATGTTCCACGGCAGGTAGAAGGTTTCCTTGGCGAGCCAGAGGGTCTGGCCCGTCACCTTGGACACCGCCGGGATCTGCACCGACAGCGCGGCATAGAGCAGGAAGAGCCCGGTCGCGATCTGCAGCCAGAGGCGGATGGGGACAAGGCGGCGGCCGTCCTTCAGCATGACGCCGGTCACGAGGCCAGTGACGAAGATCACCTGCCATGTCAGCGGGTTGAAGAACCAGACGCCCGAGGTGGGAAAGTTGGGCGGGCCGAGGCGCCAGTAGCCCGCCGCCATCCAGACCGCGACCGAGGCGGCCAGCAGCCAGAGCGGCCAGCGCCATGCCGCGAAAAAGAGCAGGGGCGAGACGGCCAGCAGCACGAGGTAGAGCGGCAGAATGTTCACATAGCCGAATTGGTGGGTAAGGATCACAAGGCCGATCAGGGTGCGCAGCGGATCGAGCCAGACCCATTTGATCTGGTTCTCGAACAGGACTTCGGAATTGCCGAGCCAGACCGCCACGGCAGAGGCCGCGGCCAGCGCCGCGAAGGTGGTGAGGATATGGACGAGGTAGAGCGTCCAGACCCGGTGCCAGACGCGCGCGACCCCGGTCCAGAGGCGCATGGAAACGGCGCGGAAATCGGCGGAATAGGCAAGGCCCGCGGCGATGCCGGACATCATCACGAAGCCTTCGGCGGCATCAGAGAAGCCGAAGTTGCGGGTGGTCCATTCCTCATAGGCATTGCCGGGGACATGGTTGATGAAGATCATCACGAGGCAGAGGCCGCGGAACACGTCGAGCCTTGGGTCGCGGGTCGAGGATGGCCGGGAAGGGATGGGCTGGGAAGGCGAAGGCATGGGTCACCAGAGCGCCCGACGGAGCGCGTCGGGCGGGCTATTGCCCGCTTCGTGACGGTTCTGCAAGGGTTGCATGACAGGTCCGGCAGAATGCCGCGCGGCGGGCGGGGGCCTTTCGGCGGTCAGGCGGCGTTGCGGTCTTCGAGGCTTTCGTCCCAGCGCGCGAGAATGGCGTCGTGCAGGCGCATCACCGGAGCGGGGGTGATTTCGGTTTCGGTGGTGAAGAGCAGGCTGCGGCTGGGGCGCGAGGACCACGAGATCAGGAGCGGTGCCAGCACCATGGGCAGGGCCACGGGCATCAGCCAGAGCACGAGTTCCGGCGACAGCCATTGCGCCATGACCAGCACCACGCCCCCGGTGGTGACGATCCAGTGTGAGGCGGCCCATGCGTCGCGGAAGGACAGCGTGCCGTCGCCGCGCGACTGGGCAGGCCAGCCGCCATCGGCTCCGCGCAGCACCTGCAGGACCGAGCGGGTCTGGAACATCAGGAAGATCGGCGCGGTGAGCGAGGAGAAGAGCAGTTCCGTCAGCGTCGATTGCAGGGCGCGGATGCGCCCGCCAAAGCCCTGTGCCCGCCCGCGCAGCGCAGCATCGAGGAGGATCAGGAGCTTGGGCAGGAACAGAAGGCCACCGATGCCGACGGCCAGCGCCAGCGCTTTGGACACCTGACTGACCGGAAGCACCGGGAAGGGCCAGTATTCGATGGGAAAATAGTCGATCGGCGGCGCGAAAAGCGGCGCGGCGATGGAGGCGGCAAGGAAGGCCAGCCAGAAGACAGGGGCGATATAGGCGAGGATGCCCTGCAGGAAGACGAAGCGGCTCCACGCCTTCAGGCCGGGGGCGAGGAGGAGGCGGGAATGCTGCAGGTTACCTTGGCACCAGCGGCGGTCGCGCTTGGCATGGTCGATGATGTTTTCGGGGGCTTCCTCATAGCTGCCCTGAAGATCGTCATCCACCCGCACCGTCCAGCCCGCGCGGGCGAGAAGGGCCGCCTCGACATAGTCATGGCTGAGGATGTGGCCGCCGAAGGGAGGTTTGCCCGAAAGTTCCGGCAGGCCGCAGCTTTCGGCGAAGGCGCGCATGCGGACGATGGCGTTGTGGCCCCAGAAAGGGCCGGTGCGGCCCTGCATCATGGCAAGGCCACGGGCGAAGACCGGGGAATAGAAGCCGCCTGCGAATTGCATGATGCGCCCGAAACGGGAGCGGGCGCGGATCACCTTGGGCAGGGTCTGCAGGAGGCCGAGATCGGGCGCGGCCTCCATCCGGCGGACCATTTCCACCATGGTCGCCCCTTCCATCAGGCTGTCGGCATCAAGGATGATGGCGTAGGTATAGGCCCCGCCTGCGCGTTTGATGAAATCCTCGATGTTCCCCGCTTTGCGCCCTTTGTTCGAGGTGCGACGGCGGTAGAAGATGCGCCCTTCGCCATGGGTGTCGGCAAGCAGGCGCAGGAACCAGATGCGTTCGCGCGCCGCCACGTCGTCATTGCGGGTGTCCGACAGGATGGCGAAGTGGAAGCGGTCGCCATGGCCCGTGGCGCGCAGCGAAGCCTCCATCGCGGCGATGCGGGCAAAAGTGGCGACGGGGTCTTCGTTGTAGACCGGGACAAGGATCGCCGTCATGACGCGGAGCGGGCCCGGATCGCGCGGCACGGCAGGGGGGCGGGTGGTCAGGCCCGCAAGGGCGGTGAATGCCCCCCAAGCCAGCCAGAAGGTGGAGGCGAATATCAGCGCCGCGCGCAGCACGTCGAAGGCATCGAAACCGTCCGAGGCGCCAAATTGCAGGAAGACAACGAAGCCAAACCCTGCGGCAAGAAGTGAGGCCGTCAGGGTGAGGGTGCGTGTCGCATACACCCGGCGCAAAGGGGCGGCGGTGGCCCCCATTCCCTATGACCCGGCCTTGCCCATGCGCCGCGGACGGGCGCGCAGAAGAGCCGAGAAAAGCCCCTCGCGCGGGGCGGGTTCGAGCGTCTGGAGCGGCATGGCAAGGGGCGCATGGGGCAGCGCGCCCAGCTCTTCTGCCAGACGGTCCAGATCGAATTGGTCCGGCTTCGCGAGATCCATCATGCTGCGTTGATCCACTGATAGAGCCAGTTTTCGGTCAGTTTGCGATCGAAGCCCGCGAGATGGGCCGCCAGTTCGACAACCGCGCCGTCGGCGGCGGAAATGTCGATGACGAGACGCCAGATATCGCTATCCGGAATCTTTTCGACCACGGTTCCCGTGATCTCACCATTGGCAATCGTTACGACGGCTTTGATGTCGGAGTCGGGTTCCATCCCGCCGATGAGGCCGCCCTTGTAGTCCACGACGAATTTGCGTGTGCCCTGCTGCACCTCGACCCCGGCGAAACCGCCATGGCCGGAGCGCGTTTCGAAGACATAGGCCAGCGGATCGCCCGAGTCATGCGGCAGGTCGCCCCAATGCATCCGATAGGCGAATTCCCGTGCATCGCCCGCCTTGGCCGGCGCTTCGGGCACCCAATAGGCGACGATGTTATCATTCGCTTCGAGGTCGGAGGGAATCTCGACCAGACGGACATGCCCGTTGCCCCAGTCGCCCAGCGGTTCGATATCCAGCGAGGGGCGGCGTTCATAGCGGGAATGGGTGTCCTGATAGCTGTCGAAGAAGCGGTCGCGCTGATGGAGGCCAAAGCGGCGCGGCGCGGTTTCGGCAAAGTAGCTGCCCGTCAGCTGCGGCGGGTTGTTCAGCGGCCGCCAGATCACATCGCCATCGGCGCGCAGGATGCGCAGCCCGTCGCTGTCATGGACGTTGGGGCGGAAATCGTCGAATTCGGCGCGGTTCTTTTCCGAGAAGAGGAACATGGAGGTGAGGGGGGCGATTCCCAACTCGGCCACATCCTGACGGAAGAACAGGCGGCAGGTGACGTCGATCACCGTTTCGGTGCCGGGCGTGATGACGAAGCGATAGGCGCCCGTCACGCTGGGGCCTTCCAGCGTGGCATAGACGGTGATGCTGTCGCCGCCCGAGGTGTCACGTTCGGTGTAGAAGCGCGAGAAGCGGGGGAATTCCTCGCCCTGCGCGGTGGCGGTGTTGAGCGCGAGGCCGCGGGCCGAGATGCCATAGGCCGAGTTGCGGCCGAGGGCCCGGAAATAGGACGCGCCGACGAAGGCCACCAACTCGTCCCACTTGTCCGGGCGGTTGAGAGGGTGGTTCAGCCGAAAGCCCGCAACGCCGGGCAGTTCGGCATGGGCCGGGACGCGATCGGCCAGTTCGTTGAGATATTCGAAATCGTCGGTGGAGAAGAGCATCTCGGACGCCATGCCGCCTTCGACTTCGAAGAGACGCACAGGTTCGGGGAAGAGCCAGCCCATGTGGAAGGCGGCAAGGCGGAAGCGCGTCGCTTCGTCCTTCCAGCGGGCGCGAGAATCGGCAAAGCGGATCAGGCGGTAATCATCATAATCGAGGTCGCCGAGAAAGCCTTCTGGCGCAGGCGCCGTGGCATGCGGCTGGGTGGAAAGCGCGCGCATCTCTTCGGTGAGCAGATCGAAGGAGAATTGCTGCGCTGCCGCAACCGCTGGGGTTGCGGGGGCGTCGGTGGTCGTTTCTTGGGCAAGCGTGCGGACGGGCAGTGCCACGAGCGCCGCAGGCAGCGTGGCGGCTGCAACGGAGAGCAGGGCCCGGCGAGAGAGCGGGGCATTCAGAGGGCTGTTCATCGGCATAGAGGTCTATAACCCAAAGGTTTTTCCCGCGCATGGGGCCTGCGCGACTCAGCGCGGCATATAGGGCGGAGGGAAGGCCGACTGCAAGGCGCGTTCAACCGGCCGTGATCGGCGCGGCGTGAAATTGCCGCGCCAAGACGTTGGAGTCGCACATTTATTGCGCAGAAACCATGCTGCAGGTGCAAAATGATGCGGGGCGGCGGCAGAAGGGCCGGGGACGGGGCATGGCAGAAAGGATGTCGCCCATCCGTTTGGCCACGTATGCGCCTTTTCGGCATCGGGTTAGGAAACGGAAGCGTGCCGTTGCGAAGACTTACGCCTGAGGTGAGCCATGCTTGATGATGCGGAGACCGGACGATCCGGCCCGCAAGGGCTTTTTTCCGCCCTTGCGGAACCGCAGTATGCTCGCTTCCCCCAGCGGTTGGCGGCCAATCCATGGCGCGAGGGTGCGACCTTCGCCGCCGTGATGATCGGTCTGTCGGTGCTGCTGACGCTGGCGCAGGCAAGGGCCGATACCAACGGTGCCATCGTCGATCTTCTTCCAAGCGAGGCCGTCTTTCCCCTTCTGATGGGGGCGGCGCTGTTTCCGCTGCGATACATCTGGGTGGCGGTGGGCACCTATGCGCTGGCCTTCCTCGCGTCGGCGGTGCTGCGGCTGTGGCTGGAACCGGCCTATCTGCCCGACGGGGTTGCGGTCTTTCCGGTGCTGGCCTTCGGGCTGGTGCTGAATGCGCTTCCGGCTTTGGCGGCGGGGCTTTTCGGGCGCTGGATGGTGGCGACAGTACAGGCGCGCGGGCTTCCGGGCCGCGCGGGGCGTGAGGACACGCTGCTGCTGGTCGGGACGGTGGCGGCCTATATCCTGCTGGCCTTGGCGATGGTGCCCGTCGTGGTGGCGACGCTGTACGATCCCGGCTGGATCACGCCGCTTGGCGGGGGCAGCGACCTGACTGAGGCGGGCCTGTTCCGCGCGGCGCGGATCGGTCTGTGCGGGATGGCGCTCATGCTGTTGCTGATGGATCGGCCGGATCGGCGCAACATGACGGTGGCGTTGGCGATCCAGCCTGCCTTCATCGTCCTGGGCATGCTGCGGGTGGAAGGCTTTGCGGTGCATCCGACGTTGGACGTGGTGATGCTGGCGCTGGCCGTGGCGCTGATGGCGCCCGCCTATGCGGCGGTGGTGGCCAATGTGATGGGCGTGGTGGTCTATGTCGTCATCACGGGCGAGTTTCTGGTGCAGATCCCCATCACCTCGGTCGATGTGCTGCGGCTGGAGGTGGCATCGGTTCTGCTGATGGCGCTGGTCTGCCTGCTGCTGCTGTTGCGGCACAGGACGCTTTTGGAACGGCGGCAGAGCCGCGAGACCATCGCGCGGCTGGAGCGGGTGCAAGAACTGGCGACGGTGGGCTATTTCGTGCTGGACCTGAGCAACAATCAGGTGCGGGTGGACGGGGTGGCGGCGGGCATCCTCGGCACAGCCCAGAAATTCGATCTGGGCCTGTTCCTGCGCCGGGTGCATCCGCAGGATGGGGCGGCCATCGTGGCCGCGATTTCGGACCTTTCGCTGGGGGAGCGGACGCTGTCCTTCCAACTGTCGCCCGGTCCGGTCTGGGGGGGCGAGGAAGCGGCCCGCTTCATCAGCATGCATGGCTGGTTCGAGGAACGCGCCGGGGCGGTGATCTATGCCTATGGTGTGCTGATCGACCTGACATCGGACCATCGGCGTGAGGTGGCGCTGGCCGATGCGCTGGCGTCTCTGTCGGAACAGCAGAACCGGCAGACGCAGATGTTCTCGATCGTGTCGCACGAGTTGCGGACGCCGGCCTCTGTCATTTCGATGCTGGTGGAGGAACTGGACGCAGGCGCCAGCTGGGAAGAGATGGGACCGCGGATGCGGTCGGTGAGCGGGCAGCTTCTTTCCGTTTTGGCCGACATGCGTCAGACGGTGCGACCGGAGGAGAACCTGCCCGTGCGGATCGAGACGGTCCGGCCGAGCGAGATCGCCGAGACGGTGCGAAACACCTTCCTTCTGATGGCCGAGGCGAAGGGGGTCGAGATCGGGTTGGACCTGTCGCCCATCGCTTGGATGCCGCGGATGACGGATCGAGTGCGGTTGGTGCAGGCGCTGTCGAACCTTGTGAAGAACGCGATCCTCCATTCCGAATGCGGGCGCATCATCATCGGCTATGTCGAAGAGCAGGGGCCCGTCGCGCTGTGGCGGGTGATGGATGACGGCATGGGCGTGCCGGAAGAGGCGCGGGCGACGCTGTTCGAACCGTTCCGCAGGGGCGACGGTCTTGGCACGGCGCGGACGGACGGGTCGGGGCTTGGCCTCTATGTCACGAAATCCTCGATCGAGCTTCTGGGCGGGACTGTCGCCTATGTGCCCGACGTCTCGGGCGGTTCGGTCTTTGAACTGCGGGTGCCGATGGCGGTGCCCGCCGAGGCGGAGGGGAGTGCAGCCCCTGAAGCGGCGACAAAGCAGCCGGGCCAGCGGGGGCGCATCCTGATGGCCGAGGACAGCGAGCTTATCGGCGAACTGCTGGTGGCGCGGCTGAACCGGCTGTTTGAGGAAGTGGTCTGGGTCAAGAACGGGGCGGATGCGCTGGCTGCCTACAAGGTGATCCAGCCCGATGTGGTGCTGACCGATCTCTTCATGCCCGAACTGGGCGGGGACGACCTGACCTCCACCCTGCGGGAGCGGGGGGCGGATTGCCTGATCATCGGGATGACCGCGGCCGCCATCGGGGATGAGCGGACCCGGTTCGAGGAGGCGGGGACCGATCTGGTGCTGACCAAGCCGGTCTCTACCCGCCAGTTGCTGGAGGTGCTGGACCGGCTGGAAGCCCGCGCCCGCGCCCGTGCCGCCGCGGTGAAGTGAGGCGGGTGAATCAGGGCTGCTGCCGCTCTGCCTCGGAGCGGAGCAGGCCCATGAGTTCGGTCACAGATTTGCGATAGCGTTCGTCGATGAGGCGGCCTTCGGCATCGAAGGCGCTGCGGGAATTGGCGATGAGCACTTCCGGCCCGGTCAGGAGGCGGGGGCGGAAGGGGGTGAGGCAGAGGCGGAGGGAGTATTGCGACCTTTCGCCCCCGGCGCGGCCATCGGCGGCAGAAAGGATCGCCACCGGCTTGTCGCGCCAGGCCGCGCCGGGCACGCGGGAGACCCAGTCAAGCGCGTTCTTCAGCACGCCCGGAAGCGCCTTGTTGTATTCGGGCGTGGCGATGACGATGGCATCGGCGGCCTTGATCTGGGCATGCAGGCGCAGGACGGGTTCGGGAAAACCTTCCGCGATTTCAAGGTCTTCATCGAAGAGAGGCAGGCGCAGGTCGGCCTCGGTGTGGAGCGCCTCGCCGAAGGCGCGGCGGGCTTCGGCCAGAAGAAGACGGTTGGTCGAGGCGGCGCGGAGCGCGCCGGGGATGCCGAGGAGGGTGAGCATGTCGCGGGCCTTCGTGATCTGGTTCCGGTCGGGAAGGTATGCGGTTAACCCGCCGCTGCAAGGGCGGAAGGCCGCGCATCGGCTGTGCCGCAAGCTGTGCCGCCTTTTGTGCCGCAAACTGTGGGCACGCAGCGGGCGCTGGGGTCAGGGATCGTTAGGGTTAACGATCTGCAGGGGGTGGCGGTTCGGGGTGGCTGGGATAGGCCGGACTGCCCATCCTACGGGGGGAGGGTTGGGAGGCTGAGGGGTCGGATTGGACGCTGCCGTGAGGGGCGCGTGGCGGTTGTGCGGTCTGGAGAGCATGCGTGTGGCGGGAGATGGGCAGGACTGCCCATCCTACGGTGCGAGATGTCTGGGGAGGGCTGGGCCATAGGGACGGGGGTCGGCGGGAATGGGGTGTCGGTCGAGGGTCATTTTGGAAGAGTGGGTTGGCAGGATGGGCAGGGCTGCCGATCACGCAGGGGGGAGGGTTGGGAGGCTGAGAGGTCGGATTGGACGCTGCCGTGAGGGGCGCGTGGCGGTTGTGCGGTCTGCAGAGAATGTGCGGGGCGGGAGATGGGCAGGACTGCCCATCCTACGGTGCGAGGTGTCTGGGGAGGGCTGGGCCATTGGGACGGAGGACGGCGGGAAGGGGGTGTCTGTCGAGGGTCATTCTGGAGGATTGGGTTCGCGGGATGGGCAGGGCTGCCCATCCTACGCGGTGGAGGGGTGGGAGGCCGAGGGGTCGGATTGGACGCTGCCGTGAGGGGCGCGTGGCGGTTGTGCGGTCTGCAGAGAATGTGCGGGGCGGGAGATGGGCAGGATTGCCCATCCTACGGGGGGAGGTGTCTGTAGAGGGCTGGGCGATTGGGACGGAGGTCGGCGGGACAGGGGGGCCTGTCGTGCGTTGTTTTGGAAGACGATGGGGCGGGATGGGCAGGACTGCCCATCCTACGGGGCGGCGGATGGGAAGGCGGAGCGGTCGGCGTGGGCGTTGCCGGGAGGGGCGCTTGGCAGTGCTGCGGGCCGCAGAACGGCGAAGAGTGGGTAATGGGCGTGACTGGCCATCCTAGCCGACGAGTGGTCGGCGGAAGGTGAGCGTGGTGGTGCGGTCGTAGCCGGGATGCGCGGTGGCGGCGGTCTGGACGAAGCCCAGCCTTTGGAAGATGGCGTGGTTGGCGGTGAGCTCCACCCGTGTCTGGAGTTCCAGCGCGGGCAGGCCGAGGGCGCGGGCGCGGGTTTCGGCGCGGCTGAGAAGGGCACGGCCATGGCTCTTGCCTTGATGCGCCGGGTCCACAGCGAGTTTGCCGACATAGAGGGCATCGGCCCTTGGGGTGAGGAAGACGCAGGCGATGGCGGGGCGGCCGATCACCCAGACCTCTCCGCTGCGGGCCTGATCGGCGATGGCTGCAGGCGTCAGGCTGTGGAGTGAGGAGGGCGGGTCGATCACCCCCTCCATTCCGGCGAAAGCCCGTTGAATGAGGGCGAGGAGCGCCGGCCAGTCGTAGGGATCAACCGCCTGATGTGGTGTCATGGCGGGGCAGGCCGTCGTGGAGATCGGCCCAGCTTTGGGCTTCGGCGAAATGGACATGGGCGGTTGGTCGATAGGTGCCGGGCCGGTCGAGCGTGCCTGCATGGAGATGCGTTTCACCGGGGAAGCGGGTGGAGCGATAGGCCAGTGGCGTGCCGCAACGGGGGCAGAAGAGGCGGTCCACATCCGGGGAGGAGCGGTAGGTGGCGGGGGTGCCCCGGCTCCAGCGCCACGTGCCATCGGCCAGACCGAAGAAGGAGGCGAAGGCGGAGCCAGTGGCGCGGCGGCAGCTGTCGCAATGGCAGTGCATCTGCCAGAGCGGCGGGGCATCGGCGGTATAGGCGATGGCGCCGCAGTGGCAGCGGCCTGTGATGGGCGGGTGCATGGCGCGAGGGTAGCGCGGGGCGAGGGGCCGGTAAACCGGGATCGGGGCGCTGCATGCGATGACCTAGCGATGGGGGCGGGTGGCGCGGGGAGATTTGAGTATTTGAGCCAAGATGAAGCAGGAGCGTGGATTTCCGACGGGTCGCGGCGGGGGTGCGTTGGACGGGTCTGGGGGGGATTTGGGCGTGGATGACCTTGGGGTCGGGGCAGATGGCGGGGGGCGGCAGTGTTGGGGCGGAGGTGACCGCGGGGACGCCGCCGGTTGCGGCGGCACACGTGCCGGGCGATGGGTGCGGTCCGGTCCGGGGGGAGACGTCAGGATTTGGACATCGCTCGACAGGACCGGGCGGGCGGCAGGAAAGGAAGGGCTGGGTGGCCGTCTCGGACCTGAGCGTGGGGGTGTGACGGGGCGGGTGCGCGCAATATCTTGGGGATAAGCGTCTGGCCGGGCCGATATGCGGTGTGCGGGCGGTTGACGGGACAGGGGAACGGTCGGACGATGCGGGTTTGACGGAATCAATCTTGGATTATCGCCCTTGCGTTTCACCAAGCTGCGCCTGAACGGGTTCAAGAGCTTTGTCGACCCCACGGATTTGGTGATCCATGAGGGGCTGACGGGCGTTGTCGGGCCCAATGGCTGTGGCAAGTCGAACCTGCTGGAGGCGCTCCGCTGGGTGATGGGCGAGAACCGCCCGACGGCGATGCGCGGCGGCGGGATGGAGGATGTGATCTTTGCTGGGGCGGCCACGCGGCCCGCGCGGCATTTCGCGGAAGTGGCGCTGGTCATCGACAACCAGGAGCGGCTTGCCCCGTCAGGCTTTAACGATGCCGACCAGATCGAGATCGTGCGGCGGATCACGCGGGATGCGGGGTCGGCCTATAAGGCCAATGCCAAGGATGTGCGGGCGCGGGATGTGCAGATGCTGTTTGCCGATGCCTCGACCGGGAGCCATTCCCCGGCGCTGGTGCGGCAGGGGCAAATCTCGGAACTGATCAACGCCAAGCCGAAAGCGCGCAGGCGGGTGCTGGAGGAGGCGGCGGGAATCTCGGGCCTTTATGCGCGGCGGCATGAGGCGGAGCTGAAGCTGCAGGGGGCAGAGCAGAACCTGACCCGCGTGGATGACGTGCTGGAGCAGTTGGCGCAGCAATTGTCGACCCTGAACCGGCAGGCCAAGCAGGCGGCGCGCTATCGTGAGATTGGCGAGGAGTTGCGGCGGGCGGAGGGGATGCTGCTGTACCGGCGCTGGCGCGAGGCCGAGATGGCGCGGCTGGAGGCCGAGGGCGTGCTACGCGAGCGGCTGGTGGCGGCATCGCAGGCCGAGGCGGCGGCGCGGGCGGCGGGCAAGGCGCGCGAGGGGCGCGAGGATGTGCTGCCCGGTCGGCGGGAGGAGGAGGCGATTGCCAGTGCCATCCTGCAGCGGCTGGCCGTGCAGCGGGACGGGCTGGCCGAGCAGGAGGCGCGGGCGCTCGCGATGATCGAGACGCTGCG
>VYLE01000481.1_pt1 | contig 21636 bp, 18 predicted proteins | sample 5114391 | NCBI WGS metagenome assembly VYLE01 (sample SAMN12291771, study PRJNA351875) | freshwater metagenome | isolation source: freshwater lake | place: USA: Michigan, Kent Lake | collected 2013-08-15
CCCACTTCCCCACACCCCACACCCCACTCCCCACACCCCACTCCCCACTTATGAGAGATGATCAAAAGATGAAAGAATCGTGGCGAGAACGTCTGAATATCTCTCGAATAGCGATTAATGCCCCGAGGTTAACCATTGCTTTCTGGTTAGCGGTGGCCATGGCGGGAATTTTTGCTTTTAGTTCCCTAAAATACGCTCTTTTCCCCGATATCAGCTTTCCAGTCGTAATAATTAACGCCCAAGCGGATTTAGCTACTGCTATCACCACGGAACAGCAATTAACTAAACCCCTAGAAAATCCCCTTTTCTCTCTCCCCGGTTGTCGGGATGTGTCCTCGACTACTGCCCCCGGACAGTCAGTAATCAGCGTTTTCTTTAAAATTGGCACAAATTTAGACAAAGCCACCGCAGCAGTTAAACAGGCTATCTCGCAAATCCCTTTACCCTCTCAAGCTACTACAGAAGTTATCCCCGTTGATTTAAATGAGTCGGCAACAGTCACCTATTCGCTGGTGAGTGAGCAAAAAACCCTAGAAGAATTAAGCCAAATCGCCCAAGATAATTTAATTCCGCCCTTAAAAGCTCTCGAAGGTACGGCTAAAGTTAATTTACTCGGTCAAGGTACAGTTAGGGAAGATAATCCCCATAAAAGCTTAACCCGACCATTGCCCACGCTGGTGCGCTTTAATGGCCAAGAGGCGATCGCTGTGCAGGTAATCAAACAAGGTGCTGCCAATAGTCTCGATCTGGCCGCTCAAGCAGAAAAACTGGTTAAAGACATAGCACAAAAACTGCCCGATGTCAAGATAATTTTAGCTGAAACCCAAGCGGAATATATTCGCGCTGCCCTACAAGGCACGATCGATGATTTACTCTTGGCAGTTTTGCTGTCGGTGCTGGTGATCTGGATATTTTTAGGCAGTTTCGCCGCTACAATCATTTCTGCTCTGGTTATCCCCCTATCTCTTTTGGGGACTTCCATTATCATGGCCATCTATGGGTTTAATCTGGAAACCCTGACGCTACTGGCTCTCGCTTTGGTGATCGGCATTGTCGTGGATGATGCGATCGTTGATGTGGAGAATATTTCCCGTTTAATCGATGCGGGGGAAACCCCGAAAAATGCGGCACTCAAGGGGACAAGGGAGATCGGATTAGCTGTCACTGCTTCCACTTTAACCATTGTTGCCGTGTTCATACCCGTGGCTTTTATGGGGGGTGCGGTGGGACAGTTTTTCCAACCCTTCGGTTTAACTGTCTCGGCTGCGGTGATTTTTTCCCTGTTGGTCGCCCGAACTTTATCGCCAGTTTTGGCAGTATATTGGCTGAAACCGCAGTCACGGGCAAAAATGACGAAACAAAAGCGACCGATTGAAAACGCCTATCGACGGCTCTTAAACTGGTCATTGCGTCATCGTTTGCTGGTCATTGCTATCGCCCTAATTACCTTTTTTGCAGGTATTGCCCTGATTCCTTTTATTTCTAGGGGATTTATTCCCCGACTCGATCGCGGCGAGTTTAATCTGGTTTATACTTCTCCTTTGCCGAAAATAACACAAATTAGTCCTAATAAACCGACGGCTAAGAGTTCTAGCGATAGTTTCGCTTGGATTTCCCAGTTAGCGAGTTCTCCCGAAAGTTTTCTCCTGCGTCGCACTATCCGCGATGGCAGCAAATTAGAAGCGCCGATTTTACGGGATGGGGAAGTGGAATCGACTTTTCTGATCGCCGGTTTACGGGGTGAGCCGAATCGTGGCAAAATTCACGTTAAACTGAAGAGCGATCGTAAATCTCACACCAGTGCCGTGCAGCAACGGATTCGGCAAATTTTACCGACAATTAGAGGGGTGAATGTCAGTGTCGAGGACATTCCTTTTGTGCAGACGGAAGCGGAAAAGCCGATCCAAATTGCGATTAAAAGCGATAATTTGCAGCTATTGCGCGATAGTGCCGAGAAATTGCGGGTTGAGGCTGCTAAAATCGCTGGTTTAAAGGATATTTCCCTATCATCTAGATTAAATGAGCGGGGGGATTTTTTGGCGATCGAGCGTTTAAATGGTCAACAGGCGATTTTTCTCAGTGCTAATCTTAGTCCCGATTTAGGATTAGAAGATGCGGCGATTAAAATTGAAGGGATTCCTTTACCGGAAGGGATAACTTTACAGCGTTGGGGTACTTCTTCTCAAAGTAGCGATGTTTTGGGCAGTTTTGGTCGCACTTTAATCCTAGCGACAATTTTAATGTTAGGAGTTTTATTGTTATTATTCAGAAGACTGCTAGAAACTATCGTCATCGCTTTATGTTTACCGTTAGCGATTGTGGGGGCAATGTTGGGGTTATTGGTAACGGGTAGTGAGTTTAGTATGATTTCTCTGATCGGGTTTATCTTCCTCTTGGGACTACTCGATAAAAATGCTGTGTTATTGCTGGATTATACTAACCAATTGCGTCAACAGGGTTGGAGTCGGGAGGAAGCGGTTTTAGAAACGGGAATGATTAGGTTAAGACCGATTTTAATGACCACTTGTTCGACAATTTTAGGCATGATTCCGATCGCTTTGGGATTGGGTACTGGTGCGGAATTGCGGCAACCCATGGCGATGGTAATTGTGGGAGGTTTAGTCACTTCTTCCCTGTTGAGTTTAATTGTTGTGCCTGTGTTATATCTAAGTTTAGAGGATGTTTGGAACCAGATTAAAGCCGGTCAAAAGTAGCTAGTTTTACCGTTTTGGCTTCTGATTACTATAGAGTCGTTTAAATTCTTTTTGTTGTTGATTATGATCGACAATTGGCTCAGGATAACCACAACGATGTCTTTCTAAACGGGGGATTTTCCCGGTTACTAGATATTCCGTATCTACGGAAGCTAATTCCGGCAACCATTGACGAATATATTCCCCTTGCGGATCGAATTTTTGTGTCTGACTAGCGGGATTAAAAATTCTTAAAGGTTTCGGATCCATGCCACTAGAGGCACTCCACTGCCAACCACCATTATTAGCGGCTAAATCGCCATCAAAAAGTTTCTGCATGAAGTATTTTTCGCCTTTTTGCCAGTTAATAATTAAATCTTTGGTTAAAAAACTCGCCACGATCATGCGACAACGATTGTGCATCCATCCCGTTTCATTTAATTGTCGCATCGCCGCGTCAACGATCGGATAGCCGGTTTTTCCCTGGCACCAAGCTTGAAAATGTTCTTCGTTATCCTGCCAAGGAAAATGACGAAATTCTTTTCTATAAGCACCGACCGCCAATTCTGGGAAAAAATAGAGACAATGCTGGTAAAATTCCCGCCAAGCTAACTCTTGCTGCCAAGTGATAATACTATCTTTTGCTTCCTCGGCGCGGCAATTTTCTAATAACTCTAGGGTTGCCGTCCAAATTGTGCGAATGCCAATCGCCCCAAATTTTAAAGCGGCACTCAAGCGCGAGGTCCCATCGAAAGCGGGGAAGTTACGATCTTCTTGATAATTGTTAATAACCCCTTGACAAAATTCTTCTAATCTGCTATGGGCAGCCTTTTCTCCGGGGGTGAGGGGTAAGGGGTTTTGCCAAGTAAAACCTAAATTTTCTAGGGTTGGTAAGTTAATAGTTTCTGTGAGTTTCTCCCCCTCATTTTCGTCTAATCCTTGCAGGTTTTCTAGGGTTTTGGGGCTGGCTTTGGCTAATTGGCTCCAATTTTTCCAAAAAGGAGTATATACGGTGTAGGGACTTTTTGAGAGGGTGAGGACTTGCCCTGGAGCGTGGAGAAGTTGATCCCAGAAGGTTTCTACCTCAATTCCTTTTGTTTGTAAAGCGGCGATTACCTGTTGATCCCGTTGACGCGCGTAGGGTTCGATATCGAGGTTAAAAAAAACTGCTTTTGCCGATAAATTGCCGGCTAAATTGACGAGTGTTTGACTGGGGTTGCCGCAAATAATCAGTAATTGACTACCTTTTTGGCGATAATTTTTTTCTAATTCCTCTAGACAACCGAGGAGATAGGCAACTCTAGCAGGGGCGATATCATCCCTCTCTAAAATAGCGGGATCGAGGCAGAAAACCCCGATAATTTTCGGACTACGCTCCCTAGCTTTACTCAGTCCAATATTATCCGAGAGACGTAAATCGCGACGATGCCAGAAAAGGATTAGATTTGACATAAAGTAAGGTGATGAGAAGATTATCAGGGGCGAGATTATTGGGGTACAGTTAAGAGCAAATTCAAGTCAAAAATACTCTTTCTATAATTCTAGGACAGTGGATCAAGAATAATTATCTAATTTTACAATCTAGCTGTGATTGGCAGTTAATTTATTAACAAAATCTTGATGTTCTGGTGTCTCTAACCCTCGCTGTAAAATCAATAAAACTTTTCCTAAGTCGCCCATTAATAAAGCATTTTTATCTAGCCATAAACCGGGGAAGATTTGGGAGCGCATTATGCCCTCACTATCGGGTTCTAGTTTAATATATTCTCCTGCCTGTAGTCGAAACCAATCAATTTCTTGTTCATAAAACCGCCAGACTAGATATTCTTGGACTTGATTGCGACGGTAAACATTTAATTTTTGATGAACATCGTAGGAAGCACTGGAAGCGGCAATTTCGACAATTAATTCCGGCGCACCTTCTACATAATCATCTTGACTAATTGTTGATTGTCCTCCCTTGTCAATTCTTAATAGGGCATCCGGTTGGGGTTCGTTATCAATATCTAATCTCACGGTGGCATTATCACCTAATCTAACACCTGGAGTCGCCGCTTTATAGAGAGCTAACCATCCGATAATATTAGCATGAGGCTCGGCGTGACTTTCAAATCTGAGGGGAGATGCCATATAAACAATTCCTTCAATTAATTCCGCTTTTTTGAGATGGGGCATCCCTTGATAACGTCGTTCAAATTCCCATCGAGTTAATTTATCGCCGTTTTCTAGGGGAGGAATTGTTAAAGAAGCAGCTATTACTGGGGTAGTTGTCATAAGTTTTCTCTTTTCACCCGTCTTCTAGGTAAGTGTTTCTAATTAAATAGAAGATAGATTTTGCCCTTGATCCCCCCTGCCCCCCTTATTAAGGGGGGTGCCGATAGGCGGGGGGATCCCCCCTGCCCCCCTTATTAAGGGGGGTGCCGATAGGCGGGGGGATCCCCCCTGCCCCCCTTGATAAGGGGGGTGTCTGACAATTTTTAACACCTACCTACTTAGTTAATCTTTGCCCGCTATCGGATCAGGCTTTTTTACTGATCTTCCATTATTATAACACCCATCGGTAGGGTGTGTTAAAGCATCTCAACACACCCACAAAAATTAATTGTAAGTCAGCAAATAATCGATAAGTTTAGCCAACCTTACTTGCCCAATTCCTGTCACTCCTCGCTGTATATCTTCTACAGAATCAAAGGGCTTTTCTGAACGTTTTTTCAGAAAATCATTAACAGATGCAGGTGGAATTCCCGCTTTTTTAAGTTGATTAGCATCACAGCTATTCAAAAGCTCTAAAATCGATTTAGAAGGAGGAGAAGGAGGAGGAGAAGCAGAAGGAGGAGGAGAAATAATAATTTTTTCTTCCAGTCTTTTGATTTCTTTTTGGTACTCCTCTCGGATTGCTTGTAACTGGGTTTCTAATCGTTTTTCAAGATTATTCACCCTCAATTCTAGAGGATTATCTGTTTTTTCGGGCGTGGTAATTAACCCAGGAGAAGGAGATAATAACTTCATTTGCTGTAAAGCGATATTCTCCGCTTCTTTATCAACCACAAAAGCGTTAATAGTTTCTAGGCTGCGTTCTTTTTCTTTAGCAATTAAACAGGCATAATACTCTAAATTTCCCTCAATAATCTGGAAGCGTTCAAAGCCAATTTTTTTGAGAATGACAGGACGCATTAAGCCCTTCATTGCTACAATAAGATTAGCTAAGTTGTGTAAATCTGTTTCTGGAAAATAAGAACGCTCTTTAGTAGCTACCACGTCCTGTAAATCAATTAGTAAAAAATCCCACATTTATTTAACTCCTATTTTAGCTAAAACTTCGATTGCTAAGGCTTCAAATTCTGCTGCTGATACTCCCGCATCGCCTTGATTTTCGGCATAATCCATTATAGATTGGGGAGCAGGAATTTCTAAATCTCCCACAGTAACGTATTGATTTATACAGCGAGATAAAGGCATTCTTTCCGAGATAGTCGATTCCATCAAAGGTAAACCATATTTGTCTGGAATCACTTGTTTTTGTCTGGGAAAATTAAATCTTAAGTATTGAGCATGGGTGGAAATTTTGGAAGGTAAAACGCCTAAAATTTTTAGGGGTTCTTTACCTAAATTTTCACGACTTTCGTTAATTGCTTCCTTGATAAAACTTTTTACACTATTTAAACCTTGATTAGAAAATGGTTTAAGATCTGATGGAATAATCAGATAGTCGGAAGCAATTAAACCAGCTTGAGCATAAAAATCTAAGGATGGCGGTGTGTCAATAATAACAAAGTCATAATCATCTCTAACTTTATCTAATTTTTTAGATAATCTTGTGTTAGAGGTTCCGTATCTGGTTAGGGTAGTTTGTTTTTCAATTAAGCTAATATGAGCGGGAATTACATCAATTTCTGGATGATTAAATCCCTGAGATTTTCTGACAACAGTTGGCACAAAAGTTATCTCTCCATCATTGAGCAAATGAAAGACATTTTTATCTTTTAAATCATCGTCATCATCGAATTGAAACTTAATTAAACCAACGGCAAAGGTACTATTAGCTTGAGCATCAATATCAATTAATAAAACTCGCTTGCCTTTTTTACTCAAGGCTGCCGCTAGATTGGTAGCGACGGTGGTTTTACCAACACCACCTTTATGATGATAAATTGCGATGGTTTTCATGGGATTTTTGTTGTTGATTGTTGGAGAATTAAGCGGTGGAATACCCAGGGATAAAGTTTCGTAGCCAATCAGAGATTTTAACTGTTCTAAGTGAGAGGCAATTTCTAACCCAGAACATCTAAAAACTAAATAAATTTTATCGGGTTTTCTTCGATAAAGTTGAATCTCATCACCATTGGTTAATAATCCCCACTGCACTTTAAAGTAGTCGAGATAATAACCTAAACGGTGACGATGATTGATGAGCTTTTCTCTGGGGTTTTTAGCCTCGACAATTAGACAGTGAGAGGGTAAAAACTGCTTTTTGTTGATAGGTTTTTGAGCGGAAACAAGGAAATCTAAGCGTACTTTACCGAAGCTAACTTGTTGATACCAATGTTCGGCATTGTAGCCTAGTTTGGGGAGTAAATACTGGACAATTAATTTACTCTCCACTTCCCTTTCGTTATGACAATGGTGAGGGTTGAAAGTCACACATTTGAGGAAATAAGTAGTTGGACAAAAGTAAAGTTAACTGTGGGGTAAGGAGTCAGGAGTCAGGAGTCAGGAGTCAGGACTAAGTAAGAATTGTGGTAATTTACATTTCTTAAGATAGACAACAGAATTTATCTCCGACTACTTACTTAACAACAACTTATTGTTAGTTTAAATGATGACGGCCTTTCCCGTCAAGGTGAAGCACAGACTAAATCCTTACTTAATCAAGTATTTCAGCTGCAAGAACGAACCCCATCTATCCCAGAAAAGCTGTATATTGAGATGCACATCGGTAAATTTACGGATTTATTGCAGTAGGATGTTTATCTAGCACTTTTGGCAATGACAGAGAAAACCATCCTACCCACAGGTTAAATTAATGGAGCTGCATAATTTTCTCGGCTACTTTCTGGGAAATAAAAGGTAAAATTGAGCGATTTTGACTGTTATCTTTTCCCTCGGTAAATACCACCAAGAGATAGGGTGTATGATGGGGAATTTCAATATAGGCTGCATCGTGACGCACTTGACTTGTCCAACCAGCTTTTGACCAAATTTGACTATTTTCTGGTAATCCTTGTCCCAGAAATCCTAAGATTTGTGTATCATCTCCTTGACTTGTCCAATCAGCAGGATTAAGACTTCGTTTTAGTAAAGACATCATCATTTGGGAACGTTGGGAAGAAACAGCAATCCCCCCGACAATAGTATGAATTAAACGCGCCACTGCATTGCTAGTTAACATATTGCGATTCTCCATTAATTCCCCTAAAAAAGCGCGTTCACGTCCATAGGGACCATCAGACCAAGTTTTTTGATTAACGTTAATTGTCGCTAATTCTGGCCAATTTAGGGATTGAAAATAACGATTAACTATGTTGCGTTGTTGCTTCCAAGTTTCAAAGGGACCGGCGGCAATTTCTGGACCGCTAGTGGTTCCCGTCACCAGATCTACAACTAAACTGGTAGCATCATTACCAGAGTCAACAATCATGTCACGAATGGCGCGATTTAATTCGGTGTTTTCGGGAATCATTCCCCCTTCTAACCACTCATGAATTGCTACTAGATAAAATAATTTCACTAAACTAGCGGGATAGGTTCTTTCTTGTCCGCGATAGCTAAATCCGCGGGGGGAATATTTCCAGAATTCTTCGTGAGAAATTGCTCCCCCCGTGTTGACGATAACGGGAGGATCATATACTATCCAAGTTAGGGCAATTTGTTCTTGAGCTAATTGGGGAAATTCTCGCCAAGTTGTTTCTAAAATATCTGTACCGAACTGTTGGAGGTGGTCTTCAGTATGAAAAAAGTTCATAGGTGTGCTGCAAAGTCAAAAGTTAGAAGGTGGATAAATTCTTGAGTCGGCAATTCTCATTTTACGGTAAAATTTACCGATAATTAATTATTTGATCGCTTCTGAGTTTAATGTTTATATCTACCGATGAGGTTCATCTCTATTTTATCAGTCTCGATCCCTCTGGGGATAGACTAGAAAAACTGGCTTCTTTGCTCTCGGAAGATGAAATAATTAGAGCTAATCGTTACCATTTTCCCCAACACAAGCGGCGTTTTTTGGTGGCGAGGGGTTGTTTACGGGAGATTTTAGGGTCATATTTGGCGATAAGTCCCGAAAAAATCGAGTTTATCTACAGCGAACGGGGAAAACCGAGTATTAACTATCAATTGCAGTTTAATCTCTCCCATTCCGAAGATATGGCCATCTGTGGCTTGACTTTAACCGCTCGCATCGGGGTAGATTTAGAGAAAATGCGCGAGGTGAAAGATTTAGATAGCTTGACAAAAAGGTTTTTTTGTGCTAGGGAACATGAGCTTGTTGAAAAGTCCGCAGAGAAGGAAAAGTTATTTTTTCAGTTATGGACGGCAAAAGAGGCTTATTTAAAGGCACTGGGAACGGGAATTAGCGGGGGACTCGATCAAGTGGAAGTGGGCCTCAATCCCTTAAAATTAGACAATGTGGCGGGGGAATGGCAATTATGGACAGCGGCAATCGGCGATAATTATCGAGCGACGGTGGTTATCGAAGGTAGCGATCGAGTGATTAAAACCTTTGGCCTTTCTGATCTATGATTAATTGGGGAGTTAATTGCCTTGAGAAATTCAGTAATTATTCCTAGCTATCTCAAAAAAAGCTTGTCCTTAATTATTACTTAACCTTGTTTTCTCTATGCGAATTGCTCTTTTTACAGAAACTTTCTTACCGAAAATCGATGGCATTGTCACCCGCCTTAAACATACCGTGGAACACCTACAAAGATTAGGTCATCAGGTATTAGTTTTCTCTCCCGATGGCGGTTTAAAGGATTACAAAGGTGCTAAAATTCATGGAGTTACAGGGATTCCCTTACCCCTATATCCGGAATTAAAAATGGCTTTCCCCCGGCCTTCAGTCGGTCAAGCTTTAGAGAGGTTTAAACCTGATATTATTCATGTGGTTAACCCCGCTGTTTTAGGGGTGGGAGGCATTTATTTTGCCAAAACTATGAACATTCCCCTCGTCGCTTCCTATCATACCCATCTCCCCCAATATCTACAACACTATGGGTTAGGTTCCCTAGAAGGATTACTCTGGGAATTATTAAAACTGGCCCACAATCAAGCAAGTTTAAATCTCTGCACTTCCACTGCTATGGTGCAAGAATTATCTAGTCGTGGCATTGAAAAAGTAGAGCTTTGGCAAAGGGGAGTCGATACGGAATTATTTCAACCTCATTTAAAATCCCCAGCTATGAGACTGAAATTATCCCAAAATAACCCCGATAGTCCTCTCTTATTATATGTTGGTCGAGTGTCGGCCGAAAAAGAAATCGATCGCATTAAACCAGTATTAGAAGCGATTCCCGAAGCAAGATTTGCCATTGTGGGAGATGGTCCCCATCGGGAAGCTTTAACAAGTCATTTTGCCGACACAAATACCCATTTTGTCGGTTATTTACAGGGGTTAGAATTAGCCTCCGCTTTTGCTTCCGCAGATGCTTTTCTTTTTCCCTCACGCACAGAAACCCTCGGTTTGGTACTCTTAGAATCCATGGCTGCCGGTTGTCCGGTGGTGGCGGCAAATTCGGGGGGAATTCCTGATATTGTCACCGATGGAGTTAATGGTCATCTCTTCGATCCTAGGGATGAGAAGGGTTTAATTAGTGCCACCCAAAGATTACTAACCGCCAAGGCAGAAAGAGAGGAATTACGACGAAATGCGCGCCTAGAAGCGGAAAAATGGGCATGGCAAGCGGCCACCAAACAATTATTAAATTACTATCACCGGGTTTTGAATAATAATTCTGTGGCTTTTGCCGCTTAATTGTTGTCAAAATGCTCGAATTTAATTGCAAAAACCTTGACCTATTGTAACTTTTATGTCCAGCGCACCCAGTACCACCTTAGATAAGTCCACCCAAGGGGTCAAAAAGACTTATCCCAACTATAAAGTTATTGTTCTCAACGATGACTTTAACACCTTCGATCATGTGGCCAATTGTTTAATTAAATATATCCCGGATATGACTACCGATCGAGCTTGGGAATTAACTAATCAAGTTCACTACCAAGGACAAGCAATTGTCTGGACAGGTCCCCAAGAACAAGCGGAACTTTATCACCAACAATTGCGACGGGAAGGATTAACTATGGCTCCTCTAGAGGCCGCATAATTATGAATAATGGTCGTTTAGTTTGGAATCATTCTACTCATATTCCGGGGTTGATTGCGGTATTAGAAAAGTTAATTACCTATCAAGGAATCACCACTGTCACCCCGGGGGTACTTTCTCGCTCAAAAGGTCATTGTCCGCGGTTACAATTGCGGATATCAGTACCAATTCGTGGTGGTTTTAAGGTGATTGCGAGGACAGGAAAAAGTGTGCAGGAAGTCTTTGTTATCACCGATTTAAACCAAGAGGATTTAGAAATGGCTATCCAAGCTTGTTTAGGAAAATAACTGTCGTGGGTGCGTTGTTGAAAGGCTGCTGGTTACTAATCATTGTTTTTCTGTTTTTCTCTGTACATTCTCTCCCTAGTTTGGCAGTAATGGATAGACTTCCTTTAACAGTAACTTTATTGCAGGAACGTTTAAGCGCACCCGTCCTTAAAGAAGGGATGACTACCATCGATTTAGCCAATTTGGTTATCGATATCCGCGATGAAAATAAGGAACTGCAAGAACAATTTTATCAACAGATTCAAGGTCAAATTAATCGCGCTAAACAACCCCTAGGTTTAGATTTTAGTAATTCCTTAATTCAAGGCAATTTTATCGCTTCCCGTCTGGGTTTACCGACTCCTTTAACAAAAGTGGCTCTCGCTACCTTATTATCACCCACGGAAGAACAGTTATTACAACAGGACGAAAATTTTTTATTCGATAGCGATGAACCAGTTTTTAATGTCACAGTATTTCGTGGACCTGTGAAGTTGCAGGGAACCGTATTTATGGGAGAAGTGGACTTTTCTAAGACTTTTTTTCTGCAAATTGTCGAAGCAATGCAAGCAAAATTTAGTCGTGAAAGTAATTGGTTAGAATCCCGTTTTGCGAGGGTGGCTAAATTTAGCCAAGCCACTTTTATGGGAGATGTAAATTTTAGTCAAAGTCAATTTTTAAATAAAGCCATCTTTCGCACAGTCCATTTTAAAAGTATTACTAACTTTCATGGCAGTCATTTTACTGCTGAAGCTTATTTTGATCAAACTAAATACGATAAAACCGCAGATTTTACCCGTACTTTCTGGGAAAAAGAAGCCAATTTTTCCCAAAGTCAATGGCGAGATCGTCCGATATTTTCTAAGAGTAGATTTTTAAGTTTATTAACCTTTAGAAATGCCACTTTTGAAAAATCGGGTGCTTTTCGGTCTAGTTATTTTAATGGTGTGGTTAGTTTTCAAGATCTGAAACTTTTAGATCAGGTAGATTTTAGTAATTCCACTTTTACTAAAAATGGTTATTTGAGTGTATCAGGATTAGCTTTTGATTCCGATAAAGCGAAAATACTGGGAGATAGAGGAGTAATTGGTCAAGCAATTTATTTACCAACTTTAACAGGAAATGAAACAGTTTTAAGAAATTTAGTTCGTAATTTTCGCTCCCTAGAACAAATTGCCGATGCTAATCAAATTGAATACAAAACCGAAAAATTGCGATTACAACAGTTAAAACAAAAACTGAATAATATCTCAGTTATTCGCCTAATTAACCTCACTTGGGTAGCTGATTTTCTGCATACTTCTTTCCTTGCTTTACTATTACTCTTAAGTCAAGATGGTACAAATTTTAGTTTAGTTTTCGGTACAGGAATCATAATTTTTGCCTATTTTGGCTGTTTATTTTGGTTAATTGATCGCGTGCGTCGTCTCACTCCTAAACCAGTAATTCCTAGTCGTTATGAAATCTTTTGTATGGTAACTAGCTATATTATTCTCACCCTTTCTGGTGTGTTTAATATCCTGCAATCTGCCAGTCGTCCCCTACTAACTTTAACAGCTATTGCCCTAATTCTTGTCCCCTTACCCTTAATTTTAGTTATCGAACTTTATCGTCGGGGACGCTATCACGATTTAATGGATAGTTCCTATTTCCTGCAAGATGGTAGTATGCGACAATTACGCTTATTAATCACCCGTTTACCCGTGGTTCCCGAATTTCCCCTCTTTCGCGATCGTTATAATCCTATTCCTTGGCAAAAGCGTTGGAATTGGTTAAATTATTACGATTTAAGTCTCAATAATTTGCTAAAATTAGGCTTTAATGATTGGCGAGTTCGCGATCAAGAATTACCCGCTATCATTTCTTTTTTAGTTTGGTATCAATGGGGTATCGGCATCTTTTATATCACTCTCCTTATCTGGACTCTCTCGCGCACGATTCCGGGGTTAAATCTCTTGATTTATTTAAAATAAACTGTAAAAATTTAAATACAGCAGTTATCTTTTCGTTTTGAGGAGCCGAAATATGAGTGGAAAAATGACCCTTACTTTGAACCGTGATACCTACGGAAGGTTAAGCTGTTCGTAATTTAATGCTTGACAGCTTAGTGAGTGTTCGCCGTGATTTTCTATCACTGTTTGAGGAATCGAATTAGAATCTTGATAATCTTACTAAAGAGGAAAAAAACATGAATGCCAAATTGATTGAATCTCTCGTCCAAATGATCCAATCCCTTTCTGAAGAAGAAAGATTGCTCTTAGAGAAGAAATTAGCTGCCCATGAAACTCAAACAGATTTTGATAACCTAGCCCAAGCTTTAGCAGAATTGCGACAAATTTGTGCTGAAGAAAACTATACTATAGAAGTTCCTTCTCGCCAAGATCGTTCTAATCCATTTGCAGAAAGCTTAAATGACCTTCCTGTGTGATACTAACATGATCAGCGAGTTAAGTGGGTGGGTGGAATTAAATATAAGATGAACGTAGGTTGGGTTGAAGCATGAAACCCAACGCTGCATCTCAATTTGGTCGAAATATCTATATTACATTTTCGGCGCACGCAGTTCGATAAACTCACTGACCACTAGGCGCTCCTACCATAATATTATGGTAGTGACTGTATCGGCAAGAGTCATAGTATAATTGAACCAATGAATTGTGGAATTCCCTTGCTGCTGTTATTAGTGAGCAGTGAACAGTAAACAGTAATCGGCAGTTTTCACCTAACACTGTCCACTTAAAACGGCAATCTGATAACTGATAATTGAAATCCCCAAAACCCAACACTCTAATTTAATGATTTAATAAAACCGACCACTGCTGCAGGAGATAAAAACTATGTGTATTCTCGGTTTTGATCCGGGTAAGGATAAATGTGGGATCGCGGTCAGGTCATCGACGGGGAAAATTTATACCCATGAGGTGATAGCATCGTCACAAGCGATCGAGCGTTTAGCTAGTCTCTGTCAACAATATCCGCTCGAATTATTGGTGATGGGGAACCAAACCACCTCGAAAAGTTGGTGCCAAAAAATTGCCGCTCGTGTCACTATCCCGATTACTCTAGTAGATGAACGCAATAGTACCCTAGAAGCGCGCGATCGCTATTGGCAAATGTTCCCCCCCAAAGGATTACAGAAACTCATCCCCCAAGGTATGCGTCTTCCCGATCGCCCCATTGATGATATAGTGGCGATTCTGCTGATCGAACGTCATTTACAGTCCAAATAATGTCACACTACAAAATAGACACAGCAAGGTGAATTGACGATGCTCCTAAGTAAAGGTTTTGAAGTGGAAATGTACACCGGAACAGCAGCCGGAGAAATTATCGGTTTATCCGATCGCATTGTCAAGGATTTAGATGGTTTTGTCCGGGAACCGGATAGTCGTAACGTAGAATATACTACGGCTCCCATGACTAACTATGACCGTCTTTTATGCGCTACTTTAAAACCTCGTCTCGCTCTACGGCGATATTTGCGTCGTTTAGGCAATTATACCCTAATCCCTGGCAGTACCCTCTCCTTGGGCGATAGTCAACATTTTTATCGCAGTGACCCCCACAATCCCTATCATGACTATATTGAACAGACCTACGGTACTAATGTAGTCACGGCCAGTATTCATATTAACGTCGGTATTAGCGATTATGAGGATTTAATGCGTGCCTGTCGCTTAATTCGCCTAGAAGCTCCTTTATACTTGGCTTTAAGTGCTTCTTCTCCCTTTCTCGACGGTAAAATCACCGGTTCCCATTCCCGTCGTTGGCAAGTTTTCCCCCAAACTCCCGCTTATGTTCCCCTCTTTGAAAGTCATCAACATTTTGTCACTTGGACCGAGGAACAATTAAAACTCGGTACGATGCAGAATGTTCGTCATCTCTGGGTGTCAGTACGTCCTAACGGTAGCAATCGTCCCTATAATCTCAATCGTCTAGAATTGCGAATTTGTGACCTGATTGCTAATCCTATTAGTTTATTAGCAGTTATGGCTTTTTTAGAGGCCCGTTTAACTCAACTTTTACAAGCTCCCGAATTAGACCCCTTAATTTTAAGTCAATTACCCAGCAGCAATCGCAGCGAGGATTTATTAACTTTAACCCAAGAAAACGAACAGGCTGCCGCGCGTTTTAGTCTTGATGCCACCCTGAGACATTGGTACGATGGCCGGGAAATCTTAGCTAGGGATTGGATTAAAGACCTCTATGTTCAAGTTTATCCGATCGCTAAAGAAAAGGGTTTTAGTTGTTTCCTCTCTCCCTTACAAAAAATCCTCCGCGAAGGTAACACTGCACAACAATGGTTAAAACAATACGACCAAGGTATGGATGTTAAAAGTATTATCAAACAGGCGATTATTACCCTAGAAAAAGAGGAACGAGAGTTAGAACATAAATTATGTCAGCATATTTTAGTCGCGTGAATAATTATTTTAAGGCCATGGTAATTAAACCCTGTTGACCGAGAAGAATTTCCCGCAGCAGCGTACAAATTCCTACCCAAATAATCGGAGAAATGTCAACTCCTCCTAAGGGGGGTATGAGTTGACGCACGGGGATTAAAAAAGGTTCCGTGGGCCAGGCAATAATATTAAAGGGAAAGCTATTTAAATCTACCTGTGGATTCCAAGTCAGCACGATCCGTAAGATAAACAAAAGGGTCATCAACCCTAAGATAATTGCCAATGTCCAACTTAATGCGATCGCTGTGTCCATAGTCTCCAATCCCGTCTTTTTTACCGATTATCTTCCCTAAAATATAACAGTTTTTGTCTCATTTAATCATCCTAATCGCCCCAGCACCCTGCCAGTTATTCTTGCCAACCTCCCGGGTAAAAATGCCGCCAATAAAAAGTCCCAATAGGGCTTGACAAACTAGCTAGACTTGACTTATACTTTTGTTATAATGGGAATCCGTGTCGTCCTGGAGACCCTCTCTTTTCAGGCCAGATGCAGAAGTAACTTAAAGATGACAGAATTTCGCATCGAGAAAGACAGCATGGGAGAAATTCCCGTACCTGCCGATAAACTTTGGGGAGCGCAGACCCAAAGATCCCTACAATACTTTAGTATCGGTGATAATCTCATGCCCCGGGAGATGATCGGGTCCTATGCCATTCTCAAAAAAGCCTGTGCAATTGTCAATCAGCAAAAAAATCGTCTCAGTCAGGAGAGAAAAAACCTTATCTGTCAAGTCTGCGATGAAATTTTAGCCGGACAACACGCGGATAACTTTCCCCTCTACGTTTGGATGACGGGAAGTGGCACCCAGTTTAACATGAACATCAACGAAGTCATCTCCAATCGTTGTAGTCAACTGACGGGGAATCCTCTGGGTAGCAAAACTCCCGTGGACCCCAACGATCATGTTAATATGTCCCAATCGACTAATGATTCCTTTCCCTCGGCCATGTATATTGCCGTTGCCTTGGCAGTCAAGGAAAAATTAATTCCCAGTCTGCAACTATTACGGAATAGTCTCGATGAAAAGGCGCAATTATGGGCAAATATAGTTAAAATTGGTCGCACTCACCTACAGGATGCCACCCCTTTAACCCTCGGACAAGAATTCTCCGGTTATGTGGGTTTATTAGATGATGGCAGCGATTGGCTAGAAAAATGTCTAGAAAAAGTCTATCGTTTATCCTTGGGAGGAACAGCAGTGGGTACGGGAATTAATGCTCCCCCAGATTTTGATCGAGATGTGGCTGCCGAAATCGCTAATCTGACCAAATTACCTTTTATTACCGCCCCTAATAAGTTTACCGTGCAAGGTTCCCACGATGCTCTAGTTTTCTTGAGCGGGGGATTGAAAACTATCGCTAGTTCCCTGTATAAAATTGCTAATGATATCCGTTTACTTAGCTGTGGTCCCCGTTGTGGATTAGGAGAATTACAGCTGCCGGAAAACGAACCGGGTTCTTCAATTATGCCGGGGAAAGTTAATCCCACCCAATGCGAAGCTTTATCGATGATAGCAGTGCAGGTGATGGCTAATGATTTAGCGGTGACGATGGGAGGCGCCGGAGGACATCTGGAAATGAATGTCTATAAACCGCTGTTGATTCATAATCTCATGCAGTCTATCCGTTTGCTCACTGATGGTTGCGGTAATTTCTGTCAGTTTTTGGTTAAGGGGATGACTGCTAATCAAAAACAAATTGAGACTTTTTTAAATCAATCCTTGATGCTGGTGACTGCCTTAAGTCCCGTGATTGGCTACCAAAAGGCTGCCTACGTCGCTCATTATGCCCTAGAAAAGGATTTAACCCTGAAAGTGGCAGCCTTGCAACTGGGATACATCAAGGAAGCGGATTTTGATCGCATTGTTGACCCCGCTAAGATGGTCAATCCCTACGTTGCCGATGGTTAATTCTCTGAGGGGTTGACTGCCGTAAAAATCAGAGGTCGCAGGCAGGCACGGATTCCCATTATATATATAATTATAAGGCAAGCGGCGGGATTTGTCAAGCCCCGCCGGTGAAAATTTCCGCTAAACTTGGCTAATGATAGCGAAGAAAACAAAGAGAAAAACCATAAATGCCCCTGCCATGCGGAAGAAGGATTTAGGAAGATTAATAACTTTCTCCAGTTTCAAGAAACCCACCAGAAAATAAGCGGCGATTGCTAGGAGAATCGGGATAACCACGCGCAAGATTGTGCCAAGGGGACCGGAGAAAAACTCACCGATTTTATAGCGGGTTGTATTTTCTTCCGCATGAGGAGGAATAGTTACACTTGTCCAAGTTTCTCCCCCATCGGTGGAACGAAAAACTGTAGTTTTAGCGCCACCAAAACCGAATAAAGTTTTATCTTGAGCGTAATTAGGAGAAAACTGGACGGAGATACCAGAAGAAGGGATACTATGAATTTTCACTAGGGGTATTTTAGGATCACCAATTGATTTAAAAGTTTCTCCTCCATCGGTAGATTTAAACAAGCCATTTCCCTGTAAACTAACTATTACCGTGCGATCATTAGCATAATCAGGAGAGATAGCAATGGTTTCTACTGATGCCTGCGGATTAAACCCTGGTTTCTCTAATTTTGTCCAACTTTTAGCCCCATCTTTGGTGACAAACAAACCGGAAATTGTCCCAGCAAAAATAGTTCCATCACTGGGATAATTGGGAGACATTGCCAACTGCACATTAGAGGTTTTTGATAGGGGGGTTCCTTGGCTGACATTTTTCCAAGTTAGTCCACCATCAACACTTTGATAAATGCCCTCTTTTCCCGTGACAAACAAAGTTTTATCCTTAGCAAAATCAGGGGAAGCTACCATGGCAGGAGCATAATTACCAAAAATTCTGCCCACTTCACTGATATTTTTAACCGTATTTCCTCCATCGGTAGAACGAAATATTCTCCCCTGCTGATTGGTGAGAAAAAGAGTTTTATCCTTGGCAAAATCTGGGGAAGGAACTATCCTCGGACCGCGGACTCCTTCATCAATTTCGATAATTTTCCAGAAATCACCACTGTTATCGGATTTGGCAAATTTATTGCGTAAAAACCCCGCAAAAATAGTTCTATCTTCTCCATAGTTAGGAGAAAAGGCAATGTCAAAGAAACGCCGGGGATCTTGTCCTGATTCTTCGGGATCTTTACCAAGTCGATAAACCTCTAAACCGCGATTAATTGGTGTCCAAGTTTCCCCTTTATCCCGACTGATGAAGATATTGCCTACATAATTAGCCATGACGACAGTGGCATCCTCGGCATAATTAGGAGAAACCGCCATGGCGATAACTGTTCCCCGGGCTAAAGTTTCTATTTCCTGCCATTGTTTGCCGCTATCTGTGGTTTTAAATAAGCCATTAAATCCCCCTAAAAACATCGTATCTTGAACTATTTTTAAATCCATAAAATGGGGAACTTTATAATCATCAGCCTGTTTATCTTTGGTTAAACCCTCGCTCATTTTTGTCCAACTTTTGCCCCCATCTTGCGAAACATACATTCCCTCATACCAAGTGATGGCATAAAGGGTTGAATTTTGGGCATACTGGGGAGAAATAACGATGTCTTCGATGATTTTATCCTTAATTCCTTCGTTAACAGCTTGGAAGCTTTTACCATCATCAACGGTTTTAAAAATACCTGCTTCTTTTGTGCCGACAAAAAAGGTTTTATCCCTGTCTAAATTAGGAGAAAAAGCAATTGTATCCACTGCCCCCACATTAGCAGGTAAGGGGAGATTCTGCCAAGTTTTCCCCCCATCGGAGGAACTGTATAATTTACCCTGTTCATCCCCAAAAAAAATGCGATTAGGATTGTTGGGAGTAATAGCGAGAAAGGTTATCAGTGCCGTGGTGGGGAAAATATTTGACCAATTTTTACCACCATCTGCGGTTAAATAAACCCCTTTTTCTAATCCCACTGCTGCTGCTATATTGGGATCGGAAGGGGCAATTTGTACAAAGTTAATAAAGTTAGTTGCTAAACCCTGATTAACTTTCTGCCAAGATTCCCCCGCATCTTCACTTTTATAAATACCATCGGATCTTGAAGCTAGATAGAGAATATTTTTATTGAGGGGAGATAGGGATAAGGAACTTAATTCCCCCGTATAATCTAAACCTTGAATTAATCTTGTCCAGTTGCTACCTCCATCCCTAGACTTATAAAAGTTATTTCGCACCAAGATATATACTGTATTATCTGTCTGGAAATCGGGAGAAACTTCCACTTGACTAATTACATCATGGGGACGATGGGCAAAAGCAGGATTACTCCAAAGACAAAAAACTGTAGCGATTATCAATAAAATGAGATTAAACTTGTGGGCGAATCTCAGCAAACTTTGGCGATTAATCATACTTAAACTGCTAATATCGAGGATAAAAATTGACCTAATCTAGCAAAGGGCGATCAAAATTTGACCAAGGGTTCTGTAAGAGTATAGACGAAAATGGCTATTATAACCATTACTAAAATCAGGCTTATTTGCTATCAGCATAGATCAGAACCAATCTCTACACTTTGATTATTGTAGAGACTCATTGCCTTTTGTAACCCTTGTTTGAGACCAAGTTCGATCGCTTTTCTGGACAAGTCTAACACTTTCAAGATGACTTCGTTTTCTTGGGGGGTGAATCGGCCTAAAACGTGGGAAATAGTTGCTTTTTCGCTTGATTTACCGATTCCTATGCGTAAACGAGCGAAGCTTTCCGTGCCAACGTGGGCAATCATCGATTTAATACCGTTGTGTCCGCCAGCCGATCCCGATAGACGGATTCTCAACCGGCCTAGGGGCAGATCCATATCATCGTAAATGACTAAAATCGACTCCGGCTCCAGTTTATACCAGTCCAGCACCGCTCGCACCGATTGCCCGGAGCGATTCATATAGGTTTGGGGTTTTAAAAGACGAATTTTGCCCGGGAGAGGACTGTCACCTTCGGCAATAAAACCTTGAAATCGCTTGTTTTCCTGCCAAGATAGCCCCCAATCCCGTGCTAATGAGTCCACAGCTTCAAAACCGATATTATGACGGGTGCGATCATATTTGGGTTCAGGATTACCCAAACCGATAATTAGCTGAGGAATGATTAAATTAGGGGTTTTATCGGAATTCATAGGGGAAAATCGGGTTTTTAACCATGACCCGACTCTTATTATCCCCGAATTAGCACTCCGAGCGCTGGAACAAAGTTTCTAGATAAACCTTGGCACAGCTATTTTGCTCCTCAAAATTCATCCTTTCGGAGGATTGACAATTAAGTAGAAAAAATGATATGGCCGCCGTAAACACACCATCTTGATCCCAACTGGGGTGAGTTTCTAGATATTGTTGTAGGGATTGGTGGAGGATTTCGGGGATTTCTGCCAAGATACTGACTGATGTATTCATATCGTTTACCTCTGATCGGAAGTGGGGAAATCCCTGACTGGTGCAGTGGACAGTAAGGACTATTGTGAGCCAAGTTGGGGGGAGTTGCAATATTACCAGATGTAAAGGAATGCTTCAGAAAAACTTAATATTTACGAGGGAATAAGGGTTAGAGCTAGATTTTATTTACTTAACTTAACAGTAACTCAGTATCTATCGATGGGTATTTTGACAATCAAGATTAATTTTTTCTGGAAGCAAGTGCCGATTCTATCGCTGTTGCCTGTGGAAAAGTCTGGGTAAACTGTGGAAAACTGGGGAGTGAGTGGGGAAAGACCGGGGAATGTATGGGGGAAAACATCGGGGAAAAATAAGATTTGCAAATTTTAGTCAGCAGTGATGATCAAGACTACTTAGGGTTTGCTGAATAAATCTAAAAACCTTGTTGGATAAGACTTTTGGACTTTTTTCCCCTCAAAAAGTGCCAGCCATTGCGGGGATCGGGGGAAAATTCAGGTACTTTTTCC
>VYLE01000648.1_pt1 | contig 21591 bp, 16 predicted proteins | sample 5114391 | NCBI WGS metagenome assembly VYLE01 (sample SAMN12291771, study PRJNA351875) | freshwater metagenome | isolation source: freshwater lake | place: USA: Michigan, Kent Lake | collected 2013-08-15
CTCAGAGGGCACAGAGGCAGCACAGAGAAGCCAACGGAACCGAGGGAATTCGTAGCGCAAAATCGTGGGCGCAGAGTGGACTTGACTTGGGTCGGGACTCCTCGCTGTTCCCAGTGCCTGCGCTCCTCAAGTCCCTCTGGCACCGGCACGACTCCATCAACGCACGCGCAACCTGTCTCCGCTTTCGCCTTCTCTGTGCATCCTCTGTGCCCGCCCATTTCGGGTTGGGCCTCTGTGGTTCTCTGGGTGATTTGTGCAGTATCCTGTCCTCTCTCTGGTGAGTCTGGTCGAATTGTGCAGAATCCTGACCTGGGAGAAGCGCAGCCGAGCGATTTCGCGCCCGTCGCGGCTTCGATGATCTCATGCTTCCTCGCCCCCGATGACCTCGAGCACGACGCCCTCCGGCAGGGCGGCGCGAAACGCCTTTCCATACGGCTTCGTCAGGATGCGCGGATCGAGAACGACGATGCGCCCCTGGTCGGTCGAGCTGCGGACGAGCCGGCCGATGCCCTGCTTGAAGCGAATGACCGCCCGCGGGAGCTGATCCTCGGAGAAGGGGCTGCCGCCGCGGGCGGCGATGATCTCGTGGCGGGCCTCGACGATCGGGCGGTCCGGCACATCGAAGGGCAATTTCGTCAGGATCACATTGCGCAGGGCTCGACCGCGCACATCGACCCCCTGCCAGAAGCTCGCCGTACCGAGCAGAACGCTCCGATCGTTGGCGCGAAATCGCTGCAAAAGAAGCGTGCGCGGGCCGCTCTGACCGTGGATCAGGACGGGATGGCCGCGCCGCTCGAGTTCCGGCACAAGCCTCGCGGCCACGGCGTCGAGCGTCTGAAAGCTCGTGAAGAGGACGAACGCGCCGCCGTCGGTGGCGCGGATGTGTTCGAGAATCCGCGGCACGAGCGCTTGCACATAGCCGCGCGACGAGGGATCGGGCATCGACCGATCCGCATAGGCCCGCATCAGTCGGGCGTGGTCGAAGGGACTGCCAAGCGAGAGCTCCTCGGCGTCGTCGACGCCCAGGCGACTTCGAACATGGGCGAAGTCGCCACGGCCGGCGGCGAGCGTCGCGCTGGTCAGGATGACCGAGCGATCCTTGCCGAAGAGCTGCTCGCGGAGAATCGGCGCGACATCGATCGCCGCCGCCGCGATGGACATCGAGCCGCGCGGACGGTCATGCCGCTTGCCCTCCTCGAGCCAGTAGACGCAGCCCTCGATCTGCTGCTCAAGAAGAAGTTCCGACGACGCGGCGAGTTCGAGTGCCCGCTGCGCGTAGGCATGCAGCTCGAACTGGTCCGCCTCCCGCTCGGCCCGCTCCTTCAGGAGCTTCAGTCGCTCGCCGAGTTGCTTGAGTTCGCCGGAAAGCTGATTGCGGACGATGCCGAGTTCGGCGAGGGGCTGCCGCAGCCGGCCGTTGCCCCCCTGCCGCTCGCCATGCTCGCGATGCCATCGCCAGAGGGCGTCGAAGAGCTCGTCGGCATATTCCTCGCAGCGGAGGACGCACCGCCCCGCCTCGTCGATCGCGTCGCTCGTGTGGTCCTTCAGCGTGATCGCGTTCAGGAATCCGCGGGAATGTTTCGCCGAGAGGAGCTGGCGGAGGAGCCGCAGGACCGTTCCCTCGCCGAAGCGCAGGCCGAAATGCTCGCTGGCGACATCCTCGAGGGCATGGGCCTCGTCCAGAATGACATGGCGATACTCCGGCAGGACGCCGAGGCCTTTCATGCGCAAGGCGAGATCGGCAAAGAAAAGGGCATGATTACAAACCAGCAGATCGGCGTTTTCCATACGCCGACGAGCGAGTTGGTAAAAACATGTGTCATAGGTCGGGCACCGACGACCCATGCAATTGTCCGCGTCGCTCTGGGCGTGGTCCCAGACGCCGGGCCGGGTGAGCACCGGAAGCGTCGAAAGCGTGCCGTCGGTCGTCTCCGCAGCCCATCGTTCGATGACCTCGAGCGCGTGGTGCTCCTCGTCGTGGCCGAGCAGCCGGTCGGAGCGCTCGACCGCAAGCTTGAGTCGACGCCTCGAAAGGTAATTTCCCCGCCCCTTCACCAGGACGGCCGAGAACTCGTCGGGGCTGCATCCGCGGAGGAGCGGAATGTCCTTCTCGATGAGTTGCTCCTGAAGCGAGATCGTCGCCGTGCAGACGACGACCTTCTCGCGATGCTCGATGATGTGCCGGATCGCCGGCAGGAGATAGCCGAAGCTCTTGCCGACGCCTGTTCCGGCCTCGACGAGCAGCCGGCCGCGACGCCGAAAGGCCGCGTCGATCGCCTCGGCCATCTGCCGCTGCTGCGGCCGGGGCTCGAAGCCGGGCAATCGCCGGGCGATCGGCCCCTCTGGACTCAGCAGATACTCAACGGCGAGCTGCATCGCCGCGATCGTACGGCACCGGCACCGGCGGGAGAGGCTGAGCGCCAGCTTCGCGCGTCGGTAAGGAGGAGGGGCCCGCGACCCCACCGCCAACCCATATGGCGAGTGCCGGGACTGCTTGGTACACTCCCGCCTCTCGATTTCGCCCCTCGCGACCCCCGTCGCGGCGAGGCGCACCCCGGACAGGTGTCCGAGAGGCCGAAGGAGACGGTTTGCTAAACCGTTATACGGGGTACACCCTGTATCGCGGGTTCGAATCCCGCCCTGTCCGCTCACCAGCCGACGCCGCCCGATGACCATCGGGCGGCGTCGGTCGCTTGGTGCCCGAAGCGCGGCCCGGTCGCGGGCTGGTACGGTCCGCGACCATGCGAGACCCCTCAACGAACGCCGCCTCGGACGGCGCTCCCGGACAGTCGGTTGGGACCGCGGTGGGACCCGCCGCCGAGCGGCCAGGTTTCTTCGCTGACCTCTTCCAGTCGCGATATCGCGAGGTCACCTGGAGCGCCCTCATCTTCGCGGTGGTGATCGGCGTTGTGATGAACGCCGCGATCACCTACGCAGGCCTCAAGATCGGCTTCACGATCGGCGGCTCGGCGATCGCTGCCGTGCTCGGCTTCGGCTTCCTGCGCGGCGTCCTTCGCAAGGGCACGATTCTCGAGACGAACATCGTCCAGACGGTGGCGTCGGCGGTGAACACCTCGAACTCCGGCGTGATCTTCACCGTGCCGGTGCTCTTCCTGATCGGCTATCGCCTCTCGATCGACAGCGCCGACTTCTGGCTCATCACGCTGGCCTGCATCGCCGGCGGCATGCTCGGCACGGCCTTCATCATTCCGCTTCGGAAACAGATGATCGAGGTCGACCGCCTTCGCTTCCCCTCGCCGACGGCGGTCGCGACGATTCTCAAGTCGCCCGGCGCCGGCAGCGCGAAGGCCGTGGTGCTGGTCATCGGGCTGCTGGTCGGCGCGCTCATCTTCCTGCCGACCCAACTCGCGACGATCACCGAGCTCATCGGCATGGAGAAGCCCTTCGGACTCGCGGACATCGCGGGCATCGGCACGAAGCAGGGCGGCGTGGTGGCGAACGAGACCATCGATGTCGGCACGCTCTTCGGCCTTCCGCCGCAGGTGCAGTTGATCTTCGCGATCGCTCCCTTCGCCCTCGGTGCCGGGTTCCTCACCGGTCGCGCCGGGCTCTTCGTCATCGCCGGGGGCATTCTGGCCTTTTTCGTGCTGAATCCGATCGCCTTCGCGATGGGCTGGATGCCTGAGACGATCACCGCTGAGAAGGCCGCCGGCTACGGGTTCACCGCCTTCAATCGCCCGCTGGGCATCGGCCTGCTGCTCGGCGGCGCATTCATGGGCATCCTCTTCGCGCTCCCGGCGATGAAGGAGGCGCTCAAGAGCGTCATCTCGGCGAGCCGCGTCAAGGGCGGCGGCGACGAACTGGGCATCAGGACGCTCGCGGTGGCGATCGTCGCGTCCTTCGTCTTCCTGTTCCTCGCGGCGGACATCGTCGGAAACAAGCCGGTGAACCTCACCTGCCCGATCACCGCAGCGCCGATCGTCGACGGCGTTGAGCCGGCATCGCACGCGGGCTACGCCATCGGATTCGCCACGGCCGACGCCGCGACGACCTGGAACGCATGGACCGACACCCAGCGTGATGCCTATCTCGACACGCTGAACGCGAAGCCCGGACTGCTCGCCGGATTCAACCCGCATCTGAAGGCTGCGCTCATCGCCCTCTTCGGTGCGCTATGGATCTGGTTCGCTGGGATCATCATTTCCCAGTGCGCCGGCATGACCGACTGGTCACCGATCTCGGGCATGGCCCTCCTGACCGTCATTCTCGTCCTGCTGCTCGCGGGTTCGGGAGCGGTGGTCGGAGCGGTGCTCATCGGCGCGGCGCTCTGCGTGGCGATCACACTTGCATCGGACATGATGGGTGACCTCAAGACCGGCCATCTCGTCGGCGCGATGCCCCGGCGCCAGCAGATCACCGAAATGGCGGCCGTCGCGATCGGCCCCGTCGTCTGCATGCTCACCATCGCCCTGATCGCATCGGTGAACCTCGAGCGGACCGGCGGCGCACTCGCCTTCGGGCCGGGCACGGAGACGGTCGCCCCGCAGGCCCAGGCGCTCCAGGCCGTCATCACCGGGGTGCAGGGCGGCGAGATGCCCTACGCGCTCTATGGCATCGGCGGCGTGCTCGGGATCCTGCTCGGGCTCGGCGCCTTCGCCGGACTGGGCGTGCTCGTCGGTCTTTCGATGTATCTGCCGTTTACCTACATCGCGACATACGGAATCGGCTGTCTCATCAATATCGCGATCGTGCGGTGGAAAGGTCGCACCTGGAGCGAGGACTGGGGCGTGCCGTTCTGTGCGGGACTGATCGTGGGCGAATCGATCCTCGCCCTTGTCGTCAACATCTGCGTGCTGCTCGTCAACTGACGCGTGTCCGATCGGAGACTCCCGATGAAGCTCATTGCATCCCTCCTGCTCTGGATGTCGCTTGGACTCGGCGCGATCGCCGGCACGACCGCCTATCGCCCGACGCTCGATGCCATTGCCTCGGCCGGCGCACCGCTGACCCTCGCGGCGCCGGCAGGCCTCGCTCCACGAGCCGAAGACGCCACGGGCGATCCGGAGCCGCTCGTCCGCCCGGCCGCGCCGGGGGCAGCGCCGGTTCAGCTTGACGCCGCGCTCGTGGCCCGCCTGCGCGAGGCGGGCGTCGAACGGGTGCGGGTGAAGGAGTTCGCCCTCAGCCGCTGGAAGGAGGCGTGGCTCTTCGGTCTCGCCTGCCTCGGCCTCGGGGCGGCCGCGACACTCATCCGACTCGACGCGCGACGCCAGCACGCCCGGGCGGAGAGCGCGACCGACGCCAGCGGCCAAGTACGACTCTCGCCCGATGAGGCCCTCGCCTCCGCCCATCGGACGCTCGAAGAGCTTCGCAACGCGATCGGCGGGCGTCCCGACGACGCAGGCCTGAAGCGCATCGTCGACTGCCTGAACGAGCTCCAAGCGGCTCAGTTCAACGCGTTCGTCGATGCCCGCACCCGTCTGCTCGGTTCGCTCGGCATGGGTCGATACGCCCGACTCATGGGCAGCTTCGCGACCGCGGAGAGACAGCTCAATCGGGCGTGGTCGGCGGCGGCGGATCGGGTGCCCGAGGAAGCGATTCTCTCCCTCGACGCCGGCATCGCCTCGCTGGCGGAGACGCGCGCCGAGCTCAGTTCCACGAAGGCTGCACGGAATCGTGCGTGATCGTTCCGCTCGGTCGATGGCCAGAGGGTGTCCGCGGGACGAATCCGATCGGTGGCGATCGTCGATATCGTCTGTCTCGCGTCAGAGGTTCGTTGCCGCATGGTGACGACCCTACGCGGTTCCCCTGACCTCCGAGCCTGAGTCTGCCTCCCATCGCCCAAACCGCACCTATCGCCTCGCAGACGCACGCGTTCACGCGACCGTGGATGCGCGCCTGGCTCATCGGCGCCGGCCTCTACAACCTCCTCTGGGGGGCTGTCGTGGTGCTCGCTCCGACCTGGTCGCTCGCCTTCCTCGGTGTTCTTCCGTCGATCGCGGAGCCGACGACGACGGAGCGTGCGCTCGTGACCGGCATCGCCCAGATCTGGGCGTGTGTGGGCATGATCGTCGGGGTGTACGGCGTCGGCTATCTCGCGGCGGCACGCGATCCGCTTCGGCATTGGCCGATCGTGCTCGTCGGACTGCTCGGAAAGATCTTCGGGCCGATCGGATTTCTTCTTGCAGCATCGAAGGGCGATCTCCCGTGGTCGATGGGATGGACGCTTCTCACCAACGATCTCGTGTGGTGGATTCCATTCGGACTCATGCTGCTGCGGGCACGGGAACGGCATCGTGACGCAGCGCGAGCCAGCCCGAATCTGTGAGCGAACGAACCATGACGAGCATGCCCAACCGCTGTCTGATCATCGGCGCGACCGGCGGCATCGGTCGCGCACTCACGCGACTTCTCGCCGACGACGGATGGAGCCTCGCGCTCGCCGCGCGCACCGAGGAACCGTTGCGTGCGTTCGCGCAGGAGATCGGAGCCACTTCCCATCCGCTCGACGCCCGCGATCCTGACGCCGTCGATGCCCTCGTCGCCCAGTTGGTCGCGGAGGGACACGCGGAAGGAACTCCCCCACTGCGAGGTGTGGTGCTCCTCGCCGGATCGATTCTGCTGAAGCCGGCGCATCTGACCACGCCAGCCGAGTTCGAGGCGACGATCGCCCAGAATCTCAGCGCTGCTTTTCATGTGACGCGTGCCGCGGCGAAGTCGATGCGCACGCAGGGCGGGAGCGTCGTCCTGATGTCCTCCTGCGCGGCCTCCATCGGTCTTCCCAATCATGAGGCGATCGCCGCCGCGAAGGCCGGCATCGAGGGGCTCATGCGAGCGGCCGCGGCGAGCTACGCCCCGACCGGGCTCCGCTTCAACGCCGTGGCGCCGGGACTCGTCGACACGCCGCTCGCAGCGCGGATCACGCAGAGCGAGTCGGCGCTGAAGGCCTCGGTCGCGATGCATCCCGTCGGACGAATCGGTCAGCCGATCGATATCGCCCGGGCGATCAGGTTTCTGCTTGATCCGGCACAGACCTTCATCACCGGGCAGGTCCTCGGCGTCGACGGAGGGCTGTCGACGATCAAGCGCGGATAGCGATTGCGTCCGGCGGCTCGCGCGACGGGCGATGGGACGCTCACCTGATGTCCCGCGCGACGGCCAAACGATACAGTGGCCGCATGAGCGCTCCCCTCTCCGAACGGTCATCCCGCCCGACGCGTCTCCCTTCCGGCGGAGTTCGAAGCGCGGGACTTTCGTTCCTGCTCTGCGCTGCACTCCTCGCCGGATGCATGTCGCCGGCCCCCGTGGATCGTCCGCTCCGCGAGGCGACACCCGAGGCTGCGCTCGGCATGCTCTCGTGGGGCGATCGGGGTCCGGTCGAGGAGGCCTTCGGCAAGGCCGGCACGAACACGAACGAACTCGCGACGGCGATCGCGTCGGTCGAGCCGGAGATGCGGCCCGGCATGGCGTTCCTCATCGCCACGATGCCGGAGCGCGATCGAACGACGCTCTCCGCCCCGTTTCTCGTCACCAACACCCGGCTTGCGTACGCCGCATGGCGCGGCGCACCGTGGGGACATGAGATTCCCGAGGCGATGTTCCTTCAGTACATCCTGCCGTATGCGAATCTCAACGAGCGGCGCGACGACTGGCGGCTCGATTTCGTTCAGCGATTCCAAGAGAAGGCCTGGACCTTCCGCGATCCGATGGAGGCGGTGCGCTGGCTCAACGACCACATCAACGATGCGGTCAATGTGCACTATCACGCGAGCAAGCGAAAGAAGCCCGATCAGAGTCCCTACGAGTCGATGGAACTGACCTGGGCGAGCTGCACCGGACTGTCGATCCTGCTCGTCGACGCGTGCCGCGCCGCCGGCATCGCCGCCCGCTGCGTCGGCTGCCCGGCGTGGAAGAAGGTCACCGGCAACCACACCTGGGTCGAGGTCTTCGGCCCGGACGCGAACGGCCAGTGGCGCTGGTTCAATGTCGGCGACACCGGAAGTGACCCGCGCGGCGAGAACTGGGTGAATGAGCGCTGTCGCGAGGAGACCGATCCGAACGATTGGGTGCACGCCGTGTGGGCGGCGTGCTGGCGACCCTCGAGCCATCATTTTCCGCTGCCGTGGGAGTGGGAAATCGAATATGTGCCGGGGCTGAATGTCACGCGTTTCTATCAATCACCGATCGATGTCTCGATCGCGATTCCCCCAGCGCCGGGCAACGACGGCGGCGCGACGGTCGAGGCCTACTGGTCCGGCGAGCTCATCGCCCGGACCCGCGCGGCCGCGGGCGCGAGCGCCGTCACGCTGCACCTGGCGAAGGGCGAGGGCTTCGACATCGTGATCCGGCATGACAACGGGACGCGATCGGATCTCAGGGTCGAGCCCCAATAGGCGACTCACCGATCACCAGCGTCGAGACGATCGCTTCGACACCGCGGCGTTCGTCGAAGTCAGCACGCTCGGGCAAGAGCGCCTCGACGATGGTGAGTGGCTGCGAGCCGAGGCGCTCCGGCACGAAGAGAATCGTGCGCACCTCGCGGCCTTCCAGACGCCATCGGTATTCGCGTCCGACGCCGGCGCGCGTCCCGAGCATCGTGAGCGGCCCGACCAATCGAAGCTCGGGATCCTGCACCCGAATGCCGTGGGCAAGCTGGTCGAGCGCTTCCATCGAGGAGCCCTCGAAGTCGACGCGCGGATAGGCCCGCAGTCGCACCCACCAGCCATGCGGATGGACCACCACCGCGACATCGCAGGCGTACTGCGGCTCGGCTTCGATTTCGATACGCCAGACGCTTGGATATCGAAATCGAAGCGGGATGCGACTCGTCGGCTCGAATCCGTTGCCGTCGAACGCGCCGGCAAACGGCTGTGCCGGAACGCGCGGCGTTCCGCTATCGATGGCCCGCCCAGCCGCGCCCGGCGACTCGGCACCGCGCACCGAGCCCTGCGACTCCATTGCGCGTGCAACGAGCGCCTCATGGTGGTCGGCCGCCCGGTCTATCACCCGGTCCGTGCCCCAATCCATGCCCCAATCCATTCCTAGCTGCACGCTGCGCGCCAGCATCGTCATCGTCGGCGACCCGATCGACAACGCGAGCAGCACCTGGAGGAGATACCACCCGCCGGGCAGCCCCAGGAGCAGCACGCCAGCGGCAAGAGGCCGCGCGCCAAGTCCGCGCGTCGCCATCAGCCAGAGATGCCAGCAGCTCCCGACAAGGATGAGCGCCATCGCCACCGGCCACAGGAAGCGAAGGACCGGCGACGAGGCGAGCGCGGGATCGGCGGGCGACGCGAAGCTGACGACCATCACGATGAGGGCGATGAATCCGATCAGCAACACCGGAAGCGATGCCGCCCAGTACGCCCACCGCGCGGTGGCGAGGTCGCAGGCCCCACCCGCCATCCGAATCCGAAGCTGGAGCCAACGCGGGCCGACGAACCAGACGATAAGCGCTCCGGCGAAGGCGAGAAAGCTCTGGAGCGAAAGCACCGCTGCCCACGAGCCGCGAACGCCCAACTTGGAGCCAGATGCGGAGGCAGATGCGGAGGCAGATGCGGCGGCCGACGCGGCGGCATTGGCGTCGCCCTCGTTTGCCGCAATGGACCAACTGAGCGCGAGCGAGGGCGCATCGAACACAAGCAGGAGCCACGCGAGTCCGACGCTCACGATGGTGACGACCGTCGTGAACGGCCGACGCGCCGCGATCTCGCGAATCCAGTCGCCCGGGGCGAGCCAGAGGCCGAGGAGGAGTCGATCGGCGTCCGTGGCGCGCGCGTCCGATCCCGCCTCTCGCTGCGCGGGAGGCGGCGGCGGAACCCGAAGCGGCGGCGGCGCTGCCCCTTCGACGGGGATGATCCCATCGGTCAGCGTGGCCGGATCAGCCGGCCGCGTCGATGCCGCACGGAGATCGCGGACGCGAATGAGCCCCTGTCCCTCGAGTTCGACGATGCAAGCCTGGCAGAGTCGACGCCCCTCGCGATCGCGGCCTCGCGGACGGCCGGCGCACTCCACGCCGCAGCGCGAGCAGGGCTTCTCGACCGGCTTTGGACGCTCGCGTTCACCATGTTCCTCGATACGGGATTCGCCGCCCACAGCTTGCCCCCCAAACGCACGACCACGAGATCCACACGATGCCGATGCGTGCCTCGGACAGGCACGAGACGCTCGGAAGATACTCGCTCCCCGTTCATGTTTGCGCGATTCTTTTGAAATCAGCGTCACATCGGCGAATCGGTCGACGCCTGTCCCGCGCTCACGATGGCTCGCAGGAGCGGGAGATCATCGGGCGTCGTCATCTTGATATTCCGGGCATCGCCCGCGACGACCATCACCTGCCCGCCGGAGCGCTCCACCACTTGGGCGTCATCGGTGACGCCGTCCAAGGCGCCCTGCCGGTCGAGGGACTCGTACGCGGCGACGAGCAGCTCGCGACGAAACACCTGCGGCGTCTGGACCGCGACGAGGCCGGCGCGCGGGACCGTCTCGATCGCCGGTGCGACCGCAGCTCGCCCGTGACCTGCCGGGGCGACGGGATCACCGATCCGCTTCAGCGTTGCGCTCACGGCGAGACCGGGAATGACCGCGTCGTACTGCTCCGCGGCTCGGAACACCCGATCGATCAGGTCCGTCGGCGCGGCCGGTCGGGCGGCGTCGTGGACGGCGACATGCGTGCAATCGGCCGGCAGGGCCGCGAGGGCCTTTCGGACCGTTTCCCAGCGCTCCCGACGACCGCCGCGAACGAGCGTCGTCCGCCCACCGGCGAGGGCGTCGCGGTGGTGGTGTGCGAAGCGCGCAAAGGCCTCGTCCTCGGGCGGTCCCGCAACGATGATCGCATGGACATCCGCGCGACCGCGGAAGAGGGCGATCGATCGTGCGAGGACCGAACTGCCGCCGAGATCCTCGGCCAGCTTGTCGCCGCCGAACCGCTGACCACCGCCTGCCGCGGGGATGATGACGCAGACGCGCATGCGACGAGGATAACCGCCCGTCAGCGTCCGCCATGCGTGTCCGCAACCAAGGTCGCGGGCGGCAGCATCGCCAGCCCGCATGACCACCCGGGCGACATGAACGCGCCTCCCCGTGACGATGGTCGCGGGGAGGCGTGTTGGGTGCTCATGGGAACGAGCCGTCGAGCCGTTCCGTTTGGCGTGTCGTCAGGCTGCGGCCTTGGCCTTGGCGAGCGTCTCTTCGATGCGGGCGGCCAACACTTCCTGCGTGAATGGCTTCACGACATAATTGTTGACGCCGGCGCGAATCGCCGTGACGACCTTCGTCTTTTCGGATTCGGTCGTCACCATGACGATCGGAGCGGTGAAGCCGCGCGAGCGGGCCTGCTTCACGAACTCCAGGCCGTCCATGTTGGGCATGTTCCAGTCGCACAGGATGAGATCGGGGCGGAACGCGCCGAGCTTGCTCAGGGCGTCCTGACCATCCTGGGCCTCTTCCGTCTGTTCGATGCCGAGCTGCGTCAACATCGTCTTCTGGATGTTGCGCATGGTCTTCGAGTCATCGATGAGCATCACACGAAGCTTGGTGTCCATCGGGGGGCTCCTCACGCCGCCTTTGCGGCTGCTCCAACCGGCGTCATCACGAGTTCGACCACGAACTGACCGTTCTTCATGCCGAAGGGCAGGAAGAGCAGCGTCGCACCGGGCGAGCCGGTGAAGGGAGAAGTGCCCGGCACGGGGCCGACCGACACCTCCGGGCAACTGATCTTGATCTTCATGCCGGTGAGTCGCGAGATCGCGCCTCCGGTGATCATGTTGGCAAGCTCGCCGGCCGCATCCTTCATGTCGGCCGAGCCGAAGGGCATCTTCATGCCGACGAAGGCCTGAATGGCCTCACCTGCTGCGTCCTCGCACATGATGAGCGTGACCGAGCCGACGACATCGCCGCTCAGCTTGATCATCGCGCGGACATGGTTTTCCCGAATCTCCGGGAAGCTCTGGTGGGCTCCCTGCGTCGAGACGGCCTGCTTCAGCATCGTCTTGAAGAGGTTTTCGACGCTGGAGACGAAGGGCTCCACGCAGCGTTCCTGTCCTTGGCGGTCCATGGAGAACTCCACTCCTGTCCCCGCATTCGCCCCGACGGAAGTACCGGGGTTCGAACGGGCGAATGGTGTTTTCGACGGCACGCCGGTACGAGTTGAGACCGGCCCACGGGGTTCGCCGAGGTCATGCGCTCCGATCGGGACAGACCGCGCATTCGGACTCTCTTGCCGGTCCGGCCAACCGGCCGCTCGGTGGCTCACTCTGACGCTCGTGGCCGCGTCCCGTACCATGCCGGAATGCTCAAGATCCTTGGCGGCGAGTTTCGCTCGCGGCCGCTCAGCAGCCCACCCGAAGAGCCCGGCGATGACATCACCCGGCCGATCACCTCGCGCGTCAAGGAGTCGCTCTTCAACCTCCTGCGCGGCTGGTTCGACGGGGCCCGCGTGCTCGACCTCTTCGCCGGCGTCGGCACCCTCGGCCTTGAGGCCGTTTCGCGCGGCGCCTCGCAGGTCATCCTGATCGAGCGTGACCGCGAAATCTACGGTCATCTCCAGCGGAACATCGTGCAGCTCCGTTGCGCCGACCGCGCGGTCGCGATCCAGGCCGACGCACTCGGTCCGATTGCCGTCGAGCGTGCTCCGGCACCGGTCGACATCGTCTTCCTCGATCCCCCCTACCCGCTCATGGAGGATCCCGAGACGCGAGCGAAGGTGCTTGCCCAAGCCCAACGGCTCCGCTCGCTGATGGCCCCGAAGAGCTTCCTCGTCCTGCGCTCCCCGATCGATCTCGGCGAGGAGGCCGCGCTCGAAGGTTTCGACGGCCCGGAGGTCCATTCCTACGGCCGGGGGATGCGGGTCATGCTGTATATGCCGAAAAAGACCCACGCCTCGCCCGATAGCGCCGGCCCGATCTCGTTCGACAACTCCGGACATCCAACGCCATGACCGCCCTCGGCCTCACCGCCCTTGCCCTCACCCTTCGTCTCCTCGGTCCGACGGACCTGCCGGCTGAAGGCCCGCGCATGTCTCGGACCATCGCCACCGCTGTGGTCGATGCCCGCCAGATGTTGCTCGCGATGCAGGAGCCCTTCGCGAACAATCGCGTGCGCGCCGAGTGGCCCTACGAAGGCGTCTACCGCGTCGGCGGCAGGATTCCCTTCGGCTATCGCGTCGGCGGCACGGCGATCGTCGCGCGCACGCTGCTGGAAGCGCCGGGATACGCTCGCGACGCGGAGCGGCAGGAGGCGATCGCACGGGCGTGTGCATTCATTTGCGATGCGACGAACGAGCCGCTCATGAGCGCCGATCCGGCGGTCTATCGAGGCGGATACGATGTCCGCGGCTGGGGTCATTGTTATGGATTGCGGCTGCTTGTCGCGCTCGAGCGGGCCAAGGCCATTCCCGCCGGACAGGAAGCTCGCGTCGCCGACGCGATCGGCTGGTACCTCAACGCCCTTCAGTCGACCGAGATCCCGCAGGCGGGCGGATGGAACTATGCCCGTCAGCCGGGGCTCGAGACCCCCTGTCGCAGTTCGCCCTTCATGACCGCGGTCTGCGTGATGGCCCTGCTTGAGGCGAAGGCCGGCGGCCACGCGATCGATGGCGGCGTGCTCGATCGGGCCCTTCGGGCGCTTGAGCATTGCCGCACCGAGAGCGGCTATGTCGACTACGCCTCGAACGGCCCCGCCCGCGACCGCCCCGACCAGATCCCCGGCGCGATCGGGCGCATGGTGGCGCTCGAGAGCGCACTCTTTCTCGCCGGTCGGTCGAACGAGGATCGCCTCCGCTTCGCCCTCACGAGCTTTCTCAAGCACTGGCCCGAACTCGAAAAGCGCCGTCGCAAGAACGGCACGCACGAGCCGCCCTACGGCGTCGCTCCCTATTATTTTTACTTTGGTTTCCATCACGCCGCGATGGCGGTCGAGTTCCTGCCGGAGGCGGATCGTGCCGCCTATCGCGATCGTCTCAACGAGATCCTCTTTCAGGTGCGCGAGAAGGACGGCACCTGGAACGATCGCGTCTTCCCGCGCAGCGCGAACTTCGGCACGGCCATGACGCTCTCGGCGCTCCTCATGCCCTGGGGCCAGCCGCCGGTCGGGCTCGCTCCGGCGAAGCCGGCGTCGTAATCGAGTCGCAGCGCCATGCCGGACCTCGTTGGCATCCCCCAATCGCTTCGTCACGCCTCGCGATGGATGCGCCTCGCCGGCGTCCCCGCGCTCGTCGCCCATCCCGACTGGAAGGGTGAGGGCAGCGTGTTGCGTTCCCGCCCCTGGCTCCTCTGGATCCACGGTCGCAGCGTGAACAAGGAACTCGATCCCGGCCGCTACCTGCGGCTTCTCCGCGCCGGGATCGCGTCGGTGGCGCTCGATCTTCCGGGCCATGGCGAGCGAGCGTCGCCTGAGGGAGGCGACCTCGCCAACACGCTGCCGATGATCGCCCAGATGATCGGCGAGATCGACGCGGTGGTCGAACGCGTGCTCGAACTCGATGGCTTCGACCCCGAACGAAGCGCCCTTGGCGGCATGTCCGCCGGGGGCATGGTCACGCTCGCCCGACTCTGTCGGCCGCATCGCTTCGTCGCCGCCGCCGTCGAGTGCACGACCGGCTCATGGCGCTGGCAACCGAATCTGATGCGCGGTGACCACACGCTCTTCGACCAGCTCAACCCGATCGCCCATCTCGATGGCTGGCGGGCGATTCCGCTGCTTGTCCTGCACAACCGACTCGATGAATGGGTGCCGCTTGCCGGGCAGGAGGAGTTCGTGCAGACGCTTCGGTCGCGCTCGCCAAACCAAGCGGCGATCACGATGCACATCTACGAAGCGACCGGCGCCCCCAACGAGCACGCTGGATTCGGCCGACTCGCAGCCGACGCGAAGGACCGATTCACGGCGTTCCTCGCCCAAGCAGCCCGTGGCGAAAGTGCTTCGGAAGGCGAGGATGAGCAGAAAGGCAGAGTTCGAGGAGGTGCAACGAAGCAGTATCCGCAGTGATACGAGCGAGTTGCGCCGACGAAGAAACGGAGACACCGGACTCTGGCCGCGCCAGACGAGATCGCCTGCGCCGCGCCGGGTGATGTCCTGGACGAAGGCCTCGTAGCCGGCCTTGAACTCCGCGAAGTCCTTATTGAAATAGACGACCGCCACGGCCCGGCCGACCTTCGTGCCCATCAGGCGACCGGTGCGGCCCGGCGGGAGATTCGCGCTCGAAGCGAGCTTCCCGGCCATGCGGCCCTCCGCCGCGTCACGAAGGAGCTCCTCGAGCGAGGCGCGATAGCGACCGCCCTCGCCCTCCATGAGGTAATGGGTCAGCGCCCACACCTGGGCGTAATAGGTCAGGAGCTTGCTGCGGCCGCTTCGCAGGAATCCCTGCGGAATGCCCTGCATGATCTCGTCGAGATCGATGAGCTCGCCCTGTCGAACCGCCTCGCGCAGCTCGCCGAATCGCTCGTAGTTGCGCCAGGGATTGAAGGTCGGCCGCTCATCGCCGCGCGACCAGCGATGACCTTCCATGTAGGTCGCGACGCCCTCCTCGAGCCAGATCGGCAGCGGATGGCGAAAGGCGGTCTGCGTGTACTGATGCCAGCCCTCGTGGGCGGCGAGGGCGAGGGTGTCCCAGCGTCCAAGATCGAAGAGGACCGCCTGGCCATCGATCGTGTAGCCGCCGCGCCCGAGGCCGAGATAGGTACCGGCGTCGCGGCCCATGCGCTCCTTGGTGAAGCTCGCCCAGTGCTCGCGCGTCGCGAAAAGAAAGGTCTCGAGCCGCCGCGATGGCGCCGGCAGCGGGATGATCGTCGAGGTGTAATGTTCAAGCGCAGCGTCGGAGAAGCGAACGAGCTGCATCGGCAGCGTCTCGTCGCGCTTGGTCGTTCGCACGATGGTGTGCTGACCGCTGAGGACCTTGCCTTCGATCGGACCCTCGGGGCTTTCCCAAGTCCATGGATCGATCGTGATCGGGGCCACCACCGCGACGGCAGCGGGCGCAGCAGCGACCGCCGTTCCGGAGTTCGCTCCCGTCGCCTCGGCGGCCCGCTCGGCCGCCGCCCGCGCCCCGACCGGAGCGGCCGGCTGCATGCCCATCTGCGTCGTTCCGGAGCCCGCCCCGCGTTCCGATCCCGAGCAACCGACGCCCGCAGCGAGCACGGCTGCCGAGAGGGCGATCGCACAGCCTGTGATCCGATGGAAGGGTCGGTCGAGCATGCCGGAAGGGTCCTGCGGGGAGCAGCGGGGAACTGGTCGTTCCAACGATCGAAACGATCGCAGCCCGGAACGAGGAAAGCCAGCGAGGAATGCGGAAGTTCGCCAGATTCGCCCTTTGGGATTCCTCGGCGGCCAAACACCGTCGACCGCACGGGACGGCCGGCATCAGGCAGCTCCCTTACCACTCGATCGCCCCGGTGATGCACGCAGACGGGAAGCCGCCCGCCGCTCAGCTCCCGAGCGCCGTCAGCAGTCGCCGTGCAGCGGCGATGTCCGCCTCCGCCTCGGCGAGCTTGGCCTTCGTCTCCTCCACCAACTCGGGTTTCGCCTTGGCGAGGTAGCCGGGGTTGTCGAGCTTCGAACGGAAGCCGGCGATCTGCCGCTCGCGCTCGGCGATGGTCTTCTCCAGGCGGGCCCGCTCGGCACCGGCGTCGACGGCATCGACGAGGCCGGAGAGGACCACCTCGCGACCCTCAAACGCAAACGGGATCCCATCGGCCGGCGGGGCAGCGCCGACGGCGAGTTCGCCGACCGACTCGAGTCCGGCGAGATTTTCGACGACGCCTTCGCTCCGCTGGACGAGCGCTAAGACCTCGCTCGGCGCCTGCATGCGAATGCGCCGCTTCGGCTGCACCTGCCGCTCGCCCCGCTTGTTGCGGATCGCGCTCACGAGCGCCTGGGCCCGCTCGAACTGTTCGACCGCCGCCTTGTCCTCGACCGAACAGGCGATCCACGGCCAAGCCGCGGTGGCGAGGACCGGCGACGCCGGAAGCCGAATCCCCGGAAGCCCTGCCTCACCCGTCGCCTGGACATGCGGCCAGAGGGCCTCGGTGACGAAGGGAGCGACCGGATGGAGCAGGCGCAGGATCGCGTCGAGGATGGTCCGCAGCGTCCGCCGCTGGCGCGGGTCGTCGCGCACGGTGGGCTTGATCGCCTCGAGATACCAATCGCAGAAATCGCGCCAGACGAAATCGTAGAGCGCGTCGGCGTATTCATTGAAACGATAGCTCGCGAGCGCGTCCTCGATCGTGTGCGTCGTGCGATGGAGGCGTCCGATGATCCAGCGGTCGACGAGCGGAAGCTCGTCGATCTCGACCGGGTCGCCCGTGCCCGCGGCGAGATTCGTCAGCGCGAAACGCGTCGCGTTCCAGAGCTTGTTGCAGAAGTTGCGGCCGACATCGAACTTGCTCGAGGTGTTGCGGGCAAGCGGCATCGCCTCGCTCGGCGTGACCACGCCGCTCGCCGCGCCATAGCCAGAGACCATGCGCTTCGAGGGATCCTTGGGCGAGACCTGGGTCGCGTCGGCGACGACATGTCCGGCCGGGGTCGTGATCATCTTCGGCGCGAAAATCTCCCCCGAGTGCGGATCGATCATGTCGACCGGCATGCGGACATCCTGGGTGTTCGTCGTCATCTGCACGAGCGTGAAGCGCATCGCGTCGGCGCCGTGCGAGTGGATGATGTCCCGCGGATCGACGCCGTTGCCGAGCGACTTCGACATCTTCTGGCCGTGGCCGTCCTGGATCATCGCGTGGATGAAGACATCCCGGAACGGCAGGTGACGGTCCGGCGTGAAATAGCGATTGAACATCACCATGCGCGAGACCCAGAGGGTGATGATCTCGCGGGCGGTGCAGAGAACATCGCTCGGATTGAATGTCGCGAGGAGCCCCTGCTCGAGCCCGACCTTCGCCGGCTCGGGCCAGCCGAGCGTCGAGAGCGGCCAGAGCGCCGAGCTGAACCAGGTGTCGAGGACATCGGGATCCTGGGCGAATCCGGCCGATTCGAGCGTCTCGACGAGCGCTGCGTCATCAAGACCGCGCACGCAGACGAAGCGCGTGCCGTTGTGCACGAAGGCCGCTGCCCGACCGTCGCGGACGAACGCAGCCAGACGCGCCGCGTCCTCCGGGCGCTCCGGCGCGGACCACACCGGGATGCGATGCCCCCACCACAATTGTCTTGAAATGCACCAGTCGCGAATGTTCTCGTGCCAGAGCTGGAAGGTCTTCGCATAGCGCTCCGGCCAGAAGCGCAGTTCTCCGTCGCCCTCCTCGGCCGCCGTCCGCGCCCGCGCCGCCGGCGCGCCGTCGACCTGATCGGGCACCATCGCCCGCAGGGCAGCGCCGGCGAGTCGGTCGTCGGTCACCCGCACATACCACTGCTCGCTCAGATAGGGTTCGATCGGCACATGGCTGCGATAGCTGTGGCCGACCGCGTGGGCGTAGTCGCGGACCTTCTCGAGCAGTCCGGCGTCGCGGAACCACTGGACGATGCGCTTCCGGGCCTCCTCGCGGGAAAGACCGACGAAGGCCCGGGCCTCAGCGCTCACATCGCTCCAACCATGACGATCGGAGATCGACGCGTCCTCGGCCATCACATTGATCGCCGGAAGCGCGTGCCGTTGCCCGATCTCCCAGTCGTTCGGGTCATGGGCCGGCGTCACCTTCAGGAAGCCCGTGGCGAAGGCGGCCTTCGGATCGTTCGCGTCGGCGCCGACCTGCGCAGCGAGTTCGGCGGGCAGAACGACATAATCATCCTCGACGATCGGAATCACGCGACCGACGATCGGCAGCTTCACCTTCTTGCCGCGGAGCGCCGCCGCCCGCGGATCCTTTGGGTTCATCGCCACGGCCGAGTCGCCGAGCATCGTCTCGGGGCGCGTCGTCGCGACGGTGATATGACCGGAGCCATCCTCGAGCGGATAGCGCAGGTACCACATGTGGCCCTGCACTTCCTCCATCTCGACCTCGTCGTCGGCGAGGGCGGTCTTCGAAACCGGGTCCCAGTTGACGAGCCGATAGCCGCGGTCGATCAGGCCATCCTTGAACAGTCGGAAAAACGCCTCGCGCACCGCCGTCGCGCAGACCGGATCCATCGTGAAGCGCGTCCGCGAGAAGTCGCAGGAACAGCCCATCGCCTCAAGCTGGGCGATGATCGTTGCCTCGTACTCGTCCTTCCACTCCTGCACCTTGGCGATGAAGCCGTCGCGGGTGAAATCGGTCCGCCGCTTCCCCTGGAGGAGCAGTCGCTTCTCGACGACGGTCTGCGTGGCGATGCCCGCGTGATCGGTGCCCGGCATCCAGAGCGCGTTGTGGCCCATCATGCGGTGGGCGCGGGTGAGGACATCCTGGAGCGTGTTGTTGAGCGCGTGACCGAGGTGGAGCGCAGCCGTGACATTCGGCGGCGGAATGAAGATCGTGTAGGGCTCGGCGTCGCCGCGGGGGCCGACGCCGGCCGGTTCGGCCCGGAAGGCGTTCGCCGCACGCCAGACCGAGGCCACCGCCGACTCGGTCTCCTTCGGCGAGTAGGATTTGGCGAGTTCCCCGCGCGACGCCACCGTGGCGGATCCGGAGGAAGAGGACGGCTGGGGGCTGGCTGGAGCGGTTCCGTGCGAGAGCGACATAGACGGAGCATGCTAACGCCCCCCCGCTCCCGGCTGGCCGACGGCACGGTCGATGGCGGGCCTTTTGGTTCCGGCTTGGGACCGGTCCGTCGCCTCGCCAGCGTCGCCTGCGGCTTCCTCGGCGCGATGGTCGTCATCGGACTCGCTGGCTGCGAGCGGAGGGGCGGCGAGCCGCCGGCGCCGACATCGGAGCGGCAATCGCCGACAACGCCACCGCGCACCGCCAGCGCAGCGGAGATCGCCCAAGCCCGCGAGGCGGCCGAGAAGGCCCTCGACGATGGTCGCGTCGACGATGCCGAACGGCTCGCCGCGTATCTCAGCGAGCGCGACCCGTCCGGAAGCGGCGATGAGGTCCTCGGCCGCGTGTGGCTTGTCCGCGCTGCCCAGGCCCTCGAACGCGGCGACGGTTCGGCCGAACGGACCGCCCGCCAGCGAGCCGCCGATGCCTATCGCCGGGCTGCGCTCGCCGATCCAACCAACGCTGGATTGCAGGATGCGGCGGGCCGCGTGCTCGATGCGGCTGGGCTCTTGCCTGAGGCGATCGCCCATTACACGCGGGCACTCGCCCTCGATCCCAAGCTCGCAAGCACGCTCCTCCATCGCGGCAACGCACATCTGCGCGGCGGCGATCGGGAGCGGGCCGAGCAGGACGCCCGGAGCCTCGAACAACTTGCCCCTCGCGAGCCGTGGACGCATGCGCTCCTCGCAGAGCTCGCCCTCGCACGCGAGGATCATGCGACCGCAGCGGCCCGCGCCCGGACCGCCCGCGAACTCGCTCCGAACGACATCGCCTTCCGCGTCCTGCACGCGAGGGCCCTCCGCCTCGGCGGCGATGCGAGCGCCGCGGTCGAACTTCTCGTCGGACTCGAAGCGAGCGAGCGAGCCAACCGTTCGGTGGCCGGCGAGCTCGCCGCGGGGTGGACCGCCCTCGGACGCCCCGCCGACGCCCGCGATGTCTGGGCCAATGCCTATCGCCTTGGAGCGCCGCCGAGTCGATTCGACGCGGCGATCCGCGCCGGCAACGCGGCGATCGACGCCGGTGACCTCGTTGACGCCGAGCGCTGGCTCACCGCGAGCGAGTCGATGCGACGAGAGGCCGACGAGGATCGCGCTCGGATCGTCGACCTGCGGACGCGCCTCACCCAAGCGCGGGTCGAACGGGCTTCGCCATCACCGTAGCCAGCGGCCGCCGTCGATGCGAAGGGTCTCGCCGGTGAGATAGCTCGCCTCGAAGAGAAGCCAGGCGACGAGTCGAGCGGCCTCTTCGGGCGTGCCCGGTCTGCCGAGCGGAATGCGGGCCTCGTATGCGGCGATTTCCGCGGGATCCACCCCTTCGGGCCACGCAATGACGCCTGGGGCGACGCCATGGACGCGCACCGTCGGAGCGAGTTCGAGCGCGAGCGTCGCGACGAGATCGGTGACCGCGGCCTTGCTCATGAGATACGCGCTGTACCCGCGGCGGGGACGCCCGAGGGCGTGGATGTCACCGAAGATCACGACGCTTCCCCCCGCTGCGCGAAGCGCCGGCGCGAGGGCCTGGGTCAGGAGAAGCGGCGCCAACGCGTTCACGGTGAAGTGACCAAGCGCCTGCTCCGCCGTGATCGAGCCGAACGGATGGGGCGCGTAGCTGCTCGCGTTGTGCACGAGACCTGCGACACGCTTCCCGCTGCGCTCGGCGATCGCGCTACAAAGTCGCTCGAGGCCTGACGCGTCGCCGAAGTCGGCAGGCACGATCTCGACCTGCACGGGCTTGCCTGATGCGCGGGCGATGTCGAGCGCGTCCTGCTGCGTGCGCAGCGCGGCATCGCGGCTCGTGTGATAGGTCAGGAGAAGATCGCAGCCGCGGCGGGCAAGCTCGAGCGCGATGGCCCGCCCGACGCGCTTCGCGCCACCCGTGACGACCACGAGAGGCCGAGTGTCGAGGGCCTCACCAGGGGTCAATCGCCACCTCCATCGCCGCCGCCACCGCCACCGTCGCTACCACCGCCGCCACCGCCGTCGCCATCCCCGCCGTTCGGACCATGATCGCGATCGGAGTC
>VYLE01000518.1_pt1 | contig 21586 bp, 18 predicted proteins | sample 5114391 | NCBI WGS metagenome assembly VYLE01 (sample SAMN12291771, study PRJNA351875) | freshwater metagenome | isolation source: freshwater lake | place: USA: Michigan, Kent Lake | collected 2013-08-15
GGGCTTGGGCGCGAACCCGCAATATATGGGGTGACACGGGGCGGGTGGGGATGGGGCTGACATCGCGCCGCGCCGGCGGGCAAAGCAGACGGCAGACGGCAGGAATCACAGTCCGCAATGCGCAGGAATCCGGAATCGGGGGCGGCGCGAAGCGCCCGCCCCCGTTTGTTTTATCACGTTCCTCCCGTCTGCTTACTGTAGTTCCTGCCGTCTGCCGTCTGCATTCACGCCGTGGTCCCGCTTCCGCTGTTCAAGCTTCCGCCGTCCGAGCGTCCGCCGTCATGAGTCTCTTCCACACCATGCGCGCCCTCACCTTCACCGCCCATGGCGGTCCCGACCAGCTCGTCGTGCGCGACGACCTGCCGGTGCCCAGCGTGCATGCGACGGACGGCGTGCGGGTGCGCATTCACGCCGCCGCGCTCAACCGTCTCGACCTGTGGGTCCTGCAGGGTATCCCCGGGTCCAAGGTCAAGCCGGGGTGGGCGCTGGGCTCCGACGGCGCCGGGATCGTGGAGGCGGTGGGCAGCAAGGTCACCTCGGTGCAGGTGGGCGACCGGGTCATCATCAATCCCGGCGTGGTCGACCGCAGCTGCCGCTGCGAATACTGCCGCGATGGCGACCAGCCGCTCTGTCTCAGCTACGGCGTGCTGGGCGAGCACTACCCGGGTACCATCGCCGACTACGTCGTGGTGCCGGAGGCCAACGTGCGCACCATCCCCGACTGGTTGCCCTGGGACGTGGCGGCTGCCTTCCCGCTGGCCACGCTCACGGCGTGGCGCATGATCGTGACCCGTGCCAAAGTTCGCGCCGGTGAGCAGGTGCTCATCTGGGGCATCGGCGGGGGCGTGGCGCTCGCGGCACTGCAGATCTGCAAGCACATCGGCGCCACCTGCTGGGTCACCTCCGGCACCCCCGACAAGCTCGAACGGGCCTCCCTTCTGGGCGCCGACCAGCGGCTCGATCATCGGCAGCCGGATCTCGGCAAGACCATCCGCGCCATGACCGACAAGCGCGGGGTCGACGTGGTCATCGACAGTGTCGGTGAGGCCACCTGGCCGCAGTCGCTGGTGGCCCTCGGGCGTCGTGGTCGACTGGTCAGCTGCGGGGGAACGAGCGGCCCCATGGTACAGATCGATCTCCGGCGCATGTTCTGGAACCAGTGGACCCTCATGGGCAGTACCATGGGCAACGACGCCGAATTCGATGCCATTACCGAGTTCTTCCGTCATGGGTCGCTGCAACCGCCGGTGGACAGCGTCTGGCCTCTGGCGCAGGCGCCCGACGCCTATGCGCGTCTCCAGAGCGGGCAGCAGTTCGGCAAGGTCGTGGTGCAACTCGTGCCGTGGAGCTGAGGCCATGGCTGACGCCGGACCGCCCGATGAGACGACGCCCCCGGCCACCGACCGGCGCGCGGCGCCGCCGAAACCTGCCGGTGACGGGGCACGTTTTACGACAGAGGAAGAGCAGCAGCTGCGCGCCGCGGTGCGCGACGGGACGCCGCCGTCCTGTCCTCGCTGCGAGGTGCGCATGACCCGTCGCCCCATTGGTGGCGGGTCGTTCGGCCTGGGCTACCATCGGCAGCGCGAATGGCTGCTCTGTCCTTCGTGTCGGCGCAGCGCCATCTTCGACGTACGGCGCGGGACACGGCTGTAGGTCGCCATGTTACCGTTGTACCACCACATCGCTCTCAACTCCGTGTCTGTGCAGCTTCCGCGGCATTCGTCGTCGCTCCCCGATTTCTTCATGATTGCCAGCGCCGCGCAGGACGCGGGCGCCGCCGGCACCGTGACCAGCACCTTTCAGGAGCGCCTCGAACAGAGCTTCGCCCTCCTGGGGGAGTTCGTGCCGGCGCTGTTCGGTGCCCTGGTCATCCTCTTCGCCGGCTATCTCGTGGCGAAGGTGGTCGAGAAGGGAACGGCACGCCTGCTGCGCCGCCTGCGCTTCAACCAGCTCCTCGAGCGCGGTGGAGTGCTGCAGGCCGTGGAGCGTTCGGGGTCCCACCTCAACCCGGCCAAGGTCATCGCCAACCTGCTCTTCTGGGTGGTGATGTTCGCGGTGCTGCTCATTGCGGCCAGTGCCATTGGCCTCGACTCGCTGGCCAATGTGTTTACCGAGCTGATGAGCTACATCCCCAGCGTCATCGCGGCCATCGTGATCATCATCCTGGGTATCGTGCTGGGTGGCTTCGTAGGCGGCCTCATCATGGCCTCGGCGGGCGGGTTGCACGGCGGTCCCTGGCTGGCGCGCATCGGGCGTGGTGGGGTGATCGTGCTGGCGGTGTTCATGGCCCTGCAGGAGCTCGGCANNNNCGCCACCGACATCGTGACGACGGCCTTTGCCATCCTGTTCGGTGCCGTGGCGCTGGCGCTGGCGCTCTCGTTCGGCCTGGGGAACCGCGATTTGGCCGGCGAGATCACGCGGCAGTGGTACGACCGCTATCGCGCGGAACAGCGTGCGATCGACGCCGAGGCCGCAGCCGAGGAGGCCGAGGAGATGGCGGAGGAGCGGTCCGACGACGCCGCCGAAGACGCCGCCATCGCGGCCCAGCTGCGGGTCGAAGGGCGGGTGACGGCGTAGGGGCGAGGGCAGTTCAACCAGACACTCCAACTACCCACTGACAACGGCCCGCCCATCTGCGATTGCTGGTCGCGAACCGAACTCCCCGCCCACCGCGGGGAGTTTTTGGTTGTTGGGGGCAGTTTTTGGTCGCTGGTCAACCATCCAAAATCAAGGCCCACAAACGATTTAGCGCGGTTCCCGGCCCCTGTGATTAAGGGTGGGGAACGGGTAGATTTCGCGGGTTGGCGCCCAGTCGCGCCGCGCCCCGTGTCGGACGTCGTGTCGGACCCATTCCCCGCCGCCTCATGACCGTACCAAACGCCCGCGAACGCATCCTGCCGCGTCTCATCGACGAGGAGATCAAGGAATCGTTCATCAACTATTCCATGAGCGTTATCGTGTCGCGCGCCCTGCCGGACGTGCGAGACGGGCTCAAGCCCGTGCATCGCCGCGTCCTGTACGCGATGAACGAGCTCGGACTGTTGCCGGGGCGCCCCTACAAGAAGTCGGCAACCGTGGTGGGTGACGTGCTGGGCAAGTACCACCCGCACGGTGACAGCAGCGTCTACGACGCACTCGTGCGCATGGTGCAGGACTTCTCGCTCCGCTATCCGTTGGTGGACGGCCAGGGGAACTTCGGGTCGGTCGACGGCGACAGCGCGGCCGCCTATCGCTACACCGAAGCGCGTCTCACCCGCATGGCGGTCGAGATGCTCACCGACATCGACAAGAACACCGTCGATTTCGCCCCCAATTTCGACGACCGGCTCGAAGAGCCGCGTGTGCTGCCGAGCGGCTTCCCCAACCTGCTGGTGAACGGGTCCTCGGGCATTGCCGTGGGCATGGCCACGAATATCCCGCCGCACAACCTGCGCGAGATCATTACCGCGGTGGTGGCCTTGGTCGACAATCCCGACCTCGAGGTGGCCGACCTGCGCCGCATTGTGAAGGGACCGGACTTCCCCACCGGCGGGTTCATCTACGGCCGCTCCGGCATTACCGACTATCAGGATACCGGGCGCGGCCGCATCGTCATGCGCGCCCGGGCGGCCATCGAAGAGAACGAGAAGGGGAGCAAGTCGCAGATCGTCATCACCGAGCTGCCCTATCAGGTCAACAAGGCGCGGCTGGTGCAGGACATCGCGGAGCTCGTGCGTGAGCAGAAGCTCACCGGCATCAGCGCCCTGCGCGACGAGTCCGACCGCGACGGGATGCGCGTGGTGATCGAGCTCAAGCGCGATGCGATTCCGCGCGTGGTGCTCAACCAGCTGTACAAGCACACGGCCATGCAGAGCACGTTCGGCGTGATCATGCTGGCACTGGTGCCCGACCCCAATACGCGTCAGCTGGTGCCGCGGGTGCTCACGCTCAAGGAGTGCCTCACGCACTACATCGAGCACCGGCACGAAGTCATCGTGCGGCGGACGCAGTTCGACCTCGACAAGGCGCTGGAGCGCGAGCACATCCTTGAGGGGCTCAAGATCGCGGTCGACAACATCGATGAGGTCATTGCGCTCATTCGCGCCGCCGAGGACACGCCCACCGCCAGTACGCAGCTGCAGGCCCGCTTCGGACTGTCGGAGCGGCAGGCCGAAGCCATTCTCAACCTGCGCCTGGCCAAGCTCACCGGCCTCGAACGGGACAAGCTGGAAGCCGAGCTGACGGAGGTGCGCCTCACCATTGCCGACCTGCGGGGCATTCTCGAGTCGAAGCCGCGCCGCATGGACATCCTCAAGGGTGAGCTGCTCAAGCTGGCCGAGAGCTACGGCGACGAGCGGCGCACCGAGATCCTGTTCGACGACGGGGAGTTCTCCATCGAGGACCTGATCGCCGAGGAAGAGATGGTGGTCACCGTCACGCACGGTGGCTACGTCAAGCGTACGCCACTCTCCGAATACAAGCAGCAGGGGCGTGGCGGCCGCGGCAAGGCGGCTGCCGATCTCAAGGAAGACGACTTCATCGAGCGGTTCTACGTGGCGAGTACGCACACGTACATGCTCATCTTCACCGATGACGGTCGCTGTTTCTGGCTCAAGGTGCACGAGTTGCCGCAGGCCGCACGCAACACGCGCGGCAAGCCCATCGTGAATCTCATCAACGTGGCGCCCAACACCCGGGTCCGCGCCATCGTGCTCACCAAGGAGTTCCGCGACGACGAGTCGCTGCTCTTCTGCACCAGGAACGGCACCGTCAAGAAGACGGCGCTGTCGCAGTACTCCAATCCGCGCACCAACGGCATCAAGGCCATCAAGATCGAGGATGGCGACGAGTTGATGGACGTGCAGGTCACCGCCACCGGGAACGACGTGGTGCTCGCCACCCGCAACGGAATGTCCATCCGCTTCCCCGAGGCCGATGTGCGCTCCATGGGGCGAGATACCACGGGCGTAAAGGGCATCGAGCTGCGGCCGGCTGACCATGTCGTGGGCATGGTGGTCATCTGTCGCGAAGCCACGCTGCTGGTGGTGACCGAGCGCGGGCTCGGCAAGTGCTCCGACATCGGGCAGTATCGGGTGCAGGGGCGCGGCGGCAAGGGCATCAAGACGCTCGACCTCACGCAGCGAACCGGTCACGTCGTGGCCCTCATGGAAGTCATCGCCGACGACGAGCTCATGATCATGACCAAGGGGGGCATTGCCCTGCGGCTCAAGGTCAGCGACATTCGCGTCGTGGGACGCGTCTCGCAGGGGGTGCGCCTGGTGGCCCTCGACGATCACGATCTCGTGTCGGCGGTGGCGCGGGTCATCCCCGATGACAAGGACGCCGCCGCCGCCGAGACCGGTCCGGTCGCGCTGGCAGCGACCGATGCCCTTACGGCGGTGGCCAACGGCGACGTCGAGGGCGCCGAGCACGACGCCGAGGCCGACAGCGGCGCTGGTGACGGTCAGTAGGACGCACTCGTCCGTGCGTAGCGGGGAGGTGGCGGCCATGCGGCTGCCGCGCTCCGGGGTGGAACCTGTGGGCGCGTGCGCGCAAAGCGCACGCGCTGACCTTCGAGAGGGGTAATGGCGACGTCGCGCATCCTGGTGGCTGATGACGACGAGGCAGTGCTTGAGTCCGTGGCCTGGTTGCTCCAGGAGAACGGGTACGATGTCGTGCCCGCCAATGGCGGCGTGTGCTGCATCGAACAGCTGGAGAGGCGCGCCCCCGACCTGATCCTGCTCGACATCCTCATGCCCGATGCGGATGGCTGTCAGCTGCTCGAGCGCATCAAGGGTGACGAACGGTGGCGGGACCTGCCGGTGCTCATGCTCTCGGCGCAGCCACCCGAAGAAGCCTCCGTGAAGTCGTTGGGGCTGGGCGCGGCGGATTTCATCCGGAAACCATATCGCCCCAAGGAATTGCTGGCGCGGGTTCAGGCCCAGCTGCGCATGGGGGCGCTGCTGCGCTCCACGCGGGCGGCGCTCCTGCGTACCGAGGAGCAGCTGGTACGGGCCCAGCAGGATGCGGATAGCCGACGCAAGCTCGTGGACATCCTTCACGAAGTCACCGGCGACCTGTCGGTCTCCGAGCTCTTCCACCTGCTGGTGCGGCGCGCGGCTCGAGCCCTGGGGGTCTCCCATTGCTCCGTGGTGCTCGCCCGGCCGGGCGATACCTTGGCCACCGTGGTGGCGGCCTTCGAGAACCCCGGGTTGCAGCAGCTCACGGTGCAGCTCGATCGCTACCCCGAGCTCAAGGCCGCCTTCGACAGCGGGCAGCCCGTCCTCGTGGAAGACCTTGATACGCATCTCCTCTACGAGGGCGTGCGGAACGTGTGGGGCATCGAGGGGATCGAGGTGCCGATTCGCTCCGTCATCGCCTTGCCGTTCTCCATCGACCGGGGTCAGTACGGCGTGTTTCTGGTACGCCGGACGCGCGATCAGGAACGATTCGGCCCGGCTGACCTCGAGTTCGCCCAGGCGGTGATCACGGCGGCGGTCGCGGTGATCCAGCGCGCGCAGATGGTCGAGAGCACCATGGCCGACAACGCCCGCCTCGAGCAGCTGGCACAAACCGATCCGCTCACGCAATTGCTCAATCGCCGGGCGCTGACCGAGCGCATCACGGCGGAGATGGAGCGCGCCCTGCGCTACGACAGCACCATGGCGCTGCTCATGATCGATCTCGACCACTTCAAGCGCGTCAACGACACCTACGGCCACCTCGTGGGAGACGACGTGCTGCGCGACGTGGCGCAGCTGCTGAGCGACACCATCCGCTCGGCCGATATCGTGGCGCGCTACGGCGGGGAGGAGTTCCTGGTCCTCCTTCCCGAAACCGATGACGCGGGCGCCGAAGCGTTCGCGGATCGCCTCCGCTGTGCCATCGAGACCCACCCCTTCGCCAGCGACTCCCTCGCCGAACCCCTGCGTCTCACGGCCTCGATCGGGGTGGCGGTGTATCCGGCCGCTCGTATCGAAAGCGTCGAAGACCTGTTCGCGCGGGCCGACGCGGCGCTCTACCGCGCCAAGGCCGACGGGCGCAACCGGGTACACCTGTAGTTACGGCCGCATGCGGTCCAGCTCCACCTGTACGCAGCGATCCTGAATGACGTCGATCCCGGCCCGCGTCAGCGCTTCGGCCACGGCGTCATGTCGAATACCGAGCTGCATCCAGACCACGCGCGGACGGTGCGCCAGGATCTCCTCCAGATGGCGCGGCACGTCGGTCGGTCGGCGAAACAGCTGGACCATGTCCACCGGTGGAGTGACTGTGGCCAGTGACCGGTGCACCGGGACCCCCAGGATCTCCTGAACCTCCGGGTAGTAGACTGGCACCGGCACGATCTCGTATCCCGCCCGCTGCATGCGGTCGGGCACGTAGAACGCCGGCCCCCCACCGCCTCGGGCTTGATCCCGATCACCGCGACCCGCCGCACCTGCTCCAGGGTCCGCAGCACGTCGGCCTGGCATTCGAGCAGACGCGCCCGCCATGCCGGGACGGCCGTCGTTAGCTTGTCTGTCACCAAAACCCTCCCCGGAAAATCACCCCTGGAGTAATCCCGATGCGTATGCTCGTGCTCGGCGCCGGGCTGCAAGGTTCCGCCTGTGCCTTTGATCTGCTGCGTGAACCCACCGTCACCGCGGTGCAACTCGCCGATCTGCAGGTTGTCGCCCTGCCGCGCTTTCTGCAACGGCAGGCTGACGCCCGACTGATGCCGGCCGTGCTGGACGTGCGTGATGAGGTGGCCGTACGGGAAGCGTTCAGCCGCTGCGACGCGGTCATGAGCGCCATCCCGTACTACTTCAACGCCGCACTCGCCCGCCTTGCCGTCGAGGCCGGCGTGCATTTCACCGATCTCGGGGGCAACACCCAGATCGTGCAGGAGCAGCGCCAACTGCACGCGGCCGCCGTCGCCCGCGGCGTCAGCGTGGTCCCCGACACCGGGCTGGCCCCCGGCATGGTGAACGTGATCGCGCAGCATGCGATCGATCAGTTCGAGACGGTGGAATCGGTCAAGATGTTCGTGGGCGGGCTGCCGCAGCAGCCCGAGCCTCCATTGGGATACCAGATTGCCTACTCGATCGAGGGCATGGTGGACTACTACACCACCCCCTCGCTGGTCGTCCGCGACGGGCAGCCCACCACCGTCACGGCGCTCTCCGAGTTGGAGTCGGTGGATTTCGCCGGCGACATCGGGACGCTCGAAGCGTTCCATACCGCCGGCGGGCTCTCCACCATGGTCTATCGCTACGCCGGCCGCATTCCCGTGATGGAGTACAAGACGCTGCGCTACCCCGGGCACGCGGCCATCATGGCCGCCATTCGCGATCTCGGATTGCTCGGCACCACCCCGGTGACCGTGAAAGGCACGACGGTGGCACCGCGCGACGTGTTCGTGAAGGTGGCCGGCGACCAGCTGCGACGCGGCAAACCCGATCTCGTCGCGCTGCGGGTGGTGGCCACCGGGACGTCGCAGGGGCGGCGCCTGAGCCGTGCCTGGGAGGTGGTCGACCGCTACGACGCCGAGCACGGGATTTCCGCCATGATGCGGACGACGGGCTACACCCTGTCCGTGACGGGGCAGCTGCAGGCCGGCGGGGCACTTGCGGCCGGCGTGCACACGCCGGACGAGTGTATCCCGGCGGCCCGGTACTTCGACATGCTCGCGGCTCGTGGGATCGTCGTGCGCGAGGTACCGGTTCCGCGCGGCGCGTGAGCGTTCCGGGGCTTTCCCCTCACGCGCGCTGCTCCCGTGGCCCTGTTGAGCCGTTCACACGCGGAACTCGGTGGTGAGTCCGCGCACTCGCAAGGACGCCGTCTGCAACAGCTCGGCGGTCGCACTGACTTGCTGCGCCGACGCCGAGGTCTGCTCGGTGCTGGCGGCTACTTGTTCGGCCGCGGCCGCGTGCCCTTCGGCGGTATCGCGTGCCGCCGTGAGTGATCGTTGAACCTGTCCGAGTGACTGTCGGTTGGTCTCCACGGCGTGCACCACGCGCGCCGTGGCACCATCCACCTGCGCCACCGCGTGCTCGATGCGCGCCAGGGCGCTGCCCACGGCTTCGGCGACGGTCTCCACGTCCTTGAGCCGTGTCGCGCCCGACTCGACGGCGCTCGACGCACTCGTAATGCGGGCCCGGAAGCGCTTCACGTTCTCGGTGACTTCGTTCGCCGCGTTGGCGCTCTGTTCCGCGAGGGCGCGCACCTCCTGCGCCACCACCGCAAAGCCGCGTCCCGCGCTGCCGGCGCGTGCCGCTTCGATGGCGGCGTTGAGCGCCAGCAGGTTGGTCTGCGTCGCGATCTCGGAAATGACGCTGACGAAATCATCGATGACGCCCGTGGCATCGCGCAGTGATGTCATTTCCTGACGCGAGGCCGCCACGACTTCACGCGCGTTGAACAATGTATCCACGGCCACCTGCACCTGGTCGCGGGCACTGTTGGTGGTGGTCCGGATCTCGCGCCCCACCCGATTGGTTTCGTCCGCTGCCTCGCCGATCGTGGCCCCGGCCTCCGCCAGCTCCTTCACCGTTTCGCCGGCGTGCTTGAGCGCCGACAGCTGCACGCCGGCGCCGTGCGAAATGTCCATGACCGCCGTGGTGACATGCTGCGACGACGCGGCCGCTGAGGAGGCCGACGCGGAGAGCTCACCGGCGGCGAGGGTGACCTGATCTGCCTCCTCCTGCACGCGCGAGAGCAGCAGGCGCAGCCGCTCACGCGCCTGCTGCATGGCGTCGATGAGTTCGGCGTACTCCTGCGCCACGCCGCCAAACCGCAGGTCGATGGTGGGTTCGCGCAGGTCGCCAGCGCCGATGGCCATCATCTCGTCGCGCAGCTGGACGAGCGGATCGGCGACGGCCCGGGCCGTGGATAGGCCGAAGAACGCTGCCACCCCGAAGGCCAGGGCGACCACCACCACGAGGCTCGCCTCTGCCTTGAACAGTACGCCGCGCATGCGCTCCATGTTGGCCTCGGCGCTCTGGCGTGCGCCGTTGCGCAGCGACTGCAGTTCATTTTCGATGAGCTCAATGTCGCGTGTCGTTTGCGCCAGGACGCGCTCGGCGCCCGCCGCGTTGCCGGCGACCTGCCACGCGCGCGTGACGGCGATGCGCACTTCGAGGGTGGCCTGCAGCTGACCGATGCGCTCGAGGTGACGGCGTTCGGCGGCGGCGAGCGCGCCGCGCCTCAGAATGTCCGTGCGCAGCGTCTCGGCCTCGGCGACGAGACTGCGGTATCTCCGCTCGTCGTCGCTGCGGCCGGTGCTGAGATAGCGCAGTCCTGCCACCAGTTCGCGCAGGACAGTGTTCGTGGTGCGCTCGATGAACTCGGAGCGTTCGGCGAGCGCGCGCACCGTCTGCTCGGCGTCCCGGTTGCTGCGCGACAGGCCGTACCACCCCAGCAAGCCGCCGGCGAGCAGCAGCGTGATCGAGGACCCGAACCCGGCCACGAGTCGCGCGCGAATGGTGGTGAGACGCCACACCGCGTTCATCGACGACCTCGCGTGGCCCGTGAGGTGGCCGGAACGGGCGCGGTCGCCTCGTCGACACGGGGGGTGACACCGGGAATGCGCGTGATGACCACCGCGCGGCCCTTGATGTCGTGGTCCTCCTCGAAGGCGATGCGCCCGGCGACCCCGTCCACCGAGGGGGCGCCGTTTCCGACGCGGGCAAGGGCGAGGCGCAGCGCCGCGCGTGTGCGCGCGCCGGCAGCGACGGTGCGGCCAATGACGATCGCCGCGTCATAGGACAGGGCGGCGAACACGTCGGGGGCCCGCCCGTATCGTCGGCGGTAGGCAGGAACGAACGACTGCGCCTCCGCACTCGAGGCGCGGGTCTCGTCGACGAAGGCGACGTAGTAGGCACCCGACGCATCCGGATGCGCCTTCATCCCCTCGGTCCCATCGCCGCCCACGAAGGGAACGCGTACCCCCCGGGCTCGCAACGCCTGCAGCAGCGCCAGGGCATCGGCCCCATCCCCGGGGAAGAGCAGTACATCGGGACGTTCGGCGGCCAGCAACGCCGCGTAGGCGTCCCACTCCACGATGCTGGTGAGATAGGGATTGCGCGAAAGCACCTGACCGCCCCCCTGGACGAAGCCGGCGGCGAATGTGTCCGCCCAGTCGCGGCCGTACGAGTCGTTGCGGTACACGATGGCGGCGCGTCGCGCGCGCAAGGAGTCGAGGACCCAGCGTGCGGTAAAGTGGGCGGCGTCCGCGTCCGACGGCGCGACCCGGAAGAACCACGGGCTGATGCCGCTCAGCTGCGGCGAGGAGGATGTCGGCGAAACGGCCACCACGCCGTTGGCGCCGCCATGCTCCGCGTCGGCATAGATGGGGATGGCCTCGAGCGTCTTGCCGCTCTCCGGGTGTCCCACGACGGCAATGACGGCAGGGTCGTTGCGGAGCTGCTGGGCGACCTGCACGGCGCTGCTGGCACGGCTGTCGGGGAGGCGCACACGGAAGCGGGGCCCGCCGGCGGTCTCGTTGAGCCGCGCCACGGCAAGCTCGACCCCCTGCGCGACCTGCGCGTAGTTGGGCGCACCCGGGATGGCGCCGACGCCGATCGCCACGGTTGATGATGTGGTGGCCCGCTCGTCGTGTCGGCATCCGGCCAGCGCCGTCAGGAGCAGCGGCCCGCCGCATCGCCACGCGGCCAGCTGGCGAGCTCGGCTGCGTTGGCGCGGATGCACGGGAGGGGGGGTGATCGCCGGCGTGACGGCGGCAGAAGCAGCAGTGTTGCTCACGAGGGAAAGACGACTGGCCGACCACCACGAAACGTCACCCCGCGCGGCGGATTCGCGGTATTTCTGACCGGGCAATTAGGACCGCTTTCGGACTGAAAAACCTATGAAAAGTGCATTTGATGGTTACCACATCAAGAAATGTCGGCAAAACTCCGAAAACAGAAGGGACTTGCTTGCGGGGTTTTGAAACGCCGGTTTAGCTTCGCACAGCAGTCCCACCACCCCACCTTCTGCCTTGTGCCCGGTATTCAGCCCGTGCACGGGGCAGAGGGATCCCACACTCCCTCAGGAACAGGCATGGTTGGCACGTTCCGCCCGCGGCGGCTGGCTTCCGCTGCGCTGCTGGGCGCTCTGGCCCTCGGGCTCGCAGCCTGCGGCGGCGAGTATCCGAACTCGACGTTCAATCACAACACCGACTTCAACGCGGACATCGACGCGTTGTGGGACAAGCTCCTGTTTTGGGGCACGATTGTCTTCGTCGGCGTTGAGGCTGCCCTCGTCTACACCATCTTCCGCTTCCGTCGCCGCCCAGGCGGCGCGACGCCGAAGCAGGTGCACGGCAACACCGCGCTGGAGATCACCTGGACAGCCATCCCGGCCGTCATTCTGATCTTCATCGCCATCCCCACGGTCCGCACGATCTTCAAGACGCAGGCGAAGGCGGCGCCCGATGCCCTGCAGGTCGAAGTGATCGGCCATCAGTGGTGGTGGGAGTTCAAGTATCCGCAACTCGGCATCACGACGGCCAATGAGCTGTACTTGCCGAACGGGCGCACGGTCAATTTCCAGCTCAAGACGGTCGATGTGCTGCATTCCTTCTGGATTCCCCAGATGGGCGGCAAGCGCGACCTGATCTCGAATCGGACCAATTACCTCTGGTTCACGCCCAACAAGGACCTGCCCACGTCCGCGTGGAATGGGTTCTGCGCGGAGTTCTGCGGGCCGTCGCACGCGAACATGAAGTTCCGCCTGTACACGGTCACCCCGGCGGAATTCGACCAGTGGGCCGCGCACCAGAAGCAGCCGGCCATCTTCCCGGCCGTCGCGGCGGTGCCGGCGCTGCCGGCGCCGTCGGGAGTGGCCCCGGTGCCTTCGGGCACCGGTGCGGCGCCCGTCTTGCTCGCGTCGACGCAGAGCACGATGCCGGCCGATACCGGCACGGCGGCCCCGGCCCCCGCTGCGGTGCCGGTGTGGACCTTCCCGCGCGAAAAGCTCGAGAAGGCGTTCGCGTACACGATCCCCACGGCGAAGATCCCGGTCAGTGTGCGCTTCGACGAGTCGCTGCTGGCCAAGGGGGACCCCGCGCGGGGCAAGGATCTGTACAGCAAGTCGAGCTGCATCGGCTGTCACGCGATCGCGGGCACGCCGTTCAACATGGCGGCCGTGGGCCCGAACCTGACGCACGTCGGGACGCGCTACACGATCGCCGGTGGTCTCTATCCGAACGACGCGAAGCATCTCGCCTACTGGATCAAGAACGCGCCGGCGCTGAAGCCCGGCAGTCTCATGCCGACGCTCGGCAAGGGACTCACCGATCCGAAGACGAAGATGGTCGTGAACGTTGGCGGGCTGACCGACGCTGACATCGCGGATATCGTGGCGTACCTGCAGGCGCTCAAGTAGACGCCGTCACCGACTCACGCTGACTGACTTTCGACACGATGGCAACCATCGCTGCCGCGCCCCCGTACACCGAAGCCAAGGCCGCACCCGCTGACACCGGGCTGTGGTCGTGGCTCACCACGGTGGACCACAAGCGCATCGGGGCGCTCTATCTCATCACGGGGCTGTTCTTCTTCGTCGTCGGCGGTCTCGAGGCCGCCGTCATCCGTGCCCAGCTGGCGGTCCCCAACGGCACGCTCGTGTCGGCGGACATGTACAACCAGCTGTTCACGATGCACGGCACGACGATGATCTTCCTCGCCGTCATGCCGCTTTCGGCGGCCTTCTTCAATTTCCTCATTCCGCTGCAGGTCGGGGCGCGTGACGTGGCGTTCCCCCGCCTCAATGCGTTCTCGTACTGGATCTACCTGCTCGGCGGCATCTTCATCACGGTGCCGATCTTCTTCTCGGTCGCACCGGATGGCGGTTGGTTCGGCTACGCGCCGCTGAGCACGAAGGCGTACTCGCCGCAGATCAACATGGACTTCTGGGTGCTGGGGTTGCAGATCCTCGGCATCTCGTCGCTCGCCGCCGGCTTCAACTTCATCACCACGATCATCAACATGCGGGCGCCCGGCATGACGCTCATGCGCATGCCGATCTTCACGTGGATGTCGTTCGTGGTGCAGTTCCTGGTGGTGCTGGCGTTCCCGGTGATCACTGTCGCGCTCGTCTTCCTGCAGTTCGACCGCTTCTTCGGCACGAACTTCTACACGATCGCGAAGGGAGCCGACCCGCTCCTCTGGCAGCACCTGTTCTGGGTGTTCGGGCACCCTGAGGTCTACATCCTCATTCTGCCCGCCTTCGGCCTCGTGTCGGAGGTGCTGCCGACGTTCTCGCGCAAGCCGCTCTTCGGCTACCCGGTCATGGTGTACTCGGGGATCCTCATCGGCTTCCTCGGCTTCGGCGTGTGGGCCCACCACATGTTCTCGGTGGGCATGGGTCCGATCGCCGACTCGGTGTTCTCGCTGGCGACGATGCTCATCGCCATCCCCACCGGCGTGAAGATCTTCAACTGGATGGCCACCATGTGGGGCGGCCAGATCCGTTTCACCGTGGCCATGAAGTTCGCCGTCGCGCTCGTGGGGCTCTTCACCATCGGCGGCATCTCCGGCGTCATGCACTCGTCGCCCCCGGCCGACCTGCAGCAGACCGACACCTATTTCATCGTGGCGCACTTCCATTACGTGCTCTACGGCGGGTCGATCTTCGGTATCTTCGCCGGCACGTACTACTACTTCCCGAAGATCACGGGCCGCTTCCTCTCGGAGAAGCTCGGCAACTGGCACTTCTGGATTTCGCTCATCGGCATGAACCTCACGTTCTTCCCGATGCATTTCAGCGGGCTCCTGGGCATGCCGCGTCGCTACTACCAGTACGATGCCGGGCAGGGCTTCGAGCTCTTCAACATGATGTCCACGATCGGCACGCTGATCCTCATGGTCGGCACGCTCTTCGGGCTCATCAACATCTGGAAGAGCTGGACTGGGGGCGCGATGGCCTCGAGCAACCCGTGGGGGGCTGCCACCATCGAGTGGTCCATCCCGTCGCCGCCGCCCGACTACAACTTCGCCGAGCTGCCCCAGATCAAGTCGCGCTATCCGATGTGGAACCCGAAGGAGGGCGCGGAGCTGGTGCACGAGACGACCTACGAAGAAGAGCAGGGGCGTCGCATTCCCACGTCGCAGGAGCTGGGCATCACCATGCCCAACCCGTCGATCTGGCCGCTCATCACCGCGGCCGGCATCATCGTGATGTTCTGCGGCCTCATGTTCCTGGAAAAGAGTACGGCCACCGGCGTCGGCATCATGCTGCTCGGCACCGTCTGGTGGGTCGGCTCGCTCTACAAGTGGCTGCTGACGCCGCTCGAGGATCACCACTGAGATGACTGCGACTACTGCTCCCCTCGCCCATGGTGATGGCCACGCCCATGGCGGCGGGCACCACCACACCTCGCTGGGCCTCGACAACCGCAAGATCGCCATTTGGACCTTCATCGGGTCCGAATGCATGCTCTTCGCTTCGCTGATCTCCACCTATCTTGTGTACAAGGGACGCAGCCCGCAGGGGCCGTATCCACACGAGGCGTGGACGAATCCGTCGACGGGCGAAGTCATGAAGCCCATCCTCGACATCCCGGTCACGAGCGCCTCCACCTTCGTGCTCCTCATGTCGTCGGTGGCCATGGTGATGGCGCTCAACGCCGTGCAGACCAAGTATCAGCCCAAGATCACCACGTGGGACAAGATCAAGGGCTCGTCGAAGCTGTGGCTGTGGGCCACGGCGCTGCTGGGCACGATCTTCCTCATGTTCCAGGCGTACGAGTTCACCTCGTTCGTGCACGAAGGGCTCACCATTCGCACCAACCTGTTCGGCTCGAGCTTCTTCACGCTCACCGGTTTCCACGGGGCGCACGTGACCGTGGGGGTGCTCTGGCTGTTCACGCTGCTCGCGATCGACTACAAGCGAGGCCTCGAGCCCAAGGATGCCCTGCTGGTGGACATCTCCGCGCTCTACTGGCACTTCGTCGACGTGGTGTGGATCGTGATCTTCCCGCTCATCTACCTGATCAAGTGAGGCGATGATGGCCAGTCACTCCGACGCACACGCGCACGAGCATCCGGGGCCCGGCACCTACGGCATCATCGCGCTGATCCTCACGGTCATCACGATCGCCGAGGTGTCGGCCTACTACTACAAGCCGTGGGAAGAGAGCGCGATCTACGTGCCGAGCATGCTGACCATGTCGGCGGTCAAGTTCTTTCTCGTGGTCGCGTACTACATGCACCTCAAGTACGACCACAAGCTGTTCAAGGCGCTCTTTTCGGGCCCGCTCATGGTAGCGGGGCTGACGCTGATCGGCCTGCTGTTCCTGTTCAGCAAGCTGGTGATCCGGCTCGGACTGCTGACGTGAGTCTCGGACCCCAGCGCTGAGCCTCGAGAATGGCGAGGCTGAGAGTTCAGCCTGGATCGCGGTGAGCACGAGGGTTTTCGCAGCGAGAATTGAGAGGGGCGCCCTTCAGGGTGCCCCTTTCCATTTCCTCTCAACTCCCACCGCGAGACCCCTCAACGCTCACCGCTATCCCGGCTCAATGCTTCGCCTCACCGCCTCCCCTCTGATTCTCACCGCTCGGGTCTCCCCACTCGCGGTACCCCGCTAGATTTCGCGTATGTCGCTGCTGCATCCCGTCGCCCGCCTTTCGCTCTCCGAGTTCTCGGTTCACCCGAGCACCACCATCGGCATCGCGATCTTCGCGGCCGCGTACATCTGGCGTGCGAAGCAGGGGCCCACGGCGGCGGATCGGCTGCCCGTCACCGTGACGGCACACACGGCCAATGCCACGCAGCTGGACATGGCCGCGGCGCCACAGGGCCCCACGCCGGCGCAGCGACTGGCGTACTTCACGTCGCTGGCGCTGCTCTTCCTCACGCTGAACGGGCCGCTGCACGACGTGAGCGACTTCTACCTGTTCAGCGGCCACATGGTGCAGCACCTCCTGCTGACCCTGATCGTGCCCCCGCTCATGATTGCGGGCACACCGGGGTGGATGCTGCGACCGTTGCTGCGCCGCCCCGGGCTCTTCGGGGCCGCGCGCACGCTCACGAGCATCACCTGGTGCTTCGTGCTCTTCAATGTGGTGCTCGCGTTCTGGCACCTGCCGCCGCTGTACAACCTCGCGCTGGCCAATCACGGCGTGCACATCGCGCAGCACCTCATGTTCATCGCCGCGTCGGTGCTCATGTGGTGGCCGCTCATGTCGCCGCTGCCGGAGCTCCCCCGCGCGGCGTATCCGGCGCAAATGCTGTACTGCTTCCTCATGGTCATCCCCATGTCGATCATCTCGATCTACATCGCCATGGCCGACACCCTGCTGTATCCCGCCTACGCGGCGGCACCGCGCATCCTGGGGATCACGCCCATGCAGGACCAGCAGTATGGGGGGCTCATCATGTGGATCCCCGGCGGCGTCTTCTTCTATGCCGTCATGACCGTGGTCTTCTTCAAGTGGTCCAATCGCGGCGAGGACACGGAAGAGAGCGCGCAGGTGGGGTGGGTGCCCACCACCACGTCATGAAGGGTGGCAAGCAGGGTGGCGGCGGGCGCAGCGGTGGGCGCGCCGGTGGGCGCAGCGGTACGCCGGCACGTGGCGGAAAGCCTACCGGCGGCATGGCGCGTGGCGACGGGCAGGCGACCGGCGCACGACCGCCACGCGGCGCCCCCAAGCAACAGTTCGGCGGCAGCTCCAGCCGGGACACACTCCCGCCAGCGCGGGGCGCAGCCCCCCCCGCGGCAGCCCCCCAGACGGCCGCGCGCAGCGCGGTGACCGTGCAACGCACGCTCAATGTACCCGCCAGCGCCGTCATCCGGGCCATCAACGACCCCGATCGTCGCGGGTGGGCGCCGCAGCAGCTGTATCGCGTCGTCAGCTTGCTGGCCCCACGCTTCATCCGTCTTGTCTTTCCCGACGGGACGCTGGTGGCGATCACGGTGACGCGACAGGGCAATGCCCGCTGCACCGTGAGTGTGGAACTCACCAACCTGCCGGCTGGCACCGACGAACGCGCCCTGCACGAACGGTGGGCATACGGCCTGACGGCGCTGCAGGATCAACTGGACAGCAGCTGGGATTGACGCGCTCCCACGGGCCGGGCGGCACCGCGCGGGACGGGATTTCCGCTGGCGCCCTCGACAACGTGGCTCACCTGCGCGACACTCCGGCATGACTTCCTGTCGTCCCTTTTTCACCCGGGTGCTCGCGCAGGGCCGGCCACTCGCCGTGCTGCTGCTGGGCGCCTGCAGCGATGGCGGGGCGAAAGCCACGGCCACGGGCGCCATGCGCGCCGACGCGTCCCCGGCGAGCCCATCGATGTGTGCTGGCCGCGATACCACGGCGCTGCGCGTTGCCGTGCTCGACTACATCACCACCGCCAACCCGCGTCCGCAGCGGTTTCTGAGTGCCTTCGGAACCGACTCGGCGTTGCCGGAAGACGGCTTCAAGTCGCTCCAGGACAAGGGACCGACGTACTACTACAACGACAATCCGAAGAACCAGGCGCAGGTGCGTGCCAAGCTGCACGAGGCCGGCCCGTACACGACCATGCTGGTGGTGTACAAGGGCAACAAGGAAGCCGACCACGGCAAGACGGTGACCGTCACCCTCGGTGGTCACTACGTGGGTGGTGAGTTCGAGGGCAGGGTGGCACCGGTTCGTGACATCACGGTCCGTTGCGATTCCACGGGTTGGCGACTGCCCTCCTCGGCCACGAAACCGGCGGGGGCCGCAGCGCCGCCGGCCGCCGCACCCGGCGCGTGAGCCTCAGCCTGAAGACCGAGCGCCTGCCGTCGCTCGATGTCTTTCGCGGCATGACCGTCGCCGGCATGCTGCTCGTGAACAATCCGGGAACGTGGTCGGCTATCTACCCGCCGTTGCAACACGCGCCGTGGCACGGCTGGACCCCCACCGACCTCATCTTTCCCTTCTTCCTTTTCATCGTTGGCATCACCACGGAGCTCTCGCTGCGCGCGCGGCGTGCCCGCGGTGACGATGAGCGTGCCATCCTCCGGCAGCTGTTCCGGCGCGGTGCCCTGATCTTCCTCTTCGGCTTCCTGCTCTCGGGCTTCCCGTTCTTCACGTGGCCGCCCGCTCTCGAGGGGGCGACCGTACTCGACCGCATCGTGCATCGCGTGGAGCATTGGCGGGTGATGGGCGTGTTGCAGCGTATCGGGGTGGCGTACCTGCTGGCCGGGCTGCTCACCTGGCGCACGACGGTGCGACAGCAGCTCGTCGTGCTCGGCACCATACTCCTCGGATACTGGGCGCTGATGACGCTCGTTCCCGTGCCGGATACCGGGGTGCCGGGCCGCTACGTGCTCGACAAACCCGACCAGCTGCTGAGCGCGTGGCTCGATCGCCAACTGCTGGGCACCGCGCATCTCTGGAGCGGTGGCAAGACTTGGGATCCCGAGGGCATCCTCAGCACGCTGCCCGCGGTTGGCACCGTGATCTGTGGCACCTTCGCCGGCAAATGGATTGGCATGAGCGCGCGCGCATTGACCGAGCGCCTCGCGGGGTTGTTCGCCGTGGGAGCACTCGCCATGATGATCGGCGCGATGTGGCACTGGGTGTTCCCCATCAACAAGAACATCTGGAGCAGCTCGTACGTGGTGTTCACCGCCGGCATGGCGTCGGTCACGCTCGCCACCTGCATGTGGCTCATCGAGGTGCGGCAGTGGCGGCAATGGACATCGCCCTTCCTCGTGTATGGCATCAACCCGATGCTGGCCTTCCTCGGCTCCGGGCTCATGGCACGCGGGCTGACCACCATCTGGACGTGGGACACCGGCGACGGAACGCGCGTGTCGGCTCAGGGGTTTATCTTCAACACGGTGTTCGCCTCATGGCTTCCGCCGCGGGAAGCGTCGTTTGCCTACGCCGTCGCCTTCGTGACGTTCTGGTATCTCGTCCTGCGAGCTGCGGCGAAGCGCGGTTTCGTCCTCAAGGTGTGATGTCATGATCCGTTGTGTACGCGCGCTCGTCCGTCGGTCGCGACGTACGACCGGCGGACTGCTGCTGGCGACGCTGCTGGTGGTGCTGCTGCTGGTGCCCACCGTATCCGGACGTACGCTCGAAGCGATGCCCTCGGCGCTGGCGGTCTCGGCGCTGGCGGCACCGGCCTCGCCGACCCAGGCACGAAAACGCCAGCCCCCGCGCACGGCGAGCAAAAAGAAGCCCGCCGGCCGGTCCACGCGGGCCACCGGCAAATCGGCGCGACGCGCCCGGGTCCCCGTGGTACCGGTCCTGCGCCACACGACGCCGCGCGGTGCGGGTGCTCTCACCGCCGATCTGTCCACCTTGCTCGGCAGTCGCACCCGCAATGGCGATTGGGGCGCCATGGTGGTGAGCCTCACGCGCGGTGACACGCTGTTCGCCCACGGCGCGGGCACGCGGCTTGTTCCGGCGAGCACGATGAAGCTGTTCACCGCGGCTATCGCGCTTGACCGGCTCGGCGCCGAGCACACGTTCAGCACCGATGTGCTGCGTGATGGGACCGTCGCTGCCGACGGGACGCTGCGGGGGAATCTCGTGCTGCGTGGTGACGGCGATCCGTCGCTGTCGCCGCGCTTCGTGCGCGGTGGGCCGGGGGGCTCCATGACGCTGCTGGCCCAACTGGTGGCCGGTGCCGGCATCAAGCACGTCACGGGAGATGTGGTCGCCGACGCCAGTGGACTCGAAAGCCGCCGGATTCCGGAAGGCTGGTTGTCGCGATACGCCGGTGCCGGCTATGCCGCGCCGTTTTCCGCACTGTCGCTCAACGAGAACATCGTCATCGTGGGGGTGACGCCCGGCAAGGCTGGCGGGGTGGCCTCCGTGTTTCTCGAGCCGGAGACGCACGGTCTGATGATCACCAACACCGTGCGTACGGTGGCCGGCAGCGGAACCCGCATCAGCGCCCGCCGCGTGGGCGACGACCGCGTGGTGGTCAGCGGTACCGTGGGAGCGCGGGCGGGCACGGCGCGCTATCAGCTGGTCGTGGGCGACCCGGTGACCTTCACGGCCGGCGCGTTCAAGGCCGCCCTCGTAGCGCAGGGCGTGCGCGTCGACGGGGAACTGCGGACCGGGCGTACGCCGGAGCAGGCAGCGCTCATCACCAGTCTTCCCTCACCGCCCTTGGCGCGGCTGGTGAGCGTGATGAACCGCGAGAGCATCAACATCTTCGCGGAGCTTCTGTATCGCAATGCCGCTCGCGGCCCGGAACGGCGTGCGGTGGGCTCCGCCGAGACTGCCGGGTTCACCTTGCGCGACTTTCTCACGCGCCAGGTGGGTGCCGCGTCGGATGCCGTGACGGCGACCGACGGCAGTGGCCTCTCGGTTCTCGACCGGGTCACCCCGCGCGCCCTGGTGCAGCTGCTCGACCATGCGCATCGCGCCCCGTGGGGCAGCGCCTTCCACGCCTCGCTGCCGGTGGCGGGTGAGTCGGAGTTGCTGCGCCATCGCATGCGTGCCACGCCGGCGCAGGGCAACCTGCACGCCAAAACCGGCACCACCAACGAGGTCATCGGCCTCTCCGGCTACGTCACCGCCGAGAACGGGGAGATCCTTGCCTTTGCGTTCCTCTACAACGGCAAGGACCGGTGGCATGCCCGCGAGACCATCGACGCGATGGGCCCAACGCTGGCCGCCTTCGCCCGCGACTGACGGCG
>VYLE01000483.1_pt1 | contig 21551 bp, 23 predicted proteins | sample 5114391 | NCBI WGS metagenome assembly VYLE01 (sample SAMN12291771, study PRJNA351875) | freshwater metagenome | isolation source: freshwater lake | place: USA: Michigan, Kent Lake | collected 2013-08-15
GACCATCGGCGCGGCGATCTCGGCGGGACTTGCGGTCGCGGCGCTCGGCCGGCGCGTCGCACCCACCGGCACGATCGATGTCGGCGCGCGGCTCGGCCTGCCTGCCCTTCCGCCGCGCGACGTCGTCATGCATGCCAGCCCCGGCGACCCACAGGCCAGACACGCGCTGAAATCGCTGGCTGCTGCGATCCGGGCCACGGCGGCGAGGGCTTAGGAGCCCTGCTGCGGTCTGTCGGAGGAAAGAGCCGACTCGCCGGACGATCTTGGTCACGAAAAAGAATGTCTTTCTCAATCCGGTTCACGCGGCAGGAATTTCGTTCCCGATCGCGCCAGACTCCGAAATTGCAACACAGCCGCGATTGGCCGCAAATGCGGACATCTTTCCCAAGTTGCGGGCCCGACCGCAGGAACAGCCGCACCGAACAGGACCTCACGACATGCAAGATCTCTCATCAAGACTGCGCAGCCTCGCCATCGCCACGCTCGGCCTGCTCAGTCTGGCGACGACCACGCCCGCGATGTCCGAAGAATTGCGCATTGGCTATCAGAAGTCATCCACGCTGACCGCGATCCTAAAGACGAACGGGGCCCTCGAAAAGGCCCTGGCGCCGCTCGGCGTCACGGTGTCGTGGCACGAATTCACCAGCGGCCTGCCGCTGCTGGAGGCCATCAACATCGGCAGTATCGATTTCGGTGCCGATGTCGCCGACACCGTGCCGATCTTCGCGCAGGCGGCGGGCGCCAAGCTCGCTTATGTCGCGGAGGAAGCCGCCTCGCCGGCGGCGCAGGCGATCGTGATCCCCGAGAATTCGCCCATCAAGAGCGTCGCCGATCTGAAGGGAAGGAAGATCGCCGTGACCAAGGGCGCGGGCAGCCACTATCTTCTGCTCGCGGCGCTCGCGAAATCCGGGCTGAACTTCAAGGATATCACACCCGCCTATCTCACTCCGGCCGACGGGCGCGCGGCGTTCGTGAGCAACAATGTCGACGCCTGGGTGGCCTGGGATCCGTTCCTGACCAGCGCGCTTCATCAGACGAAGGGTAGGATCCTGGCCGATGGCGGCAATGGGCTGGCGAGCTACAAGCGCTATTATCTCGCCTCGGCCGCCTATGCCGAAAAGCATGCCGAGGTACTCAATGTGATCTTCGCCAAGCTTGCCGAGACCGGCAAATGGGTCAAGGCGCAGCCGAAGGACGCCGCGGCACTGCTGGCCGGTCTCTGGGGCATCGATGCCGCAACCGTCGAGGAAGCCAACAGCCACCGCTCTTATCAGGTCGGCGCGGTGACCGGTCCCGGCCTGTCGGAACAGCAGCGCATTGCCGATGCCTTCCACGCCGAAGGCCTGATCCCGGTGAAGCTCGACACCACGGCGATCAAGATCTGGTCGCCGAAGGGGTCCTGAAGCGAATCGCGCTCAGGCCGCAGCAGAGCCGCTTCCGAGGCCACGCTGGATGTCCGGCACGGACGCCAGCAGGCTCCGAGTGTAGGCGTGCTGCGGTGATCCCAGCACGGCCTCGGCAGCCCCCTGCTCGACGATCCGTCCGTTCTGGAACACCAGCACGCGGTCGCAGAGATGCTCGATGACGCCGAGATCATGCGAGATGAAGAGCAGTGCCGTCCCGAGCCGCGACTGCAGTTCGGCCAGCAGATCGAGCACCTGAGCCTGGATGCAGATGTCGAGCGCCGACACCGGCTCGTCGCAGACGATGATGGCCGGATCGGCCGCCAGTGCCCGCGCGATCGACACGCGCTGGCGCTGCCCGCCCGACAACGATCTCGGCCGGCGGTCGATGAACTCTCCGCTCAGCCCGACCAGTTCGAGCAGCGCGGCGATCCGCTGCCGGCGGACGTTGCGGCTGTCCGAGGCCGGAAGATTCTCGGCGATGATGTCGCCGACCCGGTAGCGCGGATCGAAGCTGCTCAGTGCGTCCTGCGGAATGTATTGCAGCTTGCGGCGAAGACCACGACGCGCGGCCTCCGGCACCGACGACCAGGGCTCACCGAGCAGCCGCACCTCCCCTTCGTCCGGCGGCAGCAGACCGAGCACGATCTTGGCGCAGGTGGATTTTCCCGAGCCCGACTCGCCGACGATGCCGACGACCTCGCCCGCCCGAACGTCGAAGCTGACATCCGCCAGAACGACCGACCTGGTCCGCCCCGCAGTCTTCGGCGACGTGAAGCTCCTGGTGATGTTCTCGACCTCGAGCACGACCTCTCCGACAGCCTGTCGAGCGGGCAATTTCTCCCGCACGATCGCGCTGCCATGGGAGGAACCGGTTGCACTCGCCTCGAACCGGGCGGACGCCAGCCTCGAGCCGCGCGACTGGACCGAGGGGACCGCCGCGATCAACTGCCGCGTATAGGGATGGCGCGGATGCGTGAGCACGTCGCGGGTCGGCCCGCTGTCCACCACCCTGCCGTCACGCATCACGATGACATGGTCGGCGATGCCGGCGACCACCGCGAGGTCGTGGCTGATCAGCAGCAAGCCAGCCCCCTCGCGCACGCGCTCGGCGAGCACCTGGAGAACCTGCGCCTGTACGCTCACGTCGAGCGATGTAGTCGGCTCGTCGGCGATGATCAGATCGGGATCCGCGGCGATGGCCGATGCGATCAACGCGCGCTGCCGCAGCCCGCCCGACAATTGATGGGCATATTGCAGCGCGCGGTCGGCGGGGTTGGGAATACCGACCTTGCCGAGCGTCTCCAGCGTCCGGCTCCGGATGGCATCCGCGTCGGTCAGGATCCGATGGCTCGATATGACCTCTCCGACCTCCTGGCCGATCGTGCGGAGCGGATCGAGCGAGACCAGCGCATCCTGCATCACCAACCCCGTGAAAGTGCCGCGCAGCGTGCGCCAGTCGCCTTCGCTGAAGCCGCGCGCGTCGCGCCCGCCGATCTCGAAACGCTGCGCTGCGATCCTTGCCCCGTCTCCGGAGAGGTTGAGCAGGCTGCGCGCCGTGATGCTCTTGCCCGAGCCGGACTCGCCGACCAGCGCAACGCACTCGCCGGGCCTGACGGTGAGATCGACACCGGCCACGATCGGATTGCCCGCATTGGCGCCGGCGAAGCCGATACTCAGACCTCGCACCTCGACGATGGGATCCTTCTGCGAGCGCGTATCGCTCATGCGAGCCGTCCTTCAAATCTCTGCTGCAGGTGGTTGCCGATCACGCTGAAGGCGATCACGGTCGCGGTGATGGCGAGGCCCGGAAAGACGCCGGGCCACCAGGCGACCCGGAGCACGTCCCGGCTCTCCGCCAGCATCACGCCCCATTCCGGAGTCGGAGGCTGCGGACCGAGCCCGAGGAAGCTCAGGCCGGAGACGATCAGGATCGTGTTGCCGAGATAGACGGTGGCGATGATCGGGATGGCGACCAGCACGTTGGGCAGGACGTGGCGGATGAATACCTGCCAGCGGCTCAATCCGTAGATCGCTGCCTGCGTCACGTAGTCCGCATCGCGGATCAGCTGGGTCTGCGCCCGCACCACGCGGCCGAACTTCGGAATGCCGGCGATGCCGACCGCGATGGCGATGTTGAGCATGCCCTGTCCGAGGAAGGTGACGATCAGCATCGCAAGCAGCACGCCGGGAAACGAGGACAGCATGTCGAACAGACGCGACACGGCTTCGTCCAGAAGGCGGCTGCGCTGCCCGGCAAGGATACCGAGGACGATTCCCGCGCCGAGCCCAACGGCAACGCCGCCGATGCCGATCAGGAGCGAGTAACGGGTGCCGAACACGGTTCGGGCGAACACGTCGCGGCCAAGACGGTCCGTCCCGAACAGATGCGCCCAGCCGGGAGGCTTGAGGCCTTCGCTGAAATCACCAACGAGCGGATCGAAATGCGTGAACAGCGCCGGCGCGATCGATGCCGCGACCAGAAAGGCGACGAACACCGAGGCGACGATGAGCCCGAGCGGCAGCCGGCGGCGAACCCCGATGCGGCTCGGCAAAGACGACGCGCCGAGGCCGACGAGATCCTGCGGAGCATCGAGCGGCACGGCGGTGCCGAAGGAGCGATGGGACGACGCGGTCATTGAGCCCTCAGTCTCGGATCGATCAGCACATAGAGGATATCGAGCACCGTCGACGCGGCCACGTGGATGAAGGCGGCGAGCAGCACGACGGTGAGAACCACTGGCACGTCGTGGGTGAGAACGGCGCCGAGCGTCACGGTGCCGAGACCCGGCCGGCCGAACACTTTTTCGGTGATGACGGCACCGCCGAGCAGGCCGCCGATCAGCCAGCCGCCCAGGGTCACGGCCGGCAGCAGGGCGTGCCGCAGCACGTGCCGCCAGCGGATGGCGAACTCGCCGACACCGCGCGACCGCACCGTCGTGACGAAGGGCTGGTCCAGCGTCTTCTCCATGGCCTCACGCAGCACCTGGGTCAGCAGGCCCGCCGTCGGCAGCGCCAGCGTGATCGCGGGCAGCACCAGGGAATTCCAGCCTTCGGCGCCGGAGACGGGAAACCAGCGCAGATTGAAGGAAAACGCCATCAAGAGAAGAATCCCGAGCCAGAACACCGGGGTCGATGCGAACACCAGCTCGACGAACGACGCGAGGTCCCGCGAGAACCGCCCGCGTCCGGCAGTCAGAAGCGCGATCAGCCCCGCCAGCACGATCGCCAGCACGCCGGCCGTGAGCGCAAGCTCGACGGTCGGCAGCAGCTGCGATCCGACCACCTCGATCACCGGCTGGCGCAGCACATAGGACGTGCCGAAATCCCCACGGACGATCCGGAGCAGGAAGTCGACATATTGCGCCGGCAGGGAACGATCGAGGCCCCACTCGGCCGCAATGGCCTCGCGCAGCCCGGGATATTCGAGATCACCGGCGAGAATGTCCTGAATGCGGCCGGGCAAGGCGTGCAGCGCCAGGAAGGTCGCCGTCACGCTCGCCCAGGCCACCACCAGGCTGGTTGCCAGCCTGGACAGAATGCGGGACCACATCGGTTTACTTCTTCGCGATCCAGAAATCGTAGGCGCTGGAAGGCGAATCAAGCCCGGCCTCGAATCCCAGCCCGTTGACGTTGCTCTTCGCCGCCAGGAACCAGCTCGGCGCGAACAGCGGCACGATGAACGCCTGATCGACGCCGCGCTTCTGGATGGCATCGGTCAGCTGCCGCTTGCGGACGGGATCGGTCGTCCGCAGCGCCTCGTCGATCTGGCCGGTGATCTCCGGATCAGGATTGGGAATGTTGGAATAGAGGAAGCCCTTCGATCCCAGCATGTCCCACAGTTCGCGCGCCGGATCGGATGGATTGTCGGTGTTGGGATAGATCGACCAGGTCCCGTTGGCGTTGTTCTTGGCATATTCGCCGGCCGTGATCAGACGCAGGTTGAGATCAAGGCCGACATTCTTGCGCAGAGCGGCCTGCACGCCCTGAATCAGAATGTCGCGGTTGTCGCGGACATAGGGCTGGGGATAGCCCACTTCGATCGACAGGCGCTTGCCGTCCTTGGTGCGAAAGCCCTCGGAATCGCGACCGGTCCAGCCGGCTTCGTCGAGCAGCTTGTTGGCGCCGGCGATGTCGTTGCCCCAGGAGCCGACAAGCGCCTTGTTGTAGGCTGGATTGGCCGGACCGATGATCGACCAGGCTCGCGGCACGGTGCCGAGATAGACCTGCTTGACGATCGGCTCGAGATCGAAACCGTCGCGCAGCGCGCGCCGCACGCGAACGTCATCGGCGGGCGGCCGGGTGTAGTTGATGTTGAACGTGAACGACGTGCTGGCACCGGACGGGCCGGTGAGCAGCTTGAAGCCGGGCTGTTCGGCAAAGAGCGGCGCATCGGTCGGCTGCACGCCCTCGATCAGATCCACCTGCCCCGACGTCAGCGCGCCCGTCCGCACGGCGTATTCGGGCAGAAACCGGAAGGTGACGCGATCCAGATAGGCTGGCCCGTTATGGGCCGCATTGCCCGGCGCCCAATTATAGGCGGGGTTGCGCGCGAACACGGCCGATTGTCCGCGGGTGTAACTCTCGAAAATGAAGGGCCCCGTGCCTGCAAGCGCGCGCCCACCACCGCAGAGATCGCCCTTCTCCAGCGCCTTCGGCGAGATCAGCCCGAGCTTCACGTTCGAGGTCGATTCCAGGAAGCTCGAATCCGGCGTGGACAACACCAGCTTCACGACATGGGGCGAGACGATCTCGGCGTGGTCGTAGGCCTGCAGCAGCGAGACCGCCGTCACGGCGTTCTCGGGCTTCTTGACGAAGTCGTAATTGGCCTTCACCGCGGCTGCATCGAACTTCTCGCCGTCGTGGAAGACGACGTCTTCCCGGAGCTTGTAGGTATACTCCTTGCCGTCGGGGGAAATCGACCACTCGGTCGCGAGCCAGGGCGCGAAGCTGCCGTCCGTCTTCTTCACGACGAGGGAATCGATGTAGTTGCGCGCGACGAAGAACGCGGCCTGCTGGGATGCGCGGTGCGGATCGAAGCAGACCGGCTCGGTGGTCACGCCCCACCGAAGCGCGCCGCCGGACACGGGCTTGTCTTCTGCGTATGCGGCGTTCGACGCGAGCAACGCGATCGCAACACCGCTCATCAGAAAATTATTCTTCTTCATCCGTATCACCCGCGCTGGTTTCTGCTGCCGCCCGCGTGGTCGACGCATCGAACATCGCCAAATTGGAGACGATGCGCGTTTGCGCTTCATTCGAACGACGCGAGGCGTTATCTCTTGATGCATCGCGATGTAATTCGTCGTCACACGCGAACGCAACACGCAAACGATCGGATCGATCGTCACAGATGAAGTTTGAAAGATCATTCGCGTGCCAACGCCTGCGATGGATGAAATCGACGACCGCAAACACCAAACCGGCAAAACGATGCTGCCCGCTTGTTGCGCATCGCGGCCGCCCCACAGGAATGATCGCGACATCCCATGCCGTCACGCCAACTGCACCTGAACGTCAACCTGCTTCACTCGGGCGTCTATCCGTCGGCCTGGCGCCTGCCGGACAGTGATCCGCGCGCGTTCTTCGATCTCGGTCATTATGTCCGCGTGGCGCAGATCGCCGAGCGCGGCAAGTTCGACGCCATCTTCCTGGCGGATTCGCCGGCGGTGAACGACCGCATCGACTACCGGTCGTTCACGTCGCTTGAGCCGACGATCGTGCTGGCCACCGTTGCGGCCGCAACGACCCATGTCGGGCTGATCGGCACGGTGTCCACCACCTATAACGAGCCCTACAACATCGCGCGACGCTTCGTGACACTCGACCATGCCAGCGGCGGACGCGCGGGATGGAATGCGGTGACGACGGCGGACGCGGCCTCGAGCCGCAATTTCGGCCTCTCTGCGGCACTGGAGCACAAGGCGCGCTACGAGCGCGCCAAGGAATTCACGGACGTCGTCCACGCCCTGTTCGACAGCTGGGAGGACGACGCTTTCGTCGGCGACAAGGCAAGCGCCCGATTCGTCGACACCTCCAAGGTGCATCCGATCGCTCACCGCGGCCCGCATTATTCGGTGGCAGGGCCGCTGAACGTGCCGCGCTCCCCGCAGGGTCGCCCGGTCACGGTCCAGGCGGGCGGTTCGAACGACGGCCGGGATTTCGCGGCCGGCTATGCCGAGGCCGTGTTCACGCTGGCGCAATCCATCGAGGAAGGCGTCGCCTATGCGCGCGACCTGCGCACGCGCGCCGCGGCCTATGGGCGGTCCGGCGATTCCATCGTCATCCTGCCGGGACTTGCGACGGTGATCGGTAGCACCGAGGCGGAGGCAAAACGGCGGCAGGACGACCTCTGGGACCTCGTGCCGACCGAATACAGCCTGGCGCGCCTTGCAGGAACACTTCAGATCGACCCCGCCCTGCTCGATCTCGGCAAGCCGCTGCCCGATCCCCTGCCGCTGCCGGTCAACGCCAATCACACCATGTTCCAGGGCACCGTCAATCTGGCGCGGCGCGGCAACCTCACCGTCCGGCAGCTGATCCGCGCGCTCGGCGGCGGCGTCGGTCATCGCATCATCGTCGGCACGCCCGAGCAGATCGCCGACGACATCGAGGCGTGGTTCCGGGCCGGTGCCGCCGACGGCTTCAACCTGATGCCGGATGTCCTGCCGACCGGCCTCCAGACCTTCGTCGACACGGTCGTGCCCATCCTGCAAAAGCGCGGCCTGTTCAGGACGGAGTATAGCGGCACGACGCTACGCGACCATTTCGGTCTGACGCGTCCGGCCAGCCGCTTCGCGAAGCCTGCTCCCCAAGCTGCATCCGCCTGAGCTGGCGACCATCACCCCTGCGACTGGGCCAATCGCGCTGAGAGCCCGGTCGATTGGCGCGCACGAACGCGGGGAATGATCTCGTGCGCAAAGCGCTGCATTTCCGCCTCGAACGGCTGGAACTGCAGCATGAAGAGCTCGATCCCCGCGGCATGAAACGCCTCGATACGCGCGGCAATCTCGTCATAGCTGCCGACGAGGCCTGCCGCCGTGCCGCCATTGCTGCCGACGCGCGCCGTCTTCTGCATGGTCTGCATCATGACCACCTTGGGATCGGTGTTCTGTTTCTGGATCGCCTTCATCGGCGCGTCCCTGGCGGCAAGATCGAGCAACCGCTGATAGGCCGCCTGCGCCTGCTCGCGGGTTTCGCGCGCGATGACGAAGGCAGACAGACCAAACCGCAACGGCGGCGCCGATCCGCGCGGCCTTGCCGCGACATCGGCGATCAGGCCGGCAACGTCGTCGAGCGGCTGGCCGTTGATGAACCAGACGTCGCCATGAGCCGCCACGAGCTCCCGCGCCGGCTCCGACTCTCCTCCGACATAGATCGCCGGCCGCTTGCGATAGAGGCTGGTCGGACGCAGCGCATAGTCCGAGACGTTGAAATGGTCTCCGCTGTGATTGAGCCGCTCGCCCGCCATCAGGCGCGACACCACTGAGATCCATTCCCGGCCATAGGCATAGCGCGCATCGTGCTCGGGAAAGCCGATCCCCGCCTTCTCCAGCTCGGGACGATTCCAGGCATTGACGAGGTTGATGGCGAACCGGCCGCGGCTGATGTTCTCGATCCCCAATGCCAGCTTCGCCAGCACGACGGGGTGATAGAGATACGGCTTGATCGCGGCGATGATCTCGATGCGGCTGGTGAGCGCGCCAATCGCGGCGGCGGCGCTCCAGGCCTCGAGCTGATCGAGGTCTTCCTGGTGCGGATTGATCGTGTGCTGTGCAATCAGCGTCGAATCATAGCCCAGATCTTCGGCCGCGAGGATGAGATCGCGGTTGCGTTCCCAGGATGCGTCATAGGGCTCCTCCGGATCCTGATGTGCAGCGCGCGGGCCATGCACCAGCGCCCATATGCCGAAGCGCAGAGGTGCAGATGTCATCGTATGCTCCGTGAATAGAAGGTTGGTTGGGCGTCGATCGGACAACTTGTCACCAACGGCCGGCACAAGATCAAGCGCGCGCGTCTCAAAAGATGATCTTTGTCGCATCCCCACTCTTCACGACAGCAGATCACTCCGGAGCGCGCGACAAATGAAATAGCGCTCTATTTCGGTCCACGCGATTTCGTGGGACATTTTCGGCTCACGAGAAGTCAATGCTGTCGCTTCGCCTGCGCCGAATGCAGGATGCGAAACGAGGTCCTACGCCTTGAGCAATATCGAACTGAGCCAGACGGCAATCGGCGCGGGCAGCGCGTCGCATCCGCAAGGCAGCACGAAGCCGCTGGCGCCGCCGCCGAGCAGGATCGGTGCGCGCGGGCTGCAGCTGTTGTCCTGGATCGCGCCCGTACTGCTCGTCATCGTCTGGGAGTCGCTTGCGCAGGCGGGATGGCTGTCGCCGCAGGTGCTGCCGGCCCCCAGCAAGGTGCTTCGAACGGCCTTCAAGCTCGCGACCACCGGAAGCCTCCTGAACGATCTCGGCGTCAGCTTGCTGCGCGCCGCCGCGGGTTTCGCGATCGGCGCGACGGTGGGTGCCACACTCGGTGTTCTCGTCGGCTTCTCGCGGATCGCGGAAGCCCTGATCGACCGCAGCGTGCAGATGATCCGGGCCATCCCGTTCCTCGCAGCCCTGCCGCTGGTCATCGTCTGGCTCGGCGTGGGCGAAGCCGAGAAGATCTTCCTGGTCGCGCTCGGCGTCACCTTCCCGATCTACATCAACACCGTGCTCGGCATCCGGCAGGTCGACCCCAAGCTGCTCGAACTCGGCCGGGTCCAGGGCCTGGGCTCGCTCCAGCTGATACGCCGGATCATCCTGCCGGGCGCCTTGCCATCGATCCTCACCGGCGTGCGCTACGCCCTCGCCACGGCGTGGCTCGCCCTCGTGGTGGCCGAGACGATCGGCGCGCAGTCCGGCATCGGCTTTCTGGCGATGGATGCGCGCGAATTCCTCCGCACCGACGTGATCGTCCTGACGATCGTGATCTACGCCCTGATCGGTGTCGCGGCCGATGCGATCGCCCGCCTGCTCGAACGGCGACTTCTCGCTTGGCATCCGAACTATGGAGCCGGGCGATGAACCTCCACGTCGCACCACGGTCGCCGACGTCGGTTGAATCAGGTCCTGCCGTCGTGGTGAGCAATCTGCTGCGCAGCTACGGCAGCCGTATCGTGATCGAGCGGCTCAACCTGCGCATCGATCGCGGCGAATTCGTCGCCCTGCTCGGCGAGAGCGGGTGCGGCAAGACCACGCTGTTGCGTGCGCTCGCCGGGCTCGACCCGATCCAGGGCGGACGCATCTCGGCGCCCCGCCGGCCCGCCGTCGTCTTCCAGGAGCACCGGCTGCTGCCCTGGGACAATCTCTGGCGCAACGTCGCGCTCGGCCTGCAGGCCGACGACGCCCGCGCGCGCGCCGCCGAAGCGCTCACCGAGGTCGGTCTCGGCGACCGGCTCGACGACTGGCCGCGCAATCTCTCCGGTGGCCAGGCCCAGCGGGTCGCGCTCGCCCGCGCGCTTGTGCAGCAGCCCGAGCTTCTGCTGCTCGATGAGCCGTTTGCCGCGCTGGATGCCCTCACCCGCATCCGGATGCACGAACTCGTCCGCGAACTCGTCGCCAACCATCAGCCGGGCGTACTGCTGGTCACCCATGACGTCGACGAGGCCATCGCGCTGGCCGACCGGATTCTCGTGATGCGCAACGGCGCCATCGCCTTCGAGCACCGCGGCGTGCGCGGCGGTGCAGACCAGATCTCGCGCGCCGAGCTCCTGTCGGAGCTCGGGGTGCGCCCCCCTTCGTCCAACTGACTGACCAAGAGGCCGACATGTCCCGTTCATCAGGCGCCAAACCGTCCCGGCGCAGCTTCCTCGGCTCCGCCGCTTTCGGCATCGGCGCGTTTGCCGGCTTGAATATCAGCGAGTTCGCCGAGGCCGCGCCCGGCCGCACCACCGATACGGTTCGCCTCACCTGGGGCCTCGGCGGGCTCAACCTGATCGCGAAGGAACGCGGCGAGTTCGAGAAGACGCTTGCAAAGGACGGCATCAAGGTCGAGTGGCTGGGACCGTTCCCGAACCATGCGCCGACCTTGCAGGCGGTGACGGGCGGCAGCGCCGATTTCAGCTTCGGCGGCAGCACGACGCCCGCGCTCGCGGCGATCATCGCCGGCTCCCCGCTGGTGTTCACGCAATTCGTGGTCTACGAGCCCCGCACCACGGCGATCATCGCCAAGGACGGCTCAGGCATCGACAGGATCGAGGATCTGGTCGGCAAGTCCGTCGCGGTCAACCGCTCCGGTCTCGGCGAATTCCTGCTGGTCGCGGCGCTCGAGAAGCACAAGGTCGACCGCTCGGCGGTGAAGTTCATCTATCTCAATCCGCCCGACGCCGCGCCGGCCCTTGCGTCCGGCAAGGTCGATGCGTGGTCGATGTGGAGCCCCGGCGTGGACATCGCCCGGATTGAATACAAGGCCCATGACATCTTCCTCGAAGGCCGCGATCTCGACTTCCAGATCGACTACACCTCGTATCTGACCACCCGCAAATTCGCGACCGAGAATCCCGCGCTGGTTCGCGCCGTGAACGCCGCCTTCCGCGCCGAAGGCAAGTGGATTTCGGAGAACGGCAAGGACGCCGAGTACATCGCGCAGAAGGCCGGCAAGTACAGCGACGAGGTCCGCGACCGGTTCATCGCGCTCAAGCGCAACTACCGCTACTTCGCGGTCAACGACGAGCAGTTCGTGGGCGAACTGCAGAAGGCCGCCGACTGGCTCGTGGCTCGCAAGATCCTGCCCGAGCCGGTCAAGGTAACCGATCATCTCGCCCAACTCTGAAGACCGTTTCAAAAGGCAAGACAGTGAACAAGACCGTATCGACCCCCTCCCTGACCACGTCCGAACCGATCAAGACCGGCTCCCCCGAACTGGAGGCCCTGCTCAACCAGATCCGCGCGGGCGCCAGCGACCGCGAGCGCGACCGCGTCCTGCCCTTCGAGGTGATCGATCTGATCCGCCGGGCGCGTCTCGGCGCGCTGCGGCTCCCGGTCGGCGCCGGCGGCGCGGGCAGCACGATCCGCGACCTGCTCGCCTTCGTCATTCGCCTCGGTGAAGCCGACGCCAATGTCGCTCATATCCTGCGCAACCATTTCAGCGTGGTCGAGCGCCTGGTGCGCACCCCCAGGGACGAGCAGAGCCGGCAATGGCAGAAGGCCGTCGCCGAAGGCGCCATCATCGGGCTTGCGACGACCGAGCTCGAGAGCCCCCGTGTCGGCAACGTCACGCCCAGCACGACCTTCACGCCCGAGGCGAACGGCGACTTCCTGCTGAACGGCACCAAATATTACAGCACGGGCACGCTGTATTCGGACTATGTCCTCGTCCGCGCGGTCGATCCGTCCGGCGCGACGGGCGCCGCGATCATCCCGACCAGGCGCGAAGGGATCGAACTGGTCGACGACTGGGACGGTCTCGGGCAGCGTCTCACGGCCACAGGCACGACGCATTTCCGCAACGTCAAGGTCGCGCGCCAGGAAGTGGTGTTCGATACGCCGGACGGCGGCTATGGCGTGCCCTATTCCAACACCTTTGCACAACTGTTCCTCACCGCGATCGTCGCGGGCATCGCGCGCGCCACGCTGCGAGACGCCACGGCACTGGTCCGCTCGCGCAAGCGCACATTCTACTACGCGCCGACCGAGGTTCCGACCGAGGATCCGCTGCTGCAGCAGACCGTCGGGCAGATCGCCAGCGGCGCTTTCGCGGCCGAGACCGTCGTGCTGGCGGCTGCGGAGGCGCTGGACGTCGCGACCGACGCCTTCGATGCCGGCGCCGCGAACGCCGCCGAGGCGGCCCATACCGCCGCTCTGCTGTCGGCCAAGGCCAAGATCATCGCGGACGATTTCGCGATCCGTGGCGGCAGCCTGCTGTTCGATGTCGGCGGCGCGTCGGCGACCAAGAAGGCGACCAATTTCGATCGCCACTGGCGCAATGCGCGGACGCTCTCCTCGCACAACCCGACGACCTACAAGGCCCGATCGATCGGCGAACACGAGATCAACGGCACGCCGTTGCCGGCCAAGGGCTTCTTCTGAGCGGAACAGGCGGCGGCGTTCGATCGTCCGCCCCAAGGAGAGACAGCATGGGACGATCGGACATTCATCTCGTGACAGACGATAACGAGATCGAGAACCAGTTTCGCGCCGTGATGCGGCGGCTCGCCGGCGGTGTCAGCATCATCACCGCCGGTCGCGACGCCGACATCACCGGAATGACCGTCACGTCGCTGACCTCGCTCAGCGCGAACCCGCCGCGGCTGCTCGTCAGCGTCAACAAGCAGGCCTCCTCGTTCGCACCGATCGCGCGCGACCGGACGTTCGGCGTCAACATCCTCGGATCCGACCAGCAGGAGCTCGCCGGCCGGTTCAGCAATGGCCGGCTCAAGGGCGCGCAGCGCTATGAGGGGATCGACTGGAAGGTCGGGGCGTCCGGCGTTCCCCTGCTCGGCCATTCGCTGGCAACCATCGAGTGCCAGGTCGAGGAGATCATCGAGCGCCACTCGCATGCGATCATCATCGGCAGCATTCTGAGCTTCGAGCTGTCGCCCCGCATGTCGGGGCTGGTCTACTGGAACGGCGACTACATCGAGATCAGGCACGACGTCGACCTCGATCGGCTTGCCGAGATCAGCATCCCGCTCGCCCAGGTTCGCTAGTCGCCCAACTTCGCTGATCGCCCAGGCTCGCTGATCGCCCATGTCCGCTAACGACCACCTGTCTCTCTTTCACACGCCGTACGGCGGGGCAGCGGCGGCATGACGCGGGACGCACCCACATCTGATGCAGGATCCGCTCCGCGGCGGTGGCAGCTCGACCGGATCGTTGCGGAGCTGCGCGTGTCGCGGGAGGAGACGCACAGCATCCGCAAGGATGGCGAGGCCCGCCAGGCGCCGTCGCGCGAGGCGCTGGAGGCCGTGCTGAAAGGACTGACCGCGGCCCTGTTTCCGCGACACTACGGCCGCTACGAACTCGACGGCGAGAACATCGATTATTTTGTCGGGAACACCCTGAGCATCGCGCTAGATTCGCTGTGCGACCAGATCCATCGCGGTGCGCTCTTCATCGGCGACGAACTCGGCGCGGGCTTCAGGCGCGAGGACGCGGTCGAGCTGACGCGGACGTTCGCCGCGCAACTGCCGATCGTGCGCGGGATTCTGATCAACGATCTGAGGGCCGCCTTCGTCGGCGATCCCGCAGCCCGCAACTTCCCGGAGATCCTGATCGGCTATCCCGGAATGACGGCGATCATTCATCATCGGCTCGCCCATGTGCTGTACGGGCTGGGCACGAGGCTCGTCGCGCGCCTGGTCGCCGAGATCGCGCACACCCGAACCGGGATCGACATTCACCCGGGCGCCAGCATCGGGTCCGGCTTCTTCATCGACCACGGCACCGGGGTGGTGATCGGCGAGACCGCCATCATCGGGGACAATGTCCGCATCTACCAGGCGGTGACGCTTGGCGCGCGGCATTTTCCGACCGACGAAGACGGTCATCTGCGCAAGGGCGACGCACGGCACCCGATCGTGGAGGACGACGTCGTCATCTATGCGGGCGCCACCATTCTCGGCCGCATCACCATCGGGCGCGGGTCGACCATCGGCGGCAATGTCTGGCTGACCAGGGACGTGCCGGCCAACAGCGTGGTGACCCAGGCCACCGCCGGCACGCGCTCGGCTTGAGACCCGCGGCCGAGCGACGGCCCGATCAGGCATCATCTCCATTCGTCATCCGCGCCGCTAGATTCATGCTCGCATCGCGCTGAACTACGCAAATCCATTTCATCGACATGACGGCCGCAGACGACCTACAGTTCCGCCCAATCGCGCCGTACACGACGCCTCTCCGGACGTTCGCACCATGAGCAATCCACGCCAGCTTGTTCTCAACCTCTTCATCTATCCGGGCGGCCACCACGAAGCCGCCTGGCGCTACAAGGGCTCGTCCGCCGAGCGCATCCTCGACATCACCTACTACCAGGAGCTCGCCAAGCGCGCCGAGGCCGCCAAGTTCGACGCCATCTTCTTTGCGGACGGACCGGCGCTGGCCGACAACGTCCGCTACGCGCAGCGTTTTCGTTTCGAACCGATCACCTGGCTTGCCGCCATCGCCGCGGTGACGCAGCGCATCGGCCTGATCGCCACGGCGTCCACCACCTATACGGAGCCCTACAATCTGGCGCGCCTGTTCGCCTCGCTCGATCATCTCAGCCACGGCCGTGCCGGCTGGAACATCGTGACGACCAGCGCACCGCAGGCGGCGCAAAATTTCGGCCTGCCCGAGCATCCTCCGCATCACGAGCGCTACGAGCGCGCGCGCGAATATCTCGACGTGATCTCCCGGCTCTGGGACAGCTGGGAAGACGATGCGCTGGTCAACGACCCGCAATCCGGCATCTTCGCCGATACGAGCAAGATCCACACGCTGGACCATATCGGAAAGCATTTCCGCGTGCGCGGTCCCCTCAACATCTCGCGTACGCCGCAGGGCCGGCCAGTCTATGTGCAGGCCGGATCCTCCGAGGATGGGCGGGCGTTCGCCGCGCGGTTCGCGGAGGCGATCTTCACGGCCCACCAGACCGTGGACTCGGCCAAAGCCTTCTACGCCGACATCAAGCGCCAGGCCCGCGCCTTCGATCGCGGTCCCGACGAGATCAAGATCCTGCCCGGCATCAGCCCCTTCATCGGCAGCACCCAGGCCGAGGCCGAACGCCTCCAGGACGAGTTCAACGCGTTGATCCAGCCGGAGTACTCCCTGACCCAGCTGCGCCAGATGATCGGCCTCGATCTCAGCGGATACGATCTCGACGGCCCCTTCCCTCGTCACCTGATCGACACGAGCGGCCCGCGCGGCGTCGCCAGCCGCTTCCAGCTGGTGATCGACATCGTCGATCGCGAGAAGCCCACGATTCGACAGCTCGTCCAGCGCCTCGCCGGCGCGCGCGGTCACTGGGTGATCGCCGGCACCCCGGAGAAGATCGCGGACAGCATCCAGGCCTGGTTCGAGAACGGCGCGGCGGACGGATTCAACGTGATGCCGCCCTGGCTGCCCGGCGGCTTCGACGTGTTCGCCGAGCAGGTCGTCCCGATCCTGCGCAAGCGCGGCCTGTTCCGCGAGGACTACACCGGCACGACGCTGCGCGAGCATTACGGCCTGGCCCGGCCCGCCAGCATCTACTCCAACGCGGTGAAGGCGATCGCCTGAGACCGCATCCTCACGTCCCCTCCAGACTCAAGATCAGCAAGCAGACATGAAGATTGCGTCCTTTCTCGTCGGTGGACTTCTGTCCCTGTCCCTCGTTCCGTTTACCGCCGTCGCCTCCCTGGCCCAGCAGCCCGCCAAGCCCGAACTGCGGGTCGGCTTCGTGCCGGGGCCTTACATCGACGAATTCAAGATCGGCGTCGAACCCGAGCTGAAGAAGAAGGGCTACAAGATCCGCTACGTCGAGTTTTCGACGGGCCTCGAAGCCAACAACGCGGTCTTCAAGTCCGAAATCGATGCCAACGTCATGCAGCACACGGTCTTCCTCAACTCCTACAACGAGCGCCAGAAGACCGATCTGGTCGGGATCGTTCACGTCCCGACGCCCCCGATGGGGCTCTACTCGAAGAAGCATCCGCTGGGCACGCCGATCAAGGCCGGCTCCAGCGTCGCCGTGCCGAACGATCCGGTCAATCTGCAGCGCGCGCTGTGGGTGCTGCGCGATCTCGGGCTGATCGAGATCCGCGACAGCAAGCCGGTCGACGTCACCGAGCTCGACGTCATCAAGAACCCCGGCGGCATCAAGATCGTGCCGCTCGAGGCGGCGCAGGCGCCGCGCGCGCTCGACGACGTGGATTTCGCCGCGGTCCAGGGTAATTTTGCGATCTTCAGCGGACTGAAGCTGACCAATGCCTTCGCGCTCGAGAAGATGACGACGCCCTATATCAACGTGCTCGCCGTGAAGAAGGCCAATGCCGACACCGAATGGGCCAAGGACATCGTCGCAGCCTATAGATCGCCGGGCTTCAAGGCCGCGATCCTCGCAGACCGGTTCTACGACGGCTTTACCCTGCCCGACTACATGAAGTGACGGGCCGGTGAGCACCATCGAGACAGGCCGCGGCATGTTCGACTTCACACTGGAATGGACCGGTCTTCGCAGCCGCGCGCAGCAGGCGTCCGAGGCGCGGACGATCATCCGCTGGATCGAGATCCGCGAGGTCGTCATCCTGCCGCTGCTCCTGCTGCTCGCGTTCCTGCTCTGCCTCGGCGTGGTGACGACCGCGCATCTTCGGGGCACACAGGATCGCGCAACTCTCTCGTTCGCGGTCAGCGGCATGGGCTTTCCGATCATCGCCCCGCTGCAGGACGCCTGCCGCGCACCGGCAGGCCTCAGCTCGGCACCGCGGCTGCGCCACACGGATCTCACGGCGCTGCTGACGGCGAAGTAGCTTGTGGTGCAGTTCCGGATGGCTGAAGCGGCGGCTTCGGCAAACTCCATCCTCCCGCCACCCGGCGGAAGGAAAACTTATGCCGACAATTGCGATCAAGTCAGCACGATTCATCCAAACTGATGCGAGAGGCGCTCGATCATGTTCATTGTTGCTCAGGCCGTGATAGCATCGCCGGGTTCTCGCCTCACATCGATGTCTGGAGTGAACATGAGCACGGTCGTTTCCTTGCCTTCGCGCCTTGCGAATCGTTTCGCGCAGGCCCGCAACTGGTTTCTGCGCTCGCTGCGCCCGCGGACAGGCGGGCCCAAGGACAGGCAGGACGATCTCTACGAGATCTTCCTGTTCGGACCGCATGGTTGATCGCGGCGTTCTCTTATCGTCTCAACCCCAAGGTTTGACAGAATGACCGACGTTGTCTTGCAGGTCGCCGAGAACGGCCGGCGCCTCGATACGATCGACCGCAAGATCCTGACCGTGCTCCAGGACGACGCCTCGCTCTCGGTGGCCGAGATCGGCGACCGGGTCGGCCTGTCGTCCACGCCGTGCTGGAAGCGCATCCAGCGCCTCGAGGCCGACGGGGTCATCCTCAAGCGGGTCGCACTGGTCGATCAGAACAAGATCGGCCTCGGCTTGTCGGTTTTCGTGTCCGTGGAGAGTTCCGATCATTCCGATGCCTGGCTGCAGCGCTTCGCCACCGCCGTCAGTGCCATGCCGGAGGTGATGGAGTTCTACCGGATGGCCGGCGACGTCGACTACATGCTCCGGGTCGTGGTGCCGGACATGCAGAGCTATGACATCTTCTACAAGAAGCTGATCCATGCCGTGCCGCTCAAGAACGTCACCTCGCGTTTCGCGATGGAGAAGATCAAGTCGATCACTGCGCTTCCGGTCCCGCCTGTTCCGGCGGACTGAGGTTTCCAGGCCGCCGAGCGGCCTGTCCGCCTTCCGAGAAGCGACACAAGCGACGCGCCAGGCGGACTCGGTCTGATATTCCGGGACGCTTCATCTCGCAGGCTCAGCCTCGATCCTCACGACGTCGCGTTTTGCCTGACGAGGCCGACAACGGCGAGCACCATGTACGCGCCCGTTCCGTAGACGACCGCGTTGACGAGCCAGGCGATGGCGACGCCGACGAGAGCGGAACCGCCGGCCGATCCCCGGAAGAAATCCGCCGCGTTGATGCCAGGCATTTGCAGGCTCAACGACAACAGGCCGTGGTCGGTGAGTGCTTCCAGGACGAGCAGCATCGTCGAAATGAGAACTCCGACGGCTGCGGAGACGGCGAGCCTCGCATTCATGATTGCGTTTGCCATGTCTCTTGGTCGCGCCGCGCTCCGAATGGTTCGAGCGCCTTGCCCAAGAGGCGGGCCTAAGCCCCGCCGCCGCCGACCGGCAATTCGTCCAGGCGCCACAGCGCGAGGCTCTTGTCGCGCCAGCCGCCACCGCCTTCCTCGCAGCGCTCGTTGATCATGTCGCGCGGCCGCGGCCAGTTGAACGGCGGCCGCTCCATGTTGAGCGCGCGCCAGTCGCCGTCCTCGCAATCGCGATTGTCATTCCATTCGGGAAAGGTCGTCGCCAGCAGCAGCCGCGCGCCGCTGGCACGGAAGCAGGCCATGGCGCGCGCGATATTCTCGAAGCTGAGATGGACGAGGCAGTCCCGGCACAGGATCATGTCGGCCGGCGGCAGCCCATCGCGGGTGATATCGGCAACCGCGAAGCGCCCGGCCAACTCTCCTTTCGCGGCACGCCTGATGTTGGTCTCGATCAGCGACGGCACGATGTCGATGCCGATATAGTCGACATCCAGCTTGAGGCGCCCGATCCAGCCGGCATCGCCGCAGGGCGCATCGAGCAGAGCCCGCACGCCGTGCCGCCGCAACAGGGCCGGAAGCGCATCCCGGATCGCCGCGGTCGCGGCCTCCTCCGAACCGAGGCCCGACACGGACGTCGGCGCGCCCCAGAGATTGGTCCGCTCGATGCGCTCGAACCGCGCGGCGAGATCGAGGCCGGCGAAATTCGCGCGATCGGCGACGAACCGGTCATGGGCGATCACGGGTGGTCGATCGGTGGTCATCGGCGCATCCTATCAGGGGCGGCCTGGGAAGCGCGAGATGACGAACGTATCGCCATCGGGATTTCGGCTCCTTCCGGCTCAGCCGGGCTTCTGCCACTCCATGATATGGAAAAATGGCACCCGGCGATGGCGGGCGATCTGTTCAGGCGTTCCGCCGCTCGGCACGGGCTCGGCGAACAGACGCAGTTGCATCCCGTGACCGAGCAGCAGCGTCATGTAGGTGCTGAGCGGGCGATGCCAGTTCCTGATGCGGATGCCGCGCCAGGCCTGCCAGATCGGCCGTTCGTCCATGTAGTGATCGATCGCGTACCGCATCGTGCCGTCGGCATCGCGGGTCCAGCCGTCGGGATGCCCCGCGGTGGTGAAGCTGTTCAGGTTCGCGATAAGCAGCGTACCGCCGGGCCGCAGCGCCGCCACCATCCTTGCGATGGCTGTGGCGAGATCGCTGATGTCGATCAGGCTGAGATAACTCACGACGAGATCGTGACAGGCCTCGATCTCCATCGTCTCGGCCCGGCCGAAACGATAGTCGCCTGCGGGGTCCAGTTCCCTGGCGCGCGTGAGCAGCGCTTGGGTCGGATCGATGCCGGTCGTGCGGATGCCGGCACGTTGCATGATGCGGCAGAAGCGCCCTTCCCCGCAGCCGACATCCAGCGCATGGCTGAAACGGCGTCCTTCGATCCGCGCCCGCATCGGGGCGTCGAGCACGAAGCGGCGGCCGTAATCGCCGGCATCACCCTGTTCGACGATCCAGGCGGGCGCCGAAGCCGCCCAACCATCGCTGGCATTCTCGCTCATGGACCGGCCTCCCGGGATTTTTCGCGCGCCGGCCCCCCCTGCCCGAATGCAACCGAAAAGGGTTGCGGCGACGCACGACGCACAATAATCTATTGCAACCGGGGGTTGGATGATGAGGATCGTTCAAATTCTTTTGACGTTCTGTGTTTTCGGCCTGGTGATCGCTGCAAGCGTTCACTTCAATGCCGTTGACCATTGGGTTGCAGCCCTCGCTGCGCTGATCGTTTCGTACGCGGCCGGCAAGTCGATGAAGACCTTCATGGTCGAGATGGCTTACAGGTCGTTCCGACAGACCTACGGCAAAGATTGGCAGTGAAGCTATCGTTCTGAAGTTGTTGAGTTTACGGGTGTTTCGATGCGTAACTTGTTGGCCTTGTCGAAATTCAATGCGATCAACGTAATCGCAGTCTGCGTCAGCGGCACTCTCGTCACCGCGACACTCCTGTTCACGGTCGCCACCAAGGGAACGGGATTTCTGCTGACCTCCAGTACCATTAGGGCCAGCACCACTCCCGCGCCGCCGCCTTGCTACTCCATCGGGAGCTGGCTCGCGCCGGGATGCGGTCGTCGCGCGGACTTGGCCAATGCCGGGGATCCCCCGGACCGACGTCCTTCACAGGCAGAGCCGCCGCGCCGGCATGATCGTCCGTCAGCCATGGCCGCGGCTGCGCGCGAGGCGTTCGGCAGCGGCAACATAGCCACCGGCTTCCACGAGTAGCGCCCGCGCGCCGGCACAGAACGCCGGCAAGTCGGCGCATTGGCAGCCCTGCTCCATCGCGACCTGGCGGGTCCAGCCGCAACAGAC
>VYLE01000484.1_pt1 | contig 21539 bp, 21 predicted proteins | sample 5114391 | NCBI WGS metagenome assembly VYLE01 (sample SAMN12291771, study PRJNA351875) | freshwater metagenome | isolation source: freshwater lake | place: USA: Michigan, Kent Lake | collected 2013-08-15
GGAGCCGGTCGCGCGGGCGCTGGCGCCGCTGCAACCGGAGCCGGCTTCGGGCTCTCGGTGACCTGCGGCTCCGGGCTGCCGTCGATGCGACGCTTGCCGCGCTTTTCGACCACGACCTGCTTGCTCCGGCCGTGGCTGAAGCTCTGGCGCACGGTGCCCGTCTCGACGCGCGGCTTGAGCGATAGCGTCTTGCTCGGAACGCTCAGCTTCTTGTCGCCAGGGGTCTTGGTATCAACCATTCAGCAGTCCTAATCCTGATCTGTTATCGTTGTGCGTTGCCGCACCATCCATCTCGGGTCGTCGTTGTCTTCAGAAATCCTGGCCGTGCTTGTCGGCAGTCTTGTCAGCGTCCGCCATCCGGTATCGGACCAGCATCTGGCTACGTGACAGGAATGACTTGCTCGCCGGGCCCGCGAGCACGGCAGCATGTATCACATTTGACCGGGTCAGTGCCAAATCCAATTCTATCGATTTTAACGCGGTAACGACGGGAATTGGCGGTCTGGTGCCGTGATTCACCTCGTTTTGGCGCGCCAGCATGTCCAATTTGCGGATTCCGTCCGCGGCCCCGTCGCTGGCGTGGATCAGGACCTCGACCGTGCCTTCCCTGAGCGCGCTCTCCACCTTGCCGAAGCCCGACACGACCTGGCCGGCCTTGGCAGCAATTCCAAGGGCTTCCGTCACGCTCCGAACCAGGAGCGTCTCGACATCGGCGGGAAGCGTCTGGGGAGCGCGGAGCTCGCGCTTGAAGGCTTTGCTAAACTGGTGACGACGGACGGCTTCCGCAACCACCTCCCGCGAGGCGGTGATCCACATGCCGCGCCCGGGCAGCTTGCGCTTCAGGTCGGGAACGATCTGGCCGTCGGGTGCGACGACGAAGCGTATCAGTTCGTCGATCGGCCGGACCTCGCGGCTGACCGCGCACATCCGCATGGTCGCGGACCTGTCGGTCCGCGGCCCATGATCGAGATCGTGGTCAGTGTCTGCGAGCATCCGGGCAACATCTCCTTCGACCCTTAAGCCGGCTGATCTTCGGTCGCCTCGGCCTCTTCGGCGGGCTTGGCAAGATCGGCCTCGGTGATCCAGCCGGCCTTGACGCGGGCCTGCATGATCATCGCCTCGGCTTCGTCGCGGGAAATTTCGATCCCGTCGAGCGCTCCCGGATGCTTGGTCTGCTCGCCGCCGTCCTTGCGCTCGGTCCAGCCGACCAGATCGTCGGTGGCGCAACCCGCGAGGTCGTCCACCGTCTTGATGTCGTTCTCGCCGAACTTGACCAGCATCTTGGAGGTCACGCCGGGAACATCCTTGACCGCGTCCTCGACCCCGAGTTCCTTGCGCCGCGCCTCGAGCTCGGCTTCCTGCTGCTCCAGATATTCGCGGGCGCGGTTCTGAAGCTCCTGGGCCGTCTCGTCGTCGAAGCCCTCGATACCGGCGAGTTCCTTGACGTCCACCATCGCCAGTTCCTCGACCGAGGTGAAGCCCTCGGACGCCAGCAGCTGGCCGACCACCTCATCGACATTGAGCGATTCCATGAAGACGCGCGTGGAATTCTCGAAGTCGGCCTGGCGGCGCTCCGATTCCTCCTGCTCGGTCAGGATGTCGATGTCCCAGCCGGTCAGCTGCGAGGCCAGACGCACGTTCTGGCCGCGGCGGCCGATCGCCAGCGAGAGCTGGTTGTTGGTGTCGGGCACCACGACCTCGATCCGCTCGCGGTCCTCGTCGATGACGACCTTGGAGACTTCGGCGGGCGCCAGCGCGTTGACCACGAAGGTCGCGATGTCGGGCGACCAGGGAATGATGTCGATCTTCTCGCCCTGCAGCTCGTTCACCACCGCCTGCACGCGCGAGCCGCGCATGCCGACGCAGGCGCCGACCGGGTCGACCGAGGAATCGCGGGAAATCACGCCGATCTTGGCGCGCGAGCCGGGATCGCGGGCCACCGCCTTGATCTCGACGATGCCGTCGTAGATTTCCGGCACTTCCTGCGCGAACAGCTTCGCCATGAACTGCGGATGGGTGCGCGACAGGAAGATCTGCGGGCCGCGGGTCTCGCGGCGGACGTCGAAGATATAGGCGCGGACGCGGTCGCCGTTGCGGAACACTTCGCGCGGCAGCATCTCGTCGCGGCGAATGATGGCTTCGCCGCGGCCGAGATCGACGATGACGCTGCCATATTCCACGCGCTTGACGACGCCGTTGACGATGTCGCCGATGCGGTCCTTGAATTCCTGGTATTGCCGGTCGCGCTCGGCTTCGCGCACCTTCTGCACGATCACCTGCTTGGCCGACTGCGCGGCGATGCGGCCGTATTCCAGCGGCGGCAGCGTGTCGGCGATGGTGTCGCCGACCTGGGCGCCGGGGTTGGCGCGCTGCGCATCCGCCAGCGAGATCTGGTTGGAATGGTTCTCGACCTTGTCGACCACCAGCATATGTCGCGAGAGCCGGAGTTCGCCCTTCTTCGGGTCGATCTCGGCATGAACGTCGGTCTCGCTGCCGTAACGGGCGCGCGCCGCCTTGGCGATGGCATCCTCCATCGCCGCAATCACGATGCCGCGGTCGATCGATTTCTCGCGTGCAACGGCGTCGGCGATCTGGAGCAATTCAAGTCGATTGGCGCTGACGGCCATGGCTAGTCTCCTTGGTCAGGATCGATCTCGCCCCGCCGCGCACGGTCGGCGGCCAGGCGATGCTTCTTCGTATTGGTCGGGGCCGGCTTCTTCTTCGGCTTCGTGTTCTTGGTGGTCTTTTCGCTGATCTTGGCGTGCGGCGCGGCCGGCGGCTCCAGCCCGAGATTGCGCCGCATCTCGCGCGCCTGGGCCTTGCCCCGTCGCATCGACTCGGCGATCAGCTCGTCGGTGAGCACCAGGCGCGCTTCGCCGATGTCCTCCATCGTCAGGAGAACGTTGGCATCGTCGCCCGCCTTGACGTCATCGCGATGCAGATGCACCCGGTCACCCTCGACCGGGCCGATCGTGCCGCGGAACCGCTTGCGCCCCTCATGGGCGACGGCCATCTCGATCTTCACCAGATGTCCGGCGTAGCGTTCGAAGTCCGATCGGCGCACCAGCGGGCGGTCGATCCCCGGGGAGGAGATTTCCAGCCGATAGGCCCGATCGATCGGGTCGGCGACGTCCAGCACGGGCGACAGCGCCCGCGAAATCGCCTCGCAATCCTCGATCTGCATCGAGCCGTCGGGCCGCTCGGCCATGATCTGCACGGTACAGCCGGCCTCGCCGGAAATCCGGATCCGCACCAGTCGATATCCCATGCCCTGCAGCACGGGCCCGGCCACCGCAGACACCCGTGCCGCGACGCCGGGCTCGACCACGAGCCTCGGCTCGGCCAGCAATTCGGCGTCAAGGGAACCAGTGCTCGGTTCGGTCATATCCAGGGTCAAGGCGCTCGATGGTTAAGGCTTGGTAAACGGCACAAGCCGGTTTCGGAACTCGGGGGTCCCGACCGGACTGCCGGGCATCTTTCGACGAGCCGCGTTCAGGTAATAAAAAAGAGCGGGTCCTTGCGGGCCCACTCTCACAACGCGGATCGTATGAGAAGATGAATTGGCGCTGATATAGCGCTTTCCGCGCTCGCGGACAAGGCCCATCGCAGCGCCGGCGGGGCTTTTTGCGCCCCCGAGGGCCGGCCGGGCGCGCAACGCTTCCTTCATGAAGCAGGCCTAGATTGCCGGTCGCTGGGCGGCTTGGGCCAAGGCGCTCCCGCGGCGTGCCCCGTTCGAGTTGCGTTTCCATGACCGTTGCCACGGCGCTGATTCCCGGACTGGACGAGATCGTCAAACGCGGCGATCCGAGACGGCGCGGCGAGGTCGCGCGCGCCATCGCCGAGCTGTTCTTCCACGACGCCGAACGGCTTCGTCCCGACCTCATCGATCTCTTCGACAATCTCCTGATCGATCTCGTCCCGCATGCCGAGCTCACCTCGCGCATCGATCTGGCCGAACGCTTCTCGCGGTTGGACAACGCTCCGCCGCACCTCGTCACCCAGCTCGCGCGCGAGAACGAGATCATGGTGGCCGGACCGGTGCTCCGGCGGTCGCCCGTGCTCGACGAATCCGCGCTCGTCGAGATCGCGCGGCTGAAGGGGCAGGGCCATTTGCTGGCCATGACGGAGCGCCCCAGACTGTCGCCGAAGATCACCGACGTTCTGGTGGAACGCGGCGACCGCAACGTGGTGCGCCGCGCCGCCGGCAATGCCGGCGCGGAATTCTCGGCAGCCAGCTATTCCGAACTGATCAAGCGCGCCGCCCATGACGGCGTGCTGACGCTGAAGATCGGTCAGCGCGACGATCTCTCCGGCGACAATCTGCGTCAGCTGCTGGACGGGACGCTCGACGTCATCCGCCGCCGTCTCTCCAGCGTCGTCAATCCGGAACGCCAGGCCGAGATCCGGCGCGCGATGACCTCGATCGCGGAGGCCTCGCTGCCGCCCGGGCCGCGGCGCGATTTCTCCGCGGCGCAACGCACCGTGATCGGCCTGCATCGCGGCGGGCATCTCGGCGAGAGTGCGCTGCTCGGCTTCGCCAGGGCGCACAAATACGAGGAATCCGTTGCCACGCTCTCGGCGCTGTCCGGCGTGAAGATCCCCGTGCTGGATCGCCTGATCTCGGGAGACCGATCCGATCCGATCCTGATCCTGGGCCGGGTGCTGAACCTCGGCTGGCCCACGGTGCGGGCGCTGATCCTGATGTGGTACGGCGCCAATCACGCGCCGGCCGATGCGGATATCGAGGCGGCGCGCGCGAATTTCACCCGACTGATGCCCGCGACGGCCGAACGGGTCGTCAATTTCTGGCGCACACGGACGATCTAGCCTCAACTTCAGCGTCGTCGAAACCGCAGATAAGCGGCCTTGCGCCCTTCGCGCGCGGCCTTCCGGCCATAGCGCGTCATGGTGTAGCCGGCCCATGGCTGGCGGAAATCATCGGCCCGCTCCGCAAGCCACTCGAAATCCGGCGCGCGCGCAAGGTGCGACAGCGTCCAGGCGCAGTAATCGTCGATATCGCAGACGAAGCGGAATTCGCCGCCCGGCTTCAGCACGCGCGCCATCGCCACGATCGTCCGGTCCTGGACGAAGCGTCGCTTCCAGTGCCGCCGCTTCGGCCACGGATCGGGATGGATCAGGTCGATCCGCGACAGCGAGGCCTTCGGCAGCCACGCCAGCAGCTCGGCGGCGTCGCCCGCGAACAGGCGGACATTGCCGATATTGCTCGCCTCGATCTGCGCGAGGATCTTGGCCATGCCGTTGACGTAGGGCTCGCAGCCGATGAACCCGGTCGTCGGATGCGCAAGCGCCTCGGCCGCGAGATGCTCGCCGCCGCCGAAGCCGATCTCGAGTCGCACATCCTCGGCCGGTGGATCGAAGATCCCCCGCGCATCCGCGGGCGCTTCGTCGGCGATATCGAGCGACAGATGCGGCAGCAACTGCTGGATCAGGCCGGCCTGGTGCTGCCGGAGCTTGTGCCCCTTGCGGCGCCCGAAGAAGGCGCGCTCGCTGTCCGTGCGATCTGGGTCGGTCTTGCGGTCGTTCATCGCAGCGTCTGATACAGGCGATGGAGCAGTCGTGCGCGCGGCACGAGCGAGGAGACGTAGAGCTGCTCATAATGGGTGTGCGCGCCCTTGCCGTCGACGCCGAGCCCGTCGAGCGTTCCGGTATGGGCCGCGGTGAAATTGCCGTCCGAGCCGCCGCCGGTGTGGCTGTCGATCAGCTCGAAGCCGATCTCGGCTGCCAGCGCCTTTGCATGCTCGTACAGCGCGGCGCCGGCGTTGCTCTTCTCATAAGGCGGCCGGTTGAGTCCGCCCGTGACCGCGACGGTGACGCCGTCGGTCTTCGATGTCAGTCCGAGGATCCGGCCGACGAATTCGTCCGCATCCGCGAGGCTCGGCACCCGTAGATCGATCTCGGCATGGGCATGTTCCGGAGTCACGTTCGGCCGCGTGCCGCCGCGCACCACGCCGACATTCACGGTGACGCCGCGCGCCGGATCGTTCATGCCTTCCAGCGCCAGGATGACGTTGGCAAGTTCGCGCACCGCGCTGCGGCCGTCTTGCGGCCGCGTACCGGCATGGGCCGGCACGCCCCGGATGGAGACGTCGAAACGTCCGACGCCCTTTCGTCCGGTGACGATCTTGCCGCCGTCGCGCGCGGGTTCGGTCACCAGCACGTATTTGGCCCTGCGTCCCTCCGCCTCGATCAATGCGCGCGAGGTGGGACTGCCGATCTCCTCGTCGGAGGTGAACATGTGGGTGATGCCGAGCGGCGCGCGGCCGTCCGTGGCGCACAGCGCGCGAAAGGCATGATGGGCGATGTAGGCGCCGCCTTTCATGTCGTAGATCCCGGGACCGAACGCACTGTCGCCCTCGACCTTGAACGGCAGGCGTTCGATGAAGCCCATGGGATGCACGGTGTCGAGATGGCTGAGAATGAGGATGCCGGGCGCGTCCTGCCCCCATTCCGAGCGCGCGACGAGATGATCGCCGCAACCATCGGTGCCAGGGATGCGCTCGAGCGTGACAGGCAGATCGCGATGCTGATCCGCCACGAGTGACGTCAGCTTGTCGACCTGCTCGGGCACGTCGGTCGGTGTCTCGATCTCCACCCAGCGACGGATGCCATCGAGAATGATTTGTTTGTCGAACCAATTAGAGTCGGTCATCAACGCAACTGTGTCCTTGAACCGCAACATCGAGACGTGCGCGCGTCAAAGCGCGGCCACGGACGAGGACATAGGACAGAACTGTTGCTGTCACAAATCGTACAGCGCTGACGTTCAGCGGCCGTCCGGCCCCTCGCGCGCGGCGATCTGCTCGACGAGGTCCACGATGGAGCGGCGCAGCTTCGAATCAGCGATTCGGGTGAAGGCCTTGGTCAGCGCGAGACCTTCAGATGTGGCGAGGAAGTCGGACACATAGGACGGAGAGGCGCCTTCGCTGAATCCGTCCGAGCCCTGTACGCCGCTCGGTCCGCCTTCGAACAGGAACGACACCGGCACCTGCAGGATCTCCGCGATCTGCTGGATACGGCTGGCGCCGACACGGTTTGTGCCCTTCTCATACTTCTGAATCTGCTGGAAAGTCAGGCCCAAAGCTTCACCGAGCTTTTCCTGACTCATGCCCAACATGATACGGCGCATGCGCACGCGGCTGCCGACATACTTGTCAACAGGGTTGGGCGCTTTCGACATTTCCTCAGCCTCCAAACATCACCGTCGGCGCAATCGCGAGAATGCCTTCGGTGCCCGCAGCATCAAATCCAGAACAGTTATTGGGAAACATTGCGGAGAAATTTAGCAATGCCCACCGTCTTTTGCAGCGGATGCAGAATGGGGAGGGCGCGTGCAGTCTGTCAACCGTGGGACTACGGTTGTCAAAGGATTCCGGCCGCTTCGCAAAGGCAGGGAAATCACGGATGCCGTTTGGCAACGCGCCGTCGCACGGACAGGAGCACTGATAGGGCGATGAGCATGGCTGCGGGACTATCGCCGACGCGTGCATAGATCGTGGGCGGAACGGCCGCAGGCAGGCTTGCATCCAAAATGCCTTCGATGCCGAGGCCGAGGCTGGCGACGGTTCGACCGACCGGATCGATCACCGCCGAGACGCCGGTGTTCGCCGAGCGAACGAGCGGCAGTCCGAGTTCGATCGCGCGCATCCGTGCCTGCTCGAGATGCTGATACGGTCCGGTCGAGTATCCGAACCAGCCGTCATTGGTGAGGTTCACGATCCAGCCCGGACGTTCGTTGCGTCCGGCGACTTCGCCCGGGAAGATGGCCTCGTAGCAGATCAGCGGCAGCGCGGGCGGCGCGCCGGGCACCGGCAGGGCATGCCGGACGGTGCCCGGAATGAAGCCGCCGCGCACCCGCGTCAATTGCTCGAAGCCGAGCTTCTCCATCAGGTCCTGGTAGGGCAGGAATTCGCCGAACGGCACGAGGTGCAGCTTGTCGTAGACTCCGAGCACGCTGCCTTCGTGATCGATCACATAGATCGAATTGTAGGCGCGGATGACCGGCCGGCCTGGCGGCAGGTCGGGCGCGCGCACCGAGCCGGTGATCAGCACCGTCCCCTTCGGCAGGAGATCGGCGATCTGCGCCATCGCGTCGGCTTCGCGGGTCAGGAAGAATGGAAAGGCCGATTCGGGCCAGATCAGGATGGTCGCGTCGCGCACGCCGGTCGATTGCGGCCCCGAGGCGCGATCCGACAGCGCCAGATATTTCTTCATCACCTCCGTCTTGGCGGCGTAGTTGAATTTGGCGTCCTGCTGCAGGTTCGGCTGCATCAGGCGCAGCCTGGTGCCCGCGACCATCGTGGTCGGATGCAGCGACAGGCGGATCGCGCCGAAGATGCCCATCACGAGCAGCACTGCGAGCGCCGCGGCCGGCGCACGCCAGGCGGGGCGGCGGTCGGGCGTGCGGTCGATCAGTACGGCAGGGCTCGCGAAGATCGCGACGGCGAGGAACGTCATGCCCCACAGGCCGATCAGCGCGGACGTCTGCGCCAGCGGCAGCGGCTCGGACAGCGCATAGCCGAACGCGTTCCAGGGAAAGCCGGTGAGCGCGTGCCCCCGCAGCCATTCGGCGATCGAGAGGCTGGCGGCGAGCGCGAGAATACGCGTGGCATCCTTGGTCCAGAGCAGGCGCGCGAGCGCGCATCCGATCGCCGTGAAGATCGCGAGATAGGCCGGCAGGCCGAGCACGGCGAAGGGTGTCAGCCATGCGAAAACATCGGCATCGACGAAGAAGGCGTAGCCGATCCAGTAGAGGCCGGGCACGAAATAGCCGAGCCCGAACCAGTAGCCGGTCAGCGCCGCGGCCGGAACGCCGCCGAGCCGTCCGGCGCCGGTCCCGTCGATCAGCCAGACCAGGACCGGCAGGGTGATGAACAGCACCGGAAAGATGTTGAATGGCGCCAGCGCGAGCACCGACAACGCGCCGGCGGCCATCGCAAGGATGGCGCGTTTCCATCCCCAGGTCAGGATGATGGCGAGGGCGACGACTCGCAGGCGCTGGAACGGACTCACTGCGGTCCGGCCTCGTCGCTCGGCGGCGGCGTGGGTGCTTCGCCCGCGGATGGCGGACTGTCCGGCGCGACTTCGCGACGCCGGCTCTCGCGCTGGGTGCGCGGCGCCGGCCGTTCCTTGCGCGTTGCGATGCGCAGCCGCTTGACCCGGCGCGGATCGGCGTCGAGCACCTCGATCTCGTAATTGCCCGGCCCGGAGATCACCTCGCCGCGCACCGGCAGGCGGCCGACGAAGCTGACGAGATAGCCGCCGAGCGTCTCCACCTCCTCGCCGGCCTCGCCGGTGACGAAGTCGGCGCCGATCACCGTGCGGACGTCGTCGAGGCTGGCGCGGGCGTCGGCGATGAAGGCGTTGTCCGGCAGTCGCACGATCGAGGGCGGCTCGTCGCTGTCATGCTCGTCGTCGATCTCGCCGACGATCTGCTCCACGATGTCCTCGAGCGATACCAGCCCGTCGCTGCCGCCATATTCGTCGACCACCAGCGCCAGGTGAATGCGCGTCGCCTGCATCTGTGCCAGCAGGTCGATCGCCCGCATCGACGGCGGCACGTAGAGCAGCTTGCGGATGATGCGCGCATCCTGCAGCGGCAGTGCCAGGTCGACGGCCTTGAGATCGAGACCGGCCGGCAGCGGCTTCTTGCGCTTCGTCTTGGCCGCCTCCGAGACGCGCGCGCGAGCGGTCATGAAGGCGAGCAGATCGCGGATGTGGACGATGCCGACCGGATCGTCGAGCGTCTCGTTGTAGACCACGAGGCGCGAATGGCCGGCGCTCTCGAAACGGTCCATCAATTCGCCGATCGGGATGTCGCGCTTCACCGCGACGATGTCGGCGCGATGGACCATGACGTCGGCGATGCGGCGCTCGTGCAGGCCGAGAATGTTGCGCAGCATGGTGCGCTCGACCGCCGAAAAGCCGGTGTCGTCGGGCGTCGTGGCGTCGAGCACGACCTGGAGGTCGTCGCGCACCGATCCCGCCTTCCAGCCGAACAGCGTGCGTATGGCGCGGAGCAGCCAGCCGTCGGCGGTCGGTCGCATCACCTCGCCCTGCGCCACCACGGCCGGGAGGTTCGGCGTGTTGCGCGGATTGTCGTGAGTCGGTTCGGAGTCCGGCATTTCAATCCATCCGTCAGCGGTCGGCATAGGGGTCTGGGATGCCGAGATGGGCCAGGATCTGCGTCTCCAGCGCCTCCATCTCCTCCGCGTCGTCGTCGTTCTCGTGGTCGTAGCCGATCAGATGCAGGAATCCGTGCACGGCGAGATGGCTCAAATGATGATCGAAGGGCTTCTGCTCCTCGTCCGCCTCGCGCCGCATCGTCTCGTAGGCGATCGCGATGTCGCCGAGCATGCGGGGCGCGTCGCCGGGCTTCCATTCGCCTTCGGGCTGCAGCGCCGGAAACGACAGCACGTTGGTCGGCTTGTCGATGCCGCGCCAATTGCTGTTGAGCTGGCGGATGCCGGCATCGTCGGTCAGCATCACCGCCACCTCCGCCTCGGCGACGTCATCCTCGATGCTTTCGGCGGCCGCCGCGACCGCGCGCTGGATCACCGCATCGGCATCGGGCTCGCGCTGCCAGCAATCGGCGACGACGAGGACCTCGGTCATGGGAAGGTTGGAATGCGCCATTGTCTTCGTTTGGAGAGAGGGCACGGTCTCCGCGCCCGGATGGTCCGGCTGTTGCCTCGTCAGGATTTGCCGGCCGGCGGCTGCGGCGCCCCTTCATAGGCGGCGACGATCCGCGCCACGAGTTCGTGGCGGATCACGTCCTCGGCCTTGAAATGAACCTGTGCAATGCCCTCGACGCCGCCCAGCAGGCGCGTCGCCTCGGCCAGACCCGAGGTCTGCCCGTTCGGCAGATCGATCTGCGAGGGATCGCCGGTGACGATCATGCGGCTGTTCTCGCCGAGGCGCGTCAGAAACATCTTCATCTGCATCGACGTGGTGTTCTGCGCCTCGTCCAGGATGATGGCGGCGTTGGTCAGGGTGCGGCCGCGCATGAAGGCGAGCGGTGCGATCTCGATCTCGCCGGTCTGCAGCGCGCGCTCGACGATGCGTGCGTCCATCAGGTCGTAGAGCGCGTCGTAGATCGGGCGCAGGTAAGGATCGACCTTCTCGCGGAGGTCGCCGGGCAGGAAGCCGAGCCGCTCGCCGGCTTCCACCGCCGGGCGCGACAGGATGATCTTGTCGACCTCCTTGCGCTCGAACAGCTGTGCGGCATGCGCAACCGCGAGCCAGGTCTTGCCGGTGCCGGCGGGGCCGATGCCGAACACCAGCTCATGGCGCTTCAGCGCCCGAATGTAGGAATCCTGCGCAGCCGTGCGCGCCCGCACCGGCCGCTTGCGCAGGTTGATGCTGTCGAAGCTCGACTTGGCCGATTTGGCATCGAACTCGAACAGCGAGCCCTGGGCGATCACGGCGCGGATCGCGCCCTCGACCTCGCCCTGGTCGACGTCCTGCCCCTTGGTGGCCTGCGCGTAGAGCGCCTCCAGCACGCGGCGTGCGGCATCGCAGCCGTCGCGGGTGCCGCCGATCGTGATGTGGTTGCCCTTGGAATCGACCACGACGCCGAGCCGCCGTTCGATCTGCGCGAGGTTCTGGCCATACGGGCCGACCAGGGCGGATGCGGCGCGGTTATCGTCGAAGTCGATGACGACCTGGGTCTCGGGCGGAACTTGCATGTCGCGGTCGAATTTGCGGCTGGGAGCGAAAGAAGATGAATCCGATGCGCTTTTGGGCAAGGGTTCAGGCTCCCGTGGCGATTTGCGATGAGGCGAGCTCCCGCGCATGGCGCGGCATGGCGAGCTCGCCGAGGAAACTGTAGCGCTCCAGACTGTCGATCCGTACAGGCAGGATCTGTCCGATGATGTCGGGCGAGGCCATCACATGCGCAGGCTGGAGATAGGCGGTGCGGCCAACGATCTGGCCGGGCTTGCGCGCCGGACGCTCGAACAGCACATCGACGGTCGAGCCAATCGCGGCCTTGTTGAAGGCCGATTGCTGGCTGTCGATCAGTTCCTGGAGCCGCTCCAATCGCTGGTCCATCTCGGCGGGGGACACCGTCTCCTGCATGTCCGCAGCCGGCGTTCCCGGCCGGGCGGAGTATTTGAACGAATATGCCGCAGCGTAACCGATTTGCGTGACAAGCGCGAGGGTGGCGCGAAAATCCTGTTCGCTCTCGCCCGGGAAGCCCACGATAAAATCTGATGAAAATGCAATGTCTTGGCGAGCGGCCCGGAAACGGTCCACGACGCGCCGGTAGTCATCGGCGGTATGTTTGCGGTTCATGGCCGCCAGAATCCGGTCCGAGCCGGACTGCACCGGCAGATGCACGAACGGCATCAGCGCGCCGAGGTCGCGGTGGGCGGCGATCAGGCTGTCGTCGACATCGCGGGGATGGCTGGTCGAGTAGCGCAGCCGCGCGATGCCGGGAATGGCCGCCAGATGTTCGAGCAGCCGGCCGAGCGGCCAGGTTTTTCCGTCGGGCCCCTCGCCATGATAAGCGTTGACGTTCTGGCCGATCAGCGTGAGCTCGCGCACGCCGTTGTCCGCGAGCCGCTTCACGTCCTCGACGATTCGGGCGACCGGACGCGACACCTCGGCGCCGCGCGTATAGGGCACGACGCAGAAGGTGCAGAACTTGTCGCAGCCTTCCTGCACCGTGACGAAGGCGGAAATGCCGCGTGAGCGGATTGCGTCGGGCCTCGGCTGCGCCAGGAAGCCGAACTTGTCTTCCGCGGGAAACTCGGTCTCGATCGCGCGGCCTTCGTGACCCGCGCGCTTCAACAGTTCCGGCAGATGATGATAGCTCTGCGGGCCGACCACGACGTCGACCACGGGCGCGCGGCGAACGATCTCCTCGCCTTCGGCCTGCGCCACGCAGCCCGCCACGGCGATCTGCATGGTGCGGCCGGCGCGGGCGGCCTCGTCCTTGGCGACGCGCAGCCGGCCGAGTTCGGAATAGACCTTTTCCGACGCCTTCTCGCGGATATGGCAGGTGTTGAGGATGACGAGATCGGCATCCTCGGCGCTGGCCGTCTCAACGAATCCGTTCGGAGCCAGCGTGTCCACCATGCGCTGGGCATCGTAGACGTTCATCTGGCAGCCATAAGATTTGATGTGCAGCTTGCGCGGCGGCGTCATGGAACCCGGCAATGGAGGTGGAGGACGGCCCCCAGATATAGGGTGGAGGGGGGAAAATCCAGCGAAGGTCCGTGCCTGGCTCTCATTCCCGGCCGCCAGACGCTTGCGAAGCCGAAATCAGCGGGTTTGGCGCGCGATTCCGGGACAAATGCCGGCGTAGCGCCCGGATCGGCCGCCCGGCTAAGCGACGGGGACTTTCGTTCCGAGCCGCCGGACCAGAGCCGGCAGGTGATGCATGTCGGCAAAGGTCAGGTCTGCCCCGGCCTCGCGCAGGGTTTCGGCATGACCGGCCCCGCAATGGCTGCCGCCGCAAAAGCCCAACACGGTCATGCCGGCCGCGCGTGCGGCCGCGATCCCGGCCAGGCTGTCCTCGATCACGACGCAGCGCTCCGGCGGGACGCCCATTTCCCGGGCCGCGAACAGGAAGAGGTCCGGTGCCGGCTTGCCGTTTGTCACCTGCGAGGCCGAGAAGATGTTTGGCGCGAGCCGCTGGTGGAGGCCGGTGCTTCCCAGGCTCACCTGCATGCGCTGATGCGAACCGCTCGAGGCGACGCAGACACGCTGGGTCACGACATCCAGCACGTCATGGATGCCGCGGATCGCTTCGAGGTCGGCCTCGAAGGCGCGGAACAGTTCGTCCTGCAGATCGCCGTGATAGGCCTCGGGCAGCGGACCGCCGATCTCGGTCTCGATTTCCAGATTGGCCTGCCGCGTCGAGCGGCCGAGGAAACGCTCGAACACCTGCTGCGACGTGATCGGATAACCGTGGCGTGTCAGCACCTCGGCATGGGCGCGGCAGGAGATCACCTCGCTGTCCACCAGCACGCCGTCGCAATCGAAGATGATGAGATCGATGGGCACGACGTGAATCAGGATGTCGGCGTGTCGTCGTCGAGCGGGACGCAATAGAGTTCCAGCCGGTGGTCGACCAGCCGGTAGCCGAGCTTGCGGGCGACCTCCGCCTGCAGCTTCTCGATTTCCTCGGACGTGAACTCGATCACCTTGCCGTCGCGGAGATTGATGAGGTGATCGTGGTGGCTGTCGCGCATCTGCTCGTAGCGCGCGCGGCCCTCGCGAAAATCATGGCGCTCGATGATGCCGGCATCCTCGAACAGCTTGACGGTGCGATACACGGTCGAGATCGAGATCTTGTCGTCGACGGCCACGCAACGCCGGTACAGCTCCTCGACGTCGGGATGGTCGGCCGCCTCCGCGAGCACGCGGGCGATGACGCGGCGCTGTTCGGTCATGCGCATGCCTGTGGCGGCACAGCGCGCCTCGATGCCGGACGCCTTTGATGCGGAGGAGGGTTTCAGTGCGGTCATGATCGGTCTGCCTGCCGGGGCGTCTTCTGCCATCGATGTTACGACAAGTCACGTCGCATCAGAAGCGCGTTCAATTGTTCCCCGTTTGGCTGCTTATAATAGCGTTCCCGGCGTCCGACCACCTTGAAACCGCTGCCATCGTAAAGCCGCCGTGCCGGCTGGTTGTTTTCCTCGACCTCCAGAAATATCGTGCGGACGCCGCGTCCCGCGAGATGGCCGAGATGGGTCATCAGCAGCGTGCGGGAGAGGCCGCGCCCGCGATGGGCGGTATCGAGCGCGATGGAGAGGATCTCCGCCTCGTCCGCGCCGATCCGCGACACGGCAAAACCGATCGTCCTGCGGCCGAGACGCAGTCGCTGTACCAGCGTGTTGCGTTCGCCGATCATGGTCTCGAATTCGCCTTCACCCCAGCCATGCGCGAAGGAGGCGCCGTGCAGCTGCGCCAGCCGCGCTGCGTCGCGCGCGGAGGCGGGCTCGACCACGGCGTTGCCGCCGCGCCACCATTCCGACAACCAGCCCATCATGAGGTCGCGGTCTGTGCCGCGAAGAGAGGAGCCGCGGGCAGCTTGGCATCGGGAGCTTTCAAATAGAACGGTCGCGCGGGGGTCGTCTCGGGATCGGCGGCGGCGCCGAGCCAGGCGACCCAGCCGATATCGGGCGCAGGTTGCGCATCGATCGTCAGTGGCGGCGGCAGGTCGCGGGACCAGCGCTCGGCCAGGAGATTGGCGGCATTGCCGACCAGATGCGGCGCGCCGAATTGCGAGGCCGCAATTGCCTCGTCGATGGGGATGACGGAAGGCTCGACGAGCGGGCTGCCGTCGCCGCTGACGATCTGGACGTAGACATGATCGTGGCGGGCGTCGACCGCCGAGATCACCGGCGCGGCTTCGCTGCGTCCGACCACGGGCGCCGCATAGGCCGACAGCGTGGTGAGCCCGACGGCGGGGCGCTTGGCCGCGAGCGCGATGCCTCGTGCCGCCGAGATGCCGACGCGCAGCCCGGTAAAGCTGCCGGGACCGACGGTGACGGCGATGCGGTCGAGCGACGTGAATGCGACCGCGGCCGCCTCCATGACGCGGGCGATCATCGGCATCAGCGCCTCGGCATGGCCGCGCTTCATCAGGACCTGCTCCTGGGCGAGCAATGCACCGGCGTCGGTGTCGAGAACGGCGGCCGCGCACGCCTCCAGCGCGGTATCGAGGGCAAGGATCAGCATCGAATCAGCTTAGTCGGTTCGGCCGCGCCCGAACCAGAGCAAGTTTCATTTCTCGACAGGCGCACGAACACCCCGAGGTTCTGCGTGACCGGGACAGCTTTGGCCCGTTTCGCGCGCGTTTCTGAAGTGAAGGTATCAAAATACAACCTGTGAGATAGCTAAGTAGCTGATTTATTTCGACTTTAAGAAACCGTTAGGGCCAGACTGACAGCTTTCCCGCCACGCGACGCAGGTTTGCGACGCTGTCGGCCGCGCGGCATTCCTCGCCCGGCCCGGGTTCCCTCGGAAAGGTTTCATTAATGACTCTCTGGCGAAGCGGTTCTTCGGCCCGCGAGGCCATGGCTCAGGTCCGGGCCCTGTCGAAATCGCAGGCGGTCATCGAGTTCGAACTCGACGGCACCATTCTCACGGCCAATCAGAATTTTCTCAACGCGATGGGTTACCGTCTCGACGAGATCAAGGGCCGGCATCACAGCATGTTCGTGCTCCCCGGCGAGCAGGACAGCCCGGCCTATCGTGAATTCTGGGCACGCCTTGCCCGCGGCGAGCATCAGTCGGCCGAATACAAGCGGATTGGCAAGGGCGGCCGCGAAATCTGGATTCAGGCCTCGTACAATCCGATCCTCGATGATGCCGGCTGGCCGTGCAAGGTCATCAAATTCGCGACCGACATTACCGCCCGGAAGACCCGCAGCCTCGAGGATGCCGGCAAGATCTCCGCGATCGGCCGCGTCCAGGCCGTGATCGAATTCAATCTCGACGGCACCATCATCACCGCCAACCAGAACTTCCTCGACGCCATCGGCTATCGGCTCGACGAAATCCGCGGCAAGCATCACGGCATGTTGGTCGGCGCCGCCGAGCGCGACAGCGCGGCCTATCGCGAATTCTGGGCGAAGCTGGCCCGCGGCGAATTCCAGTCCGGCGAATACAAGCGCTTCGGCAAGGGTGGCAAGGAGATCTGGATCCTCGCCTCCTACAATCCGATCCTCGACGAGGCCGGCAGGCCGTTCAAGGTGGTGAAGTTCGCCACTGACATCAGCGCGCAGAAACTGTCGAACGCCAATTTCGCCGGCCAGATCGAGGCGATCGGCAAGTCGCAGGCGGTGATCGAATTCGACATGGACGGCAAGGTCCTGACCGCCAACCAGAATTTTCTCGACGCGCTCGGCTATGCCCTGGCCGAGATCGTCGGTCGGCACCACAGCATGTTCGTCGCCACGGATGAGCACGACGGCGATGCCTATCGCGCTTTCTGGGCTGCCCTGAAACGCGGGGAATTCCAGTCCGGTGAATACCAGCGCGTCGGCAAGGGTGGCCGTCCGGTCTTCATCCAGGCCTCCTACAACCCGATCCGCGATCTCAACGGCGTTCCGTTCAAGGTCGTGAAATACGCCTCCGACACCACAGCGCAGGTGATCGCGCGCAAGCGCAGTGAGAAGGTGCGCGACATGATGGACTCGGTCGCCGCCGGCGCGGAGGAACTCAGCGCCTCGGTGCGCGAGATCTCCCAGGCGATGACGCGTTCGCGCGACAATGCGTCGACGGCGGTCGGCCGCGTCGAGGCCGCGGACCAGCAGGCGCAGCGGCTCAGCCAAGCTGCGGAATCCATGAGGACGATCGTCCAGATCATCGGCAACATCACCGGCCAGATCAATTTGCTGGCGCTGAACGCCACCATCGAATCCGCGCGCGCCGGCGAAGCCGGTCGCGGCTTTGCGGTGGTGGCATCGGAGGTGAAGAACCTCGCGGGTCAGGCCAAGCAGGCGGCCGACCGGATCGAGCTGGAGATCAGCAATCTGAACGGCATCTCGGTCGACGTCGTCGCCGCACTGGAGGCGATCAAGGATTCGATCCGGAGCGTCAGCGAATATGTTGCGTCCACCGCCGCAGCCGTCGAGGAGCAGAGCACCGTCACCAACGAGATGTCGGCGAGCATGCGCCGGGCCGCGGAAGAGGCGGCCGGCATCGGCTTCGCTGCGTGAAGCCCGTCGGGTGGTTAGCCCCGCGACTGCGCAAAGCGCTTTTGCTGGGCTAACCGACCCAACTGGACGTCGGTCACATCGGCCGGACTTCGACGACGTCGGGCACGAAATGCTTGAGCAGGTTCTGGATGCCGTGCTGGAGCGTCGCCGTCGACGAGGGGCAGCCGGCGCAGGAGCCCTTCATGTTGAGATAGACGATGCCATCCTTGAAGCCGCGGAAGGTGATGTCGCCGCCGTCATTGGCGACCGCCGGACGCACGCGGGTCTCGATCAAATCCTTGATCATGTCGACCGTCTCGGCATCGGACTCGTCGAAGAACTCGTCCTCGTCGTCGAGATCGGCGTCGCTGTGCGCCGATCCGTCGGCAAGCAGCGGTGCGCCCGACATGTAGTGCTCCATGATGGCGCCGAGAATCGCGGGCTTGAGCTGCTGCCATTCGCCATCCGCCTTGGTCACGGTGATGAAGTCCGAGCCGTAGAACACGCCGGTGACGCCGGGCACGTCGAACAGCTTCTCGGCGAGCGGCGAGCGGCTCGCGGCTTCGCGGCTGGCGAATTCGATCGGGTTGCCGTCGCTCACGACGCGGCCGGGAATGAATTTCAGCGTGGCGGGATTGGGGGTGGCTTCGGTTTGAATGAACATGGGTTTCTCCAGACGTCGCCGGTTCAAGGCCGGTGCGTGAGCTATGTCCTAGCAGATGGCGACGGCGAGCGCACCGTCAAGGGGTGGCGAGAACGTTCTGTTGTTATATCAGCGGGTTAGGATGTCCCAAAAGCCTCCGCCCCGTCGTGGACGGGACAGGCCAGGGCATGACGAATGCGGAAGCTACGACAGGGAATCCACGCTCGCATCGCTCAGAACGCCCGAAATGATCGTCACCGGCACCGGGAAGGTGCCGAGTTCGTGGGCGAGCAGCGAGACCAGCGGTCCCGGGCCCTCTGCGCCTGGATTGGCGGCGAGCACGAGCGTGGCGATATCGGGGTCCTCGTCGATCACCGCGAGCAATTGCTCCATCGCATCGCCCTCGCGGATCACCCGCTCCGGCGTGATCGCGGCGATGCCGTTGGCGCGGCCGGCGGCGCGGTCGAGCGCGGCCTCCGCCGCCTCATGCGCCTCGGCGCGCATGATGTCGGCAACTCCGAGCCATTCCTGGGTCTGTTCCTCGGGCTCGATGATGCGCAGCATCACCACCCCGCCGCCCTGACGCATCGCCCAGCGGCTGGCGTAATAGACCGCCCGATCCCATTCGGCGGTGTCATCGACAACGACGAGGCATTTGGGCTTGTGCCCCGGCGCGAAGCAAAGTCGTTTGCTGGTCATGAAGGCCCCGGCGTGAGCACGACTGGCATGCTGCCACATTCGCTCATGCTTGGGGAGGGGCGGAGCGGCCTGCGCCATTGGCGCAGGCCGGCGTGTCAGCGCCGGCGGATGAAGCCGACGATGTCCTTCGACTGCTTGATGGTCTCGTCGGCGATGGCGCGCGCACGATCGGAACCTTCGTTGAGGATGGCGTCGATGTGGCCGGGGTCGGCGACGAGGCGCTTCATCTCGCCCGCGATCGGGGCGAGCTTGGTGACGCACAATTCCGCCAGCGCGTTCTTGAAGCTGGAGAACTGGCCGCCGCCGAATTCCCTGAGCACGTCGGCCTTGGCGCGGCCGGAGAGCGCGGCGAAGATGCCAACGAGATTGTCGGCCTCGGGGCGCGGTTCCAGTCCCTTTTCTTCGCTCGGCAACGGCTCCGGATCGGTCTTCGCCTTGCGGATCTTCTGCGCGATGGTGTCGGCGTCGTCGGTCAGGTTGATGCGCGAATTGTCGGAGGCATCCGACTTCGACATCTTCTTGGTGCCGTCGCGCAAGGACATCACGCGCGTCGCCGGCCCCTGAATCAGCGGCTCCGGCAGCGGGAAGAACAGGCCGTCGCTGGCGCCGTGGCTGCGGATGGAATCGCCGAAATCATTGTTGAACTTCTGCGCGATGTCGCGCGAGAGCTCCAGATGCTGCTTCTGGTCCTCGCCGACCGGCACATGGGTCGCGCGGTACAGCAGAATGTCGGCCGCCATCAGCACGGGATAGTCGAACAGTCCGACCGAGGCGTTCTCGCGGTCCTTGCCGGCCTTCTCCTTGAACTGGGTCATGCGGCCGAGCCAGCCCATGCGCGCGACGCAGTTGAAGATCCAGGCCAGTTCGGCGTGGCCGGAGACCTGGCTCTGGTTGAACACGATGTGCTTCTTCGGATCGATGCCGCTGGCGATGAACGCCGCGGTCACCTCGCGGGTGTTGCGGGCCAGTTCGACCGGTCCGCCCCAGACATCCACGCCCTGCGTGATCGCGTGCATGTCGACGACGCAATAGATGCAGTTGTGAGTCTCCTGCATCTTCACGAAGTTGACGATCGCGCCGAGGTAGTTGCCGAGATGCAGATTGCCGGTCGGCTGGACGCCCGAAAAAACCCGTTCAACGAATGGCATGACACGCCTTCCCTTAGGTCATCGGCCGTCGTTTCCAACAGCGCCGCTGTCCCGTCAAGAACAATTCGACTGATGTCGCTCAGGCGGGCCGTCGCAAGGCGGCCAGTGCCTCGCGCCAGGAGGCGGCACCGAGCACATGAAGCAGCGCGCCGTAGACGGCGATCCCGGCCGAGATCTGGAGGCCCAGCATGAGGAGTGTGACGACGCCGTGGCCCTCGGCGGGGATCAGGCCTGCGGTCAGCCAGAGCAGGGCGCCCATCGCGGCTGCGGCCAGCAGGATCCGCGGCAGTCGCCTGCGGGCGGCCACGTCGACCGAGAACCCGAACGCGGACGTGCCCTTGCGGATCAGGGCGAGCGCGCTGCTCCAGGCTCCGGCCGCGATGCTCGCGGCGATCCCGCCCGCGCCGAAGACATGACCAAGCAGTACGGCCAGTGCGACCGCGACCACGAAGCCCGTCACTGTCGCGAGCAAGGGCGTCATCGTGTCGCCGCGGGCGTAGAAGGCGGGGGACAGCGCCTTGATCAGCACCTGTGCCGGCAGGCCCAGCGCGAGCCACATCAATGCGCGCGCGGTGGCCGCGCTGTCGTCTGCGCCGAAGGCCCCGTGCTCGAACAACAGCCGAACGATCGGCTGCGCCAGCACGATCAGACCGAGCGTCGCGGGCAGCGCGAGGCCGGTGGCAAGTTCCAGCGCGCGCGACTGCGCATGCGCCACGGCCTCGCGGTCATTGCCGCTCACCGCGCGCGTCAGTTCCGGCACCAGCACCGTGCCCATCGCGACGCCGACGATGCCGAGCGGCAGCTCGATCAGGCGGTTGGCGAAATAAAGCCAGGACACCGCCGAGGGCGTGGCCGAGGCGACGATCGCGCCCCCCACCATCAGCCATTGCGGGCCCGAGCTTGCGATCATGCCGGGAATGGCCTTCGCGAAGAAGCCGCGCATCTCCCTGTCGAGGCTGAAGCGCAGCGGTGCGGCGAGGCGCCCGCTGCGCTGCGACAGCAGCATGACGAGCTGCAACAGCCCGGCGATACCGACGGTCGCGGCCAACATCCAGGCTGCGAAAGCCGCATCGGCATGCCAGACGAGCAGCAACGCGATCGCCGCGATCAGAGCGATGTTGAACAGCAGCGGCGAGAACGCCGTCAGTGCGAACCGGCCCTGCGCGTTGAGCAGACCCATCAACACCGTGACCGGTCCGGCGAAGGCCAGATAGGGCAGCATCAGCCGCGCATTCGCGACGGCAAGATCGAGCGTGGGGCTGCCGACGAAGCCGGGCGCGATGGCCGCGATGACCAGCGGCATCGCCAGTGCGATCAGCAGCGAGAGTACGATCAGTGCCGCGCTGACGGTGCCGAGCACGCGGCCAGCGAACGCCG
>VYLE01000485.1_pt1 | contig 21463 bp, 24 predicted proteins | sample 5114391 | NCBI WGS metagenome assembly VYLE01 (sample SAMN12291771, study PRJNA351875) | freshwater metagenome | isolation source: freshwater lake | place: USA: Michigan, Kent Lake | collected 2013-08-15
CCGCCGCCACGCCACCGCCAAATTTCTTCGAAGAAATTTGCAAATTCGTTCGAACGAATTTGGTCCCCGCCCCACCGCTTGCCCGAACCCCCGCCCCTCCCTATAAGCCCCCTGAACACCGAAGGAGGAACAGATGACCTTCCGCGCCCGCCACCTCCTCGGCATCGAACAGCTCGCCCCCCTCGAAATCACCACCGTCCTTGATCTGGCCGACCGCTATGTCGATCTCAACCGTCGCACGGTGAAACAGTCCGACGTGCTGGCGGGGATGACCCAGATCAACATGTTCTTCGAAAACTCCACCCGCACGCAGGCCAGCTTCGAACTGGCGGGCAAGCGGCTGGGGGCGGATGTGATGAACATGTCCGTCGCCCAGTCCAGCGTGAAAAAGGGCGAGACGCTGATCGACACCGCCATGACGCTCAACGCCATGCATCCCGATCTTCTGGTCGTCCGCCACCCCTCCTCGGGCGCGGTGAACCTCTTGGCCTCCAAGGTGAACTGCGCCGTCCTGAACGCAGGCGATGGCCGCCACGAACACCCGACGCAGGCGCTGCTTGATGCGCTCACCATCCGCCGCGCCAAAGGCCGCATCCAGCGCCTCACCATCGCCATCTGCGGCGACATCGCCCATTCCCGCGTGGCGCGCTCCAACCTCATCCTTCTGGGCAAGATGGAAAACCGCATCCGACTGATCGGCCCGCCCACCCTGATGCCCGCAGGCTTTGCCGATTTCGGGGCCGAGGTTTACGACGATATGCGCAAGGGTCTCGAAGGCGCCGATGTGGTGATGATGCTGCGCCTTCAGAAAGAACGCATGGATGGCGGCTTCATCCCGTCGGAACGCGAATACTACCACCGCTACGGGCTAGATGCCGAAAAGCTCTCGCACGCGAAACCCGACGCCATCGTCATGCATCCGGGGCCCATGAACCGCGGCGTGGAAATCGACGGCGACCTCGCCGACGACATCAACCGGTCTGTCATTCAGGAACAGGTGGAAATGGGCGTCGCCGTCCGCATGGCCTGCATGGACCTCCTCGCCCGCAACCTCCGCCTCGAACGCGGGCGCAAGATCGTGGGGACGATGGTGTGACGCCCCCCGCCTTTGCCGACCTTCTGCAACCCGGCGAAACGCTGCTCTGGCAGGGGCGCATCGGCTTCAATGTCACCTCCTCGCCAGTCTTCACAGCCTTCCTCGCGATCCTCACCGCCTATGTCACCGCCTCCCTTTGGTTCATCCAGTCCGAGGCGGAGTTCTGCGCCGCCTCCCCCGGTCGGGCGGGCTGCGGGCTGATCTACCGCCTCCTGCCTCCCCTGGCGCTGATCCTTACGGGCTTCCAGATCTTTGACATGCTGGAACGCCGCGCCCTCACCTCCGGCCGGGCAGAGGGCGCAGTCCTGCTCACCGACCGCCGCCTGATCCGCGCCTCGACATGGCCGCGCCGCCGCATCCGCGCCTTCGACCACCGCGCCACCCCGCCCCGCCGGGGCACTGGCGGCGTCCTGCGCTTCGGTGCGCTGAAGGGCAGCGTGATCCTCGCCCCCGAAGACGCCGCAACCCTCCGCGACCTGATGCGCAACCCCGGCGAGGCCCGCCGATGACCCTCGATCCGCGTCCCGACCGGACCGCCGACTGGACCGCCCTCCTCGCCCCCTTCCTCCGCCCGGGCGAAACCCTGCTCTGGCAGGGCGCGCCGCGCCCCGGCTTCCACCAGCCCGGCCAACGCCTTTTCCTGATGGCCTTCGGCCTGCCCTTCCTTCTGGGCGGCCTTGCCCTTTTCGTCGCCGCCCTGCAACCCGCCCCCGCCCCCGGCACCTCCGACTGGGGCTTCGCCCTCTTCCTCGCCGCCATCGCCCTCGTCTTCGCGGGCATCGGCGCCTTCCTCACCCTCGGCCCGGTGATCGAGGCGCGGCACAGGGCCACCCACCTGCGCTATGCGCTGACCGACCGCGCGGCCTATATCCTCAGCCGCTTCGTCACCGACCGCGTGCAGGTCTTCCCCCTCCTGCCCTCTACGCCGATCGACCTTGATCCGGCCCCAAAGGCCACGTCGGATATCGGCACCGTCTGGTTCCACGCCCGGCAGGAACGCGACAGCGACGGCGACCGCACCACGACCAAGGCAGGCTTTGAAAACATCGCCGAGGCGCAGCATGTCTACCACCTGATCCGCCAGATGCAGGAGCAGACCGCATGACCCCCGATCCCGACCGCAAACCCACCAAGGAAGAGATGAAGCAAGGCGGCAAGGTCGCCGCCCTCGTGCTGATCTTCCTCGCCCTCTTCACAGTCTATTTCGTGGTGGGCTGATGGAGTTTCGCCCCGATCCCGCCGCCTACCTGCGCGCCCATGCCAAGATGGTGATCGCAGGCAGCATCGCAGCGGGCCTCCTTCTGATCCTGCTCGGCAATCCCCACCCTTGGGTCGGCCCCGTGGGCGCGCTCCTCGCCATCGGCCTGCGCGCCGCCTACCTGCGCTCCGAAGCGATGGCCGAGGTCTGGACCCTCACCGACACCCACCTCACCGGCCCCGCAGGCCGCTCCATCCCCCGCGCCCAGATCGTTCAGGCCCGCGCCTTCCTCGGCGCGGTGCAGATCGTCACCCGGACGGGCGACAAGCACCTCCTCCGCTACCTCCCCGATCCCGCCGCCGCCGCGCGCGCGATCCATCCCGGACCAAACACATGACCACGCTCCACCTCACCAATGCCCGCATCATCGACCCCGAGGCGGGCACCGTGACCCAAGGCTCCGTCACCCTCGCCAAAGGCGTCATCGCCGCGATCAACGGCCCCAAACCCAAGGGCGCGCAAGAGATCGACTGCGGCGGCAACCACCTCGCCCCCGGCATCGTGGATATCGGCGTCAAGATCGGCGAACCCGGCGAACGCCACCGCGAAAGCTTCCGCTCCGCTGGCCTTGCAGCAGCCGCAGGCGGCGTCACCACCCTGATCGCCCGCCCCGACACCTCGCCCGCCATCGACACGCCCGAAACGCTGGAATTTGTCACCCGCCGCGCCGCCGAGGCCAGCCCCGTCCGCATCCGCCACATGGCCGCCCTCACCAAGGGCCGCGCCGGGCGCGAGATGACCGAGATCGGCTTCCTCCTCGACGCGGGCGCCATCGCCTTCACCGATGCCTTCGCCGTCACCTCTGACGCCAAGGTCCTGTCGCGCGCCTTCACCTATGCACGCTCGCTCGGCGCCCTCGTCATCGGCCACCCGCAGGACCCCGGCCTCTCGCAAGGCGCCGCCGCCACCTCGGGCAAATTCGCCTCGCTGCGCGGCCTCCCCGCCGTCTCCCCCATCGCCGAACGCATGGGGCTGGAACGCGACCTCGCGCTGGTCGAACTGACGGGCGTCCGCTACCACGCCGATCAGATCACCACCGCCCGCAGCCTGCCCGCCCTCCAGCGCGCCAAGGCGGCAGGGCTCGACGTCACCGCCGGCACCTCCATCCACCACCTCACGCTGAACGAGATTGACCTCGGCGATTACCGCACCTTCTTCAAGCTCACGCCCCCCCTCCGCTCCGAAGAAGACCGCCTCGCCATGGTCGAAGCCATCGCCAATGGCACCATCGACTGCATCGCCTCCATGCACACCCCGGCGGATGAGGAATCCAAACGCCTCCCCTTCGAAGAGGCCGCCCCCGGGGCGGTGGCCCTCGAAACCCTGCTGCCTGCCGCCATGCGCCTCTACCACGCGGGCCATATCGACCTGCCCACGCTCTTCCGCGCCCTCTCGCTCAATCCCGCAAAACGCCTCGGCCTGCCGCAGGGCCGCATGGCTCAAGGCGCGCCCGCCGACCTCGTCCTCTTCAACCCCGACACCCCCTTCCTGATGGACCGCTTCAAACTGCGGTCAAAGTCCAAGAACACCCCGTTTGACGGACAAAGGATGGAGGGTAAGGTGCTCGCAACCTTCGTGAACGGAATACAGGTCCACGCCGCATGACGATCTTCCTGCCCGAACTCACCTCGCCGCCCCTGATGCTCCTGCTGACGGCGGCGCTGGCCTATCTCTTGGGCTCCATCCCCTTCGGCGTGGTCATCACCCGCGCCATGGGCCTCGGCGACCTGCGCCAGATCGGCTCGGGCAATATCGGCGCGACCAATGTCCTGCGCACCGGGAACAAACCCGCCGCCGCCGCCACCCTGATCCTCGACGCGGCCAAGGGCGGCATCGCCGTCCTCATCGCCCGCGCCCTCTTGGGCGACGATGCGGCACAGGTGGCCGCACTCGCCTCCTTCCTCGGCCACCTTTTCCCAGTCTGGCTAGGGTTCAAGGGCGGCAAGGGCGTGGCCACCTTCCTCGGCATCCTGCTGGCGCTGACATGGCCCATCGGCCTTCTGGCCTGCGCCACATGGGCCGTCACGGCGGCGATCACGCGCATTTCCTCGCTCTCGGCGCTGGCGGCCTCGGCTCTGGCCCCGGGCTACCTCGCCTTTGCCGACTATTCCGACAAGGTCCTTCTCGCCTTCCTCCTCGCCGCCCTCGTCTGGGCCCGCCACACCGCCAACATCCGCCGCATCAAGGCGGGCACCGAACCGAAGATCGGCAAGAAGGGCGCCTGACCCGCCCCTTCTTCCCGCCCTCTTCATCTTGGCGGAAAATACTCTCGGGGGTGAATTGGCACGCCGCAGGCGGGCCAAGAGGGGGCTGAAGGCCCCCTGAACGCGGAGGAGGCGCGGAACGCGGCCGACGACAGGAAAGGCGTGCGGCGGCACGCCGCGCCGCATCGCTCCCACCGAAAAGGGTTGATCCGCCGCCGCCCTTGATTCACCCTTCCCCCGCCGCCTTCCGCCCTTTCGGAAGGACAAGGCCCAACAAGAACGAGGGAACCGGAATGAATATGATCGAGGCCGTGAAGGCCGCCTTTTCGAACTACGCCACCTTCTCAGGCCGCGCGCGACGGTCGGAATACTGGTGGTTCTTCCTCTTCAACCTCATCGTCGCCGTGGTGCTGGCCCTCGTCATGGGCGGCAACAACCTCGCCAATTCGCTCTGGTCGCTGGCCACGCTCCTGCCCTCGCTCGCTGTGGGCGCACGGCGGCTCCATGACATCGACCGCGCCGGATGGTGGCTTCTGATCGGCTTCATCCCGGTGATCGGATGGCTGGTCCTGATCTACTTCTTCGCGACCAAGGGCACGCTCGGCCCCAACCGCTTCGGCGCCGATCCCCTCGCCGCCTGATGCCATAGGGTGGGGGTCAACCCCACCCTACCGAAACGTCACCGCAGCGCGCGCTGCGTGACCACAGTTTGCTGCACAAAAGACGGCACAAAACAGGGCACAGTCACGGCACCGTCAAAGACTCGCAGCCTGATAAATCGGGGTCAGATCACCGCCCCACGCCCCGCGATACAGCGACAGCCATTTATCCGCCTGCGTCACGCCCGTCTCCACCGCCTCCACCAGCGGCGCAAGATAGCGCTCCTCCCCCAAACCGCGCCCCGCCAGCCCCGCCTGCGACAGCGCGACCGACGCCCGCGCCAGATCGGCGATCCGCACGCCCCCCGCGCTCCCCGCAAGGCCGTGGACAGAGGCCGCGACCCGCAGCCCCTCGCGCGTCTCGGCATCGAAGCCCTTCACCAGATCCCAGCACGCATCCAGCACCGTCTGGTCATACATCAACCCCACCCAGAAGGCGGGCAGCGCAACGATATGCGCCTCATCCCCGCAATCGGCCCCACGCATCTCGATATAGCGCTTCACCCGCGCCTCGGGGAACACGGTCGTCATGTGATCCGCCCAATCCGACAGCGTCGGCTTCTCGCCCGGCAGGGCGGGCAGCTCCCCCTTCAGGAAATCCCGGAAGGACTGGCCCAAGGCATTGATATACTTACCATCCCGATAGACGAAATACATCGGCACATCCAGAACCCAGTCCACATAGGCCTGAAAGCCGAACCCCTCGTCAAAGGCGAAGGGCAGCATCCCCGTGCGCGAGTCGTCCAAGCCCCGCCAGATGCGCGACCGCCACGACTTGTGCCCGTTCAGCTTGCCCTCGAAAAAGGGCGATGACGCGAACAGCGCCGTCGCCACGGGCTGCAGCGCCAGCGCCACCCGCATCTTCTTCACCATGTCGGCCTCGGAGGCGTAGTCGAGGTTCACCTGCACCGTGCAGGTGCGGTACATCATCTGCGTCCCGTGGGTGCCGACCTTGCCCATGTAATCGGTCATCAACCGATAGCGCCCCTTGGGCATCACCGGCATATCCTCATGCCGCCAGTCGGGCGCGGCCCCGATCCCCATAAAGCGGATGCCCAGCGGCTCGGCCAAGGACCGCACCTCGTCGAGATGGTTCCTTAACTCGGCATCGGTCTCCTTCAGGCTGGCGAAGGCCATCCCCGAAAGCTCGAACTGCCCACCCGGCTCAAGGCTTATATTCGCCCCGTTCCGTGTCAAACCGATAACATTTTCGCCTTCCCGAACCGGTTCCCAGCCGAATTTCGCCTCCAACCCGGCAAACAGCGCGTTAATCGATCGTTCACCATCATAGGGCAGCGGGCGGCGCGTGTCGGTCAGCCAGCCGAACTTTTCATGCTCGGTCCCGATCTTCCACAAGTCCTTGGTCTTGTTGCCGGATTCCATGAACTCGGCCAGCTGGGCAAAGCTTTCGATCGGCCCGCCGCCGGATTGGGGAATCGACATCTGGAAGGCTCCGCATCTTCGCTTTTCTCAAGGTCCCAACTGGTGCTTTGACTGCACGGTCAAGTCAAGGGGCCGGAAGGTCGGTACACCCGTCCCGCCTCCAACGCCCGCATCAGATGGTCGACATGCCCCGTCCCGGTCGCCGCCAGATCACCTGCGCCACCTCGCCTGCCGCCAGCCCCGTCCCCCCTGCCGGTCCGGCAGGCGCCAACGCCGCCAGCAGCGCCGCCATATCCATCCCCGGCAAGGTGGCAAAGACGTCAAACAGCGCCTCCGCCCCCGCCGCCTCCACCGGCACCAACAGCACCTGCCCATCCGCCTGACGCAACCGCCACAACCGCTGCCCACGCAAGGCGACCAGCCGCAACTCCACCAGATCGGGCACCGCGACGAACCCGCCAAGCGCTGGCCCCATATAGGAAATCTGCCCCTCATCCACCTCCACGACACCCGGCGCGTCGCCACCTTGGGCAAAGCGCAGCCGCCGCCACGCCTGAACGCCCAGCCCCGCCCCGAAGGCCGCGACCAACAGGCCGAACGGCACCAGCACATAGCCGCCCTGCGACGCCGACCACAGACCGAAGGCCACCACCGCCCCGGCCGCGATCACCTCGCGTCCCCGCCACAGCGCCGTGCGGAGCTCCGCGCGGATCACCGCCAATCCCCCAAGCTGGCCTGCCACAGCGTCAGCGCCGCCACCGCCGCCGTATCGGCCCGCAGGATGCGCGGGCCAAGGCTCACAGGCAGCACAGCAGGCATCCCCCGCAGCTTGGCCTTCTCCTCCGCCGAAAACCCGCCCTCCGGCCCGATCAGGATGGCCCAAGGCCCCGGCTCCGCCCCCGCCAACCCCTCGCGCGCGCCGACCAGAGACTCATCGCACCACAGGATCCGCCGCCCCGCAGACCAGCTTGCCAGCAACCGGTCAAGGCCGACAAGATCAGCCACTTCAGGCACATAGGTGCCGCCGCACTGTTCCGCCGCCTCCACCGCATGGGCCTGCAACCGATCCTGCCGAATGCGTTCGGAATTCGTGTGCCGCGTCTGCACCGGCAGGATGCGCCGCGCCCCCATCTCCACCGCCTTCTCCACGATGAAATCGGTCCGCGCCTTCTTGATCGGTGCAAAGATCAGCCACAGGTCCGGCGGCATCAGCAGCGCCCGCGTCTGCACCTCACAGACCAGCACACCGCCCCGCTTGCCCGCCTCTGCCACCTCGGCCCGCCACTCCCCATCCCGCCCGTTGAACAGCGTCACCGCCGCGCCCTTGGCCAGCCGCATCACCGAAAACAGGTAATGCGCCTGATCCCCGCTCAGGGCCACGGCTTGCCCCGGGGCAAGGGGCTGCTCTACATAAAGACGAACCTTCGCATCCATGGCGCGCACCCTATGACCCAACCGCCCGTAATTCCAGAGGCCGAACGGCCCGATGGAACCGTCGCCGACGCTCCGCGCGGCAACTGGGTCGATACGCTGGCCCCCGCCGCCACCCGCCCCTATCTGCGTCTCTCCCGCGCCGACCGCCCCATCGGCACATGGCTGCTGCTGATCCCCTGCCTCTGGGCCATCGCGCTGGCCGCCGCCTCCACCGGCGGCTTCACGCTGCTCGACCTCTGGCTCGCCAGCTCAGCCGCCATCGGCGCCTTCCTCATGCGCGGCGCGGGCTGCACCTGGAACGACATCACCGATCGCGACTTCGACGCCGCCGTCGCCCGCACCCGATCCCGCCCCATCCCGTCCGGCCAAGTCACTGTGAAACAGGCCATTTTCTGGATGGTGGCGCAGGCGCTCGTCGCCGCGCTGATCCTCTTCACCTACCACCCGCTTGCCATCGCGCTTGGCGTGGGTTCCCTCGCACTCGTCGCCATCTACCCCTTCGCCAAGCGCTTCACATGGTGGCCGCAGGCCTTTCTCGGCCTCGCCTTCAACTGGGGCGCGCTTCTCCTCTGGGCCGCGCATACAGGCAGCCTCTCGCTCGCGCCCCTGTTCCTCTATGCGGCGGGCTTCGTCTGGACACTCTTCTACGACACGATCTACGCCCATCAGGACAAAGAGGATGACGCCCTGATCGGCGTCCGCTCCACCGCACGGCTCTTCGGGCAGAACACCGGCAAATGGCTGGCGGCCTTCCTCGTCGCCACCGTCACCCTCATGGCCGCCGCCGCCATCGCGGCCCTTCTCCCGCTCGCCTCACCCTTCCCCCTCCTCATCGCGCTGATGGGGGCTTGGGCCATGGGGGCGCATATGCTCTGGCAGATGCGGCGGGTGGATATCGACGACCCCGCCGCCTGCCTTTCCGTCTTCCGCTCCAACCGCGACGCAGGCCTGATCGCTGCGCTGTTTCTTGCCGCCGCCGCGCTGGCTTGATTGATCCCCGCCCCCCGGCACCGTAAGCACGGTCGGGCACGGATAGAATCCCTAACAGGACCGCCGCGCCCGCTGCCACGGCCCGACCGAAGGAACACGTCCTCCCCATGCGCCTGCCCAAGCCGCGCCTGCCCACCCTGCCCCTTCCCACCGGATGGGCCGCACCGCGCCGCCTGCCGCAGGGCGTCATCGCGCTCGCGGCCTTCGCCGTTGCAGGCATCGCCGCCATCGGCATCGCCACCACGGCGGCCGCAGTGATCGAACGCCGCTCGGTCAAGGCGGTGAACTGGATCATGGCGCAGGAAGGCATCACTTGGGTCACGGCCAACGCCGATGGCATGCTCGTCACCCTCACCGGCACCGCCCCGAACGAGGCAGCGCGCTTCCGCGCCGTCAACCTTGCCGGCACCATCATCGACAATGACCGCGTCCGCGACGAACTTGCCGTCGCCCCCGTCACCCAGATCGAAGCCCCCCGCTTTTCGGTCGAGATGCTGCGCAACGACGACGGGATTCAGTTGATCGGCCTGCTCCCCGAAGGCCCCGATGAACAGACCCTCGCCCTCGCCGCGGGCGAACTCAGCCGCGGCATCCCCGTGGCCGACATGCTGGAAATCGCCGCCTACACGCCGCCCGACGGCTGGCAGCCCGCCTTCGACTTCGGCCTCGCCGCCCTGAAACTCCTGCCACGCTCCAAAATCTCGGTCGCCGCCGACGCCGTCACTGTCACGGCCATCGCGACAAGCGAGGCGGAAAAGCGCACGCTGGAAAGCGAACTCTCCCGTATGCGGCCCGAAGGCCTGTCCGTCACCATCGACATCTCGGCCCCGCGCCCGGTCCTCACCCCCTTCACGCTGCGCTTCGTGAAAGATGCCGAAGGCGCCCGCTTCGATGCCTGTTCGGCCGATACCGAATCCGCGCGCTCCCGCATCCTCGCCGCCGCCATCGCCGCCGGGCTAGAGGGCAAGGGGTCCTGCACCATCGGCCTTGGCGTCCCCTCTCCCCGCTGGGCAGAGGCGGCAGAGGCCGCCATCACCGCCGTCGCCGCCATCGGCAATGCCACCGTCACCTTCTCGGATGCCGATGTCTCGCTGATCGCCGCCGAAGGCACCGATCAGGCCGTCTTCGACCGCGCCGTGGGCGAACTGAAGGCCGCGCTGCCCGCCGCCTTCTCGCTGGCTGCCAGCCTGCCCCGGCCCACCACCGTCGCCGCAGGCCCCGCCGAATTCACCGCCACCCTCGCCGCCGACGGCAAGGTCGAACTGCGCGGCCGTCTGACCGACGACATGGTCCGCGCTGCCGTCGACAGCTTCGCCAAGGTCGAATTCGGCGCGGGCAAGGTCTACAACGCCACCCGCCTCGACCCCGAACTCCCCGATGGCTGGCCCGTCCGCGTGCTGGCCGGGATCGAGGCGCTTGGGGAACTGGAGGAAGGCTCCCTCCTCGTCCGTCAGGACACGGTCGAAGTTTCCGGCGTCACCGGCTCTCAGAACGCGCGCGGCCGGATCAGCCAGATTCTCTCGGGCAAGCTCGGCCAAGGTCAGACCTTCAAGGTCGCCGTCCGCTATGACGAGGAACGCGATCCCCTCGCCGCCCTGCCGACGCCCGAGGAATGCATGGCCACCCTCGACGCCATCGTTTCCGAACAGAAGATCACCTTCCCGCCGGGCTCCGCCGAAATCGACGGCCCCAACGCCCAGCTGATGACCCGCATCGCAGATGCGCTGAACGAATGCACCGCGCTGCCCTTGGAAATCGCGGGCCATACCGACGCGCAGGGGTCCGAAGACGGCAACCGCGCCCTTTCGCAGGCCCGCGCCGATGCCGTGCTTCTGGCGCTGCAGGGCCGCCGGGTCGAGGTGTCGCAGATGCGCGCCGTGGGCTATGGCGAAAGCCGCCCCATCGCCGATAACGACAGCGAAGAAGGGCGCGAAGCCAACCGCCGCATCGAATTCACTTTGATCGGCGCACCCGCCGCCCCGGCGGTCGCAGCCGCTTCCGGCGGCGCGACATCAGGAACCGCCTCGGTGGCCGAGGCCGCCGCCGCGCTTTCCGGCACGACCACAGGCGCGGACACCCCGGCAGAGGGCACCACCACCCTCGCCGCGCCTCTGCCGCCCGCCGATGCCGCGGCCTGCGTGGCCAACATCACCGCCCTCCTCGCCCGCGACAAGATCACCTTCGATCCCGGCTCCGACGACATTTCGTCGGGGTCCGAAGGCCTTGTCACCGCGCTGGCCGAACTCCTCAAGCAATGCCCCGGCAAACCGATCGAAGTCGCGGGCCATACCGATTCCCAAGGCACCTCGCGCAACAACCTCACCCTCTCCGAAGATCGCGCAAAGGCGGTCCTTGTGGCGCTGAAGGAACGCGGCGTCGATGTCGCCACGATGAAGGCCGTGGGCTATGGCGAGGACAAGCCCATCGCGGACAACGGCACCGACGCGGGGCGCGAGGCCAATCGCCGCATCGAATTCACCCTGATCGGCGCGCCCGCCCCCGCCTCAGCACCCGCTGCGGAAGGCGCTGCTCAGCCCGCCCCCGACCAACCGGCACAGGCCGAAGCCCCCGCCGCGCCAGCCCCGGCAGCACCCGAAGCGACGCCCGCCGCGACCCCGGTCACCACACCCGATTTCTCCAACGACACCAGCCCCTCCATCGCCCCGCAGGAAAAGACCTTGCGTCCATCGCCGCGCCCCGCGAATAACGGCTGAAGCGCAATCGCAGACGCAGGGCCATGAACCGTCAGGAATTCATCACCGCAACCGCCATCATCCTCTTGCTGGCCTTCGCGCTCGGCTGGTTCACCTACTGGCTTCTGCACCGCTTCACCCGCGTCGCAGGCGGCGATGTGGCCGAGATGGACAACCTCGCCCAATCCCTGCACGAGGCCGAAGAGGCCCGCGATCAGGCGCTGATCTATCTGGAAGAACGCGAGGCCGAACTCCTGAACCAGATCGCCCAGACCGAAGCGGAACTCCGCGCCGCCATGGAGGGCCTGCGCGACGCGCGGCACGAGGCGGAAGAGATGCGCGCCTATATCGAACGGATGCACGCCTCCAACTGACGCCCCACCAAATTTTTTCGAAAAAATTTGCAAAAATCTTCCAAGATTTTTGGTCTAGACCCCGCCGATGCAGGCCTCCACCAGCGCCGATCCCGGATCGGCCAGCGCCTCCACCACATCGAAATGGTGCCGCCCTGGATCGACGGTCCAAGGGCAATCCCATGCCTCCGACAACAGCCGCGCCTGCCACAGGAAGGCAGGCCGTTCCTGCCCGCCCACCCAGACATGGGCCTCCACCCCGACCGCCCGCGCCAGCCGCGCCGGGCTTTCGCTGGCGCATTCCGGTCCATCCAGCCGCAGCTTCTCCTGCATCTCCGTCTCCATCAGCGGCGCCAACTCTGACAGGGGCGAGATTGGCACCACCCGTCGCAGCCTCGGCACCGCCTGATCCGCGCATCCCATCCGCGCTGCCAGATGCCCGCCCGCTGAATGCCCCGCCACCACCACGGGCACCCCCGGTACGGCCTCTGCCGCCACGGCGCAGGACTGCGCGATCTCGGCGGTGATCCCAGCGATCCGCGCCTCCGGGGCCAGAGTGTAGGACGGCACCGCACAGGCCCAGCCCCGCGCCACCGCGCCCGCCGACAGATGCGACCACGTCTCGCGCCCGAAGGCCATCCAGTAGCCACCATGCACAAAGATCAGCAGCCCCCGCGCCGGGCCCTCCGGCAGGAACAGGTCGAACCGTTCCCGCTCGCCTGGCCCGTAGACCAACCCCAGCCGGGCCCGCCCACCCAGAGAGTTACGAAACCCAGCCGCTGCCGCTTCCCATCGCGGTGGATAGCCCTCCGCCCCCGCGATGAAGGCGCCATTCGCATAGGCCCGATCCGCCTCCGACCGCCACGCCTGCCCCTTCGCCATCCTTCACGCCCCGATTTGATCAAAAATCCGCGTGCCGCGCCCGGAATCTGCCGCGCCGGAACTGGACAAGCCCCCCCTCGCGGATGCATCCATCCTTAACCCGAAACGCCGGAGGCCCACATGCTCGATTCCGTCACCAATCTCGCGTCGCTCCTGAAGGACCCGACGCTTCTGGTCACCAAGGCCTATGTCGCTGGCCAATGGATCGACGCCGATGACGGCACCCGGTTCGAAGTGACGAACCCCGCCCGTGGCGACGTCATCTGCAGCCTTCCCAATCTGGGCCGCGCAGAAACCGCCCGCGCCATCGCCGCGGCCGAGGTCGCGATGAAGGACTGGGCCGCCCGCACCGGCAAGGAACGCGCCGCCGTCCTGCGGAAGTGGTTCGATCTGATGATGGCCAATCAGGACGACTTGGGCAAAATCCTCACCGCCGAAATGGGCAAGCCGCTGGCCGAAGCGAAGGGCGAGGTCGCTTATGGCGCCTCCTTCATCGAATGGTTCGCGGAAGAGGCCAAGCGCGTCTATGGCGAAACCATCCCCGGCCATCAGCGCGACAAGCGCATCACCGTCATCAAACAACCGATCGGCGTCGTCGGCTCCATCACGCCGTGGAACTTTCCCAATGCGATGATCGCCCGCAAGGTCGGCCCCGCACTCGCCGCAGGCTGCGGCTTCGTCGCCCGCCCCGCCGCCGAGACGCCGCTTTCGGCGCTGGCCATGGCTCTGCTGGGTGAACGCGCCGGTCTGCCCGCAGGCATCTTCTCGGTCATCACCTCCATCCGTTCCTCCGACATCGGCAAGGAATTCTGCGAAAACCACGCTGTGCGCAAACTCACCTTCACCGGATCGACGGAAGTCGGGCGCATCCTGCTGCGTCAGGCGGCGGAACAGGTGATGAAATGCTCCATGGAACTGGGCGGCAACGCGCCCTTCATCGTCTTCGACGACGCCGATCTGGATGCCGCCGTCGCGGGCGCGATGATCTCCAAGTTCCGCAACAACGGCCAGACCTGCGTCTGCGCCAACCGCATCTACGTGCAGGCGGGCGTCTATGACGCCTTCGCCAAGAAACTGGGCGAAGCGGTGGCCAAGACCAAGGTCGGCGACGGCCTGTCCGAAGAGGTGACCTTCGGCCCGCTCATCAACGACAAGGCTGTGGTGAAGGTCGAGGAACACATCTCGGACGCACTGGCCAAGGGTGCCAAGGTCGAAACCGGCGGCAAGCGGCATGAATTGGGCGGGTCCTTCTTTGAACCCACCATCCTGACGGGCGTGACCACCGACATGCTGGTGACCAACGAAGAAACTTTCGGCCCCCTCGCCCCCCTCTTCAAGTTCGAGACGGAGGAAGAGGTCATCGCCATGGCCAATGCCACGATCTTCGGCCTTGCTTCCTATTTCTACGCCCGCGACATCGGGCGCATCACGCGGGTGCAAGAGGCGCTGGAATACGGCATGGTCGGCGTGAACACCGGCCTCATCTCCACCGAAGTCGCCCCCTTCGGCGGGGTCAAGCAGTCCGGCCTCGGCCGCGAAGGCTCCCGCCACGGGATAGAGGACTATCTGGAGATGAAATACATCTGCCTGAGCGTGTGATGATGCGGCCCTGCATCGCCCTGCTCCTGCTCCTTACCCTTGCCGCCTGCGGCGGGGGTATCCCCCTCGTGCCGCTGATCTAGCCGCGCGCATCCACCATCAGCACCGCCGCGATCTGCCCCCAGATCGCGACAATCGCCGCATCCGGCGACAACATCGGGCGTGCGAAGACCGCCTCGCGCATCCCGTTGGTATAGATCGCCCAGATCGCCGCCAATCCGTCCTCCAGCGCAAGGTCGCCGCGAAACGCGCCTGACGCCTGGCCCTCGCGGATGACCTGCCCCACCGGCTCCAGCCCCTGCTGCCGATCGGCCCGGTTCTCCGCCTCGGCAGCATCAGACCAGTCCCAGCTATGCGCCTGTAATGTCCGCAAAAGCGCCGGGTCAGTCAGATCGAACTCCGCCCAAGCCAGCAGAATCGCCCTAAGCCGCGCCTCCGGCGTTCCCGGTCCCGCCACGATCTCAAGTGAACGCGCCAATTGAGGGGCGTTGAAATCCTTCACCAAGGCCGAGATCAGCCCGGCCTTCCCGTCGAAATAGGCGTTGATCAGGCTGTGCGACACGCCTGCACGTCGCCCCACCTCCACCACCGACAGCCCATCCACGCCCCGCTCCGCCACCAAGGCCCGCGCCGCATCCAGCAGCGCCCGGCGCGTGGCCTGCTTCTGTGCCTCACGTTCGGTGCGGGCCTTGTCGGAAAGGGTGTAGCTGCGGGGCATGACGTAACGTTACGAAATTCTCGCAGACAATGTCAAAGACAATGTCTTGCGCTTACGTCACGGCATCCTTATTTGTACTTAACTTGTAAATGAGAATGTAAATACGATGACAAAGCCGGATGATGACATGCCCGAAACGCTTCGCCGCCTCGCTGCCAGCGCGATCGAACCGAACCGCCTGAACCTGACCGAAGACGAACGCATCGCCGTCGCGACAGAGCTGTACCGCCTTGCCGATGCGATCACGATCGAACCCGTGACCCAAGGCGATATCGAAGCAAAGCGTCAGGCCCTGCGCCGCGTCGCTTGGCTCACGCAATGGCTGCAGCGCGCCCTGCATCCGCCGGAACAGGATGGCCACTAACCACAGGTAAAGCTGTGCCCGAAAGGTCTGTTATCGCATATCAGCCTTGCGCTTTTGCCTAACATCCCCGCTTCGGCCATCTCTCCGGCAAGGCAATCCGCCGACCACAGCCGAAAGGACAGATGAAAGATGCTGCCGAACCTCCGCACCGCGACCACTGCCGCCATCGCCGCCCTCGCCCTTGCTGCCACCGCCGCAGCCCCTGTGCAGGCAGGCCAGCGCGAGCGCGATTTCCTCAAGGGCGTCGCCGCCACCGTCATCGTCGGCACCGTGCTGAAGAACATGGCCGCGCCCCGCGCGCAGGCCCAGCAGCCGCGCTATCAGGCCCAGCAGCCGCAATACTACGCGCCCCCGGCCCCGCGTGAACCCGTCTACTTCACCCCGCCCCCGGTGGCGCAACACGGCCTCTCCACCTCGGCCGCGTCACAGGCGTTCAAAAGCTACAGCCCCACCGAACGCCGCGCGATCCAGCGTCAGCTTGCCCGTCAGGGCTATTACGGCGGCGCCATCGACGGCGTCTTCGGCCCGGCCACCTTCCGCGCCGTCACGGCCTATGCCACCGACCGCGGCCTGAACGCCCGCATCGACAGCGCCTCGGGCGCCTACACGGTCTATGACAGCCTGATCTACTGAACGAAGAAGGGGCGCCCCCGGCGGGGCGCCCCTTGCAACGATCATCCGTCGCGGGTCTGTTTCGCGCCTCAGGGGGCGTCATCGACCCTCAGAAACTTGGCCCCACCCGCGCCCATACCGCCAAGCCCGCCCGAAATCTTCCGCGCCCCCGGCGCCGCCGCCCGCGCGGCGCGGTCAAGCTGGGCCATCAGGTCGGTCACCACACCCTCGACCGGAACGACGATGGTGACGGGTTTGCCATCCATCGTGGCCTTGGCGGAAATGACCGACACCACCTCGGACCCATAGGCCGTGTCACGGAACACCGGCGCGCCGGACGCGCCATAATTCGACGGGCAATCCAGCATGGCGATGCGGCCCTCGGTGCCCAGCACCCAGCAGGCATCCTGCATCGAGGCCGCCTCCGACCGGTCCCTCGCATAGGACACGATCTCGACCCGGTCGCCGCCCCGTGGAAAAGAGCCGGTCGCCGCGGGTGTGATTGAGGGCAGCAGGATCGGCTCCGCCAGCTTGATCAGGCCAAGGTCGTTGCTCGACTCAATGATCGGCACCTCGCCATCCCGATCCGGATCGGGGCGATAGTCGGGATGGGCCAGAACCATCGCGCCGGCACGAGTGGCCTCTGCCCGGCCATCGCGCCATCCGGCCAGAAAGATCAGATCCGAAGGGCGGTACGGCTCTCCCGTCGCCTTGTCGTAAAGGCAATGCGCCGCCGTCAGCACCACATCCGGCGCGATCAGCGTGCCCGAGCAAAACCCGTTCGACCCAAGGTCGATGCGCCCGACCGCCGCCCATCGCCCCGCAACGACGCCAGTCTCAAGTGGGCGCAGATTGCCGTCCCCGGCCAGGGCCGGTTGTGCCAGAAGGGCCAGCCAAACCAGAACGCCACGCATCCACATCTGCATCCTCCACCATCACGCACTACGGTTCTGACGGCAAAGGTGACACGCGAAGCGGGCGGAATAGCGGCAGAGTCGCGGAACCGTCGGGGCCGTGGCGTGCGGTTTCGGCCTGCGCCGACCGCGGGCTGAACGCCCGCATCGACAGCGCCTCAGGTGACTGCACCGTCCATGACAGCCTGATCCATTGAACGAAGAAGGGGCGCCCCGACGGGGCGCCCCAGAGACTGATCCGACAGGGGCGTGCGGATCAGCTGGCCGTCGCGGCCGTCCCTTCCAGAACCGGGGCAGAGACGCGGGCCGAACCAGAAATCTCGATCCGGCGCGGCTTCAACGCCTCCGGCGTCTCGCGGACCAGATCGATATGCAGCATGCCATGCTCATGCACCGCACCCGACACGCGCACATGATCGGCCAGCGCAAAGCGGCGTTCAAAGGCGCGCGTGGCGATGCCACGATGCAGATAGGTCTTCTCCGTCGTCTCCGGCGCCTTGCGCGCGGTCACCAGCAGCGTGCCATCCTTCACCTCGACGCCCAATTCCTCGGGCGCGAAACCCGCCACGGCGATCGAGATGCGATAGGCATCCTCCGCCGTCTTCTCGATGTTGTAGGGCGGATAGGTCGGCTGCGCGACGTCATTGGCCAACACGCGATCCATCAGATCGGCGATCCGGTCGAAACCGACAGTGGCACGGTAAAGCGGTGCGAAATCAAGCGTTCGCATAAGGGTCATCCTCCATCGAGCGATGCTATGTGATTGCCCTCCATCATGGACGGGCGGTGATGCACCGGCCCCGCATGGGCATCCGGCACAGCTTCGATTTGGGAAAACCCTCCGGGCTTTTCAAGCCCTGCGACAATCCGGCCAGCCGCCCCCTAGGGCGCGACCTTGATGAACTTCGCCCCGCCGCCCGATCCCGACAGCACCCGCACGCCGGGGGCCTTGCGCGGCGCATCCTCCGCCATCGCCGCCTGCAGCGTGGCCAGCGGCTCCATCAACGGCACGGCCAGCGCGACGGGCGATCCATCCACCTCGGCCTTGGCCGACACCACCGACACGATCCGCATCTCGCCGTCGCGCAGCGCAAAGACAGGCGCGCCCGATGCGCCGAAATCCACCGCGCAGGCCAGCACCATCAGGTCGTTCCGCTGCGCCATGATCTCACACACCTCCTGCAGCGAGGGCGCCTCGGACCGGTCCTTGGCATAGGACACGATCCCCACCTCCTCGCCTTTACGCGGGGTCCAGTCGGTGGCGAAGGGCGTCACCTGCGGCAGCCGGATCGGCTGATCCAGCCGCAGAAGCGCAAGGTCCATCCCCACCCGCGTCAGGTCTTCTTCCTCGGTCAGGACATAGTCGGGATGCGCCACCGCCCGCGCCACATTGCGATAGGCCTCGGCCCGCCCATTGCGCCACCCGGCCAGAAACCGCATATCCGCATCCGCGATCCGCGCGCCCGTCACCTTGTCGAACAGGCAATGCGCCGCCGTCAGGACCAGATCATCCGCGATCAGCGCCCCGGTGCAGAAGCCCCGCCCCCCCAGTTCGATCCGCCCAACCGCCTCCCATCCCTTGCCTTCGTCCCCGGTCTGCAGCGACCGCATTGCCGCCCCATCCGCCAGCGCGGGCGCAGCGGTCAGCAACAGGATCAAGGCGGCAATGCGCATGGGGTCATCCGTTCCGGCAGGCACAGGCCCGGCCTAGCCTGCCATTCCGGCGGAAGTTTGGCACCGACCGGGCGCTGCGTCCATCCCCGTAGGATGGGCAATACTGCCCATCCTACACAAGACCCTTGGGCTTCGGCCCCCCCGTCGCCCAGTCCAGCAGTTCCACCGTATGCACCACCGGCACCGCCGTCCCCGACCCGATCTGCATCATGCAGCCAATATTGCCCGCCGCGATCACATCCGGCGCCTTCGCCTCCAGCGTCTGCACCTTCCGCGCCTTCAACTCTTTGGAAATCTCGGGCTGCAGCAGGTTGTAGGTCCCCGCCGACCCACAGCACAGATGACTGTCCGCCGGTTCCACCACCTCGAACCCTGCCCGTTTCAGCAGATCCTTCGGCGCGCTCTTCACCTGCTGCCCATGCTGCAGCGAGCAGGCCGCGTGATAGGCCACACGGATCCCCTTCGACGCGCCCTCTGGCAGCCCGATCCGCACCAGCAGTTCCGAGATGTCGCAGGCCAGCCCCGCCACCACCTTCGCCTCTTCTGCCAAGCCTTCGGTCCGGAACATATGCCCGTAATCCTTCACCGTCGTCCCGCAACCGCTCGTGTTGATAACGATGGCGTCCAGCCCCTCGCCCCGCACCTCGTCCATAAAGGCGCGGATATTGGCGGCGGCGAAACCATGCGCCTCCTCCTCCCGCCCCATGTGATGCGTCAACGCCCCGCAGCAGCCCATGCCCTTGGGCACCACAACCTCGCAGCCCAACCGCCGCAGCAGCCGGATCGTGGCATCATTGATATCGGTGTTCAGCGCCTTCTGCGCGCAGCCTGTCATCAGCGCCACCCGCATCTTCCGTGCGCCCATGGGGGCAAAGCTCTGCGGATCGTCATTGCGCGAAACCGGCGGCACCTGCTTCGGCACCATGTCCAGCATCGCCTGCACCCGCGCATCCGGGATCAGCCGCGCGAAGGGCCGCCCCGCCTTGGCCAGCAGGATCGCCAGCCGGAACCGCATCGGATAGGGCAGAACCTTCGCCAGAACGAAGCGCAGCGCCCGGTCGGTGAAAGGCCGCTTGTAGGTCGCCTCCACATGCGCGCGGGCATGGTCGATCAGATGCATGTAATGCACCCCCGACGGGCAGGTCGTCATACAAGACAGGCAGGACAGGCAGCGGTCCAGATGCTTTACCGTGCGCGCGTCCGCCGCCCGCCCGCTCTCCAGCATTTCCTTGATCAGGTAGATGCGCCCGCGCGGGCTGTCCAACTCATCCCCCAGCACCTGATAGGTCGGACAGGTCGCCGTGCAAAACCCGCAATGCACGCAGGACCGCAGGATTTGGTTCGACCGCGCCAGCGCGGGCACCTTGAGCTGCTCATCGGTGAAAAACGTCTGCATCGCATCCCCTCACAGCAGCATCAGGAAAACCGCCAGCGCCGACAGCGCCAGCCCCACCGCCAGCGCGGGCCAGACCCAGCCCGCCGCATCCGCCGGAATCATCCGGCGGAGGCCCTGCGCCAGCGCGGCCAGCGCCACGGGCACCGCCCCGATCATCACCAGAAGCCGCGCAAAGCCCTCGTCCGCAGCCCCGCCATTCGTCACCCAGACAAGGGCCAGCGCCGCAGCTGCCAGCCCGATCCCCAGCCTTGCCCGCGCCCGGGGCAAAAGACAGAGCGAGACATAGATCGCCAGCGGATAGATGAAGAAGATCAGCGCCATCTCACGCCGCCCGCATCAGGCCGGGGTTGAACACCCCGCGTGGATCAAACTTCGCCCGCAGCCCTGCGCTCAGTGCCGCCACCGCCGCCGGCTCCGGCTGGAAGGCGGGCACCGCACCCTCGCCCCGCACACGCGTCGCATGGCCCTGAAACGCCCCAAGCCGCGCCCGCAGGTCCACCCCCACCGCCATCCGCAGCCAGACCAGACCCCCTCCCCAATCATAGACCGCCGCCTCCGCCCCGGCCTTCGCCACCAGCGCAGGCGCCTCGGACGGCGTCACCGACAGCCGCCAGACATCCCCTTCCACCCCGTGAAAGGGCGCCACATCCCGCACCTGCGTCCAGACATCACCGCCCACCTCAGCCACCGATCCGAACCGTCCCAGCACCCGCGCCAACTCCTTCGCCCGATAGCGGACCGATGTCTCGAAACCTTCAAGCCGCAGGAATGTCCCGCGCCCCGGCACATGCGCCGCGCCCGTAACGTCGAAGGGCGACCCCAGCGCCGCCGCCATCGCGGCGACAGCCCCGGCACCCTCCAGCCCCGCTACGCAGAGCGTCGCTTGCACCTCCGGCGCGGGCAAAAGCTTGAACGCCACCTCCGTGATCACCCCCAGCGTGCCATGCGACCCCGCCATCAGCTTCACAAGGTCGATCCCCGTCACATTCTTCATTACGCGCCCGCCATTGCGGATCACCGTCCCGGTCCCATCCACGAACCGCACCCCGATCAGACTGTCCCGGCAGGCCCCCGCCTGCATCCGGCGCGGCCCGCTCGCATTGGCGGCCACCACGCCACCGATCGTGCTTTCGCCCGCCCGCCCCAGAAGGCCCCGCATATCCGGCGGCTCAAAGGGCAGGCGCTGCCCTTCCGCCGCCAGAACCCGCTCCACCTCCGCCACGGGCGTCCCCGC
>VYLE01000486.1_pt1 | contig 21416 bp, 14 predicted proteins | sample 5114391 | NCBI WGS metagenome assembly VYLE01 (sample SAMN12291771, study PRJNA351875) | freshwater metagenome | isolation source: freshwater lake | place: USA: Michigan, Kent Lake | collected 2013-08-15
GTCGCGCGGCGGCGCGCCTGCCCTGCGCCGCGGCGGATGGCTTGGCGCTGCTGGCCGCGGCACCGGCGGGCGCAGTGCCGCCGGATGCGGTGTGGTAGATCAACCGCCACGCTCTCGCTGCGCCGGGTGCGCCGATTGGCAGACCCATCACCTTCTGATCGGCACCGTGTTCCGCTGCGTGCTGCCGGCTGGCGGGTTGCCGCGCGGTTCACCACCGCGAAACATCGCGCCTGACGCAACGCGCCGTGCCTGCCTTCTCATGCCGCTTGGACGAAGGGGCTGGTCAGCTAGGCGTCGTCCTCGTCGCCGGCACCGTCCCGCGCGCCGACCCGCACCACGGTGACCGAACAGGGCGCCTCCGAGGTGATCTGTGCGGTCAGCCGCGTGCCCGCGGTGACGGCCTTGCCCGGTGCCCCGATTACGAGGTGGCCGACCTTGTTGGATCGCGCGAAGTCCAGGATCCCTGCGGCGATGTTGCGCGATTCGATCAGGTGGAAAGTTACCTTGCCGCGCGGCAGGCCAAGCGGCTGCGCCCAGCCGCGCAGCTCCGCCATGCGTTGGAGGTGGATGTTCTCGCCCGCCGCGTCGACGTTGTCGTCGATCGCCACCAGCGAGGTCTGCATGACATTGAGGCAGGCTAGCCGCGCGCCTGGCATGTTGGCCAGCACCGAGGCCGCGGCCTCGAGCTGCGCCGCGCGCAGTTCCTCAAGGCCGGGGCGCAGGTCGACCGCGACCAGGATGATCGGCGCGCCCGGCAGCGGCTTGGTGGCGCCCGCTTGGATCGCGCGCATGGTCCGACGCACCCCCATCCAGCGGCGCAGCGTGGCCGAGAACCCGGCGCGCTCGGCCCGCGCCGCACGCTCGGTCAGTTCCACCAGGTCGGGGTGCCGCAGGTCGAAGGCCAGCTCCTCGGCACTGGCCGGTCGGCGATCGGGCAGCGGCTCCAGGCATTTCAGGATGGTCTCCTGCAGGGCGGGCGGGATGGCGGGTTTGAGCGCCCTGGGGGGCACCGGGTCGCGCCAGACACGATCGCGCACCTGCGCCATCCGTGCCGGCGTGCCGAAGGGCGGCTTGCCGGTGGCCATGTGGTACAGGATCGCGCCGAGGGCGAACACATCGCTGCGCCGGTCGGACCGCACACGCAGCAGCTGCTCGGGTGCCAGGTAGTCGGGGGTGCCGGTCGGACGGTGGAACTGTTCCTCCAGCAGGTCCGGCAGCTGTTCATGGCGCGACAGGCCAAAGTCGATCAGCACCGCCGTGCCATCGGGGCGGAACAGTACGTTGTCGGGCTTGAGATCGAGATGCAGCACGTGCTGCTGGTGCAGGTCGCTCAGCGCATCGGCGATCGCGATGCCGTACCGCACAGCTTCGTCGAGCGGCAGGTTTTCGCCCGTCTCGCAGGCCGCCAGCATGCGCCGCAGCAGGCTGGTGCCGGGGATGTACTCCATCACGATATGCGGCTGCCGGGTGAAGTCGCCGTTGGCGACCAGCCGCGGCACGTGCGCGCCGCGCAGCTCTGCCATGATCATCTGCTCGACCTCGAACCCGACCAGCAGCGACAGGTCGCCCTCGAAGTCGAGGAACGGCGTCTTCATGATGATCGGAAAACCAATGTCGTCGCGCTGCACGCGCCAGATCATGGCCATGCCGCCGCGATGGATCCGCTCCTGCAGCACGAAGCCGTCGATCACCATGCCCGCGCTGAGATGCGCCAGGGCCATCGTCTCAGCTGCCCGTGGTCAGGCGCATGGCAAGCGCCCGCGGCAGGCCCGCCACATGGATCTTGCGGGCAGTGGCGTAGGCATCATACGGAACGCGGACATAGGTCAGCCGCCCCAGCCGCTCGTCCAGCAGGCCGTAGCAGGCGGCGGGGTTGTGGTCGCGCGGCTGGCCCACCGCGCCCAGCACGGCCAGCCATCGCCGCTGCGGCAACAGCGGCATCGGCCGGCCCCCGATCGGCACGTGCTGCTGCGGCAGCGACGAGGCGCTTTCGTTGAACAGTGCCGGCACGTGGGTGTGGCCGCAGAAGGTCAGGCGCTGCGCGGTGGCGCGGAAACTCTGGAACGCCTCGCGCGGGCCCAGCACATAGGTCCAGTCGGCCGGGTCGCAGGCGCTGGCATGGACGTACAACCGGTCGTCCTCGTTCAGGTCCAGCGGCAGCTCGGCCAGGAACTTCCGGTGCGCGTCCCCGAGCTGGCCGCGCGTCCAGACGATCGCGGCATGGGCGACGGCGGTCATCGTATCGGTCTCGGCCACGGCCGCGGCGTCGTGATTGCCCTGGATCGCCAGCGCGCCGGAAGCGGTCATCGCCGCGACCTGCTCGATCACCCAGACGGGGTCGGGGCCGTAGCCCACCAGGTCACCCAGGAAAATGTAGCGCTCGGCGCCCTCGCGCCTTGCATCCGCCAGGCAGGCAGTCAGGGCCTCGCGGTTGGCGTGGATGTCAGCGAACAGCGCCGTCAACATGCGGCCGCGCTATCCCAGCTGCCTGGCGTGGTCCGAGGGAGTCGCGATCGCTGAGCCTTTCCGCATGCCCTGCCTCCCCTGCCCGATCGCAGCCAGGCTGCCGGGGCGATGTGGCATCCGGCAGCCTGTTCCACACTTCACGGCACCAATTTGTGCCGCTCAGCCCTTGAAGATGTCGCGCTTGTAGGTCTCCGGCACGAACAGTACCCCGATCACCACCGTGGCCAGTGCCACCACCACCGGGTACCAAAGGCCGTAGTAGATGTCGCCCGTGGCCGCCACCATGGCGAAGGCGGTGGGCGGCAGGAAGCCGCCGAACCAACCGTTGCCGATATGGTAGGGCAGCGACATCGCCGTGTAGCGGATGCGGGTGGGGAAGAACTCCACCAGCGCCGCCGCGATCGGGCCGTAGACCATCGTCACGTAGAGCACCAGGATGGTCAGCAGCCCCACCACGCTCCAGGCCTGGAGCGATCCCGGGATCACGCTGTCGACCTTGACGATGGTGGGATCGCCGGCGCGCGGATAGCCAGCCGTGACTCCCGCCGCGGTGAAGTTGGCGATGTTGCGCGCCAGCGCGGATTCAATTCCGACCTCGGTGCCGTTGAACGTCACCTTGGCGGCCGAGCCTGCCGGCGCCGGCACCAGCTCATAGCGGATGGCCGAGCGGGCCAGCGCCACGCGCGCAAGGTCGCAGGGTGCCGTGAACTGGCGGATGCCCACGGGGTCGAACACCGAGCCGCAAGTGGCGGGATCGGCCGCAACCTGCACCTTCACCGTCGCGATCGCGTTGGCCAGGTTGGGACTGGCGGTCTTGGTGATCTGGTGGAAGATCGGGAAGAAGGTCAGCGCCCCGATCAGGCAGCCGGTCAGGATCACCGGCTTGCGGCCGATCTTGTCCGACAGCGTGCCGAACACGATGAACCCGCCGGTGCCCAGGATCAGCGACCAGGCAATCAGCACGTTCGCCGTGAACAGGTCGACCTTGACGATGCTCTGCAGGAAGAAAAGGGCGTAGAACTGCCCCGTGTACCAGACCACCGCCTGGCCGGCGACCAGGCCAAGCAGCGCGAAGATCACGATCTTCAGGTTGCGCCACTGGCCGAAGGCCTCGGTCAGCGGGGCCTTCGACAGCGAGCCTTCTTCCTTCATCTTCTGGAAGGCCGGGCTCTCGTGCATCTGCATGCGGATATAGACCGAGACCGCGAGCAGCGCGACCGAGACCAGGAAGGGCACGCGCCAGCCCCAGGCCTGGAAGGCCTGCTCGCCCAGGTAAATCCGCACCGAGAGGATCACGACCAGCGACAGCAGCAATCCCAAGGTCGCTGTTGTCTGGATCCACGAGGTGTAGAAGCCGCGCCGGTTCTGCGGCGCGTGTTCCGCCACATACACCGCGGCGCCGCCATACTCACCGCCCAGCGCCAGACCCTGGGCCATGCGCAGCAGGATCAGGATCACCGGGGCCGGCCAGCCGATCGTCTCGTAGCTGGGCAGCAGGCCGACAAGGAAGGTCGAGACGCCCATCAGCAGGATGGTGATCAGGAAGGTCGCCTTGCGCCCGATCAGGTCACCCAGCCGGCCGAAGAACAACGCACCGAACGGCCGCACCAGGAAGCCCGCGGCAAAGGCCAGCAGCGCAAAGACATTGCGGGTGCTGACGTCGAAAGCGCTGAAGAACTGTGCGCCGATGATCACCGCCAAGGAGCCGTAGAGGTAGAAGTCGTACCACTCGAAGACCGTGCCCAGCGAGGATGCAAGGATGACCTTGCGCTCCTCGGGTGTCATCGGGCGGCTGCGCGCCTCGACGGACGCAGCTGGCGTTCCAGCGACCATAAGCGGACTCTCCTCTGGCGGATGGCTGGATTGCCCAACCTGTTTTGATTCAGTCCGGCAGTATCAAGACCAACAGCCGTCGTCGCACCTTGATCTCTGTCAAGCCGGGCCCGGTCCGTTGCGCTCATCAACCGCCGGAGAGGGTCGCCGGCGCCGTGGCGGCCACCGGGAGCCGAAATGAGAATGTCGCGCCCCGGCCCGGCGTGCTGGTGACCCAGATCGAGCCGCCGAAGCGTTCCAGGATCTGGCGCGTGATCGGCAGGCCAAGCCCGGTGCCCTGCGGCTTGTCGATCAGCACGTCGCCCGCCTGCTGGAATCGCTCGAAGATCCGTTCCAGGTCCGACTCGGCGATGCCGATGCCGTTGTCGGTCACGTCAACGCGCAGGAAACCGTCCTGGACCCAGCTGCGCACCACCACCTTGCCGTCCACCTTGTCGCAGAACTTCACCGAGTTCGAGATCAGGTTGACCATCACCTGGATCAGCCGGTCCGGATCGACAGGCACCGAAGGCAGGTCGTCAGCGATCTCGGCCACCAAACGAATGCTCGGCGCCTTGGCGAACAGCCCGCTGGTCGCGGCCAGGGCTTGCCGCAGGATCGGCGCGGGGGGATGGGGCGCGATCTCCCAGTCCGTGGTGCCCGCCTCCATCCTTGCGAGGTCGAGGATGTCGTTGATCAGCCTGCTCAGCCGCTCGCTCTCCTGTACGATGATCGCGATGAAGGCCTGGCGCTGCTCGGCGTCCAGATCGGGGTTGTCGCGCAGGATCTCGCTGAAGGACCGGATCGAGGTGAGCGGCGTGCGGATCTCGTGGCTGACTGTCGCCATGAAGTCGTCCTTCAGCTTGTCGAGCTCCTGCAGGCGCACATTGGCCCTGCGCAGCTCGGCACTGGCCGCCTCCAGCTCCTTCGACTTGTCCTCCAGCCGCCGCGCGTAGATCACCAGCTGCGAGGCCTCGTCCAGCAGGCGGGTCACCTCGTCGATATCGTGCATCTCCTCGCGCAGCACCGTCGCCACCATGATCCGCGCCGAGGCGGCGCCGATCGCCCCCGCCAGCTGGCGTTCAACCATGCCGATCATGGCGGAATCCGCCTGCCCTTCCCTGTCGAGACGCCGCCCCGCGGCCTCCGCGAAGCGCGCCATCTCCGCATCGGCGCGCGGCTCGCCCACGAACCGCGCCAGCAGCGTGCGCAACTCGCCGATGCTTGCCCGCCCGCTCCAGGCGCGGCCACTGCCGGTGGAGCGCCGGAACACGTCGACGAAGCGCACCGCCTGGGTGCGCTCGATCACCGACTGCGTGCTGAACAGCGAGACCCCGACCAGCAGGCCGGCGTTCACCAGCGTGCTCCAGATCGTCGCGTGTGCGATCGGGTCGAGCCCCTCCAGGCCAAACAGCGCGTAGGGGCGGAAGAGGCCCAGTCCAAACGGCCCGTGCTCGACGAAATCGCCGCTGATCCAGCCTGACCGAGCAAAGGCCGGCAGTACCAGCGTGTAAAGCCAGGCGGCCAGGCCACCCAGCAGCGCGGCCAGCGCACCGGCCTTGGAGGCACCCATCCAATAGAGCCCGGCCAGGATCGGTGGCACGAACTGCCAGGCCGCGACGAACGACACGAGGCCGATCGTCACCAGCGCGTAGGACCCGCCGATGGTGCGCGCATACAGGTAGCCAAGCAGCAGCACCACCACGATCGCGCCGCGCCGGATCGCCACCAGTATGCCGGCCAGGTCCGCCCGGCCCGACAGGTGCAGCCGGCCGATCCGCAGCAGCAGCGGCATCAGCAGGTCGTTAGAGACCATGATCGAGAGCGCCACGCTCTCGACGATGATCATGCCGGTGGCGGCGGAAAGCCCGCCGATGAAGGCCAGCAGCGCCAGCAGCGGCATGCCGCCCTGCATCGGTACCGTCAGCACGAACGTATCGGCATCGACGGCGCCATCCGGGAACAGCAGCAGGCCGGCGAAGGCGATCGGCAGCACGAACAGGTTGATCAGCAGCAGGTACAGCGGGAACAGCCAGATCGCCGTTCGCAAATGACGTTCGTCGACGTTCTCGACCACCAGCACCTGGAACTGGCGGGGCAGCACCACCACCGCGCCCATCGCCAGCAGCGTCAGCACCACCCAGCTGGTGTGGGCCGCCACGCCATCGATCACGAAAAGCCGGCTGAGCGCGGCGGTCGTCTCGGCGCGCGCGAAAATGTCGGGCAGGCCGTTGAACAGGCTGAAGGTCACGAACAGCCCGACAGCCAGGAACGCCACCAGCTTGACCAGGGATTCGAAGGCGATCGCGGCGACCATGCCCTCGTGCCGTTCGCTGGCATCGATATGGCGCGTGCCGAACAGGACGGCGAAGGCGATCATCGCCAGCGTCACGTAGAGCTCGCTGTCCTGCAGCAGCGCCACGCTGTCCTGGCCGCCCGGCATCACCACGTCGGGGTAGCTCAGCAGGATCGTGAAGCTGGTGGAGATCGCCTTCAGCTGCAACGAGATGTAGGGCAATATGCCCAGCACCGCGATGATTGTCACCAGCCCGCCGAGTTCGGGACTTTTGCCGTAGCGCGAGGCGATGAAGTCGGCGATCGAGGTGACGCGGTTCTGCTTGCTGATGCGGATGATCTTGCGGATCACCATCCAGCCCAGGATGAACACCAGCGTCGGGCCCAGGTAAATGGGCAGGAAGCCGACGCCACTGGACGCCGCGCGCCCGACCGAGCCGAAGAACGTCCAGGACGTGCAGTAGACCGCGATCGAGAGCGTGTAGATGTGGGGCGTGGCGATCAGGCTGCGGCGGGCATCGGCTCGGGCATCGGCGTGGTAGGCGATGGCGAACAGCAGGCCGAGATAGAGCAGCGCGATCAGGATGATGGTGCTGCCGCTAGGCATCGCGCCCACCGCTTGGCGTTGGGCCGTCGCCGGGCTGGTCCGGCGGCGGGGGCGGGTCGGATACAGCACCGTGCAGGCCGTCGCGACCGACGATCGCCGCGGCCAGGCCGATCAGCAGCGCCCATGCGATGAACAGGTAAAGGTAGAGCACCGGAATGCCCGCCACGCGCTCGGGCCGGTTGAACACCAGCAGGACAGGGGGCAGCAGCAGCACGACGCCCAGCACGAACAACGCGACCAGTCGTTCGGCGGCGCGGCCGTGCCTGGCCAAGGCCTCGTTCCTTCCCCCCTGCACCTAGGTTTGGGGTGCCGTGGGTGGGCGCGCCAGCACCGCGGCAACGCGGTCCATGGCATCCTGGGTGGAAAATGGCTTGGTGATGTAGTCGTCCGCTCCAAGGGCGCGGCCCTTCTCGCGCTCCACGTCGCGGCCGCGGGCGGTCAGCATGATGACGCGCACATCGTGCCACTCCGGGGTCGTCTTCACTCGCTGGCAGACCGAGAACCCATCGAGCTTCGGCATCATCACGTCCAGCAGCACCACATCGGGCCGGTCACGGGCGATCTCGGCCAGCGCCTCCTCGCCGTTGGCGGCCGTGCGCACGTCGTAGCCGGCCTTCTTCATCAGGAATTGCAAGGACAGCAGAATGTTCGGCTCGTCATCGACAATGAGAATGCGTGCCGGGTTGGCCATGACGTTTCCCATGAGGGGCTGGTTGGTCCGGGATCGGACATCTCGCCCTTGGACAACATCGAAGCACCCTGGGACCGGTTTCGCCTAGCCCGTTCCGCTTTGGGAGACGGCGACCGCTCCGGCGACTCGTCCTTCGGCCGCTGCTCGCGTTGGCAGCTCCCTGGCTGTTCCCTCGATGCAAGGGAATGGAGCTGCCGCGTGCAGCGAGGGCTACCGTCTGAGACTACGCAAAAGCGGGCAGTCCAAGAAAATCTGGGGTTGCAGACGAGCTCGATAATGAAATAGCTGCCCTGACTGTGCAGGTGCGGCAGCAACGACGGCCAGCGACGCCGCAGGACCGCCAAACTCAGCATTCGGGTTACGGCACGCGCGGCCATCGACCAAACGAGAGCGCGGCGGGTCTAGGGGACGTTGACTGCAGCGAGCTTGAGCCAGCCCTCGGCCGTCCAGGCACAATTACGGGAAACGACTGCTACCGTCGGCCGGCAGCTCGCAGTGTTCTCTGCGGCGTGTTCAAGGCCGGCGGTTGGCGGCCGGTCCATCCCAGGACCGGCCGCCAGTCCTGTGTTGCCGGTTCAGATCAGGAACAGCGCGCCATCGCCGAAGCGCACCAGATCGAAGCCGGTGATCAGGTCGGTGCCGGTGTCACCGTCCGTCAGGTCGATATCCTCGATCCGGGTGACGCCGTTCTCGGTCGTGATCGCGTAGCCGTCCTGCACACCGGAAAGCAGCCAAGTGTCCTGCGCACCGTTACCAGCGGCGCCGGTATCGTCGCCAGCGCCGCCTTCGGCGAGCAGTGTCACCAGGTCGAAGGCCGCGATGCTGTCGTCGCCATCACCGCCCGTGACCGTGGCGGTGGTGTCGCGGCCATCATAGTTGCGGAACCAAAGCTTGCCGTTGCGCGCCGCGGCGTTGTCGGCCAGCAGCTCGTTGTCGAGCGTGCTGGAGGCGACGGTGCGCACCACCACGGTGTCGTCGCCACCGCCGGCATCGATGGCGATCGCGTCGGACCAGTAGGCGGCGCTGTTGCTGTGCGCGATCCAGGTGAGATCGTCGGCGAAGTCGCCGCCCTGGATCGAGCCGCGCTTGGCGCCCACCACGGTGACGTCGAGCCCGTCCAGTGCGCCTGCCAGGTCGAGTTCAGCGGCGACGAAATTGGCCACCAGGAAGCTGGTGCCCATGGAGGGCAGGTAGTCCTCGGCGCCCAGCACCACGGCCTTGATTGTGTTCCAGGTGCCGGTCTGCTCGATCAGCGTGGTGCGGGCGCCGTCCAGCTGGAAGCCCATGTCAATCACCACGTTGGCGGCGACCAGCGCGGCTTCGGCCGGCGGCGGGGCGGGCTGGTTGCCGCTCAGGTAGCTGGTGGTGCCCTGGAGGAAGTCCGGCGCCGGTGCCACGATCGGCTCGGCCACCGCGTTCAACCCGATGACGGTCACGTCGTCGAACGCCACGCCCTCGCTGGCCCAGGAATACAGGCCGACCGTGCCGGCCTCATGGCTGCGGTCCTCGATGGCGTAGGCGAAGATCTCGTCGCCGTTGATGAAGGCGGAGATTTTCTGGTCGACGATCTCCAGCCGCAGCGTGAAGCTTTCGTCCACGGTGTAGCGCTGCGGCACCTGGCCCAGGATCTCCTCGACGCCGTCGCGCATGCGCACCAGGTTGAACAGCGCGCCGGCGCCGTTGCCCGGGTTGCGGTCATAGGTCCCGTCGCTGTCGAGTTCGAGCTTGTAGTAGTTTTCGGCATCGACGTAGTGCACCAGGAACCCAAGGCCGTCATTGTCGGCCGTGGTGACCGTCGCCTCGATCGCGTAGTCCTGCCAGGCGCTGCTGCCCTCACCCTGGTAGAGCGCGTAGGTGCCGGCGCGCAGCACGTTCACGCCATCGCCCAGCGGCGACCAGCCGCGCTGCCAGTAGTCGGGGTTGGTGGCGCCGTTCCAGGTCAGCTGCCGGCTTTGCAGGTTGGAGTTCTGCGTGAGCGCACCGTTGGCGATGCTCCAGTCGCTCTCGGTCCCGTCGGCGCCGATGCCGCCGAACTCGCCCTCGTCCACGATGCTCCAGCCGGCGGGAATGGCCTCGCCGGAGAAATCCTCGTCGAGCCAGATGCGCGAGATGCCCACCACCTCGACATCGACACGGTCGGTGGCGGTGCTACCGTTGGCATCGGTCACCACCAGCGTCAGCGCGTTCACGCCGACCGCCAGTTCTAGGGCAGCGGTCTCGCCCGTGCCGAGCACGATGCCGTCGGCGTCCTGCCACTCGAAGGAAACGAAGTCGGCCGGGCCGAAACTACCCTTGGCCGAGACCGTGACCGCGGCCGAGCCGCTGCCGTCGCGGTCCAGCACGCGCTGGTCGTCACCGGCATGCGCGTCGAGCGCCAGTTCGTTCACCGTCACCGTGTCGAACTGCGAGCTGCGCTGCTCGCTGGAGTAGAGGCCCACGCTGCCCGCCGCGATCGGCGCGGCGTCGGTCACGGCGCCGCCGAACAGCAGGCTGCCATCCAGGAAGGCGGTGATCGCGCCGCCCTCGATGGCGACCTTCAGCGCCTGGTCGGCGTTGAAGCGGGTGCCGCCCGTCTCGGTCGCCAGCGTGCTCTCCACACCGCCCTCGACCTTCACCAGGCTGCGCGTGTTGCTCTCGCTGTCCAGCACGATGCGGTAGTGGTTGTCGGCGTCCTGCCAGCGGAACACGGCGCCGATCGCGTCGTTGTCGGTGCTGCGCAGCGTCAGTTCCAGCACGTAGTCCTGCCAGTCCAGCGCGGCCTCATCGCCCCAGACCAGCAGGTTGTCCTCGGCGTCGGACTGGTCGAACACGCGCCCTTCGGGGGCAGGCAGGCCACCCTCGGCAGTGGGGCGGGCGAACACCGTGCCCTTGACCAGGAAGTTGCCGCTGCCGGTGCCGATCGCACCGAAGCTCAGCGTGGGAATGCCGAAGCTGGCGTCGAGGTCGCCGTCAAAGTCGAACTGCGCGGAAGTCGGCGTGGGGGAGCTGGCCAGCACGCCACCGGCCACGGCACCGCCCAGCGCAAGCATTTCGGCCTCGGTGAAGACCTTGTCGGTCAGCAGCACCGAGTTGGCGTAGACGTCGCTGGTCTCGCCGTCCTCGTCGGTGAACAGCAGCGCGCCGCGGCCGGCATCGAACTTCCAGCGGTCGCCGGACAGGTTCTGCGTGCCGACCAGCTCACCCTCGATGTACTTCTTGAGGATGGTGGTGCCGTTGTCCTGGTCGTCGAACACGAAGCCCACGCGCTGCCAGGCGCCGTATTCGAAGCTGCCCTGGTAGTTGCCGGAAATGCCCAGCCCGCCGGTGCCGTCGTTGTTGCTGCGGATGAACAGCTCGCCGTCGCTGGCGTTGTTGGTGTCGAGCTGCAGCAGCGCGGTCCAGGCGCCCTGCCCGTCCGGCACCAGAATGTCGAAGATGATGCTGTAGTCACCGACCAGTGAGCCCGCGGGCGCGCCGAAATTCGGCGTCAGCGTGATGGCCTTGTTCGGCGTCAGCGCGGGGATTTCCGCGACGATGTCCGCCCCGCCCGGCAGCGCCGGCAGGCCAAAACTCTCGGGCGTGCCGAACTGCAGCGGGGTCTCGGCGCCGGGCAGCACCCAGCCATCGAAATCACCGTCGTTGAAGTTGTCGAGCAGCAGCGTCGCATCGCCGGTCACCACCACCAGAACCTCGTCGGTGGTGCGGTTGCCTTCGCCGTCCGTGACCTGCAGTGTCAGCGCGTGGCGGCCGACGCCAAGCTCCGCGCTGGCCGTCTCGCCGGTGGCAATCACGTCGCCGTCGGCGTCCAGCCACTCATAGGTGGCAGTGCCATCCGGGTCGATGCTGGCACTGGCGTCCAGCGTCACCTCGGCGGCTGCTTCGCCCGCCCCCGCGTCGACGAACAGGTCGTCACCGGCGTTGGCGATGGCGCGCGCCTCGGGCGTGGAGAGATCCCAGTTCTCGAAGGTCTCCTCGTGGCCGCGGTAGAGCCCGGTCAGGCCGTCGCGGTCGGTCTCCGGCTTGACGCGGAAGCCGTCCAGGTAGTCGTCGAACTCGGTGAAGTAGGTCTCGGTGGTGACGCGGTCGTTGTCGGGGTCGATGGTGACCAGGCGCATCGCGCCGTTGCCGCCGCGGCTGCCTAGCGCCTCGTTGCCGTTGCCGGTGATCTCGCGGCTGATGCCGTTCTGGTAGTTCACCAGGCTTTCGATGATCGGGTTGCCGTGCTGGCTGTAGGAGACGTTGGTCTCCGCGCCGTCGCCAAAAATGTGGCCGGAGAAGGTGAAGGCCACGTTCGGGTACTTGGCCAGGATCTCGCGCCACACCGTCTCGCCGTCATTGGCGCCCTCGGGGTCGCGGCCCATGCCGTAGTCGTAGCCCGCGCCTTCGTCGTACAGAGGACCACCGGCGGGGTCGTGGCGGCCGGCGAAGTTGGTCAGGCTGTGCGAGACCACGATCACCTGGTGGTCCAGGTGCTGCTCGATCACGTCCGCACCCCAGCGGATCACGTCGTCGCGCGGGCCGAACTCCATCGACAGCACCAGCCAGTCGGTGCCGTCGGTGGCGGTGAAGGTGTGGTAGTTGTTGACTCCGCGGTCGGTTTCCCGGTCGTAGACGCCGCCGAAGGTGGCGTTGGTGGCGGCCTGCTTGTCCGGCGAGAACAGCGCATCCAGGAAGACCGAGCTGTGGTCGGCAGCACTTCCGCCGACCGCCTGGTCGTGGTTGCCCGGCAGCACGGAATAGGGGATCTCACCGTCGAGCTGGCGCAGCGCCGTTTCCGCCACCACCCATTCGTAGTCCAGGTTGTTCTGGGTGATGTCGCCGACATGCACGACGAAGTTGATGTTCTTCGCCTCCTTCTGCTCCACCAGCCAGGCGGTCATGTTGTAGAAGGTCTGCGGCGCCCCGTTCGTCAGGCTGCTGTCGGTGTAGTCCTGCGTGTCGGGCAGGGCGACGATGGTGTAGGCGTTCTCGCCCGCCGCGCGCACCCGGATGAAGTCGGAGGCGGTGTTGCCCTCGGCGTCGGTGGCGGTCAGCTTCAGGTCGGCATGGCCCAGCGCGCCGAGCGTGATGCTGAGCGTCCCGTCCTCGATCGTGGCGCTGGTCACCACGTCGGCGTCGTCGCTCTCGATGGTGAAGGTGACGTCGTCACGGTTGAACACGTCGCTGATGTCGTAGGTGATGTTGCTGCCGGGCGTGTCCATGGCGTCCAGCAGGCGGTTCACCACGGCCACGGCGGGCACCGGCGGCGGGTCGGTGTCGCCGGGGGCGGAGAGCAGCCCGGGCCCGAAAGTGGCGTCATAGCTGGCCGCCGAGAAGTCAAACTGGCTGGCGCCGGTCACCGGGGCGGCGGCATAGAACCCGTCGGCATCCGCGGTGCCGAGTGCCGCGATCTCGGCCTCGGTCAGCGCGTCGGGCACGAACAGCAGCGAGGAGAGGAAGCCCGACGAGACGTCGCCGTCATTGTCGGAAACCACCAGGAAGCCGTCATCGGCGTCGAGCTTCCAGCGATCTCCGGTCAGGGTCTGTGTGCCGACCAGCGTGCCATCAATGTACTTCTTCAGCGTGGTCGTGCCACCCACGCTCTCGGCGGTGAACACCACGCGCTCCCACGTGCCGTATTGGAAACTGCCCTGGTAGTTGCCACTGATGCCGACGCCGCCCTCGGTGGCGTTGGTGCGGCGCAGGAACAACTCGCCGTCGCTGTCCTGGTTGGTCGGGTCGGTCTGCAGGAAGGTCGCCCATGTGCCCTGGCCAGCCGGGATCAGCATGTCGAAGCCGAGCGTCCAGGTGTCAATCGTGCCGGTGGCGCCGGTCTCGGGCTTCACCAGAACGGTCTCGTCCTGGGCCAGCGCGGCGAAGCGCATGACACCCTGGCTATCGCCCGGAATGGCGGGCAGGACGAAGCTGTCGGTGGTTCCGAAACTCACGAAGTCGGTCATGCGGATGGGCTCCCGGTTTGGTTGGGTGGAAGCTGCCACCGATGCCGGACAGCGAAAGCCCAGGCGGCGTGACAATTCACGCCACGCGGCATTTCCCTGAAACGTCTTGCATCCGCCACACCACCGCCACCGGTGCGGCCGGCCCGTTCAGCGCGCCGGCGCGCGGAGAATTCCAGCCGTGGTGAGCGCCGCAAGATCGGGCTCGCAGAAGCTTTGCGGCAGCGCGTCCAGCTCAGCCAGGCTGCGCGGGAAACCCAGCAGGCACAGCCCGCTGCCGCCATAACCCGCCACGCGCGCCACGTTCTTGACCACCATCTTGAAGGCGCGCTCGGCGGTGCGCGCCGGGTCGCGGTCGACCGTGCCCGTGCCGGCCATGACCTGCAGCCGCGCCAGCGAGACGATGCTGAGGTGGAACGGCGTGGCCGCGGTGCCGGCGCTGAAGGCGAAGTTGAAATTGGCAGGCTGCGCGCGCATGTCGCTGCCGATCAGCAGCACGTGCACGCGGCCGGCCTCGGCGTTCCAGTCGATGGCGCGCACCAGTGACTCCATCAGCACGGGTGCCTCGACCTGGCGTGTCGGGCCGCGGAAGGGCGGGATGTCGAAGCGCGCCACCTCCACCGTGATCGGCGCCGCCAGCGTGGCCTCCAGCCGCCGCAGCAGCAGCGCCATGAAGCGCTGGTCCGCGACCTCCTGGTGCACGTGCAGCGTCACGCCCACCAGGCGCATCACGGACGGGGCTGGAGCGGGCTGCGCACCAACCGTGAGCCCAGGGGCCAAGGCCAGCCACACGGCTGCAACGATGAGGTGCGATACGCGCATGGGCCATCCGTTCCGCAGAAGATTATCGTGGCGCCGTGCCACAGGAGAAAGCGGTGATGCAGCCTGGCTACAGGATCGGCCTGATGCTTGTCGATCCCGCCCGCATACCGGCCGAGCTGTTCTCGGCGGACGCGAATGCTGCCGCCAGTGATGCCATCGCCGCGCGCAACCTTGCCATCGAGACGCGGCTTCGTGCCGCGTTGCCGGGCTTCTCCGGGCTACCGGGCTGGCGCGCCGAGATGGCTGAGCTCTACGACGACGACCTGCCGGTCGAGACGCTGCTGCGGCGCCACCAGCGCGCACGCGCCGGGCATGGTCCCTGGCCGTTGGGGGATTGCTACGTCGAGTTGTATGACGACATGGCGCTGGTAACGGTCAGCGTGTCGCGCCCGCCTGCCCCAAGTGCCGGCGACCTTGCCCACGAATTCGCCAGCTTGGTTGATGCCCTGGCCGCGGCAACCGGCTTCGTGCCCTGGGACCAGCGCGCCGCGGCCCCCTTCGCCGATGCCACACCGACCCTGCTGACACGCCATGCGCGCGGGCTGGCCCGCCACCGACGCGCGGTGCGCCTGGATCGCATCAAGCAGGCCCTGGGACTGCCCAGCGTGGTCGTGCTGACCCTGCTGGCAGCGGTCGCCGTGGCAGCGACGCTGGGCCATGGCGTGGCGCGCGGCACGCTGCTGGCCGGCGTCGATCCCGCATCGCCCGCGGTCTTCACCACCGAGGCACTGGCCCCAGTGGCGTTGCGCTTTGGCCTGCTGCCGCAATTCGCCCTGGTGGGACGGGTCGGTGAATCGTGGCTACCAGTGCACCTGCGGGTGTTCCGCGCGGAGTATATTGCCGCGGGTCCCGGGGCACGGTTCCCGGTGCTGCCCACCAGCGACCCGGCCACCCCTTACGTGCTGCGCAGCGACTACGAGAGTGCCGGCCCGACCCTGCTTCTGGGTCCGGTCGGCGTGGCTTGGCCGGCGCTTCTGGCCCTGCCACCCGCCGCGCTCTGGCTGGTCTTCGTGGCCAGGCCGCTGCTGCGCGCGCCAGCGGCCATGCGCGGCGTGGTGCTGGCCGGCATGACCGGGTGGATGCTCCGACTCCTGGGCATCGTGGCGGTCGCGGCGCTGGCCTTCGGCGCGCGCCTGGCCTTTCAGCCCTAGCCCGCCTGCCCTCGTTAGAGGGCCGGCACGGTCGGGAACGGCGCCTCGACCGCGCGGTAGTAGCCGTGCGGGTTCATCCGCGCCCAGCTGCGGATGTCCTGGTGGATGATCCAGCGCGGCTCGATACTTTCGGTCACCACCTGGCCGTCGCTGAAGCGGTGCACCAGGAAGCCGTTATAGGCGCGTCCCCCGTGCCCCTTATGGTCCTCACCCTCGATGAAGGCGGTGGCAGGCGCCCACTGGAAGGCAATGCCGTCATGCGTGGTCAGCTTGTCGCGGTGCAGATGGCCACTGGCGACCAGCTTCACGCTGCTGCCGGCCAGCGCCCGCAGCATGGCGCCACGGGCTTCGGGCACCACGCAGGTGTGGTTGCGCTCGGTCTCGTCGGGCGCGTGGTGGAACAGGGGGTAGTGCTGGAACAGCGCCACAGGCTTGGAATTCTGGTGCAGTTCGCTTTCCAGCCAGTCCTGCTGGCCGGATTCCTCCGGCAGGCCGCCGCCCAGCAGCTGCGTGTTCAGGCCCAGCACGCGCCAGTCGCCGAAATCCATCGCGAAGCGATCGGCGCCGAACAGCGCCAGCCAGTGCTGCCGGCGCGCCGCGTCGGCCGCCTGGTGCTGGTCGGGCACGAGCGGCACCAGTCCCAGGTCGTGATTGCCGGGCACGGCGCTCCAGGGCGCCGGCAGGCGGTCGAGCTGCGCGCGCGCGAAGACCAGGTCCTCCGGCACGTCGGGCGCGTTCAGCGCCAGATCGCCGGTGACCACGATATGGTCGGGCCGGATGCGCGCGAGTTCGTCCAGCACGGCCTCGTAGTTGAACTGGAAGAACGGGCGCGACGGCGAGAGATGGATGTCGGAAATCTGGGCAAGCACGGGCATGGCGGTCAGCTCCTGGGCAGCATGCGGCGAACGTCGCTGGCCATGTCGGCCAGCACCTGTGTTGGCGTGGCGCGCTGCTCGACGATGCGCGCCAGGTGATCAACCATGGTCTGCGTGACCCGCACCGAATTGGCGCCGGGGAACGAATACCAGGGAATGGCGATGGGCACCTGGCGCATCGCCGCCATGAACAGCGGGTTTTCCTGGTAGAACGCGCCCAGATAGGCGGGGTCGTCGATGGCGATCTGGTTGCAGGGCACGTAGCCCGTGTTCTTCACCATCAACGCCGTGCCTTCCGCGCTGGTGGAGAAGCGCAGGAACTTCCACGCCGCGTCGCGCTTGGCGGGATCGCGCGCGGTGATCATGCCGGCGGCACCACCGGTGGGCAGACGCCCCTTCGCCGGGTCGATCACGGGCATGCCGGAGGTGCGCAGTTCGAAGTTGCGCCCCGTGGAGGTGATCACGTTGCGCAGCACCGCCGTGGAGCGGAACATGAAGCCCATCTTGCCGGCGGCGAAGGCCTGGGCCGAGGCCTGGGCGGTCATGTTCGGCATGCCGCCTTCCCGCACCATGCGGTCCAGCAGCGTGAGCGCACCCAGGCCTTCCGGCCCGGCGAAAGCGATGTCGCGCTCATCCTCGCTCAGCATGCGCCCGCCATGGCCGAAAAGCAGGGCCGAGAACATCCAGTCGTCGCCGGACCACGTGTACCACATGCCCTCGATGCCATCGCCCAGCGCCTTGATGCGGCGCGACAGGTCCAGCACCTCGTCCCAACGCGTGGGGAAGCGGTCGGGGTCGCCGCCGGCGCGGCGAACCAGGTCGGCGTTGATGTAGCAGATCGGGTTCGACGTGGCGTAGGCCAGCCCCGCCTGGATGCCACCGAACCGGCCCAGCGCCAGCAGGTTGGGCGTATAGCCCTGCGCCGCCGGGTCACCCTCGCTGCGCAGCAGCGGGTCGAGGTCGATGGCGATGCGGCGCTCGGCGAACACCCTCAGCCGGTTCAGCCCCTGGTAGGACAGGTCGGGCAACTGGTTGGTCGCCGCCTGGCGCAGCAGCAGCTGCGTGCCCTCCTCGTAATTCGGCGTGGTCACCCAGGCAATGCGGATGCTGGGTTCGCGCCGGGCGAACTCGGCGGCGATCGCGTCCTTGCTGTCCTTGAAGATCGCTGGTTGGGCGTAGTGGATGGTGATCTCGACGTTGCCCTGGGCGCGAACGATGGCCGGCGCGGCTAGGGCAGCGGCAAGCGCGGTACGGCGTGTGAGGTGCATCGAAAACTCCTCAGGAGCGCGGCAGCAGGCGCTGCACGTCGCGGCCGATATCAGCGATCACCACCTCGGGCGTGGCCTGCTGCTGCATGATGCGCGCGATGCCGTCCAGGAAGATCTGGCTGATGCGCACGCCCTGCCCGCCCGGGAAGGCGTACCACGGCACGCTGACGGGCACTTGGCGCGTGGCGGTCTGGAACAGCGGGTTGTCACGGTAGAACTCGCCCAGCCAGCGCGGGTCGTCGATGGCAATCTGGTTGCAGGGCACGTAGCCGGTGTTCTTCACCATCAGCGCGGTGCCTTCCGGGCTGGTGGAGAACTTCAGGAACTTCCACGCGGCCTCACGCTTCGCCGGATCACGCGCGGTGATCATGCCGGCCGACCCGCCCACGGGCAGCACCAGGCGCCCGCCCTCGACCGTCGGGAAGCCATAGGTGCGCAGCTCGAAGTTGCGGCCCGAGACCTGGATCATGTTGCGCAGCAGCGCGGTCGAGCGGTAGTGCAGCCCGATCTTGCCGGCGCCGAAGCTTTGCTGCGCGGCCGCCCCGGTCATGTTCGGCATGCCGGCCTTCACCATACGGTCCAGCACGCGCATGGCAGCGATACCTTCCGGCCCGGTGAAGGCCACGGTGCGCTCGTCAGGCGTCAGGAAGCGACCGCCATAGCTGAACAGCCACGATGACCACATCCATTCGCCGCCACCGAAATCGATGTAGCTGGGGTCGATGCCATCGCCCAGCGCCTTGATGCGCGTGTGCATCGCCAGGTGCTCCTCCCAGCTGGTCGGCAGCGCGTCGGGGTCGATGCCCGCGCGGCGCAGCACGGCCACGTTGGCGTAGGTGATCGGGTTCGACATGGCGTAGGGCAGGCCAGCCTGGATGCCGCCCCAGTTGCCCTGCGCCAGGATGGGCGCGGAGTAGCCCAGCGCGGCCGCGCCACCGTCGCGCGCGATGAACGGCCTGAGGTCGGCCACCAGCCCGCGCTCGGCCAGCACGCGCTGGCGGTTCAGCCCCTGGTAGGCCAGGTCGACCGTGACCTGCGTGGCGGCCTGGCGCAGCATCAGCTGCTGGCCTGCCTCGTAGTCAGGCGTGGTGACCCAATTCAGCCGGATACCGGGCTCGCGGTCGGCGAAGGCAGCGGCGATCGCGTCCTTGCTCTCCTTGAAGATGTTCGGCTGGGCGTACTGCACCGTGATCTCGACCGACTGCGCGCGCAGGATCGAGGGCGTGGCCAGCGCGGGAATGGCAGCCAGCAGCGTGCGGCGGGGAATGCGCATGCGATCCTCCTCGGTGAAACGGGGCGGGCTCAACCCTTGAGCCCGCTCATGGTGATGCCTTCGATGAAGCGGCGCTGGGCCAGCAGGAAGGCCAGCACCAGCGGCAGCGTCATGATGACGGCGGCCGCCATCAGCGCGCCGAAATCGTCGCCGGCTTCCTCGGTGCGGAAATACAGCACGCCCAGCGCGGGCGTGGCGCGGGCATGGCCGTTGACGATGATCAGCGGCCAGAACAGGTCGTTCCAGTGCGCCACCACCGAGAAGATCGAGAACGCGGTCGCCGCCGGCCAGGCGTTCGGCACGATGATGCGCCAGACGATCGAGAACTCCGACAGCCCGTCCATGCGCGCGGCCGCCACAAGGTCGTCGGGCAAAGCGCGGAAGAACTGGCGGAACAGGAAGATCGCGAAGACCGAGATGGTGAAGGGCAGGATCAGCGCGGTGTAGGTGTTGAGGAGCCCCAGCTGCGAGAAGGCGACATAGAGCGGCAGCGCCGGCACGTGCGCCGGCACCAGCAGCCCGAACATGACGCAGCCGAACAGGAACTCGCGGCCCGGGAAGTTGAGCTTGGCCAGCGCGTAGCCCGCCGGAATGGCGAACAGCAGCTGGAACAACAAGATGCCACCGCACACGATCACGCCGTTCAGCAGGTACTGCGCCACCGGCACCTCGCTGAGCACGCGGCCGTAGTTCACATGCCCCCAGAACGTCTCGGGCCACAGCGAGACCGAGGCGCGAAACAGCTCATCGAGCGGCTTCAGCGAGGCGGCGACCATCCAGATGTACGGCGCCAGGAACACGAAGCCCAGCAGCGCCAGCAACAGCAGGCGCGGCACCTCTGCCACCAGCGAACGACCAGGTGCGTGCGCCAGGTTCACGTGTAGTGCACCCGACGGTCTAGCAGCCTCGTCTGCAGCAGCATCAGCGCCAGCACGATGACCAGGAAAACCAGCGTGATCGCCGCCGAATAGCCCAGCCGGAAGAAGGTGAAGCCTTCGGTGTACATGGTGTAGAGCAGCACCTCGGAGGCCTTGTTCGGGCCGCCCTGGGTCAGCACCGCCACCGTGTCGAACACGCGCACGCTGCGAATCAGGGTGATGGTCACGACGAACACCGTGGTGGGTCCCAGCAGCGGCCAGGTCACGGTCCAGAAGCGCGACCAGGCACTGCGCGCGCCATCGATCTCGGCCGCCGCGTAAAGCTCACGCGGGATGGCGGTGAGCCCGGCCAGGAACAGCACCATGTTGAAGCCGGCATTCTCCCAGACCCCAATCGCGCCCAGCGCGATCAGCACGGTGTCCGAGCTTGCCAGCCAGCTGGGGCCAGCGACGCCGATGGCGCGCAGCGCCTGGTTCAGCGGCCCGATCGAGGGGTGCAGCAAGTACTGCCAAGCCGCCGCCATGGCCACCAGCAGCGATACGACCGGCAGGAAGAACACGGCACGGAAGGTGGCGCGCCCATGCAGGCCGCCCTCGATCAGCAGCGCGAGACCCAGCCCGAGGCCAATCGACAACGGGGCCACGAACCCGACATATGCCAAGGTGTTGCCGAGCGAGACCGCGAAGGTGCGGTCGGCCAGCAATTCGGCGAAATTCTCGAGCCCGATGAAGCGCGCGGCCGGCGCGCCCAGCTCGTAGTCGGTGAAGGCAAGGCCGATCGCGGCCAGCGTCGGCAGCAGCAGCAGCATGACGAAAGCGACCGTGGCGGGCAGCAGCAGCAGCGCCGCCGCAACCGCCTCGCTGGCGCCTCCCATGGCCCGGCGGCGCGCCGCCATGGGCATCGCGGCGGCGTCAGCCGGCATGGGCCATCGTCGGCGCCATGGCGATGAGCGGCGCCATGCGCCTGCCCTCGCCGTCAAAGGCCAGCGCGCGCCCGGCCACCGGGGCCAGCACCAGGTGTTCGCGTGTCGGCAGGCCCGCCCAGATCTCGGGCGATAGGCGCACGATCACGTCAGCTGTGGCGGCCTCGTGCTGGGCATAGGCCAGCACGTCGCTGCCCAGGAACTCGACATGGCGGACGGCCAGCCGCAGCCCCTGCGCGGCCGGCTGCAGATGCTCAGGCCTGATCCCGACCGTGGTGCGCGCGTGCGCGCCGCCAGCCACGGTGAAGCCGAGCTTCGTCTCGCCGATCATGGCTTCGCCGCGCGCATCCACCTCGCCGTCGAACAGGTTGATGCGGGGCGAGCCGATGAAGCTGGCCACGCCCAGGTTGGCGGGCGTCTCGTAGACCTCCTGCGGCGTG
>VYLE01000487.1_pt1 | contig 21251 bp, 18 predicted proteins | sample 5114391 | NCBI WGS metagenome assembly VYLE01 (sample SAMN12291771, study PRJNA351875) | freshwater metagenome | isolation source: freshwater lake | place: USA: Michigan, Kent Lake | collected 2013-08-15
ATCCGGTACGCGCCGGTCGCTACCGGTTCGAGGTGGGGGCGGTCGGATTGGATATCGAGCAGGGCACGTCGCTGGTGATTGCCGGCGACGACACCCTGGTACTTGGTCGTGAGGTCATCCGGGCGGCCGGGGCACTCTACGTGCCGGTCGCGCTCGCGGCGGATCTGCTGCCGCGTCTCGGTACGGGGGTGCTCTTCGACGCGGAGAAGCGCGAGATCAGGCGATTCGCACCGGTGTCCTCCGGTCGGCGTGCCAGCGACGCGACCCAGCGTCCTGCGTCCGTGCCCGCTACCGCGTCGGTGCGCGCCGAGCCCGACCGCACGGCGGTGCGCGCCCCTGAGACACGCGCCGGGAATCGTCAACGCATCGTCGTGGTCGACGCCGGCCACGGGGGACGAGACAACGGAATGTCCGGGCCGATCGGTGGTGGGCCACGGATCTACGAGAAGAACGTCACATTGGCCGTGTCGAAGCAGCTCCAGCGCGCCCTCGAAGACCGAGGCGTCCGAGTGGTCATGACACGTACCGCGGACACGCTGATCGGTTTGTACGATCGCGGACCGATAGCCAACGCGGCAAAGGGCGACCTGTTCGTGTCCATTCACGTCAACGCGGCAAATCCGAAGTGGAAGAACCCCGGCGCCGCGCGCGGCTTCGAAACGTACTTCCTGGCCGAAGCGAAGACGGAAGACGAGCGGCGCGTGGCGGCGATGGAAAACGAGGCCGTGAAGTTCGAAACCAAGGCCGATGTCAGCGGTGATGATCCGCTCGGATTCATCATGCGCGACATGGCGCAGAACGAGCATTTGCGGGAATCGATGCAGCTCGCCTCGCTCATCCAGGGCGCCATGCGTACCGTGCATCCAGGTCCGAACCGTGGAGTGAAGCAGGCTGGGCTGGTTGTGCTCGTCACGGCATTCATGCCCGCCGTACTGGTAGAAATCGGCTTCGGAACCAATCCGGCCGAGGCGTCCTACATCACGAATCCGCAGCGGCAGGCAGAGCTCGCTGAACGGCTCGCCGACGCCATCGTCCGCTATCTCGCGAAATACGAACGCAAGGTGGGTGGATGAGCGAAATCGCAACGCGGGTGGCGGGGCTCGACTTCCGTAATCCGGTGGTGCTGGCGTCGGGGACCGCAGGCTTCGGCATCGAGATCGAGGATGTCGTTGATCTCGATGCCGTGGGCGGGATCTCCACCAAGGCTGTCAGCATTGCTCCGCGAAAGGGCAATCCGGCGTTGCGTGTCTCCGAGTTCGCCGGCGGCATGATCAACGCCATCGGGCTGGCCAACCCCGGGCTCGACGAAGTCAGGCGCGACTATCTCCCGTGGCTCCCCGCCCATCATCCCGGCACGCGGGTCTTCGTGAACGTCGTTGGCAACAGCATCGACGACTTCGCCGCGGTGGTGGACGCCATCGACGGGATGCCCGGCATCGACGGGTTCGAACTCAATGTGAGTTGCCCGAACGTGAAGGCCGGGGGGCTCGAGTTTGGTGCCGACCAGCGGGCGCTGGCGGCCCTCGTGGCGGCGGCGCGTGGCAAGACTTCGCGCCCGATCTTCGTGAAGCTCTCCCCGACACTCGGCGCGGGCATCGCCGACACCGCGAAGGTCGCGGTCGACGCGGGTGCCACCGGGCTCACGCTCGTGAACACGATGCCGGGGCTCGTCATCGACACCCGCAGGCGGAAGCCGAAGATCAACTTCGGCAGTGGCGGCCTGTCGGGGCCCGCGGTGCTCCCCATCGGGTTGCTCGCCACTTGGCGGGTGAGCCGAGCGCTCCCGGGCGTGCCACTCATGGGGCTTGGTGGCGTGAGCACCGGCGATGACGCCGTGCAGTATCTGCTCGCCGGCGCGTCGCTGGTGGGTGTGGGAACGGCCGCGCTGCGCGACCCTCGGGCTCCTGAACGCATTGCGCGGCAGATGGCCGCGTGGGCGCAGCGCGAAGGCGTGCGCGACCTTACTTCGATCATCGGAACCTTGCAGTGGCCCTCCTGACCGCGTCTGCCGCCATCCCCATCGTCGCCCTCGACGTCCCCGACCGCGCCGGGGCAGAAGCCGTGGTGCGCCGGCTCGGGGACGCCTGTGGCTTTTACAAGGTGGGGCTCGAGCTGTTCTCGGCTGAGGGGCCGGCGATCGTGTCGTGGCTGCGCGGATTGGGCAAGGAGGTGTTCGTCGACCTCAAGCTGCACGACATCCCCAACACGGTGCGCGGCGCCGCCCGAAGCGTGGCTCGCCATGGTGCCGCCTTGCTCACGGTACACGCCAGCGGCGGCCGGGAAATGATCGCCGCGGCCGTCGAAGGGGCCCGCGAAGGGCGACCGGACGGTGGCTGCGGCATCCTCGGGGTAACCATCCTGACGAGCATGGACGCCACCGGGGTCGAGTCGGCGTGGGGGCGGACCGGTGTCACCGTGCAGGACGAAGTCCTGCGGTTGGCCGGGCTGGTTGCGGAGGGGCAGGGCACCGGCATCGTGTGTTCGGGCCATGAGGCGGATGCGGTTCGGGGAAAGTTCGGTGGTCGTCTCGGACTGCTCATCCCCGGCATCCGCTTGCCGGGCGGGGAGGCCCATGATCAGCGCCGCGTGATGACCCCTGCCGCCGCCGCGGAGGCGGGGGCCCGGTGGTTGATTCTTGGCCGCGCGGTAACCGCTGCCGCCGATCCCGTGGCCGCCATGGCGGAAGTCAACCAGTCCCTTGCGGGTATCTCCTAAGTCCGCTAGGCTTCGGGTCTTGCCCGTTTTTGGGCATTTCACCGGCCAATCCGCTGGCCACTTTCGCTTCGCTCGTGCGCGGAATCGGTGCTCTCTCCTGAGGGCGCGATGCTTCATGAGCGATGAACAGCATGGGGAGTCCGGCCGGCCGCCAGCATCTGGTGGTGCGGGAGACTCCGTCGGCGCGTGAGCGCCGAGGTGACCCGTGAAAGTTCGCAGCAGCGTCAAGCCGATCTGTGAGCACTGCAAAGTCGTCAAGCGACAGGGCGTGACTCGCATCATCTGCAAGCGCAACCCGAAGCACAAGCAGCGTCAGGGCTAAGGGAGCGCATAACACATGGCACGTATTGCTGGCGTCGATCTTCCGCGTGAGAAGAAGATCGAGATCGGCCTGACCTACATCTTCGGCATCGGTCGCAAGACCGCCCAGAAGATCCTCGAGGCCGCGGGTGTGTCGAGCGCGCAGCGCGTTCGCGACCTGAACGATTCCGACCTGAACAAGCTCCGTCAGGAAATCGAGCGCAACGTCCGCGTCGAAGGTGCCCTGCGCACCGAAGTCGCGATGAACATCAAGCGCCTGATGGACATCGGCTCCTACCGTGGCACGCGCCACCGTCGTGGCCTCCCCGTGCGCGGGCAGCGCACGCACACGAACGCGCGCACCAAGAAGGGGCCGCGCCGCGCCATCGCGGGCAAGAAGAAGGTGACCAAGTAAGCCATGGCTACCGCAAAGAAGACCAAGCGCGTCGTCGAGGCCGAAGGCATCGCCCACGTCAGCGCCACGTTCAACAACACGACCATCACGATCACCGACATGCATGGCAACGCAGTGTCGTGGGGCTCCGCCGGCAAGGCGGGCTTCAAGGGGTCGAAGAAGTCCACGCCGTTCGCCGCCACCGTGGCCTCCGAGCAGTGTGCGCGCGAAGCGCTCACCGCTGGGGTGCGCCGGGTGCACGTGCGCGTGCAGGGTCCCGGTTCCGGCCGCGAGTCGGCCATCCAGGCGCTCGCCGCTGCGGGTCTCCAGGTGAAGTCCATTCGTGACGTCACCCCGATCCCGCACAACGGCTGCCGTCCCCCCAAGCGCCGGAGGGTCTGATCCATGGCTCGCTACACTGGTCCCAGTTGCCGTCAGTGCCGTCGTGAGGGCGCCAAGCTCTTCCTGAAGGGCACCAAGTGCTTCACCGAAAAGTGCCCCGTGGAGCGTCGTCCGTACGCCCCGGGTCAGCACGGTCAGGCCACGGCTCGCCGCAAGAAGATGTCGGAGTTCGCCAAGCAGCTGCGCGAAAAGCAGAAGATCAAGCGCATCTACGGCATCTCCGAGAAGCAGTTCCGCAACACGTTCGAGCGCGTGTCCACGCAGGCCGGCATCACCGGTCACAACCTGCTGGCCGCCCTCGAGACCCGTCTGGACAATGTCGTGTACCGCATGGGCTTCGCCCCCAGCCGCAAGGCCGCGCGTCAGCTCATCCGTCACCGGCACATCGAGGTGAAGGGTCGCCTCCTCGACATCCCGTCGTACCAGGTGCGGCCGGGCGAGGAAGTGCGCGTGAAGCAGTCCTCGCGCGAACTCGTGCTCGTCATGAGTGCCATGGAGCAGGCGTCGAAGGGCGGCTCGCTCTCGTGGATCGCCGTCGACAAGGAGTCGTTCAGCGGTCGCGTGCTCGAGAAGCCCGCGCGCACCAGCATCCCGCTGGCCGCGCAGGAACAGCTCGTCGTCGAACTGTACTCCAAGTAAACCGTTGCAAGGGCGGGCGCACTGCGCCCGCCCTGGTCGGGGCCCGAACCCCCTCACGAGTCTACCGCGCGTTCGGGGCGGGGTAGAGCGTCGCCACTCTCACGAGTGGTGAGACCACTTCCAGATCCAGACTTTCTCATGGCAACCATCGATCTATCCGGGCTGGTGCGACCGCAGCTGGTCGAAGCGACCAAGCGCGAGGACACGCCCAATCTGGCCGAGTTCCGCCTGCAGCCGCTCGAGCGCGGCTTCGGGCACACGCTGGGCAACGCCATGCGCCGACTGCTCCTGTCGTCGCTGCGCGGTTCGGCCGTGTGGGCGTTCCGCATCGACGGGGTGGTGCACGAGCACCAGACCATCGCCGGCGTCGTCGAGGACGTGCACCAGATCATCGGGAACCTCAAGACGCTCACCCTCTCCCTTCCCGACGAAGTGGAGCAGGCGGTGCTGCGCATCAGCAAGGCGGGCCCCGGCTCCGTTACCGCGGCTGACATCATCGCCACGGGGGGCGTGCGCGTCGTCGATCCGTCGCATCATCTCTTCACCATCACCGACGAGCGCGACTTCACCGTCGAACTCTACGTGAACAAGGGACGCGGCTACGTCGAGAGCGACCAGCATCCGGCCGACAAGAACCTCCCGGTCGATGTCGTACGGATCGATGCCATCTACAACCCGGTTCGTCGTGCCAACTTCACCGTCGCGGAAACCCGCGTCGGTCAGCGCACCGACTACGACCGGCTCACGCTCACCGTCGAAACCAACGGCACCATGTCGCCCGAGGAAGCGGTGAGCTACGCAGCGGCCCTGGCCCAGACCCACTTCCAGTACTTTGTCGGGTTCGGCTCGTCCGCCTCTGCGCAGCCCGGTGCCGCCGGTGATGGCGCGAACTCCGACGCCATCCGGCTCGCCGAGCTGTTCCGTACTCCCATCGACGATCTCGAACTGTCGGTGCGGTCGGTCAATTCACTCAAGAACTCCAACATCCGCTCGCTCGGCGATCTGGTTCGCCAGACCGAGGCGCAGATCCTTCAGGTCAAGAACTTCGGCAAGAAGTCCCTGCAGGAAATCGCCGCGCTGCTCGAGAAGGAAGGGCTCAACTTCGGCATGCGCTACGAGGAAAGCACGGACGGTGTCCGGATCCTCGACATGGGCACCCCGCCCAGCCGCGCCGCCGAAAATGCGCCCGATGACGACGACGACGAGGACTAACGCCCATGCGCCATCGTAAGGCCAATCGCCAGCTCCGGCGAACCAGTGAGCAGCGCCTCGCGCTGCTCCGCAATCTCGCGACCTCGCTCATCGAGCAGGGCGCGATCGAGACGACCGAGGCCAAGGCCAAGGAACTCCGCCCGTTCGTCGAAAAGCTCATCACCAAGGCCCGCACCGGCACGCTCCATGCGCGCCGCCTGGCGGGCAAGCATGTCCAGAAGCGGGAAGCCGCGGACAAGCTCTTCCAGGAGCTCGGACCCGCGTTCGCCACGCGCCCGGGCGGCTACACGCGCATTCTCAAGACCGGTCACCGCAAGGGTGACGGGGCGGAGATGGCGCGGATCGAACTGATCCTCAGCTGAGACCACACCCATGGCCATTCAACGCAATCGCTGCTACAGCTGCGACAAGGGTGTTGCCTACGGCAACAACGTCTCGCACGCCAACAACAAGACGCGCCGCACCTGGAAGCCCAACCTCCAGGTCGTGCGCACGCTCGAAGCCGGCAAGGTCATCAAGGTGAAGGTCTGCACGCGCTGCATTGCGGCCGGCAAGGTGCCGCGCGCCCCGCGCGGTCAGGTGGCCGTCGCGTAATTCACCGGAAGTTCGTCACCTCGCGGGGAGCTCGCTCAGACAGCGGGTCTCCCCGCGTTGTGTATCCACGCACGGGGTTGCCGGGGTCAAGGGTGTGGTCGGGCAGAGCCCACCACCAGAGTCCCGCACCCACCACCCGAAACCGATCGTTTCGTGACCAAGACCGCGCTCATCACCGGCATTACCGGCCAGGACGGCTCCTACCTCGCCGAACTGCTGCTCGACAAAGGGTATCGCGTGGTGGGGGTCGTGCGCCGCTCGTCCACCACGCCGTACGAACGCATTGCGCACCTCGTCGATCGCATTGAGCTCGTCTCTGCCGATCTCCTCGACCAGACCTCGCTCACCGACGTTGTCCAGAGCACCGCGCCCGACGAGATCTACAACCTCGCCGCGCAGAGTTTCGTGCAGACCTCGTGGAACCAGCCGGTGCTCACCGGCGAGTTCACGGCGCTGGGGGTCACCCGCATGCTCGAGGCCCTGCGCAAGGCGGCGCCCCGGGCGCGCTTCTATCAGGCCAGCTCGAGCGAACAGTTCGGCAAGGTGGTGGAAACCCCCCAGCGGGAAAGCACGCCATTCTATCCGCGCTCCCCGTACGGCGTCGCCAAGGTCTACGGACACTGGATCACGGTCAACTATCGCGAAAGCTTCGATCTGTTCGCAGTCAGTGGCATTCTGTTCAATCACGAGTCGCCGCGTCGCGGTCTCGAATTCGTCACGCGCAAGATCTCCGATGGCGTGGCCCGCATCAAGCTCGGCCTGCAGCGCGAACTGCGCCTCGGCAATCTCGATGCCCGCCGCGACTGGGGCTTTGCCGGCGACTACGTTGAAGCCATGTGGCGCATGCTGCAGCTGGAGACGCCCGATGACTTCGTCATCGGCACCGGTGACACCTATTCCGTGCGCGAATTCTGCAACGCCGCCTTCGGTGCCGTGGGGCTGGACTACCGCGAGTTCGTCGTACAGGACGAGCGATTCTTCCGCCCCGCCGAAGTCGACCTCCTGGTGGCCGATCCGGCCAAGGCCAAGACCGTGCTCCAATGGACGCCGCGCGTCGGGTTCCGGCCGCTCGTCGAGATGATGGTCGAAGCCGATCTGGCGCGCTATCACCGTCACGCCTAGCCAGCCCCCGCGTGGACGCTCGTCAGGGTGACCGCATGCCGACCGTGGCGCTGCCGAGTGATCGGGCCCTCGGGCGCGTCCTCGTGACCGGCGCCGCGGGCTTCGTGGGGCAGTGGCTGCTTCCCGCGCTGCGGGCTCAGGGAGCGGAGGTGTTCGCGCTGGCCATGCCCTCGGACGCCCGCGACACGGGCACCGGCGCGGCGCTTCCCGACCACGGCGCCACGTGGTTCGTGGGCGACCTGCGCCACGATGACTATGTGCAACGCGTGGTGGACGCGACCCGGCCGAACACGGTGCTGCATCTGGCGGCCATCTCCCACCTGCCCACCGCCGCGGCCGATCCGGCCACCGCCTGGGATGTGAACGTCACGGCAACGGCGCGACTCCTCCACCAGCTCGACCGTCAGCGCGAGCGAAGCGGGGTGGACCCCCTCGTGCTCATCGTGGGAAGCGCCGAACAGTATGGCCGGCACGACTCACACGTGATGCCGTTGTGCGAGGAGGCGGTCCAGGCGCCGCGAACCGTGTATGCGGCCACCAAGGCGGCGCAGGAGCTGCTCGCGCTCCAGGTCTGGCGCGCCACGCGACTGCCCGTGGTCATTGCCCGCAGCTTCAATCACAGTGGGGCCGGGCAGCCCCCGCGCTTCGTACTGCCGGCGCTGGTGCAGCGCGCCCGGGCGTTGGCCAGTGCGCCGGCGGGGACGCCCATGCTGGTGGGGAATCGCTCACCGGTTCGCGACTTCCTGCATGTAAGTGACGTCGTGGCTGCGTATATTTCCCTCTGTCAGCGGGGCACGCCCGGCGAGGCGTACAACGTGGCCAGCGGTACCGGATGGTCGGTGCAGCAACTCCTCGATCTGGTGATCGCACGCACGGGCACGCGTGCCGTTCCCACCGAGGACCCCGCGCTGGTCCGACCGGTTGACGTCCCCGTGCTCATCGGGGATCCGCGAAAGCTGCAGCACGCCACCGGATGGCGCGCGCAGCGTTCACTCGACGACATCATCGAAGACCTCCTCCATGCCGAGACGTTCTGACCTGCACCGGATTCTCGTGATCGGCTCTGGCCCGATCGTGATCGGGCAGGCTGCTGAATTCGATTACTCCGGAACGCAGGCCACCAAGGCGCTGCGCGAGGAGGGCTACGAAGTCATTCTGGTGAACTCCAATCCGGCCACGATCATGACCGATCCGGAGTTCGCCGACCGTACCTACATCGAGCCGGTCACCGCGGAGTTCGTCGAGAAGATCATCGCCAAGGAGCGCCCCGATGCGGTGCTCCCCACCATGGGCGGACAGACGGCCCTCAACGTGGCGCTCAAGCTGTACGACGACGGCGTGCTCGATCGCTATGGCTGCGAGCTCATCGGTGCCAACGCCCGCGCGATTCGCGTGGCCGAAGACCGCAAGCTCTTCGCCGACGCCATGGAGAAGATCGGGCTCAAGTGCCCGACCGGCACGACCGTCACGACCATCGACGAGGCACTCGCGGCGGTCGAGAACACCGGCTTCCCCGCCATCATTCGCCCGTCGTTCACCCTCGGCGGCACCGGCGGCGGCATCGCCTACAACCGCGAGGAGTTCGAGACGATGGTCCGGCGCGGCCTCGACCTGTCGCCGGTGCATTCGGTGCTCATCGAACGGTCGCTGCTGGGGTGGAAGGAGTACGAGCTGGAGGTCATGCGCGACTGCGCCGACAACGTGGTGATCGTCTGCTCCATCGAGAACCTCGATCCCATGGGCGTGCATACCGGCGATTCCATCACGGTGGCACCGGCCATGACGCTCACCGACCGCGAGTACCAGGTCATGCGCGACGCGGCCGTGGCGATCATCCGTGAAATCGGTGTCGATGCGGGCGGTTGCAACGTGCAGTTCGCCGTCAACCCGCGCGACGGCGAGCTCATCGTCATCGAGATGAACCCGCGCGTGTCGCGCTCGTCCGCCCTGGCATCCAAGGCCACCGGGTTCCCCATCGCGCGCATCGGTGCCAAGCTCGCCGTGGGGTACACGCTCGACGAAGTGCCCAACGACATCACGAAGACCACGCCGGCCAGCTTCGAACCGGTGCTCGACTACGTCATCGTGAAGTGTCCCCGGTTCGCCTTCGAGAAGTTCGCCGCGGCCGACCCGGGGCTCACCACCCAGATGAAGTCCGTGGGTGAGTCCATGGCCATTGGACGCACCTTCAAGGAGGCCTTCCAGAAGGCGCTGCGTGCGCTGGAAACCGGACGCACCGGCTGGAGCATCGGCGAGCGGCTGCAGGACGACCGCCTGGTGGAAGGCTCCCGCGAGGAGTTGCGCGGCGCACTGCGTCGCCCCACGCCCGAGCGCATTTACCAGCTCAAGCGGGCCATGCAGCTGGGGATGCAGACGGCCGAACTGCACGAGATCTCGGGCATCGATCCGTGGTTCCTCGATCAGATGCGGGAGTTGCTCGAGGCCGAGGCAACGTACTCGGCCCTGCCGGCGGTCGATGCCGAGGCTATGCGGCGCATGAAGCGTCTCGGGTTCTCCGACCGCCAGCTGGCCGCACTCCGCGCGCAGACCGAGCTCGAGGCGCGCGCCCTGCGCTGGTCGCTTGGGGTGCGGCCGTCGTACAAGATGATCGACACCTGCGCCGGCGAGTTCCCGTCCAGCACCCCGTACCTCTACGGCAACTACGACGAGGAGAGCGAAGCCGCGACGGCCGGGCGCAAGAAGGTGGTCATCCTCGGGTCGGGGCCCAATCGCATCGGGCAGGGCGTCGAGTTCGATTACTGTTGCGTGCGCGCGGTGCTCGCGTTGCGGCAGCAGGGATACGAGACCATCATGGTGAACTCGAATCCCGAAACCGTCTCCACCGATTTCGACATCTCCGACAAGCTGTACTTCGAGCCGCTCACGTTGGAGGATGTGCTCGAGATCGTCGAGCGCGAGCAACCGGAGGGGGTCATCGTCCAGCTTGGCGGGCAAACACCGCTCAAGCTCACCCGACCGCTCGAGGCGGCCGGTGTGCGCATTCTGGGCACCTCACCCGATGCCATCGACACGGCGGAAGACCGTCGCCGCTTCGAGGCAATTGCCCGCGAACTGGGGATCGAACAGCCGGCCAATGGCACGGCCACCAGCGTCGACGAAGCCGTCGCCATCGCGCAGACGATCGGGTTCCCCGTGCTCGTGCGCCCGTCCTATGTGCTCGGGGGGCGCGCCATGGAGATCGTGCACGACGAGCCGTCGCTGCGTGACTACTTCGAACGGGCGGCACGCGTGTCGGAAGAGCGCCCGGTGCTCGTCGATCGCTTCCTCGAGGATGCGTTCGAGGCCGATGTCGACGCCCTCTCTGATGGCGAACACGTGGTCATTGGCGCGGTCATGGAACACATCGAGAGCGCCGGCATTCACTCCGGCGACTCCGCCTGCGTCCTGCCCCCGTATCTCATTCCGCCCGCGGCCGTCGAGCAGATGAAGGCGCACACCATCGCCTTTGCGCGACGGCTCGGCGTGGTGGGCCTCATCAACGTGCAGTATGCCTACAAGGATGGGCAGGTCTACGTCATCGAGGTAAATCCGCGCGCGTCGCGCACCGCACCGTTCGTGTCGAAGGCCATCGGTGTGTCGCTGCCATCGGTTGCCGCGCGCCTCATGCTCGGCGAGACGCTCGCCGAGATCGGGTTCACGCAGGAGATCGTGCCGCCCTATATCAGCGTCAAGGAAGCCGTGTTCCCGTTCAGCAAGTTTCGGGAGTTCGATCCCGTGCTCAGCCCGGAGATGCGTTCCACCGGCGAGGTCATGGGCATCGACGACGACTTCGGGACCGCCTTCCTCAAGTCGCAAATTGCGGCCGACAATGCCCTGCCGTCGGAAGGCGCCGTGTTCTTCACGGTGAACGATGGGGACAAGCCCACGGCGGCCACCCTGGCGCAACGGTTTCATGCCCTCGGCTTCTCCGTGTTCGCCACGAGCGGAACGGCGGCGTTCTTTCGGCAACAGGGGGTACCGGTCACGGCCGTGCTCAAGGTGCACGAGGGTCGGCCGCATGGCGTGGACCTCATTCTGAACGGCGAGATCCAGCTGCTCGTGAACACGCCGTTGGGTAAGCACGCGCAGGTGGATGACGAGAAGCTCCGTCAGGCCGCAATTGCCAATCGGGTGCCGTACACCACGACGCTCACCGCCGCCAATGCCGCCGTCGAGGCCATCGCGGCCCGGCGGTCGCGCGAGCCTGGGGTACGCTCGCTGCAGGAGTGGCACGCGATCTTGGCGGCGCATCAGGGCGCCGGGGTCGCGTGAGCGCGCCGTCTGTGCCCGAGATGATCGCGCACCCCGGGCTGGGACATGTGGCGGTCGGCGTCTCCCTCGGTGAGGGGGCGCTGGTCCACGCGTCCGCGTACGTCGACGATGGCGCCGTCATTGGCGCCCACACGCGCATCTGGCACTTCTGTCACGTCAACGGCGGGGCCGTGATCGGTCCGCGGTGTTCCCTCGGGCAGAACGTCGTCGTCATGAAGGGAGTGCGCATCGGCGAGAACGTCCGCATCCAGAACAATGTGTCGGTCTATGAGGGCGTGGAGTTGGAGGACGAGGTGTTCTGCGGTCCTTCCATGGTCTTCACCAACGTGTACAACCCGCGCAGTGCCATCTCCCGCAAGAATGAGTACCGGAGCACCCTGGTGAAGCGTGGCGCCAGTATCGGAGCCAACGCCACCATCGTGTGTGGCCATACCATCGGTCGCTACGCCTTCATTGGGGCCGGCGCCGTCGTGAATCGGGACGTACCCGATTACGCGCTCGTCGCCGGCGTGCCGGCGCGTCGGATCGGGTGGATGTCCGAAGCGGGGTTCCGCCTTGAACGTCTCCCCGGCGCCGACGGCGTCGCGCGCGACACGGAGCGGTTGCGCTGTCCGGGAACGGGAACGGTGTACGAACGTCGCGGCGATTCGGTCGTGCGCACGGAGGAGCAGGCATGACTGACGTGAGCATTTCGGCGGACCGCGCCATTCGCATCGCCCTGGTGGGGTGTGGCCGCATCAGTCGCAATCACTTCGACGCCATCGCGAAGATCCCGGACCTGCAGTTGGTCGCTGTCTGCGACATCGTGCCGGAGCGGGCCGCGCAGGCTGGCGATGCGGCCGGTGTCCCCTGGTTCACCGATCTCGAGACGATGCTGGCGCGCGTCCCCAGCGACGCCGTGGTCATTGCCACACCCAGCGGCCTCCACCCGCAGCATGGCATCGCGGCCGCGCGCGCCGGGCGGCATGTCATCAGCGAGAAGCCCATGGCCATCTCGCTCGCGGCGGCTGACGCGCTCGTGCAGGCCTGCGACGACCACCGGGTGCATCTCTTCGTGGTCAAGCAGAACCGTCTCAATCCGCCCATCGTGCTGCTCAAGCGCGCCATCGATCGCGGCCGCTTCGGCCGCATCTACATGGCCAACTGCACGGTGCGCTGGACACGACCGCAGGAGTACTACGATCAGGCCCCGTGGCGGGGCACGTGGGAGTTCGACGGCGGGGCGTTCATGAACCAAGCGTCGCATTACGTCGATCTCGTGCAGTGGCTGGTGGGACCTGTCGAGAGCGTGATGGCCAAGACCGCCACGCTCGCGCGGCGCATCGAGGCCGAGGATAGCGGGGTGGCCATCATGAAGTTCCGGTCCGGCGCCATCGGCACCATCGAGGTCACCATGCTCACCTTCCCCAAGAACCTCGAAGGCAGCATCACCATCCTCGGGGAGAAGGGCACCGTGAAGATCGGCGGTACCGCGGTGAACAAGGTTGAGCACTGGCAGTTTGCGGACTACGACGACGACGACAAGCTCGTCGAGCAGGCCACCACCAACCCGCCCAGCGTATACGGCTTCGGACACGAGGGGTATTACCGGAACGTCGTCTCGGTACTGCGCGGGCTGGCGAAGCCCGACACCGACGGCCGGGCGGGACGCAAGTCGCTGGAACTCATTCTGGGCATTTACGAGTCGGCGAAGACGGGGCGTGATGTGCCCCTTCCGCTGCGCGTGAACATCTGATCGGTAGGAGAGACATGGCTGTCCCGCTTCTGGACCTGAAGGCGCAGCACGCCACCATCCGCGATGAGGTGGTGGCGGCAGTCATGGAGGTCGTCGACCAGCAGGCCTTCATCCTGGGCGATCCCGTGGCGCAGCTCGAATGCAGCGTCGCCGGGCTTTCGCAGGTGAAGTACGCCGTCGGCTGTGCCAACGGGACCGACGCCATTCTGCTCGCGCTCCGCGCGCTGGGTGTGGGGCATGACGATGAGGTCGTCACCACGCCGTTCACGTTCTTCGCCACAGGCGGCGCCATCCACAATGTGGGCGCGCGGCCGGTATTCGTGGACATCGATCCGCGCTCGTTCAACATCGCCCCGGACGCCATCACCCCGGCCATCACGCCGCGCACGCGCGCGGTCATCGCCGTGGATTTGTTCGGCCAGATGGCCCCCATCGAAGAGGTGAGCGCGGCGGCCCAGGGGCTGCCCGTCATCGAGGACGCGGCGCAATCCATTGGCGCCAGCCGGCGCATTGGGGGGCGCACGGTCATGGCGGGTGAGGCGGCAGCCATTGGCACCTACAGTTTCTTCCCATCCAAGAATCTCGGCGGCTACGGCGATGGCGGCATGATGGTCACGCAGGACGAGGCGCTCTTCGAGGCGCTCATGAAGCTGCGGACGCATGGCAGCCGGCGGACCTACTACCACGAGATCGTCGGCTACAACAGCCGCCTCGACGCCTTGCAAGCGGCCGTATTGCGGGCCAAGCTGCCGCACCTCGCCGCGTGGAGCGAAGCACGGCGTCGCAACGCGGCCTACTACGACGCAGCCTTTGCCGACCTGCCGGAACTGGCCACGCCGTGGATCGATCCGGCCAATACGTCGATCTACAACCAGTACACGGTACGCGTACCTCGGCGGGAGGCGTTGCAGGCGCACTTGAAGGAGCGCGGCATCGGCTCCAATGTCTACTATCCGCTCCCCTTGCACCTGCAGCCCTGCTTCGCCTATCTCGGTTACCGCGAAGGGCAGTGCCCCGAGGCGGAGAAAGCCTCGCGCGAGGTGCTGTCCCTTCCCGTCTATCCCGAGCTCACCACGTCCCAGCTCGACGAAGTGATCGCGGCCGTTCGCGCGTTCTTCGGCCGCTGAGTCGCCTTCCCGTATCACTGAGATGACTGCTGTGAAAGATCAGGCGCTGGCCAAGATCGCCGACCGTACCGCCGTCATCGGCGTGATCGGCCTCGGGTACGTCGGGCTGCCCTTGGCCATCGAGTTCGTGCACGCCGGCTTCCGGGTGATCGGCTACGACGTGAGCACCCGCGTGGTCGACCTGCTCATGGCTGGTGAGTCGCACATTCAGGACGTCCCTGCCGACGCCGTGAAGGCCGCCGTGGCCAGCGGTAAGCTCGTCGCCACCGCCATCGAGGATCGGTTGGGCGAGTGCGACGCCATCTCCATCGCCGTGCCCACCCCGCTGTCCAAGACGCGTGACCCGGACATGGCCTACGTGCTGAGTGCGGCCGATGCCATTGCCCGCCAGGCGCACCCCGGACTGTGCGTGGTGCTCGAGAGCACCACGTACCCCGGCACCACGCGCGAACTGCTGCAGCCGCGTCTCGAAGCCAAGGGACTGACCGTCGGGCAGGACATCTTCGTGGCCTTCAGCCCCGAACGCGTCGACCCCGGCAATCCCATCTATCACACCCGCAACACCCCCAAGGTGGTCGGCGGCATCACCCCGGCGTGCGTTGAGGTGGCCACGGCGCTTTACGAGAGCTGCATCGACACCGTGGTGCCCGTCAGCTCGCCGGAGGCGGCGGAGCTGGTGAAGCTGCTCGAGAATACGTTCCGGGCCGTGAACATCGCCATGGTGAACGAATTGGCGATTGTCTGTGACAAACTGGGCGTGAACGTCTGGGAGGTCATCGAAGCCGCCGCGACCAAGCCGTTCGGGTTCATGAAGTTCACGCCGGGGCCGGGCATCGGCGGGCACTGCATTCCCCTCGATCCGCACTACCTTGCCTGGAAGATGCGCACGCTCAACTACAAGACACGCTTCATCGACCTGGCCAGCGAGATCAATTCCCACATGCCCGAGTGGGTCGTGCAGAAGGTAGCCGACGCCCTCAACGAGGTGCGGAAGGCGGTGCGCGGCAGCCGACTGCTCGTGCTCGGCGTGGCGTACAAGCGCGATATCGACGATGTGCGCGAAAGCCCGGCGTTGGACGTGATCCGGCTGCTCGAGGAGCGCGGGGCACATGTCGAGTTCCACGACCCGTTCGTCAGCGAGTTCCGGGAGGAGGGGCACAGCCGCAAGGGGGTCGAGCTCAGCGATGAGATGCTGCGGTGGGCCGACGCCGTCGTCGTGGTCACCGACCACAAAGCCGTGGACTACCAGCGCGTCGTCGATCACGCTACCCTCGTGGTGGATACGCGCAACGTCACGGCGGGACTGATCCCAGGGCGGGCGCGCATCGTACCGCTGGCATCGGGCTCGACGTTGGCCGCGCTGCCATAACGCCCCCGTCCACGAACCTGCGCCGCATTTCCCGGGTATCTTCCGTCGCATGAGCCATTTCCCCAATCGCGTCGAATTCCGTCTGCTGGTCCTGCTCGCCGTCGCCACGGCGCTGGCCGGTTGCGGGCGCGGATTCCAGCCACGCGATTTCGCGACACCCGAAGCGCTGTTTCAGGCCACCCTGCTCGAGTTCCAGCAGAAGAAATGGGACAACGCTCAGCTGGGGTTCGAGCGGCTCACTAGCGACCTGTCGTCGCGCGATCCGCTGCTGGCACCCGCGTACTTCTATCTGGCGCTCACGCACGAGCGGAAGAAGGAGTTCCTGCTGGCAGCGCAGGCCTTCGAGCGGGTCACGGACGGATTCCCCGACGACACGCTGGCGCCCATGGCCATGCTCGGGACCGGGCGGGCCTATCAGAGCATCTGGCGGCGCCCGTCGCTCGACCCCGAGCAGGGGCAGAAGGCGGCGTCGGTGCTGCGTGCGCTCCTTTCGTCGTATCCTGACGCCAAGGAAACCGAGGAGGCGAAGCAGCGCATCACCCAGCTGGAAGAGTGGTTCGCGCTCAAGGATTACCAGACGGCGGTGCACTACATCAAGGTGCGCCCCGTGGTCGACGGCGCGATCATCTACCTCAAGGACATCGTCACCACGTATCCCACCACGAAAGCCGCCCGGCTGTCGTGGCTGCGCTTGCACGAGCTGTACACGAAGATCCGCTGGAAGGAAGATGCGGCGGAAACGTGCAGCGCCATGTGGAAGGCTTATCCCGGGGACACGGAAGTGCGCGCCGCCTGCGGAGCGGTCCCCGTGGATACGGCCAAAACGAGCGACGTTCCGCCCAGCGCCATCACGTCACCCGTTGCCTATGCGCGTCCGGCGCCGCCGGCGCGCCACTGACCTCCCCACGCCAGGTGCAATTGGGGCTTCTGGGCGGCAGCTTCGACCCGCCGCACACCGGCCACCTGCTCATCGCGCAGGACGCCATTGACGCCCTGGCGCTCGATCTCCTGCTGGTCATTCCAGCGGCCCAACAGCCGCTGAAGGGCCGCGAGCAGACGCCGCCGGAACACCGCCTGGCCATGGTCCGGGCCTGTTTCGACGGCGTACCACGGGTTGAGGTCGACCCCGTAGAAATTGCACGGGGCGGGTTATCTTACATGGTTGACACCGTGGAGGCGGTGCGGCGGCGATGGCCGCTTGCCCACCTCCACCTTCTGGTCGGGAGTGACGTGGTCCCCACGTTGCCGCGCTGGAAGGATCCGCACCGGTTGCTCGGCATGGTACGTCTGGTCGTACTGCATCGGGACACCGCCGGAGCCGTTCCGCTCGAGCAGGAGATTCACGGCGCGCAGTCGGTTCGCTGGCTGAGCACGCGACGGGTGGATGTGTCGTCAACCGAAATCAGGGCGCGGGTCCGCGACGGACGCTCACTCAAGGGCTTCGTTCCGGAATCCGTGGCGACGTACATCGCATCCACCAGGCTGTATCACGAGAATTCCCGGACGGCGGATCGCGCAGACGGCTGAGCCAAAGCGGCCCGGATGCTGCGCACCACTGTCCTCGCCACGAGGTCCAGAGGGACGTATGCTGAAGGGCTTGATCAGTAAGGTGTTCGGCACGCGACACGAGCGTGAACGCAAGCGTGTCCAACCGATCCTCGACGACATCCACCAAATCGAAGCGCGGCTGGCGTCGCTGAGCGATGCCGAGATCCAGGCGCAAACGGCGAAGTTCCGCGGCGTGCTCGCCGAGCGGACCGGACCCATCAGTGAGCGCATCGCCGCCATCAAGGCCGCCAAGCACGACACGGCCGACGCCGCCGAGCGGGAGCGCCTCGATGGCGAACTGCAGGGCGTCGACGGGCGCGGCGGCGTCGAGGGGGAGCTGCGGGGGGCCATTGCGGAGACGCTGGACGAACTGCTCCCTGAGGCGTTTGCCACCGTGCGCGAGGCCTGCCGCCGGCTGCGCGGGTCGACAGTCATGGTTACCGGCCACGCCCTTACCTGGGATATGGTCCCCTACGACGTGCAGCTCATTGGTGGCATTCAGCTCCACCTCGGGCGCATTGCGGAGATGGCCACCGGCGAAGGGAAGACGCTCGTCGCCACGCTGCCGCTGTACCTGAACGCGCTCCCGGGGCGCGGCGCGCACCTGGTCACGGTCAACAATTACCTGGCGCGCCGCGACTCGCAGTGGATGGGGCACCTGTATGGCTGGCTCGGGCTCACGGTCGCTTGCCTCGACGATACCGAACCGGGGTCGTGGGAGCGCAAGGCGGCGTACGGTGCCGACATCACATACGGGACCAACAACGAGTTCGGCTTCGACTACCTGCGCGACAACATGGTGGTCTCGCTCGAGCAGCGGGTCCAGCGCCCGCACGTATTTGCGCTGGTCGACGAAGTCGACTCGGTGCTCATCGACGAAGCCCGTACCCCCCTCATCATTTCGGGGCCGGTGGGTAACGAAAGCGACGGGCAGTACGCGGAGTTCAATACGTCGGTCGAGCGGCTGGTGCGCAAGCAGAACGAGATGGTCAACCAGCTCGTGGCCGACGGTGAGCGCGCCATGGAAGCCAACGATGCGCACGCGGCCGCGCTGCAGTTCTACAAGGCCCAGATGGGTGGCCCGAAGAACAAGCGGCTCATGAAGGTGCTGCAGGAGCAGGGCGTCAAGCAGATGGTGCAGCGGGTCGAGCTCGATGTCATCGCCGACAAGAAACTCCCCGTCTCGAAGCGTGCGTTCCGCGACCTCGAGGACGAACTGCTGTTCGTGCTCGATGAGAAGGGGCACACGGTGCACCTCACCGAGAAGGGGCTCGACTGGCTCTCCCCGGATCATCCGGACACCTTCGTCCTGCCGGACATCTCGCTGCTCATCGGACAGATCGATCGCGACGCGGAGCTGAGCGCCACGGAGCGCCTCGAGCGACGCGGGGGCGTGGAGCGCGAGTATGCCACGAAGAGCGAGCGGCTGAACATCATCCATCAGTTGCTGCGCGCCCACGCCCTGTACGAGAAGGACGTGAACTACGTGGTGCAGGAGGGGCAGGTGCTCATTGTCGATGAGTTCACCGGGCGCACCATGCCGGGACGTCGCTGGAGCGAAGGGTTGCACCAGGCGGTCGAAGCCAAGGAGCGCGTGCAGGTGAAGGGGGAAACCCAGACCCTCGCCACCATCACGATTCAGAACTACTTCCGCATGTACGAGAAGCTGGCCGGCATGACCGGGACGGCCGAGACGGAAGAAGCGGAGTTCCATACCATCTACGGACTCGAGGTGTCGGTCATCCCGACCAACCGATCCATCCAGCGTGATGACCGGCAGGATCTCGTCTTCAAGACGCGGCGGGAGAAGTACAATGCCATCGTCGACGAGACACGCCGGCTGCACGAGTTGGGTTTCCCGGTCCTCGTGGGTACCGCCAGTGTCGAGGCGTCCGAAACGCTGGCGCGGCTCTTTGCCCGGGCCGGGCTCAAGCACAATGTGCTGAACGCCAAGTATCACCAGCGCGAAGCGGAGATCGTGGCCGACGCAGGGCGTCCGGGGGCGATCACCATCGCCACGAACATGGCCGGCCGCGGCACCGACATCAAACTCGGTGAGGGCATCCGTGACGCGAAGCCCTCGCGCATCACCGATCCCGACGGCAAGGAGATCGACATCACGGAGATCGGTGGCCTGCACATCATCGGGTCGGAGCGCCACGAATCGCGGCGCATCGATCGGCAGCTCCGCGGCCGGTCGGGGCGGCAGGGGGATCCTGGTGCCTCGCAGTTCTTCCTCTCGCTCGAAGACGACCTGATGCGCCTGTTCGGCTCGGAGCGCATTGCGAAGCTCATGGATCGCATGGGCGCACAGGACGGGGAGGTGCTCACGCACCCGCTCATCACGCGCTCCATCGAGCAGGCGCAGAAGCGCGTCGAGCTGCAGAACTTCCAGTCGCGCAAGCGCCTGCTCGAGTATGACGACGTCATGAATCAGCAGCGCGAGGTCATCTACTCGCTGCGGGCGTTTGCGCTCGAAGGGGGCGAGGAGTTGAAGGGGGAGGCGCTCAAGATGCTGGAGCGCGGAGTGCAGCGGCGTGTCGAGCAGGCACTCGCCACCTTCGATCGCGTCGAAGACTGGGACTTCGCGTACGTGGAGCAGGACCTGCTGATGCACTACATGTTGCAGGTGCCCGCCTTTTCTGCTGAGGGCCCGACGTCGGTCGAGGAGGCGCAGGCGGTGGCCGTGGCGGCCGTGCACGAGGCCTTCCAGGCGAAGATCGAGAGCCTCAATCAGGTGACCGACGAGAACGGGCAGGGATTCGCCGATCGTCTGCTGTCGCTCGTCACGCTCAACGTGATCGACGAGAAGTGGAAGGATCACCTGTACGACCTCGACCAGCTGCGGGCCTCCATCCACTATCGGTCGTGGGGGCAGAAGGATCCGCTGGTCGAGTACAAGCAGGACGCCTACACCATGTTCGTCGATCTCATGCACGATCTGGCGAACACGTTTACGGAGCGGTTCCTCAAGGCGCAGCTGGTCTTCGAACCGGCGCCGGTGGGGGCGTTCGAGCCGAAGTCCATGCCTGAGTTCGTGCGCGAGGAGGGCGCGCGCCCGACGCGCCGCTACAACGCGCTGGGCATCCTGGAAGACGTGCCCGCCGATGAACTGGTGGTCGACGAGTCGCTGGAGATCGTGGACGCGCAGTTCGTGGAGGAGGAGCAAGACGTCGGCGCAGGCGCCGAGGAGCCCGGGCGGATTGTCGCCCAGGGAATCCCGCAGGTGGTCGGTGCGGGGAGTGTGCGCTCACTCGGCGAGGCGGGCGCTGGGGCGTTGCCGGCGGGGTGGGAGCAGACGCCGCGCAACAACGTGTGTCCGTGTGGCTCCGGGAAGAAGTTCAAGAAGTGTCACGGTGCGCATCTGTAGGCAGCGGACCAGGCGGAACTGAGGGGCAGGAACCGGCCGGGGCATTCGCGGGCAGCGAGTGCCCCGGTTGACATTACGTACCGGATGTGCTTACATCCCCGACCCGCCGCACGCGCCGCGGTTGCTGCGTACCCGCCGAGCTGTTCATGCTCCTTCCGGGTCCACAACCTGAGGAAATGCGCTGGCTGGGGGTCCGCTGTGGTGCTGAGCGGGCCGTCGCTCACGGAGCGGTGTGAGTGCGAGGGCGTCCTTGCCGACGATCCCCGATCTTCGAAAAAGATCAGTACGGTGATCTCGCAGGGGTTGACGCCCGACTTTCAACAGGTTATTAATTAGATCTGCCGCCAAAACGGTGGCCATGAAGAAAGCAGGAAGTTGCGTAGCCGCAAGCGGTTACGCGAAGGACGGTAGGATGCTATTTGACAACCGAGGAAGAGATCGATGGATGTGCG
>VYLE01000488.1_pt1 | contig 21208 bp, 20 predicted proteins | sample 5114391 | NCBI WGS metagenome assembly VYLE01 (sample SAMN12291771, study PRJNA351875) | freshwater metagenome | isolation source: freshwater lake | place: USA: Michigan, Kent Lake | collected 2013-08-15
ATGGCGGGGGTGGTCCTGCTCATGGCACGCGGCATCGCTCTTTCCCCGTGGTCGCTCGCTATCTTGGTCTCGGCCACCCTGCTGCTGCTCCGCACGCGTGTTGGGGCCGGGTGGGTACTCTGCGGCGGTGCCCTGGCCGGACTCACGCGTCTGCTGATCACCGGCGCGGCCGGTTCTCCCTGACCTCACTCCCCTCCGCCTCGTGTCCCTGCGCACCTGCTGGATCAACGGCTCGTACGTCTCCGAAGCCGACGCCACCGTCTCCATCTTCGATCGCAGCGTGCTGTTCGGCGACGGTGTGTACGAGGTGGCGGCCGTGTTCAACGGCCGACTGCTCGATGCCGACCGGCACCTCGTGCGCCTCGAGCGTTCCATGCGCGAGATCGCGCTGCCGAGTGCGTATCCCGTGGCACAGCTCGAAGCGGTCATGCAGGAGCTGGCCACGCGGGGCGGCCTCACCGAAGGGCTGGTGTACCTGCAGGTCACGCGCGGTGCGGCCGAACGCGACTTCGCCTTTCCGGAGCAGGTCACGCCCACGGTGTTCGCCTTCGCGCGTCCCAAGCGCCTGAGCGACGATCCCAATGCGAGCGGCGTGCGTGTGCACGTGGTACCCGATATTCGCTGGCAGCGATGCGACATCAAGAGCACGGCGATGTTGGCGCAGGTGTTGGCCAAGCAGGCGGCGCGGCAGGCGGGCGCGTTCGAGGCGATGATGCACGAAGACGGCCTCGTGACCGAAGGCGGCTCGAGCAATCTGTGGATCGTGCGCGACGGCGTGGCGTACACTCGGCCGCTGTCGAACGACATTCTGGCCGGCATCACCCGTCACGTGTGCCTTGAGGTGGCCGACGACGCAGCGGTGCCGGTGGTCCAGCGCGCCTTCACGGTGGACCAGGCGCGCGCGGCTGACGAGTGCTTCATCACCAGCGCCACCAGCTTCGTCCTGCCGATCACGTCCATCGACGGCCATGTGGTGGGAACGGGGGCCATGGGGCCGGTGACCAGTCGCATGCGCGCGGCGTATCTGGCGCGGGCAGAACGACTCACCCGCTGACCACCGCACGGCACGGTTTCCGTTATCTTTCAAGGGTGCCCCAACGTTTCCCCGCTCCGGAGTATTCGCCATGAAGACCGCGCAGCAGCTGATCGCCGAGGCCAAGGCCGCTATCACCGAAGTCACGGCGCGTGAGGTGCAGGATGCCCTCGGCCGCGGTGAGGCGCTCACGCTCATCGACATTCGCGAGCAGAACGAGTGGGCGTTGGGGCATGCGGCACCAGCGCAGTACATCGGGCGCGGCGTGCTGGAAAGCCAGATCGAGGCCAAGGTGCCGCGCGATGCGCGGGTGGTGCTGATGTGCGCGAGCGGCAACCGGTCGGCGCTGGCCGCGGTCACGCTGCAGCAGATGGGCTACGGCAACGTGGCGTCGCTCGCCGGCGGATTCCGCGACTGGGTGGCGTCGGGTGGCGAGGTCGCCGGCTGACCGCGCGATCGCCGTCGGTGAACGACGCCGACTCGGCCGCGCGCCTGCGCGAGGCGCTGCAACACCCCGTGGTATCTGCTCTGGCCACGCGCCTGGCGGCTCGCGCTCCTGAGGAGGCCACAGCGCTCGACGACACGCGGCTTGCCGCCGTAGCCGCGGTACTGCGGGTTGTCGATGGCGCGCCCGAACTGCTCTTCATCAAGCGGGCCGACCACGACGGCGATCCGTGGAGCGGGCACATGGCGTTCCCCGGTGGCCGCTACGAGGCGACCGACGAATCGTTGCTGGTCACGGCGCAGCGTGAAACGTTGGAGGAGTTGGCGCTCGACCTGCGGGCGGGGGTATGGCTGGGGCAGCTGGATGACCTCGCTCCGCGCAATGCGGTGCTGCCGCCGCTGGTCATCCGCCCGTTCGTGGCGCTCGTGGCGGCCGACGTGACATTCCTGCCGAACGAGGAAGTGGCCGCAACGTTCTGGGTCCCGCTCGCCGTCCTCGCGCACGAGGACTGCCGATGCGAGCACGTGATGACCATCAACGGTACGCGGGCGCGCTTTCCCGGCTTTCGCGTGGAGCAGCATATCGTGTGGGGCCTGACCGAACGCATCGTACAGCAGCTGTTGTCGATGCTCGATTCCGAGCATTTCAACTTCGAGGACACCGCGTGACCATACTCTCCATGAAGCGGGCAACTACCGCCGCCGGTGTGGTACTTCTGCTCGGCGCCTGTGCCCGGTCGGCACCGGTGCCCCTGTCGGCACCCATGGCGGGGAAGCGCGTGGAAGGCGATCGCGGTATGGTGGCGGCGTCCCACCCCGATGCGGCCACCGCCGGCGCGGCCCTGCTCGGGCAGGGTGGCAACGCCATCGATGCGTACGTGGCCACGGCGTTTGCCCTTTCCGTAACCGACGTCTCGCAGACCGGACTTGGTGGCGGCGGGGCGATGACCTTCTACGACGCGTCGACGCGCCGGGTGGAGCATCTGAGCTTCTATCCGCGCACCGGCGCCAATCCCGAGTGGGCGCGCCCCGACAGCTCGCGCGGCCGGGCGATGGGACGCGCCGCCGCGACGCCGGGCATGGTGGCCGGGTTGCTGGAGGCGCACGGCAAGTGGGGCCGCCTGCCGCTCGCGCAGGTCATGGCACCGGCCATTCGCCTCGCACGCGACGGCTTCATCGTGTCACCGCTGCTGGCGCGCACGATCGAGCGTTCGCGCGACAAGATGATGGCCGATTCGCTGGCGATGCTGCGCTTCATGCCGGGGGGCCGCGCGCTGCGGCCGGGGGAGCGGCTGGTGCAGCCCGAGCTGGCGAACACGCTGGAGCGCATTCGTGACGGCGGACGCACCGCGTTCTACGGGTGAGGCATCGCCGAGCGTCTGAGTGCCAAGGTGCAGGCGCGCGGCGGGCTGATCAGCGTGAGCGACATGCAGCGCTACGCCGTGCTGACGGTGCGTCCGTTGTGCACGACGTGGCGGCAGTACACGGTGCTCGGTGCGCCACCGCCAATGGGTGGTGCCTCGGTGCTGGCGATGCTGCAGATGGCCGATCGCAGTGGGGTGGCCAGCGCGGGGGGCTTCACGTCGCACCCCGAGGCGGTGGTGAAGATGGCCGACATCATGCGCCTGGCGGGTGCCGATGCGAACCAGTGGCGCGGTGATCCGGTGGCGCTGCGCGTGCCGGCGCGCGGCGCGTCGAGCGCATCGTTTGCGGCCGTACGTGCGGGGCTCGTTGGCGGAGCCTTGCCGGACACCGTGCTGGCCGGCGACGCACCGGCCTTCGACAGCGTCGCGGTAGCGCCGGCGTGTGCAGGCTTCGACCCGTACCCTGCGCAACCGGTCTCGGCGACGGCGCCGGGTGAGGCGGGCGACCTGCCGGCGGGACGCGACGTGTCGGGTGAGGTGCCGCGCGAAGGCGAGAGCTTTACCTCGCACCTCTCGGTGGTGGACGGGCAGGGCAACGCCGTGTCGGCCACCACGACGGTGGGCGTGCTCTTCGGGTCAGGGGTCTACACCGACGGTTTCTGGCTCAATTCGTCGGCCTCGAACTTCGATGCGCGGACGCGTGGCATCGAGCGGTATGCCAACAGCACGATGTCTCCCACGCTCGTGCTGGAGGGGAACGTCGTGCGTCTGGTGATCGGTGCGGCCGGGTCGCAGTACATCCAGCCGGCAATTGCCCAGGTCACGTTGCGCACCCTGGCGTTCGGCGAAGATCCCTGGACGGCCATCGCGGCGCCGCGCATTCATGCGTCGGCCGCGAGCACGGATGTGGAAGTGGAGCCGGGCTTTGCGTCGGAGGTGTACGAGGCGCTGGTGCGGCGCGGCTATCGCCCGGAGAGCCGGGTGGCCGACATCACCTTTGGCGGCGTGCACGCGGTGTACGTAAGTCCGCGCGGCCGTCGCATTGGCGTGGCCGACCCGCGCCGCGACGGGGTGGCGGCGCGGCAGTAGCTCGCGCCGGCCAACCGGGAATGGGGAGCTTGCCGAGTTTTTAGTGTTGCCTAAATTATTGGTATGGCAACGCCGAATCCTTCCCCTCCGTCCGACCCGGTAGCAGTCCCCCCGGAAGCGGCGCCCGTCGAACCCGGCTGGCGCCGTGCCCGGCTGGCGCCATCGCTCTCCGAGGTGCATCGCTCCGTCGAGGTGCACGGCGCCACCTGGTTCCGCAAGCTGCTGGCCTTTGCCGGCCCCGGCTATCTGGTGGCGGTGGGATACATGGACCCGGGCAACTGGGCCACCGACCTCGCCGGTGGGTCGCGCTTCGGTTACGCGCTGCTGTCGGTCATCCTGCTCTCCAACCTCATGGCGGTGCTCCTGCAGGGGCTCGCCTCCAAGTTGGGCATCGTCACCGGTCGCGATCTCGCGCAGGCGTGTCGGGATCACTACTCACGGCGCACCGGGTTCGCGCTCTGGGTGCTCTGTGAGCTCGCCATCGCGGCCTGCGACCTGGCCGAAGTGATCGGCACCGCCATTGCCCTCAACCTGCTCTTCGGCATCTCGCTGCCCGTGGGCATCGCCATCACGGCGTTCGACGTGATGATCGTGCTGTACCTGCAGAACAAGGGCTTCCGCCTCCTCGAAGCGTTGGTCATCGCGCTCATCGCGGTGGTGGGCGGCTGCTTCGTCTTCGAGCTGTTCATCTCGAAGCCCGACATCGGTGAGGTGGCGCGCGGCTTCGTGCCCACGACGGAAATCATCACCAACCCCGAGATGCTGTACATCGCCATCGGCATTTTGGGTGCCACGGTGATGCCGCACAATCTGTACCTGCATTCGAGCATCGTGCAGACGCGGAAGTACGCCGAAAACACCGAGGGGAAGCGGGAGGCGGTGCGCTTTGCCTTCCTCGACAGCACCATCGCGCTCACCTTCGCGCTGTTCATCAACGCGGCCATCCTCATCGTGGCCGCCGCCACCTTCCACAGCACCGGCAACACCGAGGTGGCGGAGATCCAGGACGCCTACAAGCTGCTGTCGCCGCTGCTGGGCGTGGGTGGTGCCAGCGCGGTCTTCGCCCTCGCCCTGCTGGCGTCGGGACAGAACTCCACGCTCACCGGCACCCTGGCCGGGCAGATCGTCATGGAGGGGTTCCTCGACCTCCGGTTGCGGCCGTGGCTGCGCCGGCTCATCACGCGCGCCATCGCCATCGTGCCGGCGGCCATCGTGGCGATACTTTACGGCGAGAGCGGCACGGCCAAGCTGCTCGTGCTCAGCCAGGTCATCCTCTCGCTGCAACTCTCCTTCGCCGTGTTTCCGCTGGTGCAGTTCACCTCCGACAAGGTGAAAATGGGCGCGTTCGTCAACTCCACGCCACTCAAGATCGCGGCCTATACCGTGGCCACGGTCATCGCCTCGCTCAACGTGTGGCTGCTCGCGCAGACCGTGCTCGGGTGGATGCGCTGATGTACCGCCGCATTCTCGTGCCCCTCGAGCACTCGTCGTACGATCGCGTCATCATCGACCACGTGCGCCAGCTCGCCAGCCTGTGCGGCTCGTCCATCGTGCTCATTCATGTGGCCGACGGCTGGGCCGCGCGCAACCAACTGTCGCTCAAGCTGCGCGAGTCGGAGGAGATGCGCGTCGATCGCGACTACCTCGAGGGGCTCTGCGCCCAGCTGCGTGGCGAAGGGTTCGAGACCGAGTCCCTCCTTGCCGGAGGGGACCCGGCCTCGGAGATCGCCAGCGCCGCCGACCGCGAGCAGTGCGACCTCATCGCCATGGCGACGCACGGGCACAAGGGGCTGCAGGACCTGCTCTACGGGACCACCGCCAACGGGGTCCGGCACCGGACCATGGTGCCGGTGCTCATGGTGCGGGGTCCCGTTGGCGGTCGCTCCCGCTGATCTTTCGCCCATGACTGACTGCCCCGCTGACACGCCCCCGCCGCTCACCGAACCGGTTGAGGACTATCTGAAGGCGATCTACGAGCTCGAGATGCGCCACGGTGCGGCGGCCACCTCCGACGTGGCCAGTGCGCTCGCCGTGGCACCGGCGTCGGTGACCGGGATGATCCGCCGGCTGGCCAGCCAGGGCTTTCTCGATCATGTGCCCTACAAGGGCGTGCAGCTAACGGCGCTGGGCCGTCAGGCCGCGCTGCGCACCATCCGCCGTCATCGCATTCTCGAGACGTACCTCACGCGTGTACTGGGGTACCCGTGGGACCGCGTGCACGACGAGGCCGAGCGGCTCGAGCATGCCGCCTCCGACGACCTCATTGCGCGCATGGCGGTGGCGCTGGGCAACCCCACGGCGGATCCGCACGGTGCCCCCATCCCCACGGCCGATGGCCATGTGGACGAGCGCACACACCGCACGCTGGCCGACCTTGAAGTGGGCGAGTGCGCGCGCATGGTGCGCGTGAGCGACAAGGATCCGTCGTTGTTGCGCTACCTGGCCGAAATCTCGTTGCAGCCGGGGGCCGAAATCACCCTCGTGGCGCGCGCGCCCTTCGATGGCCCCATTACGCTGCGTATCGGTACCGACGAACCGCTGGTGGGACCCAATCTGGCCGCGCAGGTGTTGGTGGAATCGATGACGCCCTCCATGCCAGCCTCCGCTCCCGCTCGCCGCCCTTCGGCGCCCTCCACACCGGTACCTGCTGCCACCGCCGAGCAGGCGGGCGCACGCCCCCGCTCCCGCAAGCCGTCGCGCTGACCCGCCCGCTGGCGTTGCCGAGGGAGGGGCGGTGATGTGCTGCCGGTGGCGCGAGGTATCCGCCGCGCTCGTGGTGTTCGCGGCACTCTCCGCGTGTACCGCGCTTGCGCCCACGGCAGGGGCGCAGGGAGACACCATGGTGTCTCCCACGTACGGCCGCCGTGCGCCGACGGTGCGCGGGATTGCCGTGGATGCGCGCATGGTCGAGGATTTCGGATTGCGCCCGGGGACGGTAGTGCGGCTGTCGGGCACGCCGGGGGTACCGGGGGACAGCGTCACCGTGGCTGCCGTCTTCGAGCGCAGGGCCGACCCCGCCGAAGTGGCGCGGCGCGAGTATCGCATCCGCACCCACGTCGATCATCTGCAGCAGCTGCTCGAACTCGACGATCGGGTCGACCGATTCGCCGTGGGCGTTCCCGACTCCGTGCCCATCGATTCCGCCGTCGCCCGCATCAACCACGTGGCGTTCGGCTTTCGCGCGCACAAGTCGGCCGACGTGGCGGTGCAGAGCTCACGCACCTTTCGGGTGGTGGAGCGCTTTCATCGCGCCATTGGCCTCATCACCGTGGTGGCCAGCGCGGTCTTTCTGCTCTGCCTGCTGCTGTTGAGTGTCGAGGAACGCCGGCGCGACATTGCGGCGCTGCGGCTCATGGGGATCTCGCAGGCAACGGTCGTGCGGGCCATCGTGATCGAGGCGGCACTGGTTTCGGTGATCGGGAGCGTCATCGGTGCCGGGATCGGGTGGGTCTCCAGTCTCATCGTGAACGCGCACTTCCAGCAGGTGTACCGCACGCCGCTCCTGTTCGCGCTGCTCACGCCGGAAATCTTCGCCTTCGCCACGCTCACCAGCCTCGTGCTCGGTATCGCCGCGGGCGCCGTGGCCGCCTGGCGACTGGTGCGCACGCCGCCGCTCACGCTGCTTGGCCGATGACGTCGCACCCCGGAGGCCACCCATGAGCATGCGCGCCACGCTGGCCTTCGCCACCCTGCGCCGTCATCCCTCGCGCACCGCACTGGCCGTGATGGGCATTGCCGTGGCGGCCGCGTTGCTGCTCGACATGGTCATGCTGGCCACGGGCATGCGGGAAAGCTTCCGCTCGCTGCTGCTCACCCGCGGCTACCAGCTGCGCGTGTCCCCCAAGGGCACGCTCCCCTTCGACAGCGAAGCCACCATCGACGGCGCGACGGCCATCGTGACGGCGTTGCGCGCCAATCCCGACATTCGCGCCGTCAGCCCGGGGCTGGGGGCCACGCTGGCGTTGCCGGGCAATCGGTTCCCGTCAGTCTTTTCGCTCGGGCTCGAATCCGATGTGCAGGGCGACTACGTCCTGGACGGAGGGCGCGACCTGCCGCCGCCGTCCAACACCACCGTCAATGCGGCGCTACCACTGCCGGCGGTGGTGAACCGCGCGTTTCTGCTGCGCAGCGGCAAGCAGCTGGGCGACACCCTCACGGTGGCCTCCGGTATCGACGCGCAGCTGCGCACCACGGCGCGCGCGCGCGTGGTGGTGCTGGCCGGTGAAGGCCGGTTCTTTTACGTGCCCGCCGAAACACCGGTCATGGCCCTGCCGCTGCGCGAACTCCGCACCCTGCTGGGGAGCGCCTACCGCGATCGCATGTCAGTGGCCATGGCCGAGAGCCGGCGCGGCGATTCGGCCAGCGTGGAAGCGGTACGCACCTGGATTGCCCAAACGCAACCGCGCGTGACGGCCATCAGCACCGAGACCGCCATTCGGCAGGTCGAGGAGCGCCTCTCGTACTTTCGGCAGCTCGCCTTCGTACTCGGCGCCATCAGCCTCGGCATCGGCTTTCTCCTCGTGGCCACGCTCGTCACGCTGTCGGTGAACGAGCGACGGGGAGAGATCGCCGTGTTGCGCGCCATTGGCACCCAGAAGGGGGGCGTACTGCGCCAGGTCTTTCTCGAGGGGTTCATGCTGAGTGCCACCGGCATTGCGGGGGGGCTGCTGCTGGGGCTCGTGACCGCACGCTGGCTGAACGGCATTCTGCGCGACTTCCCCGGGCTGCCCGCCGCGTTCGACTTCTTCCTCTGGAGCCCCGAAGCGGCATGGAAGTCGCTGGCCCTGCTGCTCGTCTCCGGAACGCTTGCCGGACTGTTGCCGGCGTGGCGCGCCGCCTCCATTCCCATCGTGCGCTCGCTGCGCGAGGACGCTGTTGGCTGACATGACGCACTCCACACCCGCGGGCTCGCGTGACGAGGTGGTGATTCGTTGCGAACAGGTGGAGCGCAGCTACCGCATGGGCGACGCCCTCGTGCAGGCGGTGCGCGGCATCGATCTGGAGATCGCCCGCGGTGAGTTTGCGGCCATCACGGGACCATCCGGGTGCGGCAAGAGCACCCTGCTGCATCTCCTGGGGGCCATCGACGCGCCGAGCAGCGGGCGCGTGCTCGTGAACGGCCGGGACACGGCGCAGCTGGGCGATACCGAGGCCACCGACTTCCGGCTGCGGCACATCGGCTTCGTGTTTCAGCGCTTCTACCTCATGCCCACGTTGTCGGCCCAGGAGAACGTGGAGCTGCCGCTCGCCGAAGCGGGGATGGACCGGCGTGCGCGCCGCACGCGGGCCGAGCAGCTGCTCGGGTACGTGGGGCTGGGTGACCGTCGGGATCATCGCCCCACGCAGCTGTCGGGTGGTGAACAGCAACGCGTGGCCATTGCCCGTGCGCTCGCCAACAGTCCGGCGCTGTTGCTGGCCGACGAGCCCACGGGCGAGCTGGATGCCGCCACCGGTGAGCGTCTGCTCGAGCTGTTCGGACAGTTGCATGGCGACGGCACGACGCTGGTGTTTGTCACGCACGACACGGTCGTGGCCAACCGCGCCCAGCGGGTGATTCGCCTGCGCGACGGCCTGGTGTCGTCAAACACCCGCAACCGCCCTGCCTGAGCCACGTGCCATGAACCGCGAACGGCTGGGCACCTCGTGGCTGCTGGCGTGGCGCACGGTCACGTCACGTCCGTGGCGTGCGCTGCTGCTGTGCAGCGGATTCGGCGTCGGAGTGGGCGTCATGGTGGTGCTGCTGGCCGTCGGCGAGGCGATGGTGCGCCAAGCCAGTCAGGAGCGGCTGGTGGGCGGTGGCCAGATCACGGTGCTGCCGGAAGGGATCGATCTCGAGGTCCTCACCACCGGCGGGCTGGGTGGGCTGTTCTTCTCGGTGCCCAACGCGCGCTTCGTGTACCGGCAGGTGCTCAGCAATCCGCGTCTCGCCGATGCCGTCTCGGTGGCGGCGCCGCAGATGGAGGGAAAGCTGCTCTATCTCACCACACCGGACGGCGTAGAGCGGGCCGTTCGGGCCACCGGTGAAGTGCCGTCGGCCACGCGGGCGCTCGGGGCGATGCCCACGATCACCGAGGGGGTGTGGGAGGACGATGCTGGTGACCTGCGCTGGACGCGTCCCACGGTGGCGGAGCTGCGACACGAAATCGACCACTTCCATCGCCCTGCCGATGGGCTGGCGAACGCCGACTCGTGGGGCGAATGGCACTACTTCAACGTGCTTTCCCCCGACGCCTCGAAGTGGGCCTTCATCACGTTCCTCGTGGGCGGTGATGTGCGAGGGGAGCGGTGGGGAGGCCAACTGCTCGTCACGTTGCACGAGCGGGGGCGGGCGCCGCGGCGCTTCGTCACGAACGTTCCGCGCGACCGGGTTCGCTTCAGTCGTCGCGATGCCGACGTGCGTATTGGCGAGGGAAGCGTCACGGTGCTTCCCGACGGGCGCTACGCGATTCGGTCCGTGGGTCGTGAAGCAGGCACGGGCGCATCGCTCTCCCTCGACCTGGTGGTGTCACCAACGCCGCGCGTGGAGTTCCCCGGTGCTACGCTGGTGAGCGGTGACTTCACCTCGGGCTACGCGGTGCCGGCGCTGCGCGCCACGGCCACCGGCCGCATCTGCGTCGCGTCGCGCTGCGACCGCTATACCGAAGCGCAGGCGTATCACGATCACAACTGGGGAGGCTGGCGTGGCGTGACGTGGGAGTGGGGCGCCACGCGCGCCGGTGACTACACGCTGCTGTACGGACGCGTCACGCCCGAAGACACGGCGGGCGGTTCGTCGCCGCTGTTCGTGTACGTGACCGACGCGCGCGGCTTCGTGGCGCTGTTCCGCCCCCGGGTCGTGCACTACGAGGATGCGCGCGTGGTGAACACGGCGGAGGGGCCGCTGCGGGTGCCGGCCACCGCCGAACTGTTCGATGTACGCGACGCGGATACGCTGCGGCTGCAGCTCACGATCGACGACGCGGTGGCCACCGACACGCGCACGGGGCTCGCCGAACGTGGCGAGGGCGACTACGCGCGCGGCCTCGCCCGACCGTGGTTCGTGCAGATGGCGGGTGAGGCGCAGCTCAGCGGACGCATTCGCGGCACGGTGCTCAGCGGTCGTGGTCGCGGTTTCTTCGAAACGTACCGCTGATCTGCCCTGCTGTGCGTGGTCCCGGTCTGCCGGTGCCTCAGCGCACGCGCTGGGTCACATCCTCACGCGTCGCCGCAGCGAGGCGCGCCGAGTCCAGCAATCGGTGTGGCGATCCGACACGGCTGGCACCGGGGTGGCGGCATGCGGTGCTCCATGGGTGAGCCGGCATCGCGTCCGACGCTCCGTTTCGGTACGCAAGGGTGGAACTACCCCGCGTGGGTCGGCCCCTTCTATCCCGCGAACACCCGTGCGGTCGACTTGCTGCGCACCTATGCGAAGGCGTTCGAGGTGGTGGAGATCGACTCCACCTTCTACGCCATTCCCCCGGTGAGCACCGTGCGCGGATGGGCCGCACGAGTGCCCGAGCACTTCGTGTTCACCTGCAAGTTGCCGCAGGCCATCACGCACGAGCGGCGTTTTCGAGACAGTCGCGGCCTGCTGGATGAGTTCGCCGATCGCATGCGCGAACTGGGTCCACGGCTGGGGCCCATTCTCATCCAGTGCGCGCCGGACTTCCTGCCGGCGCAGGGCAAGCCCTTCGCCGAGTGGCTCGCGATGTTGCCTCGCGACCTGCGCTTTGCGGTGGAGTTTCGGCATCCGTCGTGGGTGCGGCGACGCGTGCTGGCGCTGCTGCAGGAGCACGGGGTGGCGTTGGCGCTCAGCGATGGGCGATGGATTCCCCGGGAGTGGTTGCTGTCGCTCTGTGCGCACCCCACCGCCGATTTTGCGTACCTGCGCTGGATGGGACCCGATCGCGCCATCACCGATTACTCGCAGCTGCAGGTGGACCGCAGCGCCGAACTGGACGCCTGGGCGCGCATGATGCCGGTGCTGCAGGGACAGGTCCGCGAGATCTTCGGCTTCGTGAACAACCATTTCGCGGGCCATGCGCCCGCCTCGGTGCGCATGCTGCAGACCCGCCTGGGGCTTCCCACGGTGGACCCGGCACGGCTGAGGGACCAGGCGTCGCTCTTCTGACGCCGCGGGGGCACTTGCGGGGCGGCCGCGCTGCCTAGATTGCAGGCATGACGACGACCCACATGCCGCCCGTGCCGTCCGACGCCGCGCAGCGCCTCGTGCGTGGAGAATCCATGCATCCGCACGATGTGCTCGGGGCCCACACAGCCACGGTGGATGGTGTGCAGGGGGTCGTCGTCCGCGCGTTCCTCCCCAATGCGGCCGCGGTTTCCGTGCTGGTGGGTGAGCACGAGTTCGCCATGCAGCGTGACGCCGCTGGCCTCTTCACGACCTTCCTCTCCGATCGCCGCGTCCCGTTGCGCTACCGGCTCGTGGTCACCTCCGGCGAGGGGGAACGCGTCACCATCGACGATCCCTACCGCTTCCAGCCCACGATGGGCGAGGTCGATCTGCACCTCTTCAACGAGGGGCGGCACCTGCGCCTCTGGGAGAAGCTGGGGTCGCATCCCATGGTGGTGGACGGCGTGGCCGGAACGGCCTTCGCCGTGTGGGCGCCCAATGCGGTGCGCGTGAGTGTAATCGGCACCTTCAATCGCTGGGATGGCCGCGCCCACACCATGCGCATGCTCGGCACAAGCGGTGTATTCGAGCTGTTCGTCCCGGGGGTCGGCGCCGAAGCGTTGTACAAGTACGAGATCCGCACGCGCACCGGCGCGACGCGCGTGAAGACCGATCCGTACGCCCACAAGCTGGAGCAGGCACCGGGCTTCGCATCCATCGTGCAGGCGCGCAGTGGCTATGTGTGGAGCGACGGCAGCTGGCTGGCGCAGCGCGCCGAGGGCGAGCCGCTGCGCGAGCCGATGCTGGCCTACGAGGTGCACCTGGGCTCGTGGTTGCGTGGCGACGACGGGCGTGTGCTCAGCTACGGCGAGATCGCGCCCAAGCTGGCGGAGCATGTGCGCCACATGGGGTTCACGCACGTGGAGCTGCTCCCCGTGCAGGAGCATCCGTTCGGTGGCTCGTGGGGCTACCAGGTGGGCGGGTACTTTGCGCCCACGTCCCGCTTCGGCACGCCTGACGACTTCCGGCATCTGGTGGACACGCTGCACCAGGCGGGGATCGGCGTGCTGCTGGACTGGGTGCCGGCGCATTTCCCCAAGGATGACTGGGCACTGCGCCGGTTCGATGGCACGGCCTGCTACGAGCACGAAGATCCGCGCCTCGGCGATCACCCCGAGTGGGGCACGCACATCTTCAATTATGCGCGGCACGAGGTACGCAACTTCCTCGTGGCGAATGCGCTGTACTGGATCGAGGAGTTCCACATTGACGGGCTGCGCGTGGATGCCGTGGCATCCATGCTGTACCTGGACTACGGCCGCGAAGCCGGCCAGTGGCTGCGCAACAAGCATGGCGGCCGCGAGAACCTCGATGCCGTGGGGTTCCTCAAGCAGCTCAATCATGCCGTGCAGTCGCTGCACCCCGGTGTGATCACGGTGGCGGAGGAGAGCACGGCGTGGCCCAAGGTCACGGCCCCGATCAGCGACGGCGGACTGGGCTTCACCTTCAAGTGGAACATGGGGTGGATGCACGACACCCTCGACTACTTCCGGGTGGACCCCTTCTTCCGCAAGGGCGCGCACGACAAGATGACGTTCGCGATGTGGTATGAGTACAGCGAACGGTTCGTGAATCCGCTGTCGCACGACGAAGTGGTGCACCTCAAGAAATCGCTGCTCGAGAAAATGCCGGGGGACGTGTGGCAGAAGCTCGCCAACGTGCGGGCGCTCATGGGTTATTCGGTGACGCGTCCCGGCAAGTCGCTCTTCTTCATGGGCATGGAGCTGGGCACGCACCACGAGTGGAATCACGACGCGAGCCTCGAGTGGCACCTGCTGGAAGATCCGCGCCGACGTGGCCTGCTGGAGTACGTCTGTGCGCTGGGCGCGCTCTACCGCCAGCTCCCCTGCCTGTGGCGCGGGGATCATGACCCGAACGGTTATCGCTGGATCGATGTGGCCGATCGTGAGCAGTCGGTGTTTTCGTACGCGCGCTTCGATGGCCAGGAGCATGCCGTGGTGGTGCTGAATCTCACGCCGGTGCCCCGTGCCGACTATCGGTTGGGGGCGCCGGCGCGCACGCGCTATCGCGTGGCGCTCAACTCCGATGCACCCGAGTTCGGCGGCAGCGGCTACGAGGCCGCGGTGTCGGCGTGCTCCGACGCCGTGCCGTACCACGGATTCGAGCAGTCGTTCACCGTGTCGCTGCCGCCGCTGAGCATGCTGGTGCTGGTGCCGGAGGAGCTGCCGCCGCCGGCGGCGCCCGACGCGCCGGCGCTGTCGGAGGCCAAGCCCGAAGGCAAGGCCAGGAAGGGGAAGAAGCCCCGGTCGACGGGAGAGCCGGCGGCACCTGCCGTCAAGCAGGCGCGCACGCCGCGCACGCGTGGCCCCTCTCGCTTCCCCGCCGCATGAGCAGTACGGCGAAGGCCATCGCCTTCGGCCTGCTCACGGCCGTGGCGGTGGGCGTGTGTGTACGGCTTGGCATCTGGCAGCTCGACCGGCTGACACAGCGACGCGTGCAGAACGCGATCGTGGCGTCGCGGGGGGCAACCGAGGCGCTGCCGCTGGCCGCGTTGCAGGGGCAGGACACGAGCGTGACCCACTGGCGACGGGTGCGCATCGAGGCGGTCGCCGACTACGGCAACGAACTCGTGCACGCCACGCGCACGCAGAACGGGTCGCCCGGGGTGCATCTGCTCACGCCGGTGCGCCCCCTCGACGGCAGCTGGGGGGACACCGCGATTCTTGTGCTGCGTGGCTATCTCTACGCCGCCGATGGCCGCACCGCCGATTTCGCCAAGGCGCGTGAGGTCGATACGCTGCGCCTGGACGCGTTGCTCACCTCGTTCCCGCCCAAGCGCGGCGGTCAGGCCACCATGCAGTCGTCACCGCGGGCCATGCGGCTGCTCGACCGCGATACGATCGGCACGCTGGTGGGGCGCCCGGTGGCGCCGTTCATCCTGCTGGCGCTGGGCGACACCATCATGCAGGACATCACCCGCCCCACGCGCGTGCCGCCACCGGCCATCAACGATGGCCCGCACCTGTCGTACGCGCTGCAGTGGTTCTCCTTCGCCACGGTCTTTCTGGTGGGCTTCGTGGCCTTCGTCCGCACGAGGCGGCGCTACGCGCCGTAGTACGCCCGGTACCACTCCACGAAGCGCGCTACGCCCGTTTCGATGGACGTCTTCGGCGCAAAGCCCACGTCCTGCTCCAGCGCCTGTACATCGGCGTAGGTGGCCGGCACGTCGCCCAGCTGCATGGGCAGCATGTTCTTCACCGCGGTGCGCCCCAGCGCCTGCTCGAGCGTACCGATCAGGTGCATGAGTTCCACCGGGTTGTTGTTGCCGATGTTGTAGATGCGATAGGGCGCCTTGCTCGTGGCGGGATCGGGGCAGTCGCTGTCCCACGCCGCGTTCGGCGGCGCCGTATGGTCGCTCGTGCGAATCACCCCTTCCACGATGTCGTCGATGTAGGTGAAGTCGCGGCGCATCTGGCCATGGTTGAAGACGTCGATGGGGCGACCCTCGAGGATGGCCTTCGTGAACAGGAAGAGCGCCATGTCCGGGCGTCCCCACGGGCCGTACACCGTGAAGAAGCGCAGCCCCGTGGTGGGCAGCCCGTACAGGTGGCTGTACGTATGCGCCATGAGCTCGTTGGCCTTCTTCGTGGCCGCGTAAAGCGACAGCGGATGATCCACGTTCTGATGCACCGAGAAGGGCATCGCCGTGTTGGCCCCGTACACGCTCGACGAGCTCGCGTAGGTGAGATGCTGCACGCCGTGATGGCGGCACCCTTCGAGGATGTGCAGGAACCCCACCAGGTTGCTGTCGATGTACGTATGCGGATTGGTGAGCGAGTAGCGCACCCCCGCCTGCGCGGCCAGGTTGATGACCTTGTCGAACCGCTCGGTGGCGAAGAGTCGCTCGATGCCGGCGCGGTCGCCCAGGTCCATCTTCACGAAGGTGAACCCCGGCTGCCCCCGCAGCCGCGCGAGGCGCGCTTCCTTCAGCGTGGGGTCGTAGTAGTCGTTGACGTTGTCCAGCCCCACCACCGTGTCGCCTCGCGCCAGCAGGCGTTCGCTCGTGTGGAAGCCAATGAAGCCGGCCGCGCCGGTGACGAGAATCTTTGCCATGGTGAGATTAGGACGATCGAGCTGGCCACTTTGCTACCGGACGTTGCAGGAGGAGCACGGCGCCCATGATGGCCGCGCCGCCCACCAGCGTGCCGGTACCGACGGGCTGAGCCAGGAGCACCACTCCCAGCAGTGTCGTCCAGAACGGTTCCACCGTGCTCGTGATGGCGGTGTGCACGTTGCCGAGGATGCGCAACCCCGCCAGAAATCCCACGAAAGCGCCGGAGGCGAGCACGCCCTGCAGTACGCTCGCCCCCAGCGCCACCGCATCGGGAATGGCGAACAGCGTGCCCGACAGCACCGACCACGTGGCGAAACAGAGTGTCCCGCCCACACAGATCGCCCGCGCGACATCGAGCCCGTCGCGCCCGCGCTGCAACCCGCTCAGGACGGGGATGTACAGCGCGTACACGAGCGCCCCAGACAGGATGATGGCCAATCCCACGGGCGACAGCGACACGGCGCTGGGGGCGCCCACCATGGCCGCGATGCCGCCCAATGCCAGGGCGAGTGCCAGCAGCCGCGACCCGTCGAGGGGCTCGAGACCGCGCACCGCGGTGATCACGGTGACCCACGCGGGGTACGTGTAGAACAGGAAGCTGGCCGTGGCGGCGGGCAGCCAGCGCAGCGCCGCGAGCGCCAGTGTGGCCACGATGGCCTGTCCGCCGCCGGCCATGAGCAGCGTGCGCGGACGATACCAGGGGGAGAGCCCCGCCGCCGGCGCGGGCGGACGCCACCAGCCGTACGCCACCACCAGCACCGCACTGGCGAAATAGCGCCAGGTCTGGATACTCTCGAGCGCCATGCCACGCTCGGTGGCCACCACGGTGAGCGGCGAAATGGAGCCGAAGCAGCAGGCGCTGAACACCACCGCCAGCGTACCGCGCCCGATGGCGCGACGCGCCGCTGGCGATGCACTCACAGCAGCTTGCCGGCGAGGAACAGGTAGGCCACGCTGAAGTAGAGGCTGATCGCCGACACGTCCACGATGGTGGCCACGAATGGCGCCGACGCACTGGCCGGGTCGAACCCCAACCGCTTGAGCAGGAACGGGAGCATGGAGCCACTCAGCGACCCGATCGTGACCACGGCCACGAGCGTGACGCCCACCGTGAGTGCAATCCACGCCGAGTGAACGCCGTAGTCGTACAGCCCGAGCGTGTTCCAGGCCACGATGCGGATCATGGCGATGACGCCAATGATGAACCCCAGGATGAGCCCGGCCGGCAACTCGCGCAACACGATCCGCCACCAGTCGCCCAACCGCACCTCGCCCAGTGCCATGGCGCGGATGATCAGCGAGGTGGCCTGCGACCCCGAGTTCCCCCCCGAACTCATGACGAGCGGGATGAACTGCGAGAGGAATACGGCATCGTCGAGGCTGTGCTCGTAACGCGCCATGACCGAGGCGGTGAGGAACTCACTCATGGCCAGGATGGCCAGCCAGCCGCCGCGCTTGCGCACGTTCTGCCAGAGCGAGATCTGCATGTAGGGCTCCTCGAGCGCCTCCATGCCGCCGAACTTCTGCGCGTCCTCGGTCTGCTCTTCCTGGATGACGTCGATGACGTCGTCCACGGTGACCACCCCCAGCAGCCGGTTCTGCCCATCCACCACCGGCAGCGCTACGAGGTCGTAGTTGGACGTCACCTGCGACACCTCTTCCTGCGGGGTGTCGGGGGACACGCTCACCACTTCGGTCCACGCGTGCTCGCTGATGCGCGACCCTTCCGGCGCCGCCAGCAGCTCGCGCAACGACAGTACTCCGCGCAGCCGCCCCGCGTCGTCCACCGTGTAGATGGTGTACATGGCCTCACGCCGGCCGCCGCGCGCCATGGCCCGCACCGCCCGCAACGACTCCTCCACCGTGAGCGTCTCCAGCACACTCACGAACTCGGTGGTCATGAGGCCACCGGCGGTGTACGGATCGTACTGGAGCAGCCGCTCCGTTTCGGCCTTCTCCGCCGGCTCGAGCTCCTGCAGGATCTCGTCGGCCGTCTCCTCGTCGAGCTCCTCGAGGGCGTCGGCCCGCTCGTCGGGGTCCATCTCGGCGACGATTTCCGCCGCCTCCCCCGCCGGCAGCTCCTCGAGGACCTGCGTGCGCAGCTCCTCGTCGAGGTACTCCAGCACCTCGGCGGCGCGCTCGCGCGGCAGGGCGGCCAGGAAGGCCCGCACCGCAGCCTCCGGCATGGCCTCTGCCACGTCGGCGAGGTCGGCCGGGTGCATCTCCTCCGTCTGCGGGCCGATGCTCTCCGGATGCTCCTCGAGCAGCTCGAGCAGGTCCGGCACGATCAGCGCCGCAAGCGGCCGGTCTTTGTCGGAACGAGGCGTCATGGGCGAAGAGGCGGCGGTTCGGGCGCAAGTTAGTGAGCCCCTTCCCCGGCGCAAAGCGACGCCTGTCGTCCGGTTACAGCACGGGCAACGAGCCCTTCTCCACCGTGATGTTCACCACCCGGACACCGGCGTGGTCCAGACACGCGTCGAGCAGGGGCCGGTCGATGGGGCCATCGGTCTCCAGCACAGCCCCCTTCATGGACACCTCGGCGTGGTGCACGCCCGGGACGGCCGTCAGGGCCGTCCACACGGCACGCACGGCGTGCACCGAAAGCAGCCCCTCGATCTGCACGTGGATGCGAAGTCGTGGCATCTTTCAATCTCGGCGCCACTCCATGGCTTCTCAACGGGGACCGGGCGCCGGCTGGTTTCCCTCGAGCATGCCCCCATGCCACGTGTCGCGTTTCTCGGTCTCGGCGCCATTGGAACTCCCATGGCGCGCCATCTCGCCCGTCCCGATTTCGACCTCGCCGTGTGGAACCGCACCGCGGCCAGGGCTGAGGCGTTTGCGGCCGCGCACGACGCGCGTGCCGTGACCACGCCCGCCGAGGCCGCGCGGGACCGTGATGTGGTCGTGACCTGTCTCCCCGTGTCACGGGATGTCGAGTCGCTGCTCGCGGGCCCGGACGGCCTGCTGGCCACCATGCCGGCCGGCGCTGTCCTCGTCGACTGCACGTCGGGCGACGCCGCCACCTCGCGGCGGATCGCGGCCCCCCTGGCCGAGCGCGGCATCGGGTTTCTCGACGCCCCCGTGTCCGGCGGGGTGAGCGGGGCGGAGCAGGGAACACTCACGGTCATGATCGGCGGCGACGAGGCCACCCTGGCGCGCGTGCGCCCCGTCATCGAGTGCTTCGGCAAGAAGATCGTGCACTGCGGCGCCGTGGGCGCGGGCGATGCCCTCAAGGCGGTGAACAACGCGTTGCTGGCCATGCACATCTGGGGGACCGCCGAGGGGCTGGTGGCACTCGAGAAGGCGGGGGTGAAGGCGGAGGTGGCACTCGACGTGATCAACACCTCAAGCGGCCGCTCGAACGCGAGCATGAACCTGTTCCCCGAGCGGGTCGTCACGCGTGCCTTTCCCCGCACCTTCCGGCTGGCGCTGCTCGACAAGGACGTGGGCATTGCCGCCGAGCTGGCGCGCGAGCAGCGCATTACGGCACCGTTGCTGCAACTCACCTCGGAGCTGTTCCGCATGGCCCATCACGAGCTGGGTGAGGAGGCCGATCATGTGGAAGCGGCCCGTGTCGTGGAGCGACTGGGAGGCGCCATCATTGGCGGCGGAGACGCTGCGGGGAGTGCCTCGACATGACCGCCACCCAGATGCCCCCGCATATGTCCGACGGCAGCGAGTACGTGATTGCCAGCGTCGACGCCATTCGTGCCCAGTTCCCCGCCCTTGGCCGTCGTGAGGGAGACCAGCTCGTGGCCTACTTCGACGGGCCGGGGGGCACGCAGGTGCCGCGCGGCGTGGCCGATGCCATGACGTACTACCTGTTGCACCACAACGCCAACACGCACTGGGCCTATCCCACGAGCGTGGAGACCGATGCCCTGCTCATGCAGGCGCGCGAAACGCTCGCCGACTTTCTGGGGGCGAGCGCGGGGGAGATCGCGTTTGGTGCCAACATGACCACGCTGCTGTTTCATCTGTCGCGGGCCATTGGTCGCGCCCTGCAGCCGGGTGACGAAATCATCGTCACCGAGCTCGATCACCACGCCAACATCGCGCCGTGGCAGGCGCTGGCGAAGGAACGCGGGGCCGTGCTGCGCTGGCTGCCGCTCGATCCCGACACGTTCCGGCACGAGGCGGGCGCGTTCGAACGACTGCTCACTGAGCGCACCAAGGTGGTGGCGCTCGGGGCGGCCTCCAACATCCTTGGCACGGTGAGCGATGTGCCACGCCTGGTGCAGCTCGCGCGCGCCGCCGGCGCCATCACGGTGGTCGACGCTGTGCATTACGCCCCGCACCATCTGGTCGACGTGCAGACGCTGGGCGCCGACTTCGTGCTGTGCAGCGCCTACAAGTTTTACGGTCCGCATGTGGGTGTGGTGTACGGCCGCGCCGATGCCACCGCCGCGCTCGACCTGCCGCGTTTGGAGCCTGCGCCCGATTGGGTCCCGGAATGCCTGGAAACCGGCACCCAGAACCACGAGGGTATCGTGGGCGCCGCCGCCGCGGTGGAGTTTCTCGCCAGCATTGCCGGCGAGGTGACGACCTCGCGCCGTGACCGGCTGGCCGTTGCCATGCACGGGCTGCACGAGCGCGGCGAGCAGCTGTTCGCCCAGCTGTGGAACGGCCTCGCGGAGGTCGACGGGGTCACGCTCTACGGGCCCCGTCCCGGTACGCCCCGCACGCCCACCCTGAGCTTCCGAGTGCTAGGGCACGCCGCCGAGTCGGTGGCGCGCTTCCTCGCGCCGCGTGGCGTGTATGTGTCGCACGGCGACTTCTACGCCACCACGGTGGCGCGTCGGTTGGGATACGAGCAGGAGGGCTTCGTGCGCGTCGGCTGTGCCTGCTACACGAGCGGCGCGGAAGTGGCGCGGCTCGTGGATGGCGTGCGTACGCTGGTCCAGGGGCGCTGAATGCGCGTGCCGGTCAGTCGATCACGCGGGGGGGTGCCGGCGGCATCTCGTGCGGCCCGGGCACTGGTGGTGAGCGCCACCGCCGCCCTGCTCGCCGCCGCGTTTGCGGCGTGCGGCGAG
>VYLE01000491.1_pt1 | contig 21065 bp, 22 predicted proteins | sample 5114391 | NCBI WGS metagenome assembly VYLE01 (sample SAMN12291771, study PRJNA351875) | freshwater metagenome | isolation source: freshwater lake | place: USA: Michigan, Kent Lake | collected 2013-08-15
CAGGTGGAGGCCGCGCCCTCCATGCGGATGGGCGTGGCCGAAGCGGCGCGCGGGCTGGGCCTGTCAGAGCGGCATCTGTCCCGGCTCTGCCGCGATGGGGCTGGAATGGCGGCGCAAGGGGTCATCCATGCCGCCGTCTTGCGCGAGGCTTGCCGGATGCTGGCCTATACGCGCCTTCAGGTCGCCGAGGTGGGGCATCGGCTGGGCTTCGATGACCCGGCCTATTTCAGCCGCTTCTTTCAGCGCGGGACGGGGCTTTCCCCCCGCGCCTATCGTGCGCGGATCGGGGCCTAGGCGCGGGTCAGCGGATCGATCCGCCCGGCCTGAAATGTGTCGGCAAGCCGGGTCAGGATGATCTCGCGCACCACGCCGCCGGTGGCGAAGGGATCGCCTTCGGCAAAGGCGCGGGCCTCCGCTTCGCTCGCGGCCTCCAGCACGCCGAAATTGCCAATGCCCGCGCCCGCCGCATCCCAAAGCGCCGATCCGGTCAGAACGCGGGCACGGCCCTTTCCCCCCGTCGCCACCCAGTCGCGGTGCTGTGGGCGCAAGACGTCGCGTTGCGCGTCCACCCCCGGATGGTGATGGCAGATCATCAGGAAGAACATACGGCATTCTCCAGCAGGACCATGCCCGCGCCCGTCATCGAGGCCGGGGCGAAGTAATGGCTGTGCAGCGTCTTGACCCGCGCATCCATGCAGCCGCGCATCACCAGCCACATGATCAGTTCCGCCCCTTCCGATCCGAAGGTTTCCACATAATCGGTCAGGGCCATATCGCGCCAGCGGTCCGGGGCGGGGCCGATCTCGTCGATCCAAGCGCGGTCTGCGGCCGGGTTGATGAAGCCCGCGCGCGCGCCCTGCAACTGGTGTGAAAGGCCGCCCGTGCCCATCACGACGATCTTTTCATCCGTGGGCCAGCTTTCGATCGCCTTGCGCAAGAGCTTTCCCAGTTCCCACATCCGCTGCGGCGTCGGCACCGGATACTGGATCGTGTTGACGAGGATCGGCACCACCTTTACGGGCCAAGCCGCAGGCCGGCCAAAGACCAGTTCCATCGGCACCTGAAGCCCGTGGTCCACGTCAAGTTCGCGGCAGATCAGCGGGTCGAAATGCCCCTCGACCATGCAATCGGCCAGATGCCAGGCGAAATCCGCCGCACCTCGGAAGGGTGGGATCGGGCGCGGACCCCAGCCTTCGTCGATCGGGTGGTATTCTTCGGCCACACCAAGGGCGAGCGTAGGAACCCGGTCAAGGAAGAAGGCGTTGCCATGATCGTTGAAGATCACGACGGCGATGTCCGGCCTCTTGGCGGCGATCCAGTCCTGCGCGGGGGTATATCCGTCGAAAAAGGGCGCCCATTCGGGCGTGTGGCGCAGACCCTTGTCCAGCGCAGCGGCGATGGAGGGGACGTGGCTTGTGCCCAAGCCCGCGAGGAGTTCAGCCATTGGTCACCTTGCCCAGTCGGGTGGTCAGGAAATCGTCCAGTGTCAGCCCCGCCTGCGCCGCGCCGATGGCGCGGATCGGGGTCGGGTCGACGGCGGAAATCTTCAGGATGTAGAAGAGGTTGCCGCCCAGCCGCACCATCGCCTCCCAGTCGCGGGCCTTGACGGCGGCGCGCTGGTCGGGCGTCAGGGCAAAGCGGGACAGATAGGCATCCTCATCCGCCGCGAAGGCCGCGCGGCCCTCGGGCGTGGACAGGCCCATCGCCATCTTGTTCAGCGCGTAGCCCGCATTGGCGCGGGGGCGATCGAAAAGCGGGGTCTCGGGGATGCGGTCGGCCTGCGCGGCGATCTCGGCGGCCCAAGCGGCGATGATGGCGCCGACGCGGTTGGGCTGTTCGACGGGGGCGAAATGACCGGCGTCGTCAATCACCTCCAGCCGGGCCTGCGGGCAGAGCGCGGCGATGTCCTGATGCTGGGCGACCGGGCTCCAGAGATCCTGCGCCCCGGTCAGAAGGAGGAGGGGGCCGGTCCATGCCGACAGGGTCAGCGCGGCGTCGGGGCGGGAGAGGAGCGCGCGCAGCTGGCGTTCATGAATGTCGGGGGTGAATCGGCAGACCATCGCGGTCAGATCGGCCATCAGCGCGGGGTCGGGCGTGCGGCCTGCGGCCATCATGCCGGGCAGCCAGCTTTCGGCCAGCGCGACCATTCCGGACTTATGCGCAAGATCGATCTTCTCCTGCCGCTTGGCCTCTTCCCCTTCGCGGCGGGGATGCATGCCAGTGTTCAGAAGTGCCATACCCGCCAGACGGGACGGGGCAAGGCGCGCCATTTCCATCGCCACGCGCCCGCCCATCGAATGACCGGCCAGGATCAACCGTCCGGGGTGGCGGGCCAGCAGGTCCTGCGCCATCGCGGTGATCGTGGCCTGGGTCGAGACATCGGCCACCACGGAGGGCATGCGCGCGGTGACGCCGTGCCAGACAAAGGCGTCGGAGACGAGGCCGGGGATCAGCAGAAGCGTGGGCATCGCAGGGCCTTTCGCGAAAGATGCCGCCCGGGGTCATCCCTGGGCGGCCAGTTCAGGAGAGTTCACTTCGCCTTGCTGCGCCAGCTGTCGGCGTAATTCGTCCGCGCCTCGGCGGCATAGGGCGTGGGGGCCACGCGGACGCGGATGTCGGCCTGACGGTGCGGTTCGGTCGAGGTCTTTCCGGTCGTCTCCGGCTCACCCCATTTCAGGGTCAGGATGTCGCCCTCCTGCACATCCTGCGCGACGACGCCCAGCGACAGCAGGCAGCGTTCGTTCCAGCTGTAGCCGTTGAACATGCTCATCCCTACCATCTTGCCGTCGCGCAGCACCATGTCGGCGCTGGAGGAGGCATAGTTCGGCTGCGGGAAGTCGATCCACTTGGCGGGCATGCCCTGTTCAAAGGCAGTGGCGATGACAGCCAGCACATCCTCGCGGTTCCATTCGAAGGTGACCTTCTTGCGGTTCTTGGGGCTGCCCTTCATTGCGGCAAGCGCTGCCTTGCCGATGAAGTCTTCCTTCTTCCAGCCGATGTAGAAGTCATAGCCCAGTTCGAAGGGGTTCACGTAATAGTCTTCGATGCTGTCCGACACGAAGCTGCCGCCGATGGCCCCGGCCGCCTCATACATGTCGGCCCCCAGCCAGTCGCGGTAATCGGCCAGCATCCCGCCGCCCGTATAGATCCCGGGCAGGGGCGAGGGGATCCAGCCGGATTCCAGCGTGTTGGTCGAATAGGCGCGGCTGCCGCATTGCACGAGGTTCACCCCCGCGTCCCGCGCCGCCTGCAGGATGGTGGACTGGATGTAATCCTTGTCCTTGTAGGGACCCCAGATTTCCAGCCCCGGCGCACCGGACATGCCGTGGCGCAGCGCCTGCACCTTCTTCGATCCGATGTTGATCCAGTCGACATGGAAGAACTTGATGTCGGGGATCGGGCCACCATTCATCTTCTCAAAGATCTTCGGCGCATCCGGCCCTTGGATCTGAAAGCGGTAATGCTCGCGGATCACCCGTTCGCCTTCCGGGCGCGACGGAGAGCGCGGGTCATAACGCAGCCTCACGTTCCACTTGCCCCATGCGGCACAGAACATCAGCCAGTTGGAGGTGGGCGCCCGCCCGACGAGGATGTATTTGTCCTCGCGTTCCCGGAAGATGATGTGGTCGCCGATGACGTGCCCTGCAGGGGTCACGGGAACGAAATGCTTGGCCCGGTTCAGGTCGAAATTGGCAAAACTGTTGATCCCGTGATGCGACAGGAATTCGGTCGCCTGCGGGCCTTCGACGATGACCTCGTCCATGTGGTGGCTCTGGTCGAACAGGACCGCCGACTGCCGCCATGCGGCCTGTTCGTTGCGCCAGTTCTGGAATTCGGGCGCGACGACCGGATAGACATACATCCCGGCTTTCGAATTGCGCAGCATCGTCACCGGATTTCCGGCAGCGGCCATCGCGGCAGAGAGCGAGTTCACTGGCATCTTGTATCCTCCCAAGACAGATTCCCTTTGCGGCGATCCTAGCCGCGCCTGTGGCGGGGCCCGCATCAGAAGGGATTTAGGTACTATAATTATCCGCTATAACATACTGGCCAAGGCGACGTCGCCGCCCGAATGACGGCTAGGTCTGCCGGATCAGCCGGACCTATAGCTTCAGCAGTTTGCGGGCGTTTTCCTTCAGGATCAGGGGGCGCACCTCGTCGCGGATGGGCAGCGCCTCGAAATCCTTCAGCCAGCGGTCGGGCGTGATCGCGGGCCAGTCCGACCCGAACAGCATCTTGTGCTTCAGGATCGTGTTTGCGTAATGCACGAAGATCGGCGGAAAGTACTTGGGCGACCAGCCCGACATGTCGATATAGACGTTGGGCTTGTGCTGCGCGATGGCGAGTCCCTCTTCCGTCCAGGGAAAGGAGGGATGGGCCAGCACGATGGGCATGTCGGGGAAATCCACCGCCACATCGTCGATATGGATGGGGTTGGAGTATTTCAGCCGCATCCCCATGCCGCCGCGCATGCCCGACCCTACCCCCGTCTGGCCGGTGTGAAAGAGGCAGATGCCGCCCTCCTCGGCAATCGCTTCGTACAGCGGATAGGCCATCGGATCGTTAGGGAAGAAGCCCTGCATGGTGGGGTGGAACTTGAAACCCTTCACCCCGTATTCGCGGATCAGCTTGCGCGCCTGCCGCGCGCCGACGCGGCCCTTTGCCGGGTCGATGCTGGCGAAAGGGATCAGGATGTCGGCATTTGCGGCGCAAAGCTCGGCGATCTCTTCGTTTTTGTGGCGGTAGAAGCCCGTCTCGCGTTCGGCATCCACGCCGAAGATCACCGCCGCGATCCGGCGTTCGCGGTAATAGGCGGCGGTCTGCGGCACAGTGGGCAGCATCCCGTCGATCCCCGCCGGATTGCGGAAATAGGCGGCCATGCCGGCCTGGAATTCGTTATAGCCATCGTCGCGATGGCAGTTGCAGGGTTCTTCCGCATGGGTGTGGAAGTCGATGGCGATGATGTCGTCAAGGTTCATGCCCGTGCTCCTGCAAGGAAAGATATCTGCGCAGAAGATGCCGCAATTGCGCGGCTTCCTCTGCCGTTAGGGTGGCGGGGGGCGCCGTCTCATGCGCGCGGACGGCGGACCACGCGCGTTCGGCTTCGGCCAGACCGGCGGGCGTTAGGTGCAACTCAATCGCGCGGCGGTCATCGGCGGGCACGCTACCGCGCAGGAGGCCCGCCTGTTCCAGCGACTGGACGATCTTGGTCATATGCGCCCGCTTGATCCGCAGCGCGCGGGCCAACACGCCCTGCCGGATGCCGGGATTGCCGCGCACCATCAGCAGGATGGACAGGCTGCCGGGCAGGGGAGCCGCGCCCTCCATGGCTGCGAAATAGGCCTCGAAGGCCTCCAACTGGGCAAGGCGCAGCAGAAAGCCAAGGCTGTCGCCCAGCGGTCCCCAGTCAAGCCTGCCCTCCGGCGCGGTCACCCCCTGTCACTCCTTCGGGGCCTGCAGTCGGGCGGTGCGCTTTTCGAGGAAGTCGCGCAAGCGTTCCTTCGCCTCGGGCGTGACAGAGGTCAGCGACGACATCAGCGACTCGACGAAAAGTCCGTCTTCCGAGGACATGTCGCGGATGCGCGGCAAAGCGTTCAGGATCGCATAATTCGACATCGGCGCATTGCTTGCGGCCGATCTGGCCAGGTCGATGGCGCGCGTCAGCGCCTGACCTTCCGGCACCACATAGGAGATGCCGCCCCACTGTTCCATCTGGTCGGGGCTGACGGTGCGGCCCGTCAGCATCATGTCGCCCATCCGCTGCGCGCCAATCAGACGGGCGATGCGCACGGCGCCGCCGCCGCCCACAAAGATGCCGCGCTGGCCTTCCGGCAGGCCGAAGAAGGCGGTCCTGTCGGCCACGCGAATATGGGCGGCGGCGGCCAGTTCGAACCCGCCCCCCACAACTGCGCCCTGCATGGCGCAAACGAAGGGGATCGCGCCCCGTTCGATGCCGTCGAAGATGCGATGCCAGCGCCGCGACCCCTGCACGGCGGCGATCAGCGGTTTCTCCATATGCTCGGCCAGATCGAGGCCCGCACAGAAATGCGCACCTGTGCCATGGATCACCGCGGCCCGCGCCTCGTCTTGTGCGCGTTCGACCGCGAGGTGCAGCGCCTCGACCACACGGTCCGAAATGGCATTGCGCTTTTCGGGACGGTTCAGCGCGATCAGCGCGATGTCGCCGTCCAGCCGATAGGTGATCAGGGCTTCGCTGCTGCCGTCCATTCCGTCCTCCTGCGACGGCCGGGCCGTCTTTCTTGCCAAATAGTAATAGCGTATAAATGTATCCTTGTAAACAACTCTTGCGCAGACTATTCCGGTCGGGTAGATTGTTATTGCAAATAACGATCATCCGGCGAGACCGGAGGATGTGGCGACAGGTTCCGATGGGGGGAAGGATGCCGAATCCCGATGTGGCGCTGCGGATGCAGACGCGGCCGGATGGGTCGATTCTGGTCTGGCAGGAGGCGGGCCTGTCAGGCTGGCCCCGCGCCACGACCGAGCGTCTGCTGCACTGGGCGGCAGATCGGCCCCACGCCATCTGGCTGGCCGAACGCGACGGGGCCGGCGGCTGGCACCGGGTCAGCTATGCCCATGGGGCGGCGGCGGTGCAGGCGATCGGCTCGGCGCTTCTCGACCTCGGGCTGTCGGCCGAAAGACCGCTCCTAATCCTGTCGGGCAATTCCGTGGCGCATGCGCTGATGGCGCTCGGGGCGCAGCATGCGGGCATCCCCTCGGCGGCCCTATCGCCCGCCTATGCCTTGTCGAGCGGGGATCGGGCGAAACTCGCCTCGGTGGTGACGCAACTCACCCCCGGCGCGGTCTTTGCCGATTTCGCAGTTCCTTTCCTGCCTGCCATCACCGCCTCGCTGGGGGCGGATGTTCCCCTCATCTCGATCGCCGGACGGGCAGAGGATCGCCTGACGCTGGCCTTCGATGACCTGATGGCGACGCCGCCCTCGGGCGCGATGCTCGCCGCCCATGCCGGGATCACGGGCGCGACAGTGGCGAAGTTCCTCTTCACATCCGGCACAACGGGCAGTCCCAAGGCGGTGATCCAGACCCACGGCATGATCTGCGCCAATCAGGAGATGGTGGCCGCCGCCTATGGCTTCACCCCGGAAGACCCGCCGGTGATCGTGGACTGGGCGCCTTGGAACCACACGGCCAGCGGCAACAAGGTCTTCCACATGGCCCTGCACAATGGCGGCACCTATCACATCGACGATGGTCGCCCCACGCCCGACGGCATCGCCCGCACCATCGCCAATCTGCGCGAGGTCGCGCCGACATGGTATTTCAACGTGCCAATCGGCTTCCAGTTCCTGATCGACGCGATGGAGAAGGACGAGGCGCTGGCCGACCGGTTCTTCTCGCGGCTGAAGATGCTGATGTATGCGGGCGCGGGGATGAGCCAGCCTGTCTGGGACCGCCTCGCCGCGCTGGCCGCGCGCAAGGTGGCGGGTGGGGTGCCCATCGTCTCGGGTCTCGGGGCGACGGAGACGGGACCCTTCGCGCTGTATTACGCCGAAGGCAAGGACGCACCGGGCAACATCGGCTATCCCGCGCGCGGCGTGGTGCTGAAGCTGGTCCCCGCCGAAGGCAAGCTGGAAGCGCGGCTGAAAAGCCCATCGATTACACCGGGATACTGGCGCAATCCAGACTTGACGGCGCAGGCTTTCGACGAGGAAGGCTTCTACCGTCTGGGCGATGCGCTGCGCTTCGCCCAACCGGGCGATCCGGCGGCGGGGTTCATCTTCGACGGACGTCTGGCCGAGAATTTCAAGCTGGCCACGGGCACATGGGTCGCGGTCGGGGCGCTGCGCGCGGGGCTGGTGAACGCTCTGGGTGGGCTGGCCAGCGACGCTGTCATCGCGGGCGAGGAGAAGGATGATCTACGGGCGCTGCTGGTGCCCTCATGGGCCGCCATGAGAGCCTTGGCAGGGTTGGGAGCAGAGGCCGCGCAGGGTGAGGTTCTGGCCCACCCCGCCCTGCGCGCAGCCCTTGCCGAACGTCTGTCGGCCCATGCCCGCGCAGCGACGGGCAGCGCCAGTCGGATCGTGGCGGCGATGGTACTGGAGACACCGCTCAGTTTCGACAAGGGTGAAGTGACGGACAAGGGATCCGTCAACCAGCGCGCGGTTTTGCGCGAACGGGCCGATCTGGTGGCCGCGCTCTACGGCGATGATCCGCGCGTGCTCCGGGCGGAATGGAAGGGACGGGCGAAATGAATCTGGCAGGCGCGCATGTGGCGGTGACGGGGGCGGGTTCCGGCCTAGGCCGGGCGGTGGCGGAACGGCTGGCGGCGACGGGTGCGCGCGTCACGGTGATCGACCGCAATGCCGAGGCGGCTGCACAGGTGGCGGGGGCCATCAACGGGCATACCGCCGTGCTCGACGTGACGGATGAGGGCGCGGGGGCGGCGCTGGATGCGGCCATCGCGGCGCAGGGACCGTTGCGCGGGCTGGTCAATTGCGCGGGCATCGGCGGCGCACAGCGGATCGTGGGGCGCGAGGGGCCGATGGACCTTGCCGCCTTCGAACGCATCATCAAGGTCAACCTGATCGGCACCTTCAACATGCTGCGCCTTGCCGCCGCGCGCATGCAGCACAACGCTCCGATGGCGGGCGAGCGGGGGGTGGTGGTCAACACCGCCTCTGTCGCTGCGACGGACGGGCAGGTGGGGCAGGCGGCCTATGCCGCCTCCAAGGGCGGGATCGTGTCGCTGGCCCTGCCTGCGGCGCGCGAACTCGCCCGCTTCGGCATCCGCGTCAACACGATCGCACCGGGCATCTTCCTGACGCCCTTGCTGGCAGAACTGCCGGACGAGGTGCAGCAGGGCCTTGCCGCCGCCATCCCGCATCCCGCGCGGCTGGGCGATCCCGCCGAATTCGCCGATGCGGTCCTCTTCGCGCTGACCAACGCCTATCTGAACGCTGAGGTGATCCGGCTGGACGGCGCGCTGCGCCTGCCGCCCAGATGATCATGGGCGGCAAAACCATTGGAATCGCAGCGCTGTTGGGGTTAAAGAGCCGTAATTGATTGGAAAGCTTCCATGACTCGCAGCGCAGCACAGACCGACGCCGCCCTTCCCGCCGATACCGATCTGACAGGCTATGTCGGCTATAACCTGAAGCGCGTGCTCAGCCTCGTTCAGGCCGATCTCGCACAGGTTCTGGGGAGCTTCGACCTGCGCGCGGTGTCCTTCTCGGCGCTGTCCATCGTGGTGCGCCGCCCCGGCATCAACCAGACGCAGCTGGCCGAGGCGCTCAAGATCGAACGGTCGAACCTTGTGCAGCTGATCGACGAATTGTCCGACCGCGCGCTCTTGGCGCGCACGCCCGTGGCCGGAGATCGCCGCCGCTATGCGCTGATGCCGACGACGGCGGGCAAGACGCTCTGTGCCCGGGCCGAGGCAGCGGTGGCCGAGCACGAGGCGCGGGTCTTCTCCATGCTCGACGCGGACGAACGCGGCACGCTCTTGGCCTTGCTGCGCAAGATCCGGACAGAGTGGCCGGGCTGACCGGTTTCAGCCACCCGGCAGGCCGGACGCAACCTCCTTCAGGACAGCGATGAAATCGCGTTGCGCCGGGGTGGGTTGCCACCCCGCGCGGCGGATCAGGCCGATGGGGCGGCGCGTGTTGGGTAGACGCAGGGGCAGGATCGTCAGCCGCCCCGCCGCCACATCCGGCACCACCTGCAAGGCCGAGGTGAAACCGAGGTGATCGGAGGCCAGCAAAAGCTCCCGCAACAGGACGCTCGACCCGGTCTCGACAAGGCTCTCGGGCGCAGGCAGGTCCGAAAAGACCGATGCAAAGGCCGCGCGGGCGGGCGTGCCCTCGGCCGCCACGACCCAAGGCGCGCGCGCAAGGCGGGCCAGATCCGCGCAGCCCGCAAGCGGATGGTCGGCGCGGGCGACCATGACCATCTCATCTTCGAACAGCGGTTCCTGCTCCAGATCGGGCACGATCTCGGCCGGACGCAGCGCGCCCACCAACAGGTCGATCTCACCCCGGCGCAGGCCAAGCGACAGGTCGGGAAAGGGGCCATCGACGATGCTGATCCGCAGCGACGGGCGGGTCAGCCGGAATCGCGCGATGGCCGGGCCCAGAAGGCAGGCCCGCGACAATGGCATGGCCCCCACGGTGATGCGCCCCACTTCGCGCCCGGCCAACTCGGCCAGTTCCGACTGCGCCTGTGCCAGCTCTGCAAAGGCCAGACGCGCGACGGTGGCCAGCACGCGCGTGGCGCGCAGCGCGATCACGCCGCGCGGGCCGCGTTCGAACAGCGGGCGGCCCACTTCGGATTCCATCTGCGTCACAGCTCGGTGTACCGTGGGCTGGGCCAGACCAAGACGGCGCGCGGCTTCGGAAAAGCTTTCGCTTTCGGTCACTGCGACAAGGGACTGGATCTGCGCCACCGTCGCCGTCAGCAAGAGCCGGGGCGCAAGGTCCGACAGGGCCGGATCCAGCAGGGCCAGCGCCCGCGTGACGCGCCCGATCAGCACCTCGCCGGCCGCCGTGGGGAAAAGACCATGCGGCAGGCGGTCGAACAGGGCGGTGCCCGCCGCAGCCTCCATCCGTGCGATGGCCTGCGTCACGGCAGGCTGGGTGACATGCACCCGCTCGGCCGCGCGGCTGACCGACCGCAGGTTCGCCACCGCCGTCAGGATGCGAAGATGCCGCAGGTTCGCGATCATAGCGCGCCAAGGATGCGGTCGGCCCGCGCGGCAAGGTCGTCCGCCCCGGGCGACAGGGCCAGCATACCAAGCCGGTCCTGCCACAGGGCCGTCGCTCGGGCCATGTCATCGGGCAGGCCCATCTCGCGCAGGGTGGCGGCGACTTCGCGCAGTTCCGCCGCGCGCCGGGGTCCATGGGTCAACATCCGGTCAAGGTTGTAGGCCCCGCGCACCGGCCAGTCGATGCCCGGATCGCTGGCCAGAAGCGAGGCGATCACACGTCCCTCCACCCCCGCGCGGCGGGCGGCAAGGAAGGACTCGGCGGTCAATGCTTCCATCCCCTTGATGATGACGGAGCGCAGCATCTTGATGGTCGAGGCCTGCCCCACGCGGTCGCCCACCACCTCCACCACCATGTCCAGCGCGCGCAGGCGCTGCGCGGCGGCCTCGGCCTGCGGGCCAGACAGAAGGAGCGGGGTGCGGTGCCGGGCAGGGTAGACCGGGGCCATGATCGCCATGTCCACATAGCCCGCGCCGATCCGGGCTGCGGCCCGTGCCTTGCTGCCCGGAGAGCAGGAATTCCCGTCCAGCCACAGCGCCCCGGGCACCAGCGGCGGCGCGGCACCAGCCGCGATAACCGCCTGATCGGCAGTGACGAGGCAGAGGATCAGGGCGCAGCCCCCAAGGTCCTGCGCCGCAACGGGGGTTGCGCCATGATCCGCACAGGCGGCTCGCACCGCCGCAGCTTCTGCTGGATCATCTAGCTTGATGTCATAGGCGACAAGCGGCCCCGCTGCCCCGGCCCAACCTGCCGCAAAGGCGCGTGCCGCCTCGCCAAAGCCCATGAAACCTATGCCCGTCATCCCGTAACCCTTTCGCCCTCGGCCTGCATTCCCTGACGGAAGGATGCGGCCTCGCGGCGCCTCACGCCACAGCATATAGCATGAAGTTATAGATGGGGGCCAAGTTCTGAATTGGCCTTTCGCAGGGGGCTGGCCACAAACGGGGCCGATCCCTTCCCGAAAGGACCCGACGATGACAGACCCGCACCACCCCCCGAAATCCGCCCTCGTCATCAGCGCCCATGCCGCCGATTTCGTCTGGCGCGCGGGCGGCGCCATCGCGCTGCATGCGGCCATGGGCTGGAAGGTGACCGTGGTCTGCCTCTCTTTCGGCGAACGCGGCGAAAGCGCGAAGCTGTGGAAGCAGCCCGGCATGACACTCGACCGCGTCAAGGCCGCACGGCGGGTCGAAGCAGAGCGGGCGGCGGTGGCGTTGGGCGTGCATGACCTGATCTGCTTGGATCTGGGCGACTACCCGCTTCAGATGGATCGCGCCGACAAGGACCGTCTGGTCGATGTGATGCGCGACGTGGACCCGGCCTTCATGCTCAGCCATTCCTCCTACGATCCCTACAATGCCGATCACATGATGACGACGCAGATCGTCCTTGAATGCCGCTCCACCGCGCAGGCATGGGGGCACAAGCCGGGCGGCAAGGTCCTTGGCGCGCCGCAACTCTACCTGTTCGAGCCGCATCAGACCGAACAGATGGGCTGGAAGCCCGACACCTTTCTCGACATCACCCCTGTCTGGGACAGGAAGCGTGCTGCCATCGAATGCATGGAAGGGCAGGAACACCTGTGGGACTTCTACACCCGCGTCGCCCAGAACCGCGCCAATCACTTCACCCGCAATTCGGGCGGACAGTCGGGCGGACGGTCCTGCAAATACGCCGAAGGCTTCCAGTCCGTCTTCCCCCGCACCGTAGACATGCTGTGATGGACATCGCACATCTTGGCCATGTGGAGGTTCTGACCGACCGCTTCGAGGACAGCCTCGATTTCTTCACCCGCGTCTACGGATTGAAACTGACGGAACGGGACGCCGATCACGCCTGGCTGCGGGCTTGGGATGATTACGAACATCACAGCCTGAAGCTGACACGGTCCACCACGACGGGAGTCGGCCATATCGCCTATCGCACCACCAGCGAAGCGGCGCTGGAGCGGCGGGCGGCGGCCATCACGGCCGCAGGCTACAAGGTGCTGGGCTGGGTCGCGGGGGATCGCGGCCATGGCCGCGCCTTCCGTTTCGAGGACCCCTTCGGCCATGTGTTCGAACTGTACTGGAACACCGTAAAGCATCGCGGCACGGAGGCCGAGGCGCCCGCGCTGAAGAACACGGCCAGCGCCTTCACCGGGGCCGCGCCGCGTCGCCTGGATCACCTCAACCTATTGGCCGCCGATGTGGCCGAGTTCCGGCGCTTCATGGAAACCTGCCTCGGGTCCCGCGTGACCGAGATGATCCAGCTGGACAATGGCCGCATCGGCGGCTGCTGGTTCACGGTGAACAACAAGACCTATGATCTGGCCTGCACCGAAGATCACGGCGGCGGGCACGGCCGCCTGCACCACGTCACCTTTGCCACCGACCAACGCGAGGACATCCTGCGCGCGGCTGACATCTTCCTGCAGAACGGCGTGCATATCGAGACAGGGCCGCACAAGCACGCCATTCAGGGCACCTTCTTCCTCTATGTCTGGGAACCGGCGGGCAACCGCGTCGAACTGGCCAATGCCGGGGCGCGGCTGATCCTCGATCCCGACTGGCAGACCGTCATCTGGACCGAGACCGAGCGTCGCAAGGGCCAGGCCTGGGGCCTGAAAACCATCGACACCTTCCACAGCCACGGCACCCCGCCCGTCAGAAAGGACTGATCCATGCCCGTCGTCGTGCAATCCATCCCACGTGCCGACAGCGCGGTCATCGACGGCCTTGCCCGTGCAGGTGCCGCCACGGTGCACGAGGCGCAGGGCCGGCGTGGCTGCCTTGCCCCCCACCTCCGCCCGATCTGGACCGGTGCCCAGATCGCCGGCAGCGCCGTCACCATAAGCGCACCGCCCGGCGACAATTGGATGCTGCATGTCGCCATCGAACAGGTGCAACCCGGCGACATCCTCGTCCTCGCCCCGACCAGCCCCTGCGAGGACGGCTATTTCGGCGACCTTCTGGCCACCAGCGCGATGGCGCGCGGCTGCCGCGGTCTGGTGATCGAGGCGGGCGTGCGCGATGTGCGCGACCTCACGGCGATGGGCTTTCCGGTCTGGTCCAAGGCGATCTCGGCCCAAGGCACGGTGAAGGCAACCTTGGGCGATGTGAACCTGCCCCTCGTGATCGGCGGGCAGATGGTGCATCCGGGCGACGTGATCGTGGCCGATGACGACGGCGTGGTCGTCGTGCGCCGCGACAAGGCTGCCGATGTTCTGGCGGCAGCCGAAAAGCGGCTTCAGGCAGAAGAAGCAAAGCGCGCGAAACTTGCCGCAGGGGTGCTTGGCCTTGATCTTTACGACATGCGTGGGGTCTTGGCCGCGAAGGGCCTTACCTATGTCTGACGGCATCCCCTGCCTCTGGATGCGGGGGGGCACGTCAAAGGCGGCGGTCTTTTTGGCCGCCGACCTTCCTGTCATACCCGAGGCCCGGGATGCGCTGCTTCTCCGACTGCTCGGCAGCCCCGATATCCGGCAGATCGACGGGATCGGCGGCGGCGATCCGCTGACCTCGAAAGTGGCGGTGCTGGCCCCGCCCAGTCGGGCGGATGCCGATGTGGACTACCTCTTCTTGCAGGTCTTTCCCGACCGGCCCGTCGTTTCGGCGGCTCAGGGCTGCGGCAATGTCCTTGCCGCTGTCGGCCCCGCCGCGATCGAACGCGGTCTGGTGCCCGTCGCGGGCGCGGTGACGCCCGTCCGCATCCACATGGTCAATACCGGCGAGGTGGCGGTGGCCGAGGTGGCCACGCCGGAAGGCCGGGTCACCTATGCAGGCGAGGCCGCGATCGACGGCGTGCCGGGAACCGCCGCCGCCGTGCCCCTGATGTTCGACCGCATCGCAGGCTCGATGTGCGGCGCGCTCCTGCCCAGCGGTGCGGCGCAAGAGGTGATCGACGGCGTGGCCTGCACGCTGATCGACAACGGCATGCCCGTGGTGGCGATGGATGCCGCCGCCTTCGGCCTGCGGGGAGACGACACTCCCGAGGCGCTGGAGGCCGACCTTGCCCTCACGGCACGGGTCGAGGCGATCCGTCTGCAGGCCGGCTGGCGGATGGGTCTGGGCGATGTGGCGCAGGCTTCGGTGCCCAAGATGGTGCTGGTCAGCCCACCGCGCTCCGGCGGGGCCTTTTCCACCCGCTGCTTTATTCCCCATCGCGTGCATGCCGGGGTCGGGGTGCTGGCGGCGGTCTCTGTGGCGACGGCCTGCCTCCTGCCGGACAGTGCCGTGGCGCATCTGGCCGCGCTGCCGCCTGATGGGCGCTTTGTGGTCGAACATCCCTCCGGCGCAACAGAGGTCTTCCTGCGCATCGAAGCGGGCAGGGTGACCGGGGCAGGCACGATCCGCACCGCGCGCAAGCTCTTTGACGGTCTCGTCTTCCCCTGACCCGATCCTGCCTGTGGGGGACGGGTTCCGCACAGCGTCGATGGTGGCACGGCTGTCATTTTTTGACCGTAGCGATCATGCCTTGTCGCAGAAGGGCTTTACGGGCCGCTTCGAAGTGACCGACACAGGGTACCGACGCCATGTCCGGCCCGCATCCCCGAAGGAGACGCCATGACCGCCGACCTGATCATCACCAATGGCCGCGTCCTGACCATGGACCCCGCCCATCCGCGGGCCGAGGCGGTGGCAATCCGCGCGGGCCGCATCCTCGCTGCAGGTCCCCGCACCGAGGTCGAGGCGCTGCGCAGTCCCGCCACTCGCATCTACGACGCGGCGGGCCGCACCGTCATGCCCGGGATCAACGAAAGCCATATCCACCTCTTCGCCGGATCGGCGGAACTTGCGCAACTGTCGCTTTTCGGGGTGCAGGGCTTCGACCGCCTGGCAGCGGCGATCCGCGCCTATGCGGCGGCGAACCCCGACCTGCCCATCGTGATCTGCAACACCGCCGATTACACCATCCTCGGCGACGGGCGCAGCCTTGACCGCCACCTTCTCGACGCGGTGCTGCCCGATCGTCCCCTCGCCCTGCAATCGCCCGACCATCACACGGTCTGGGCCAATACCCTCGCGCTGAAAAAGGCGGGCCTGCTGCAGGGCGCGGCCCTGCCGCCGGGGAACGAGATCGTCATGGGGCCGGACGGCCTTGCCCAAGGCGAATTGCGCGAACACTACGCCTTCGACGCGGTGATCGCGCTGAACGCCACGGGCGGGCGCGACAGGCTCGGGCTCTCCACCGGGGATGAACCGCCCGGCGGCACGACGGCGGCAGAACGGGCCCATGACATGGGTCTCCTGCGGCAGGGCCTCGCGCATCTGGCGCGGCACGGGATCACGTCGTTCCAGAACATGGATGGCAACCGCTACACGCTGGAGCTTCTGTCTGCGCTGGAAGCGGAGGGAAGCCTCACCCTGCGTGGCCGCATCCCGCTGCATTACGTTTCGGGCGATGTGACGGCGCAGATGGACAAGGCCGCCGCCATGGCGCGGGATTTCCGGTCAGAGTTCCTCAACTCCGGCACGGTGAAATTCTTCCTCGATGGCGTATTGGACAGCCACACCGCAGTGATGGCCGAAGATTACGCAGACCGCCCCGGCTGGCGCGGTGAACCGCGCTTCGATGCCGCCACCTTCGCCTCCCTCTGCACCGAGGCCGACAAGCGCGGACTGCAAATCGCCGTCCATTCCATCGGCGACGGCTCTACGCAGATGGTGCTGGATGCCTATGCCGCGGCACAGGCCGCCAATGGCGCGCGCGACAGCCGCCACCGGATCGAACATCTGGAAGTGGTGCGCGAGGCCGATTTTGCGCGGATCAAGGGCTTGGGCGTCATCGCCTCGATGCAGCCGCCGCACCCGCCGGGGCAATGCGGACTGCCCCTTGAGCCCACGCTCAGCCGGATTGGCCGGACAAACTGGCCGCGCGCCTATGCCTGGCGGCGGATGCTGGACATGGACATCCCGCTGATCCTGTCGTCGGACTGGCCCGTCTCCTCGATCAATCCTTGGCAATCCATCCACTCCGCCCTGACGCGCAAGCCTTGGGCCGATGGCTTGCCCGACAACCGCCTTTCCCTGCACGAGGCGCTCACCGCCTATACCGTCACCGCCGCCCGGGCCGAATTCGCCGAAGACTGGAAAGGCCAGCTCAAACCCGGCTTCGCCGGCGACGTGATCATCCTCGACCGCGATCTGGAGGCGGCCGCTGCGGATGAGATGGCCGATGTGATGCCCGTCCTCACCATCTGCGCCGGGCGGGTGACCCATGAAGGATGAAAACATCGGCCTCGACTTCGCCTTCGAGATCGTCGCGCATATCGGCGTCCCCCTCACGGGGGGCGCGGGCCGTCTGGGCCAGCGGCGCATCATCCCGATCACCGGCGGTACCGTGCGCGGGCCGCGGCTGAACGGCCGCGTCCTGCCGGGCGGGGCGGATTACGAACTCATCCGTCCCGACGGCAATTCCCGGCTCGAGGCGCATTACGGGATCGAGGCCGAGGATGGCACGCCCATCTACATCGTGAACCGCGGCCTCTACGTCGCCCCGCCTGAGGTGACGGCCCGCCTCGATGCGGGTGCAGAAGTGGCGCCCACCGATTACTACCTCCGCGCCGCCCCGGTCTTCGATGCGCCGGACGGCCCGCATGGCTGGCTTTCCGACCATCTCTTCATCTCCACCTGCCGCTTCACGCCCGTTGCCGTGACGATCCGCGTCTTCGTGGTGACCTGACCGCTTTTGCACAGGTCCCTTCTCCGATCCTGCGCCGATCGGACGGTATCAGGAGACCGTCTCGTCGCGGGCAAAGTAAAGGCGGCTGATCTCTTCCGGCGAAGGCCGGACCACCAGCAGCGGCACGAGGTCAAGCCGCGCCAGCGCCTCGGGTTCGGGGAAGATCGGCATGTTCGCGGCGCTGACGCGCGGCTGATGGGCCTGCGCCACATAATGCGCATAGCCATGCGGAGCCATGATCAGGAACCCGGCCAACCGCCGCGGATTGCCTTGGATAAGGATCCCTTCTGCCTGACCGTCACGGATCGCCGCCATCAGCGTGTCCAGCACCTTTTCCGAATGGCTGTCGCGGCCGCTCTCGGCCGGGGTTTCATCGGGGCGCGCGTTGAACAGCAGGGCGAAGAAGCCCCTATTCTCGATGGCGAAGCGGACATAGGCGATGCCCAGCGCCACCAGCCGCTCCAGAGGCCCCGGCGCGCTCTGCGCCAGCGCCTCTGCTTGATAGGCCGCCAGCCGTTCGAACCCCGCCGCCGTCAGCGCGTCCAGCAGGGCCGAGCGGTCGGCGAAGTGGCGATAGACCGACGGATGCGTCGCGCCCACCTCGCCCGCCAACTCGCGCAGAGAAAAATGTGGCCCGCCGCGATCAGCGATGATCCTCAGCGCCTGATCCAGCAGCGCCTGCCGTAGATTGGGGTGGTGATAGCCCATCTTGCGCGGGCTGGCGCCATCGTCCTGCACGAATTCCCCCTTCTTCAAGCACGGTCCCGCCAGCGGGCATCCTTGCCCGTCAGGCCTGCCGCGGCAAGGGCCATAGGACAGGGCCATACCGCATGGGAATCATATTGACTAGAATAACTGTTATAATACATAAGTAACCATTGGTAACATGAGGCGACACCGAAGTCGCGCCGAACCGGGAGGAAATGATGATCAAGCTGCAGGGCGGGGTGTCCCGCCGCCAATTCGTTCAGACCACGGCAGCCGGTGTTGCGGCGCTCGCCGCGCCGGGGATCGTCCGGGCGCAGGATGCGACGATCAAGATCGGCTATATCGGTTCGCTCTCCGGCATCCGCGGCATCTTCGGCGAAACGGAGCAATGGAGCATCGACCAGATGACCGCCCGTCTGACGCAGGGCATCACCGTGGGCGGCAAGACCTACGGCGTCGAGCTGGTGATCCGCGACAACCAGTCGGACCTGAACCGCTCCGGCTCCATCGCCACGGAACTGGTGATGCGCGAACGCTGCAACCTCGTTCTGGCGCAGGATGGCGACGGCGCGGCGGCGATCGGCGAACTGGCCGACACGCGCCGGGTGCCCACCATCTCGACCATGGTGCCTTGGGAAGGCTGGTTCTTCCCACGCGGCGGCGACCCCGCCTCGGAAACCGGCTTCCCCTACAGCTTCCACTTCTTCGCGGGCGCAGCCGAGATCCAGGCGAACCTGGTCGAGATGATGGCCCGCGTCGCGCCGGGGGCCAAGGTCGGCACGCTTTTTCTCGACAACCCGGCAGGGCAGGGGCTGGCCCATCCCGAATTCGGCCTGCCCGCCGCCATCGCCAAGGCCGGGTTGACCGAGGTTCCGGCGGGCTTCTTCCAGCAGCAGACCAACGACTTCTCCAGCCAGATCGCGCAATTCGTCGCCGAAGGGGTCGAGGCGATCTCTGGCTTCATGTTCCCCAATCACTTCATCCCCTTCTGGAATCAGGCCGCACAAGCGGGGCTGAAGCCAAAGGCCTGCGCGATGGGTGCGGCCTTCCTCTTCGCCTCGGGTGTCGAGGCGCTGGGCGACAGCGCCGACGGCCTTGCGACCGAGGTGTGGTGGACCCCCTCCTTCCCCTTCAAATCCTCGCTCACCGGCCAGTCGGCGGCCGAGCTTGCCGCGCAGTGGGAGACGGAGACGAACAAGCAATGGACGCAGCCCCTCGGCTATGGCCATGCGCTGTGGGAAGTGGGCCTTGGCGCCATCGCGCAGGCCGAAGACCCGCTGGATCCGGACAGCTTGCGCGCCGCGATCGCGGGGCTGAAGCTCGACACGGTTGTGGGTCCGGTCAACTTCGCCGAAAGCCCGGTCAAGAGCGTGGCGATCACCGGTCTGGTGGGTGGCCAGTGGCGCAAGCTGGGCGGCAAACATCCCTACGAGCTGAAGATCGTCACCAACACCACGATGCCGTCGATCCCGGTCGACATGGACATCATCGCGCTCGGCGGGGCGTGATCCGGCGATGCTGGTTGCGCGTGGTCTGACCCGTCGCTTCGGCATGATCACGGCAGTAGATGCCGTCGATCTCGATCTGGCCCCCGGCGATGCCGTGGGGCTGATCGGGCCGAACGGGGCGGGGAAAAGCACCCTCCTCTCGCTTCTGGCGGGCGATGCTCCGCCGGATGCCGGGTCGTTTGTGCTGGACCGGCGCAGCATCGCGCATCTGCCGCTGCATGCCCGCGTGCGCGCAGGCATCGCCCGCGCCGCCCAGATCCCCCAGACCTTTGCCCGCCTCACCCTGCGCGAGAATACCCTCCTTCCGGCGCAGCATGGCGCGCGCCTTCCGGCCCGCGCAGCACAGCTCTGGGCAGACGAGGTTCTGGCGCTCTGTGGTCTGGCCGACAAAGCCGGGTCCATGGCCGGGGCGCTGGGCCTTCTGGACCGCAAGCGTCTGGAACTGGCCAAGGCCGTCGCCGCGCGCCCCCGCATCCTTCTGCTGGACGAGGTGGCGGCGGGCCTGACCGAACCCGAGATCGCCACGATCAAGGCGCTGGTCGATCGGCTGCGCGACGGGCGCGCGGTGGTCTGGGTGGAACACATCCCCTTCGCCTTGCGCGGCACCTGCGCCCGGCTGGTGGTGATGGACAAGGGGGCCAAGCTTCTGGATGGCCCCTTCGACGAAGTCTGGGCACATCCCGACCTGCAACGCATCTACATGGGGGTCGCCGATGGGCGCGCGGCTTGAGATCACGGACCTGACCGTCGCCTACGGCGAATTCCGCGCCCTGTCCGGGCTCTTCCTGTCCATCGCGGCGGGAGAGACGCTCGCGCTGGTGGGCGCCAACGGCGCGGGCAAATCCACGCTGATGAAGGTGCTGACCGGGCTGATGGGCGGCTGGCAGGGGCGTGTGACGCTCGGCGATGCGCCGCTGCGCCCAGGCGATCCGCGCGCCGCCTCGGCCAGCGGCATCGCGCTCGTGCCCGAGGGACGGCTTCTCTTCGACAGCCTGACCGTGGAGGAAAACCTGATGATCGGCGCCTCGGGGCGCAAGGGGCCATGGGACATCCCCGCCATCCTGTCGCTTTTCCCGGTGCTGACAGAGAAGCGCCGCGCCCGCCCCTCCACCCTGTCGGGCGGGCAGCAGCAGATGGTGGCGATCGGGCGGGCGCTGGCCTCCAACCCCGAAGTGCTGCTCTGCGACGAGCTTTCGCTGGGGCTCTCCCCGCGCGTGGTGGACGAGGTCTATGCCGCTCTTGCCCGCGTCCGGGCCGCAGGCGTGACCATGGTCATCGTGGATCAGGACATCGGCCGCGTGGCGGGCAGGGCCGACCGTGTCGCCTGCCTCTTCAAGGGACGCATCACCCATCTCGGCCCGGCGGCGGGCACCACCCCCGTCAGCCTGCACGACGCCTATTTCGGAGCGGTGGCATGATCACGACGCTGGCCGACATCCTCTTT
>VYLE01000493.1_pt1 | contig 20855 bp, 18 predicted proteins | sample 5114391 | NCBI WGS metagenome assembly VYLE01 (sample SAMN12291771, study PRJNA351875) | freshwater metagenome | isolation source: freshwater lake | place: USA: Michigan, Kent Lake | collected 2013-08-15
CCCCCGCGCGCTACCGACCGCCGCGTGGATCAATCCTCCCACACCACGACCGTCAACCGACGTCGCTCAGTAAACCCCACCCACCCGGTGTCTCAAACTCATTGACAGGTTCCGATGCCCCACTGCTCCCAGTCACGGTCGCCCGGACGGAGCCTCTTTGCGCGTAGAAGTGCCTGCTCCTCGGCGGCAACTTCGTTGTTGGTGATGGAAATACACTGCCGACGACCGCCATCCTGTCTGTTGAGCCGCATGACCGCATGGGCTGTAGTGCCCGAACCAGCAAAGAAGTCGAGGATGGTCGCCGCGGGCTTTTCCTTCACAAAGAAGCGGAGCGTATCCTCCACCGCATAGAGCGACTTTGGAAATGGAAATCTTCGCCCAGGCAATACAGCCCGAACGATGTTGGATCCCCCCGCGCCTGCGTTGTGAGAACGCTGGTTCCACGTCGTTACCGGACTCTTCATGCGGCTGATCGTATCCGACTGTCGCAGGATGAGTGCGCCGTTCTTGTCCTTCCCGGCAACCTCAATTTCTCCACGCTTTATACGCTGTTGTTCCGCCGTGCGGAGATAGGAAATGGACCAGCGCGCCCTTGATTCGGTGAACGCACCGAGACGCACGATACCTTCGGCCAGTCCCTTGCGTGCCCTGTCTGGACCGACTTGCCAGTTGCCCTCGGTGTCGTCTAGACGAATTGGCCAGCAGGCAACGAGACCCGGGAAAGGCGGTTTGACCGAATCCACGGGCATTCCTAGGGGAATCGCGTCTCCGACAGAGTGAATTCTCTTTTCTTTCGGATCAATCCAGAACGGATAGAAAAGATTGGGACGGTCTTGTCTGCGGGCATTCGTACCACTTCGCAACAAGCGTCTCCAAAGATCGACTTTTTTCTCGGCGTCTTCCTCAGGTGGGTTCAACATATCCTCACCAGTTGGCACGACCACAGCCTCACCGAGAAAGACAAAAAAGATGTATTCGTCAGAACGAAAGAACTGACGAGCGCGAGCAACGCCGCTGTGGTTGATCACTGTTGTGACCATCTGCATTGGATAGCCAGAGAACACCTGCTCAAGCAGCAGTCCAAGCCGCAAGTATTCCTTCTCATCGATTGTCACGATGAGTACGGAATCCTCGGGATTCAGCAACTCCTTGGCGAGTAGCAATCGGCGCTCCATGAACGCGAGCCACTTGCTGTGCCGATAGAGATCATCCCCCTCGACATAGTTGTTGTTGTACTTCCAGTCCTTCGCGCCGGTGTTATAAGGCGGATCAATGTAGATAGCGTCGATCTTTCCCCGGTGTGACCACGTCAGTGCCTTGAGTGCGTGATAATTCTCGGCGTTAATGACCGTATGGTACGGTCGGTCACCGCCGCGCTCTACCTTTCCAGTGCTTACCAGCCCGGGATAGATGGTGTCGCTGAACTCGGCCACCACAACCAGATCGCCCAGCGCCACGCACTTCACTTCTGGTGTCTCTTGAGTGATCAGCCGAAGGTCAGCGACGCGCTGCCCGTCCATTTTGTGAATGGCCACCACCTGCCAGAGGCGCGGGTCGGCCTTTTCCGAAGTGCCACGAGTGGGCAGCACGCGCACTTTATCGCCTTTGCGAACAGGCCGCTGCGGGAGCTCCACCGCTTCCGGTCGATGCCGCTCAAAATTCAGACCAAATGGAAGCCGTGCCGAGAGTGCACGAAACTCGCGCTCAAGATCGGCACCAAGGCGTGGATCCTTCGCCTTGGTCTCGGCAATCAAGTCAGTTAGTCGCGACACGAAGAAACAAGTAGTCGTGGTGAGAGTGCGGTGCGAACTTCAACGGGCTCGGTAGGGCAAGTGGGGGACAGTATGCAGCGGATTGTACGGAGTTGGCCCGATAGAACGCTAGCCGCGACTGCCGACCAAGTGCAGAGTTGTCGCATTCGACGTCGGCTGGGGCAAAAAGAACGCGCCCTCGCGGTCAAAGAGTCGTTTCTTGAGCCGCAGGGGGATCCCGTCCGGCATCCCACTCGATGTTCGGGCTGACGTACGCCACGAGCAACTCGGGACAGGGCCGGCATTTTCTCGGCTAACTTCTCGGCCCGGCTACGGTAGCGCCGTCCGGAGGCTCGGACCTGTTGCTATTGTCCGCACGGAGGGGTAGCTAACCGCCTTTACTGATTGTAACAGGGGACGCCTTCCGTCCGCGTTCCGGGCCATCGAAGGCGGCCCCTTCCGAACCACGATTCTCGCAAGTCTCCGCAGTTACTCGCCTACTTCATTAATGAAGCTGTCGGCACCAATAACAGACGACGAGAGGCGGCATGGCGAATTGTCCACAACCCGGACAACGCCCACTTTTCGCCAATTCTGCCAGCTGCCTTCTGTGAGGTAGGAGCGCGTTCAGTCGCGCCTGCGACATGTCATCCAGCTGTACTCCTGCCCTGACACGGGCGATTGGTGTTGTTCCTTCACCAACAGTCCAGCGCACGCCGGCACGGTGTAGGGCCGCAAGGGTGTCGGTCAGGTCATCCGGCCTCATGCAGCCTCCAAATTCGATTCGTGGGCACCCCACCCAGGAAGTGTCAGTGATCGCGTGAAATTCCCCACCTAGTGATCGTCTCGAATTCCCCACCCCCATTCTGGGAGTTGGCAGATGGACGAGTTGGGGGGCAGTGAGCGCGGCGGGGTGACGGCGGTCCCGACCGCATGTTCCGGGCAGCTTTGGCCTGGGACGGAGACGATGGTGGGAGAGACGGTGATCGAGCAGATCGTGGCGGCCTTGGCTCGGGGCGAATCGGTGTCGGCGGTCGCGCGGGCGTATGGCCTCGACCGCAAGACGGTGCGGGCGTGGCGCCGACGCGGCGGGCCGCGACCGCGGAAGACGCGCCCGACGGTGTCGCAGCTCGATCCCTATCGCGCGTGGCTGAAGGCGCGGGCGCCGGAGGTCGACTTCAATGCCTCGGTCCTGTGTCGAGAGTTGCGGGAGCGCGGGTTTCGCGGCTCGGTGATCATCGTGCGCCGCGCGGTGGCCCCGCTCCGGGCGGCGCGTCAGCCGAAAGCGACGGTGCGGTACGAGACCGCGCCGGGCGCGCAGGCCCAGGTGGACTTCGGGCAGGTGCGCGTGTGGATCGGCGACGAGCGCGTGGCCGCGCAGATCTTCGTGATGACGCTCGGGTACTCGCGGCGCCTGTTCGCCGTCGCCTTTCCGCGGCAGCGGCTGCGCGAATGGCTGGCCGGCCACGAGTTGGCCTTCCAGCACTTCGGCGGCGTGACGGATACGGTCGTCGTGGACAATGCGAAAGCGCTGGTGCTCTCGCACACCCGCGAGGCGATTCAGTGGCATCCGACGTACGCCGACTTCGCGGGCTACTACGGCTTTCGCCCGTGGGCCTGCGCGCCCTATCGCCCGCAGACCAAAGGCAAAGTGGAGTCGGGCGTGAAGTACGTCGCCCGCAATGCGCTGGCCGGCAAGCGCTTTGCCTCGTGGGCCGACCTCAATGCGTGGCTGGTCGAGTGGACCCTGACCGTCGCCGATCAGCGCGAGCACGGCACGACCCACGAGGTGCCCGCCGTGCGCTTTCAGCAGGAGGCACTCACGCCGCTCGATGGCCGCCCCGCCTACGCATGGGCGCATGTGCGTGAGCGCGTCGTGGCGAATGATGCCTTGGTCAGCATCGACGGCACGCGGTACAGCGTGCCCGCGCATCTCGTGGGCACCACGGTCACGGTGCGTGAGCACGCCCACGAATTCACCGTGTGGGCGGGCGAGACGCGGGTCGCCACGCACGTGCGGCAGCCCCGGCACCAGGTGGTGATGGACCCGGCCCACTACGCCGGGCTCCTCCGCGTCGATCAGACGCCGCTCGCTACCACGCCGCCGCGCCACGATCCGCGCTACGTCGGGCACGGTGAGGTTGCCGTGCGCGATCTCGCCGTGTACGAGCAGCACGCCACAAGCACCGTGGAGGTGGCCGCATGACCCGCGAGGCCGCCCCCACGCCGGGGACCATCGGCGAGCTTGAGCTGCTCAGTCACCACTGCCAGCATCTGCGCCTCACGCGGATCGCGCAGCGTCTGCCCACGCTCCTCGAGCAAGCGGCGCAGCAGGAGCTCTCGTACAGCGCGTTTCTGCACACGCTGCTCGCGGAAGAGGTGGCGTCGCGGCAGGAAAAGCATCAGGCGCTGCGCGTGCAGATGGCGCGCTTTCCGTTTCACAAAACGCTCGACGCGTTCGACTGGAAAGCGCAGCCCTCGATTGATCCGAAGGTCATCAAGGAACTCGCGACCATGCGCTTTGTCGCGAACGGCGCCAACGCGCTCCTCCTCGGTCCGCCAGGCGTCGGGAAAACGCACCTGAGCGTCGCGCTCGGTCTCGAGGCGTGTCGCCTCGGCCTGCGCGTGATGTTCACCACCGCCGCCGCGCTGATCACCACGCTCGGCAAAGCGCTCTACGAAAATCGGCTCGAGGAACGGCTCAAACTCCTCACACAACCGAAGCTGCTGATCATCGACGAGATCGGCTACATCCCGATTGATCGGCAGGGCGCGAATCTCTTCTTCCAGCTCGTCAGCCGACGCTACGAGCGCGGCGCGATCCTGCTGACCAGCAATCAGAGCCTCGGGGCATGGGGCGATGTCTTCGGCGATGCCGTCATCGCCAGCGCGATCCTCGACCGGCTCCTGCATCACGCCACCACGATCAACATCAAAGGCGACTCGTACCGGCTCCGGGAAAAGCGAAAAGCGGGCCTGGTGCGATCCACCGTCACGGCTCATCCCGAGCTGTGATCTTCACCGGGTGGGGAATTTGAGACGATCACTAAGTGGGGAGTTTCAGACGATCATTGACACCCGAGCGCCGAGTCATCTTGGGTGCCGGTCGAGAGGTGCTGCGCCGGCCCGCGCGCGTGGCGAGCGCGGGCACTTGCTCGCCACGCGCACCGACCGGCAATCACGCCGCCGGCGTCCCCGTCGAAGCGCTCGCCTTTCGCTGTAACTCGGCCGCTTGAGCCGAGGCCTCTTCCGGGGTGAAGAAGAGCTGATCTGGCGCTGCGAAACGCCCAAAGCAGTATGCGAGGCGCTCCTGCAGCGCCTGCAACGCTTCAGCACTCAGCCGAAACCGACGCACGTGTCGAAGCGCCACGGCGTCGGCACTGGCGAGGGTGACGGAGTCGAGGAGATTCACGTACGACGCCGGCATGTTGAACGCGCCGTCTGCCACGGGCGGCAGGTAGAACATGTTTGGGGTTGCCCCGGGGTTCGCCAGTATGCTCTGGATCACGCTGGCGCGCTTGGCCGCCGCATACGTCGTCAGATTCTTCACTTCAGTTCTTGTATGCGCCGTAGTTGGTTGGACTCGCGCCAACAAGACGGGTTTCAGGCGCCCGGCGGCGCCCGTGATATCGCATGTTTGCGTCAACACCATACCGTATCCCAGCTCAATCCCAGCGAGTACGGCGCTGCCCTCGGCCACGCCGCCCTCGGTGGCGGTGGCATCGAAACGATACGAGTCGCCCGTGGTCGGGTTGACGATCAGCAAGTCCGCAGCGGAAACCGCCACGAAAGGGACGTTCGCAATGATATCCCCCTGCTGCAATGGGACGTTGCCGCCAACCGGAATCCCAAGTTCGAAAAACGCCATCAGCCCCGATTCAGTCTACGACGAGCCACTCATCCCCCTCGTCGAAGAGAATCTCAGGCGCAGCTGGTCGTGGAATCGGCGTCAGCATGCGCAGGGCGTTCGCGAAGTTCGCGCCCGGAGGCGCCACCACCTGCGCGAGGCGGTCGCGATGTTCATAGGAATCCTCGATGTACCGCAGCTCCTCATAGTCCCTTTCGACGACGTGGCTCAACGGTGCAGCCAGCTGCTGCCGAGTTGATGTAGACGCTTCCTCGCGGAGCCGCTGCAGTAGCGCACCAACGAAGTATTCCTCGGCGTCCAGAGGGGCCATCGTTCCGAACAGTCCGCTAGGCGCCGTCGTGGCGTGGAGACGGGTCTGTGGCTCTGCGGCGTTCAATGCGACCACTGCCGACAGTGCGCGGATCCCCTTATGGGCCATGCGCGTCAGATCGTTCATGCCGAGCGAGGCAGCATCCAACTCGGTGCTCGACGTTCCGGCCGTGACGGACGAGGACGGAATCGCGGTGGGCGTCACTGTGTTGATCTGGACGCGCTTCATTGATTTATGAGCATAAGCATAGGAGGACTCCGTCGTGCGCTCGATGGCACCGCTACGCCAGAAGCCAAGGGCCAACGTGTCCGGGTTTGCGGCCCCACTGGAGACCTGTGCGAATTGCGGGGTCATCGTGCAGCCACCTGCGGCGACAACAGATCGTTGCTGGCGACGCGAAGGACCTCACACACGTCGTCCGCGGCGTTCGCGATGATCGGCGCAACGGTGGTGGCGTTTGCCGCGGACACCTGTCCCGACCCCAACGTCAACAGGTCGCGATGGAGGTTCGCGTTAATCACCACCACAGGCGAGGGTGCGGCCTGCGCCTGCGCCTGCCAGAGCCCGTCGTCCAGCGCCACAGTGAGCACCCCACCCGTCGGCCACGCGTATGCAAATCGCACTGAGGGCCGCACCTCGGCGCCACGAAGTGACTTCCACGGACCGTCCGCAATGAACCGCTCGGAGAGGAACGCCGTTGGGCTCTGCGGGCCCGTCAGTGGTTCGACCGCCACGAGGTTGATGCCGAGGGCCGAAAGCTGTAGGAACCCGAGAGCGCCGATGTATCGCTCGGCGACCCCCGCGACCAGCGTCGCGTATGCACGCGGATCGGTGTTGATCGCCGGATCGACGGTTAGCGCAACTGTGATTCGATCAGGGACCGAAGTGATTGTCAGGCCATTGGTAAACCGAACCTGCGACACCATGTCGGACGAGATCGCGGCGGTATTCGGCACGAGCTGCCAGTCCCCGTCCACGATCCCCCGCGCGCGCAGGAAGTCGATATGCAGCGCACCGGGAGCGTTGTTGCCAGCCACCACTACGATGGCAACTTCCTGGAGCATCAACGTCATGGTCGGTTCAGATTACGGAAGGCGAGAGAGAGTGCGAAAGCACAAGTGCCGCGGTTGACCGTAGTCGTTCGGCGACGTGCCGTGCGGCGTGCGGGACGTCGTCTGGGAAACTCCCAATACCCCACAGGACACTGGAAGTGGCAGTTTCGTGATAATAGGTGACCGAAGCGCGCGTCGGCAACCGTTTTGCGATGTCGGCCTCCCATTGCGTTGGACTCCATGGCGGGTCGTTCGGTCACGCCGTCCGACGCGTCTCTCCGCTTACTGATCCAGTTTCGCGGTTCCCAATCCTCGGAACAGCCCAGCAGCGGTCATCCCTCATCCGCATCCCGCTCGTTGCACGCCGCCGCGCTCTGGCGACGCCGGCCGCGTCAGCCTCCCATGGCCCGCTCGGTCCGTGCGGTTCGCCGCGAGGCCCTCCGCCCGCGCTCCCACTCGCTAATCGACCGCTGCGACACGGCAAGATTCACGGGGTTGGCGGCGTTGTTCGTACTGTGCTTGAGCCGGTCTGGCAGGCGCGGTACGGGAACAGCGCCCGGTCATCAGCGACCTGCACTGCCCGGCATTCGCTGTCGGAGCGGGGGGCTAGCCGCTTTGGCTTGGTCTTCAACGGCAGGAGCAGTGGGAGGAGGATTCGGCGCCGCAGTCGGAGTTGACGGTCCGGCCCACACAGAAAGGCCAGAACGGGATGATTACGGAGTTCAAGTTCTGGAGACGCATGGGCGACGAGGTGTACCTCCCACACGCCTTTTTGCTCCCTCGACCCCCTGAATCCGGTCAACGTCGCCCATTATTGACCCCCTAACCTCCTCTGTAGCAACGATTTGCGCTCGGCAAACCGTGTATGGGGTTCAGGGGGTCGCGGGTTCGAATCCCGCCGTCCCGACTGTACTGAAAGCCAAGATAGACCACAGCTTACGAAGTTCTGCCGGCCCCGAGACGCCATGCGTTCTCGGGGCCGGGTGCGTTTGGGGCAGGCGTTCGCCAACCGCGGAGCTGGCGGCGACCGCGTTGCTCGCGTATTGTACAGTTATCTGCATTTGCGCGTCATTATGGCACAAAAATCACCATAAACGCTGGCCGCCGCCTCGCTAATGCCGAAAAACCGTCGTACGACGCCGCCCGCATGGCCGACTGTCTTTCTGAGTTCGGCAGACATTAGTGCGCGCGTGCGCCGGGACGTGGCGGCCGGTCGGCTCCGGGAGATCGGCCTGCGCGTCTATACCACCAACATGGACGAACCGCTTGAGGCGGTTGTTCGCCGTCACCTGTGGCGCATCGTGAGTCTCCTCGCACCACAGGCGACGATCAGTGCCCGCACGGCGCTCGAGGCTCGTCCCGCTGAGGATGGCACCGTGTTCTTGACGGGCCCGGCCCGCTACGAGCGGAACCTGCCGGGCCTTCGCATTCGCATGAGCAAGGGGCCGGCGGCTCAAGAAGGTGACCGTCCTTTTGTGGACGGGTTGACGCTCGCGTCGGTACCGCGCGCCCTGCTTGAAGTGTTATTGCCGGGGCGGAAACGGACATCGTCGGCTGCTCGCTTCATGACGGACCAGGAGGTCGAGGATTGGCTGGAGAAAACCTGGCAGAGCGGAGGGGAGGCGGCCCTCAATCGCCTGCGAGACGACGCGCGTCGCTTGGCTCCCGCTCTTCGCGCTGAAGACGCACTGCAGAAACTCGACCGACTGGTCGGCATCATCCTTGGCTCACGGGCGGGCACACCGACCGTTCCGACCGCCATCGCACGCTTGGCCGGACGCCCCTACGATCACGACCGCGAACTGCTCTTCCACACGCTCTTTGCGGCGCTACGTGGGCACGCTGCCGAATCACCGCAGCCGGTCGGTACCAACGCGTCGCCGGCCGCGTTCCGCACCGTCGCGTTCTTCGATGCCTACTTCTCCAACTTCATCGAGGGAACGGAGTTCGAGGTCGACGAGGCACGTGAGATCGTCTTCAACGGCATCATCCCCACGGCGCGCCCTGCTGACGCGCACGACGTTCTGGGGACCTTCGCCATCGTGGGGGACGCGACATGGATGCGCCATAGCACGCTGCAGCACGACGACTTTGCGAGCTTTCGCGAACGGCTGCGGGAGGCGCATGCGCGTATCCTTCGAGAGCGCCCGGATAAACGCCCTGGCCAATTCAAGCTGGTGGCGAATCGGGCCGGCGATACACGGTTCGTCGTCCCAGACCTGGTCGAGGGGACCTTGCAACGCGGCTTCGAGATTGCCCGAGCCCTCGACACGCCGTTCCAACGGGCAGCCATGCTCATGTTCGTGCTGTCGGAGATCCACCCGTTCGATGACGGCAACGGGCGGGTGGCAAGGGCCTTCATGAATGCTGAGCTCGTGGCAGAGAACCAGACACGCGTGATCATCCCATCTGTCTTCCGGGATGACTATCTGACGGGCCTGCGTGTGCTTTCCAGGCAGCATGAGCCCGCTCCCTTCCTTGCCACGCTCGCCTTCGCGCAACGGGTGATCGCGAGAATCGACTGGTCGTCGTACAGCGCGGCGGAGTCTGCGCTACGCCGTGTGCATGCGTTCGAGCGTCCGGCGTCGGATATCAAACTTCGGTTGCCCGAGCAACTCGTCTGAGCGAGTGCTGTGATGGTGCTCGGCTGAACTGCCCCAGGTCGGCGGAAAGTCCTCCTGGCGGTTGGGAAGTGCCAAGCTCGGGGACACGCGCAGGATGCTCGAATCCGCTCACTCGGCTCGCGAATGTCGTCCACCGGTAAGGTCGTCCGCTCCGGTGGCATTACGTCAGTATGATGACGCGCCCTGACCTCGGCCTTGACTCCAATGCCCATTGCCTGACGTGATCGAAGGGCACGCCCCCAATAACGATATCGCCCCGCGTGACGGGCACGGGCTCCCCCTCTCGTTGAGGCGCTTGACTTTAGCACCCTCCACGAAAGTCTGGTAACTCCAGTGGGACCGAAATGACGGGGCAATGCCCCCGAGCGCCGCGATGCGGTCGGGTACGTGGGCTCCGGTTTGGCGAGGGCGCCCGGTCCGACGTATTCTGTCAGCATGACTGCTCGGCTCCCGATCTCACCGTTGACCACGCTCGTCGAGCCCGTCCTGCCGTTGAGCGCGAGCGCCCTCACACGGGACGATTGGACGCGCCTCTACGGCGAAGAGTTTGCCGAATGGATGCACATGACCCCCGCGGCACGCTGGCGGGAGTCGTGTCGCCTCTGGACTACCTTCTTTGCCTTGGGAGGACGCTTAGATGACGAGTTCGGTGCCGACGCCCGTTCGGACGGTGCTCACGACGACGCGGCGGCATGGCGTCCGCGCCCTCCTCATGCGCGGCCAGGCGTGCATTCTGTACGGCGCCTCGGAGTTTAGCCGGGACGTCGATCTCGCGATCTACGCTCATCCGGACAACCTCAGTCGACTCCAGGGGGCGCTTGACGAACTCGGGGCGAGCGTCACGGCCGTCCCTCCCTTCGCACCCGAGTATCTCGCACGCGGGCATGCCGTGCATTTTCGATGCGCGGCGGCCGAGGACATGCGGCTCGACATCATGGCCGTCATGCGGAACGTACCGGATTTTGAGACGTGCTGGGGGCGCCGCACGATTGCCACCCTCGACGAGGTCGGCGAGGTGGATGTACTCGGGCTGGAAGACTTGGTGGCCGCCAAGAAGACCCGCCGCGACAAGGACTGGCCAATGATCCGCCGGCTCGTCGACGTGCATTACGCCGAGTTCGCGAATGAGCCGACCGACAGCCGTCTCGCTTTTTGGTTACGGGAGCTTCGCACCCCCGAGGCGCTGGTGGATTGCGTGCGTCGGGCTCCAGAGGCGGCGCAGCGGATGGCGGACAAACGTGACGCGGTCGCGTTCGCACTGCAGGCCTCGATCAGTGACGGACCGCTATGGCCGATGGAGGTACCGTTACACGAAGAGGAGATGCGCGAGCGCCAAGCCGACGAGGCGTATTGGCGGCCGCTGCTGCAAGAGCAGGAAGTCTTGCGACACGCCGCGCGGCGGGGTCAGCGTCCGCCGCTTGGCGGCGGCGGACTCACCGCCTGAGCTCCGGACGGTGTCGCGCTCGCTCCCGCCGACTGGCGTGGAAGAGCGCGTCACCGGTTCGCGCCCATGTTCCTTTGCTACGCCGCCGTCAGTATAGCCCCACGGTTCGGGCAGCAGCGGTCGGGGCTGAGCTCCGCCGTGTTCCCCACGAGCACCGCCCGCGCCTGGGCGGCCGTCAGCCGTTGGATCCGCTTGTCCATGATGTGCCACGTCAGGTACCGGAGCAGGTATTGGGTCGCGACCCCACGAAAGCGAGCGATCCACCCCTTGAGGCGACCCTGATAGCGGTTGACCGTCTGGATGTGGTAGATGCCGCGCTTCCGCTCGCTCCGGGCCGTGACCAGCGCGACGTGCCAGACGGGCAGCGCGTGCGCCGCGCCACGCATCGCCCGGGAGCCGTCGGTGCACAGCGTGACGCCGGGGGACAGGACCGGACGGAGGGCCGCCACGACCGCCACCTTGTCCTTCCCGAGGCCCCGCGCGCTACCGCTCCGTGTGCCGCGCTTCCTTGAGCGACGCCCGATGGGCTTCGACCCCTTGAAGTTCCGGCGGAAGTAGGTCTCGTCGGCTTCCACGATGCCGCTCAGGGGTGGCTGCTTCGTCGGCGCCAAGAACGCCATCACCTTATGGCGCCAGCGCCAGGCGGTCTTGTGGTCGACCCCGATGCGCTCCCCCGCCTTTCTCGTCGACTGCCCGTCGCGCATCGTGTCCGCGTAAACTCGCCACTTCTCGGGCAGGTGCGTGCCCGCCATCGCGGTCCGCGTGAGATCGTTGAACGTGCGGCGACAGCCGCCGCAGCGATACCGCTGGGTGCCCGTGCGTTCGCGGCCCCACCGTTGGACCTGGGGGCTCTTGCACCGCGGGCAGACGTAGCCGTGGTGAAACCGTCGATCTCGGGCCTTCGCGGACGTGAGCATACGCGTGAGGGTGGGGGGAGTCGTGCCAGTCGCCACCTTATACCCACGCAATCACGGAACAGAGCCTAACCAAAACGGCGATGCCTCCCGTCATTTTCGCTGTGCGTGCTAGCGACGTATCGGCGACGTCCTGTACCTCAGGAGCGCCGTTTTGCCCTCGCGACCTCCTGAAAGAGCGCAACGTCGCCGATTTTTGACCCCCTAACCTCCTCTGTAGCAACGGTTTGCGTTTGGCACACCGTGTATGGGGTTCAGGGGGTCGCGGGTTCGAATCCCGCCGTCCCGACTTGGCAGGGCCTTTCCGCAACAGCACCGAGCCTCGGCCCCCGGCCGGGGCTTTCGTGTCTTCAGCAGTGCCGCGCCCTCGCCCCACGATCCCCGGGAAGCGGTCCAACACCGGACCCTGTCGCCCGGCGGGGCCGCGCGCGAGCTTTCCGCCATGACGTCCGCTGCTGCCGGCCGTGCGCGTGCCGGCCTTCCCGCCCTGCTTGTCTCGATCGCCGTGACCGGCGTGGCGGCGTTCGGCGCCGCCTTCGCCTCGCGCACCTCGGCCGCGTTCTACGCCATCCTCGACAAGCCGGCCTGGGCCCCACCGGCCTGGCTGTTCGGCCCCGTCTGGAGCCTCCTCTACCTGCTCATGGCCGTCGCCGCGTGGCGGGTGTGGCGCGCCAGCGGGCTCGCCGACGCCCGCGCTGCCATGGGACTGTATCTCGTCCAACTCGCCCTCAACGCGCTCTGGACGTGGCTCTTCTTCGTCTGGCGTGACGGGCCCTGGGCCACCGCGGAAGTGCTCGCGCTCTGGGGCAGCATCGTCGCCACGCTCATCGCGTTCCGGCGCCACGATGCCACGGCCGGCTATCTGCTGGCCCCGTATCTGGCATGGGTGTCGTTCGCGAGTGCCCTCACGGTGTCGGTCCGGCTGCGCAACCCGTCGTTGCTGTAGCGCGCGACCGGCTGCGGGCCGCATGGTCGCGAATGCGGAGTGATGCCCCCGACGGTATGCTTGGGAAGCCCGTGTCGTCACCGGTCGTCGCGGCCGTTCACTCTTCACTCCCCGCTCCATGACTTCCGTCGTTGCCCGTCGCCGTGCCACCGCCGCCCTGGTCACCGCGCTGCTTCCGGCCACCTCGCTGGCTGCGCAGCCCCGTCCGGCCACGGCGCCCCCCGCGGCCACGCCCATCGTCACGAAGCAGTTCGGTGACCTGGGCGCCGGCCCGTACAAGTCGCTGGTGATCCGCAACGCGATGGTCATTCCCGGCCATGGCGGCCCGCCGGCGGGCCCCTACGACATCAAGGTCGAAGGCAACCTCATCACCGAGATGGTGCCGTTTGACCCGGTCACGGCAGAGCGCGCCGGCGCGCGGCCCCGCATGACGGGCGACCGCATCATCGACGCGGGCGGCAAGTTCGTCATGCCGGGCATGATCGATCTGCATACGCACATTCGCACGCTCCCCATGGAGATCGAGTATGTGTACTACCTCAAGCTCGCCATGGGGGTCACGACCATGGTCAATGCGGCCGACCGGGGATACGCAGACGGCATGCGCGAAGCGAGGCGCAGCGCGGCCAATGAGATGATCGCGCCCCGCATGTACCCGCTGGTGAGCTACGGAGCGGGGACGAGCTTTACGCGGCTGCAGCTCGACGATCCCGCCATGGCGCCGCAGGTGGTGAAGGCCATGGCCGCCAATGGCGTGCGGGTGATTTCCATGGACCCGCTGGGGTGGAGCCTGGAACTCGTGGGAGCCATCGCGAAAGCGGCCAAGGCCAACGGCATGATCACGTCCTTTCACCTCCAGCCGGCCAACACGGCGGTGACCCAGGCGGTGAAGGCGGCGTGTGCCGGGGTCACCATGATCGAGCATCACTACGGCTACGCCGAGTCGTCGCTCGACGGGTCCACGCAGGACTTTCCGCGCAACTACGAATACGGCAACGAGAACGATCGTTTTCGTGAGGCTGGACGCGTCTGGACGTACGCCAACCGCGAACGCCTGCTGGGGGCCGTGGTGGATTCACTGGTGCGCTGCGGCGTGACCATGCTCCCCACGCGCGTCGTGTACGAGGCCAACCGCGATCTCATTCGGGCTACCTCCCTGCCGTGGACGGAGAAGTACACGCACCAGGCCCTGTGGAACTGGAACATGCCCAACCCCGCGTTCCACGGGGCCTACCACTACGACTGGACCAGCGACGATGAGTACAACTGGACCGCAGCGTACCGGCTGTGGGGCGATCTCATCTTCGAGTTCAACCGGCGCGGCGGCACCGTGGCCTTCGGCACCGACGACAACTACATCTGGGCCACGCCCGGCTTCTCCACGGTGCGCGAGCTCCAGCTGGGGCGCGAAACCGGCATGAAGACGCTCGAGGTCCTCAAGTCGGCCACCTATACCTCTGCGCGTACGCTGGGCGAGCCGAAGCTTGGCCTCGTGCGTCCCGGGTACACGGCCGACCTGCTCATCGTGGATGGCAATCCGGCGGCGAACCTCAAGTACCTCTATGCGTTCGGCGACCTCGCCCTCGACCGGAGCGGCGCCATGATCCGCACGAAGGGCATCGTGCACACGATCAAGGATGGCATCGTGTTGGAGAACGCCAACCTCATGCGCGAGGTGGAGAAAATGGTGCAGGCCTCGCGCAAGCTCGCCCCGGCGGCTGATCCGGTACGCGATCTCTTCCGCCCGTCGGGCAAGTAGGGCGTCAGGCGATCAGATCGGCCGTGGCCTCGCCGGGTGACCGCACACCGGCGAGGGCAAAGGCCAGATCCACCTCGTCGCGCAGCAGCGACAGCACGTGACGTGCTCCTTGCTCACCGTTGGTGGCCAGCCCCCAGAGCAGGGGACGCCCGAGCAGCACGGCGTGCGCCCCCAGGGCGAGCGCCTTGAGCACGTCGGTGCCGCGGCGAATGCCGCCATCCACCAGGAGCGTGCCGCGCCCCTGCATGCACTCGGCCACGTCGCGCAACGCGCGCGCGGTGGGCACGGCCGTGTCGAGCTGGCGGCCGCCATGGTTGGACACGATGACGCCGCGCGCCCCATGCTCGAGTGCCAGGAGGGCATCATCGCCGCGCACGATGCCCTTCACGTAGATGGGCAGCTGCGTGATGGACTGCAGCCATTGCAGGTCGCGCCAGGCGATGCCGGCATCCCAATGGCGCAGGATGAATTGGGCCAGCGCCGACGACATGTCCGCGGACGTCCCCAGGGTACTCCGCATGTCCACCCCAAGGTTGGGGGCGGGAAACTCGGGCGGGACATGAAAGCCGTTGAGCAAGTCGCGCTCACGCCGACCGAGCATGGGCGTATCCACGGTGAGGACCAGCCCGGTGCACCCGGCACGTTCGGCGCGCTGCACCAGCTCCATGGTGACGCCGCGATCACGATAGATGTACAGCTGGAACCAGAGCAGCCCCGTCGTGGCGGCCCGTACCGATTCGATCGTGCAGTTCGACAGGGTGCTGAGGATCATCCCCGACCCCGCGGCCGCGCTGGCGCGCGCCGTGGCCACCTCGCCCTCGGCGCAGGCCATCTGCTGAAAGGCCATGGGCGCCACGATGACCGGCCATTCGAGACGGTGACCCTCAAGCTCCACCGACAGGTCGCGCCGGGAGACGTCGCGCAGCACGCGGTAGCGAATGCGCAGGGCATCCCACGCCGTGCGCGACTCGCGCAGCAGGATCTCGTCGTTCGCGCCACCCGCGTAGTAGTCGTACACCATGCGCGGCAGCCGCAGGGCAGCTTCCGCCTCGTAGTCGTGCAGATTGACAGGCATCGGCATATTCTACGGGTCTCCCACTCACCTTGCCCGTGAATAGCCTCTCCTTCACGCGGATCCGCCAGCGCTACACCGACGACACGACCCTGGGCGGCACCGGCGCCGCCCCCGCGCTGGCGCGCGCGCTCAAGTTCATCGGCTGGCGCGCGGTACGCGAACCCACACCGGAAGAGCTGGCGGGGCATCTGGCACTGCTGCTGGATCATTGCGTGCATGAGCACCGCGATGTCATGGCGCTGACGGACGGCATCGCCATGGCGCTCCGCGACACGGGACCGCTGCTCGATGGCGGTCTGCCGCCGGTCGAGGCCTACTATCCCGCCGCGGAAGCGCTGCTGCGGCGGTATGTGGCTGATGATGGCGTGGCACATCAGCCGGTCCCTTCGTTCCTGTAGCCCCGCAACGCCTCCCCGCCGTCGTCCCGCCGTTCACCGCTGGCAGACTCCCCCCTCACGCCGCAGGAGCTTCCCATGGGTCGCCGTTCCGTCGTTCTGGTTACCGCTGTCGCCGCGCTGGGGGCCATGGGCCTTCCGCAACACGCCGGGGCGCAGCCCGCGTCTGCCGTGTATCGACCCGGGGCCCTCACGCCATTCCAGCAGATGACCCGCGAGATCTACAAGGAGCTGGTGGAGATCAACACGGGCGTGGAAACGGGGAACATCACCACGGCGGCAAACGCCATGGCCACCCGCTTCCGGGCGGCGGGTGTTCCCGACGCGGACATCTTCGTGGGCGGGCCGCGTCCCGAGAAGCACAATGTGGTGGCGCGCCTGCGCGGCAGCGGGCGCGGTGGCCCACAGAAGCCGATTCTCCTCCTGGCCCACATCGACGTGGTGGAGGCGCTCAAGGCCGACTGGTCCCCCGAGTTCGATCCGTTCGTCTTCACCGAGAAGGACGGCTACTACTACGGGCGCGGCACGGCCGACGACAAGGCCATGGCCGCCATCTTCGTGGCGAACGTGTTCCGCATGAAGCGGGAAGGGTACGTGCCCGACCGCGACATCATCATTGCGCTCACCGCCGACGAGGAGAGTGGTCCCGCCAACGGCGTGGACTGGCTGCTCAAGAACCACCGGCCACTGGTGGACGCCGCGCTCGTCATCAACGAGGGGGGCGGTGGCACGCTGCGTAACGGCAAGCCGCTGTTCAACAGTGTGCAGGCCGCCGAGAAGGTCACAACGAACTTCACGTTGCGCGCGACCAACAAGGGCGGGCATTCCTCGGTGCCGCGCGACGACAACGCGATCACGCAGCTCGCCGATGCGCTCGGCAAGGTCGGGCGCCACAAGTTCGCCGTGAAGCTCAACGACGTGACGCGGGCGTTCTTCTCGCAAACGGCGGCGCTCGAGGAGCCGGCGATGGGACGGGCCATGACGGCGCTGGTGAAGAACGTTGGCGACGCGGCGGCGGTGGCGGTGGTGACCGCCGATCCCCGCTACAACTCCATGCTGCGCACCACCTGCGTGGCCACGGAGCTCAAGGGTGGGCACGCCACCAACGCGCTGCCGCAGCTGGCCGAGGCCAACGTGAACTGCCGCATTTATCCGTCGGAGTCGGCGGAGTCGGTGCGGGCGGAGCTCGAGCGCGCGGTCGGCGATACGAACGTCAAGGTCATCATCCGTTCGCAGCGTCCCAGCACTCCGGCGTCGGCGCTGTTGCCGGAGGTGATGACCCCCGTGACCCGCATTACGGCGGAGCTGTGGGGCGCCATGCCCATCATCCCCACCATGAGTACGGGGGCTACCGACTCCCGGTTTTTTCGCGCCCTGGGGATTCCGGCGTTCGGGGTGTCGGGGCTGTTCAGTGATCCCACCGTGGACGCGCGCGCGCACGGGCGCGACGAACGCATGGCGGTGAAGAGCTTCTACGAGGGGCAGGAGTTTCTGTATCGCCTCACCAAGGCGCTCGCGAGCGCGCCGACGCGGCAGTAGGCCGCTCGCGTCAGTGGGTGAGTGCGTACACCAGATAGTTGGTGGCGAACTTGTACGCGTCGTTGCTGAGGTTCACGGCGTACCAGCCTTGCCCCGACCACTCCATGTAGTCGCCGATGTCGTTGTTGAAGTTCACGATCACCATTAGGCGGCGTGACGGATCATTGCCTTCGAAGATGCCATAGTACTCGGCCCTGGCTGAGCGCGCCGACGGATGATGCATGCCATCGAGCGTCCCGATGGTGAAGAAGGCGTTGAAGATGGGGTGCGTGCGGTCGAGGCGGACGAACTGGGCCTCGGGAAGCACTGCGCGCATGCCGCGTGCAAACACCTCCCACTGCCGCAGATAGAAGTCGTCGACGATGAGGAAGCCGCCCTTCTGCAGCCATGTCCGCAGTCCGGCGGCTTCCTGCTCGTCGGGGTACCAGTAGCCCGGCTCCGACAGGTAAGCAATGGGATGGCGCGACAGCAACGGGTCGTCCATGCGGTGCACGTTGCTGCCGGCCACGTGCGGGCGCATGGCGGTGAGATCCTGCACGATGGTCATGAAGTTGCGCTCCATGGCCGGGTAGTCGAACGCCCAGCCGTTGGGGCCGTACTCCGTGTAGCGCAGACGCACGAAGGTGAAGCGACCATCGTAGGGCACATTGGGCTCCACGAACGTGCGAAAGCGCTGCGACCATCCCAACGACGTGGTGCCCGCCAGCAGCAGGAGCCCCCCCAGCAGCCGGCGCGCATGGCGGGGAGCGCGCATCAGCCCGGTAACCGGAGCAGCGTGTGCAGGGCGTCGCGCGTGGCAGCGGGAATGGGCGTGGGGCGCCGCGTGCTGCGGTCCACGTGGACATGGACGAAATGCCCCGTGGCACAGGCGCGTTGGTCGTCGTTGCGAAAGACTCCCAGCTCGTAGCGCACGCTCGACGTGCCCAGATGCGCCACGCGCAACCCCACGGTGATGCGGTCCGGGAAGGCGAGGGGAGCGTGGAAGCGACACTGCGTTTCGGCAACGAGCGCGATGGTCTCGCCCGCCACCACATCGAGCAGCTGGCGCTCGATGAGCCACCGATTCACCGCGGTGTCGAAGTAGCTGTAGTAGACGACGTTGTTGACGTGCCCGTAGGCGTCGTTGTCCATCCAGCGCGAATCGAGTGCGATGCACTCCGCGTACCCTGCACGCGTTTCCACTTGCGCCATCCTTCCCAGAGATTGGCCACCAGCAACCCGCCCAGCAGGAAATACACCGCGCCCACCAGCATGAACAGGGCAAAACCGGCCGCCGCCGCAATGACCCCGAACACCACCTGATCGGCGGCCTTGGGGGGTGAGGTGGGCGGATCGGTCAGCATGAAGCTGGCGAAGAAGAGCACCATGTGCACGTCCGGCGCCCGGTACAGCTCGGCCACGCGTGCGGCATCGCCAAGGAAGGCCACGGTGGTGCCCAGCGCGAAGTGCGCGCCGAGGTAGGCCAGGAGCAGCGGCAGCTTGTGCAGGCGCTGCGTCATGAAGAGGCCGGTGGCCACGGTGAGCAGCAGCCAGGGGGTGGCAAGCTCCGGGAGCGCGCCCCACCAACTCTGTCCGGTATCGCAGACGTAGTAGCTGCTCACCAGCGCCGCCGCCGCCGGGTTGAGCACATTCGCCCGGCGCACGCGCAGGGCATGTTTGGCCACGATGCCCAGCACACCCGTGGCGCCGGCCACGGTCCACGGGACATGGGGGCTGAGCACGAGCCCCACCAGCCAGCCGGTCAGCATGGCGCCGTCGGGCACACTCCAGTGTCCATCGCGCCAGCGCAGCAGCGGGGTGTCGGTGATCGCCGCCGCCATGATAGCCGCGAGCACCCCCGGCAGCACGAGCGACCAGCCGGCATGGTGCGCGGCCGGAACCGTGAGCAGCAGCAGAATGCCGGAAAAGAGCCCCTTGGGGGAACGCAGCCAACGCGGGGTCATGCGGCGCCGGTGCGGGTAAAGGTGGACGCGCCCCACCCGTGCACCTCGTGGTGCGCACCCGTGGCGTCAATGAAGTAGCCGTCTACCTGTTGCTCCCGCAGCAGTGCTGCACCCGCTTCCGCCCCCAGCACGAAGGCGGCGGTGGCCAGCGCGTCGGCTACCACGGCCGTCGGCGCCACCACGGTCGCACTGCGCAGCCCCACCGAAGGCGTTGGCGCCGTGGCGCGCGGGTCCAACAGATGATGGCCGGCTGCCGTAGCGCGGGTGTAGTCGCCGCTGGTGCACAGCGCGTATGGCGGCGCCGCGACATCCACCACGCACGCGGCTCCTTCCCCCTCCACGGGATGGCGCACCGCTGTGCGCCACGGCGTCCCCCGCGGATTGTGCCCTCGACAGTGCAGGTCACCGCCGGCCACGATGCACACGTTCGGCAGGTCGTGCAGCGAGTGCGCGGCAAGGTCCAGGGCAAAGCCCTTGGCGATCCCTCCCAGGTCGAGCACCGTGTGCGGCGGCAGCGCAATCGTGCGTGCGCGCTCGTCAAGCACCGCCGCGCGCCACGCGCCCGACAGGTGTGGAGCCGTCGCGTCGGGGGTGGGCCTCAGCGACACCTGGTGACCATCCTGCCACGACCGATCGAAGCCGTGGTGGTGCAGGGCGCGGCCGAGTGTGGGGTCGAACGCGCCGTCGGTGGCCGCGGCCACCGCCCATGCCACGCGCAGGAGTGCGAAGAGCAGCGGCGACACCGGCTGCGGGTGTCTCTCACCACGGCAGAGCCCGCTCAGCTCCGAATCTCCCAAGAAGCGTGAACAGTGCGCTTCCACCACGCGAAACCACTCCACGGCTTGTGCGGCGCGAGTCGTGGCCTCGGGGATGGCTCCGACCAGCTGCACTGACACCGTCGTGCTCATCGCCGTGGTCACGAACTCCGTGGCTGCGGTCACTGACGCGCGGCCTTGAGCGCTTCGACGACGGCGTAGTAGAACGCGTTGGCGCTCTCCGTTGCGCCGGACACGTTGTCCACCTCGGGGCTTTGGCGCTCCACCACCTGCGGCTGCAGATGCGCGATCCAGGAGCAGGAGTAGCGCGTGAGGCAGCGGCTGATGGCGGCCGCGGTGATGCGTCCCTTTTCGATGATCACTGTGGCTTCCACATCGCCGTGCCGCGAGGTGCCCCACCCGGAGTAGGTCCCGTCCTTCCAGCTCACGGGGCCCGCCGGCTTGGCGGGGGTTGGGGTG
>VYLE01000494.1_pt1 | contig 20791 bp, 20 predicted proteins | sample 5114391 | NCBI WGS metagenome assembly VYLE01 (sample SAMN12291771, study PRJNA351875) | freshwater metagenome | isolation source: freshwater lake | place: USA: Michigan, Kent Lake | collected 2013-08-15
ATCGACTAAATCCTTATCTGGCAAGAGACTTAATTGATTAGTTCGCTCTAGATAAAAACAATTGACAAAAATCGCTAAATGCCTTTCTCTATAAGGGTTCCATCCCTTATAACCCCCGTCCATTGCATAACACAAACCGAAGAGCCGTTATCAGTTATCAGTTATCAGTGGGGGCGTTGTCAGATAAAGAGATGAGAAGGCAAAATAGATAGAAACTCAATGAAGGAAAAAAAACGATGAAATGTCCAGAATGTAAAAGTGACCACATCAATAAAAATGGTCATCGTGGTCAAAAACAAAACTATATATGTGTAAACTGTGGTCGCCAGTTCATCGATAGCTATGAAACCAAGGGCTATAGCGATGATGTTAAGCGCACCTGTCTGAAAATGTAGGTAAATGGCATGGGATTTCGAGGCATTGAGAGAGTGACGGGAGTCTCACGAACAACCATTATAGATTGGGTCAAACAAGTGGGAAAACTGCTGCCTGATTCCTATAATCCAGAAACGATTCCAGAAGTGGGAGAACTAGATGAATTAGAGACCTTTGTTGGTAAAAAAAAGAACAAAATCTGGCTCTGGACGGCTGTTGACCACTTTCGAGATGGAATTCTTGGATGGGTAATTGGTGGTCTCGCAAGGCGAGTGCCTTCGGCAACATAGTGCAGAGACATTTCAACGTTTATGGCAAGCTATCTCATTTTGGCAATGTTATTTTTGGGTAAGTGATGGAAATCCAGTGTATCCAATATTTATCCCTGATGGGGATCAGATTGTTAGCAAAACTTATAGGACAAGGGTAGAGGGAGAAAATACAAGATTACGTCATTACTTAGCCCGTCTTCATCGTCAGACTCTCTGCTATTCAAAATGTGTCAAAATGTTAGAAAATTCCCTACCGCTTCTAATTCATTACCTTAAGTTTAAGGATGTTCCAGTTCCCTACACTTTTGCTTGATTCATCTTTACATCTGACAACGCCAACCACAGAGACACAAAGAACACAAAGTCAAAACAGATAGGGTTTGCTGAATAAATCTAAAAACCTTGTTGGGTAAGACTTTTAGACCTTTTGTCAATCAAAAAGTACCAGATATGGGAGTGATCGGGGGTAAAATTGGGTGCATCTCATTTTTGTAAATCTACCGAGTTGGTATTTTTAAAGGGAAACTATCTTCTAAAATTGGTCATCACTTCCGATTTTATCGCTCAATCCAAGCCTTTGGGGGGTTCTACCCCCCAAACCTACCGTTGGGGTCGTGGCGCCGCCCCCAAACCCCGGAGCGCATTAGTTTTTCGGTGGGATGCTTACAGACAGCCGCTGATATATCTGTAATAATTTAAGAGTCACTGATAATTGCCGATTGCCGGTATTTCTGCAAATGTGAGATGGACTCATCAGTTATCATTTATCAGATGCGAGTTATCAGTTCACTGATTACTGTTTACTGAACACTGAAAAAAAGCTCCCCACTTTCCACTATCCTATTAAACAGGATTGAGAATGACTAACTATTTTCTCATCGGTCAGAGCGAGGTAAAATTATAGATTATGGAATCACCGATCGAACGTTTTCGACTATCTCAAACCGCCAAAGATAGCCTAATAAAATTAAAACGCTACACCAAAATTGACCAATGGAATATCCTCTGTCGTTGGGCTTTTTGTCGTTCCCTTGCTGAACCGAGTCTCCCCTCTCCCGTTCCCATTCCTGCCGATAGCAATGTAGAATTATCTTGGAAAGTATTCGGGGGAGAAATGTCCGATATTTTCTTAATTGCCCTCAAACAACGTTGTCATCAAGACGGATTAGGAACCGATAAAGAAACTCTAACTCAACAATTTCGCTTACATTTACATCGCGGGATCGGTTATCTTGCCGGGGATGCCAAGCTAAAGAAAATCGATAATTTAATCGAATTAGAGAGAGAAAGTCTCAGAGAATCTTAATCAAGAATGATCTGTTTTCAGGGGGAGCGCATCTCAAACGCTATTGACAATTGGCCAATTTTGTGATGGTATAGCAGTTTTCCTCAGGATGAGGCATGGGCAAGGGGCTTAAGCCCCTTGTTGGCAAAACTTGTCGATACCTCAGTAACGTGAAAAGCGCTATATTTAAAAGAGAGCGGCTATCGGGGGATGAGAAAAAATGGAAAATTTAATCGAGGAAGCACTAAGCCATCGAGCGATTAATCATCCGTATTTACTGGCTTTAGAAAAAGGAGAATTTCAACATATTGATGAAGTTCTGACAGACTTTGCCAGTCAATACGGAGCTTATAGTGACTGGTTTTCCCGTTATTTAACAGCAGTAATATCAAAGCTAGAAAATCCCACTCATCGAAATCACCTGCTGAAGAACTTAGCTGAAGAAAACGGACATCTACACGATGAAGATCTCGAAGCAATCCGTAAATTAGGTATTAAGGACGAGTGGGTACAGGAAATTCCTCACCCACAGTTATTCAAGCGTTTTCAAGAAGCGATGGGAGTAGATAGCACGCAAACGCCTTGTGTTGAAGTGGAAATCTGGCGTGAATCATTCTTATCGCTGCTCCAGAATGGAAGTTCACTCCAAGCTATTGGAGCGATAGGTTTAGGGACTGAATCTGTTGTTAAATTTATCTACAAACACATTATTGAAGCGATCAAAAAACATACATCATTATCCTTGCAGCAATATGTATTTTTTCCTTTACATACAGAAGTGGAGGATGAACACAGCTTAACTTTAGTTGAGATTGCTAAAGAATTAGCCAGTGAAAGCGAACAGGCTGTTCTGGAATTACGGAAAGGAATGTTAAAAGCCTTAAATCTACGTGCTGCTTACTGGGACAATATGTATGAACGTGCGTCGGCGTTAGATAAATCTTTGACATCATCAGACCAACTCAAGATTGTTACGCTTTTCACTAAAATGATTAAAGGCAAAAAGCTGTCTAATCAGGAACAGGAACTTTTATTGCATCAAATCAATGACGTGCGTATTGGATTGACGGAAGACTTATCTACTGTTCCAGTGGAAAAACTACTACCCGGATTGAGTTCACTTTTGCTATACGGGATGCAAACGGAAAAGCACAAAGAAGAAGTTCTGAACCTGTTAAATTGGCTTGCAGATCCATCTAATGAATGCCAATGCTCTCAAACAATATTAAGGCTTGCATCACAACTTTACCATGATTTTCAAACAGTGCGACTGGGAGCATTGACCGAAAAAATCAATGAACAAAAAAGCTTGACTCATGTGCAAGAAGGTAAAGAGCTTATTTCAACAATCAGCGCCAGCAACTTAGAAGCCTTATACAACAATAAGGTTGATAAACTCAATATTGACTTTAACGTATTTCGCCTACCATTTGATCTAGAAGTTTTAGATCCACGCCTAGTTATAGTCAAGCCAGGAAAAGCGAATGAAATGCACAGACACGCACATGAAACCGTATTTGTATTTCTTCAGGGTCAAGGAAAAGTTATTGTTGATCAATACGAAAACGAGGTCGAACCGGGTACTTTTGCTGTTATTCCCCGTTGGTGTGTGCATCAATCTGTGAACTTAGGAGAAGAAGAGCTAATTTTTCTGGCGATAGCTGATTTTGGATTAACTGGTAAAAGTTTTATGGGTAATTACTTACACAGTGCTAGACTAAAACAAAATTAGTGCAAATTTTATCACGTTAGATAGGTATGAAAGCAACACAAGAAACCAAAAAACTTTACGACGAAAGCGCAGCAGACTGGAAACGAGTAGAACCGATTTTGCTTTCTGATTACTCCGCGCGTCCGTTTGTCATTGATTTATGTGAACCGATTGTCAACAAGAATATATTAGATCTAGGCTGTGGGGAAGGTTATGTAGGAAGAGAGTTAATTAACCGAGGCGCTCAATCTGTTCATGGGATTGATATTTCATCGCAAATGATCGAGCAGGCCTTGATTCAAAAAAACGAGCATCAGATTACTAATGCTTCCTATGAAGCTGGTGATATTCGTGATTTTGCGGTCACTGAGTCCGAACAATACGATTTAGTTCTGGCTATGTTTCTGTTCAACTACTTAAATGTTTCAGAAACTATTAGCACGCTGCAGAAAGCCTACCAACTTTTGAAATTCGGTGGCTATTTCCTGTTCGCCGTCCCCCATCCCTCTTTACCTTTTCTGAAAAAAGATAAGTTTCCGTTTTATTTTAACCCGAAAGCTGGCTATTTTTCCGGACGCGATCAATTATTCCCCGGTGAGATTTGGCGCCGAGATAGAAAAGCCGTCGCCGTGCAATGTGTTCATAAAACTATGGAAGATTACTTCACATCTCTTCGTTTAGCAGCCTTCACAAAAATGCCAGAAGTTTATGAACTAAAAATTAATCAGGAACATTTAGAACTAGACCCAGAATTTTTTACTCCGCTCATTGACCTTCCCCTTCACGTTGCTTTCAAAATTCAAAAATGATTATACCGATTTCTGAGCTTAATATTTCATTACTGACTTGGAAAAAATTGCCTGATCCTTCTCAACTATTTTTTCATGTACCAGAATCATTAGTCTCAGATTTACTAAAAAGAAGCAATCACAAATGGCTTGAAAAACCCAACGAAATAGGACAGGAAACAGTCAATAAAAATCTTGATTTTTTCCTACCATTTCGTGAGAAATTGCTCCAGAAACCAGGCATAATTATTTTCCGATTAGAACCGGAATTAACAGAAATAGAAATGCGGTTAATTTATGCTTTTATTTCTCGCATTTTTGGACTGCTAAACCACCGCTATGGCTATTTTTTTGATGTAATCGATCGAGGAATGGATTACACTAAAGAAGCTATACCCGTTTCGATGACGAATGCAGAAACTGGCTATCATACCGATAGTACAGCCAAAAACTACTTCCCTGATCTTGTTGGCTTACTGTGTCTTGCTGCCGCAGATGAGGGAGGAGATTCCCTGGTAGTAAACGCCGCCAATTTGTATCAATATTTCTGGCAAAACCATACAGACCTAGTTCCCTATCTTTACGAACCTTTGGCGCGGGATGTGATTACACCTGGAGAGATTAATTCTCAAGAAGCTATTCAAAAGAATAATTTCCCCTTATTCTCAGCCGATTCTCAGGGTCTGGTTTTTCGTTATATGCGGTACTGGATTGAAGTCGCTTACTCCAAACTGGAAATAGCGCAACCGGAAGCTATCACAAAAACACTCGACATCATCGACGACTTTTTTTCGGAACTGGAAAATACAGTCCGCTTCAAAATGAAAAAAGGTGATATATTTTACATTAATAATCGCTTTTTATGCCACAATAGAACCGCTTTTAAAAATTCAGGAAAACCCCGACAGATGGTCCGTAGTTGGATTAACCTTTAAACAAAATACGTCCAAGGGAGAAAGTGAACCGGTCAAAGTACAGAGTACAATGACCTCAACTTCCTTGTCACCCCTTCAGTGGTTCAAACTCACCTTAAAAAACCTTCGGTCGGCCTAAAGTAGTGATATAGATAACTGCTTCATCGGAGGGAATTCCTAACACTTCATTAACTTGATCATCGAAAAAACCACCGATACCACTAACCCCTAACCCCAGATGAATAGCCGCTAAATTTAATCTCTGTCCCAAATGACCCGCATCTGCATGAAGATAACGATAGACTCGATCGCCATATTTAGCCACTGCTTTTGACAGATCCGCCGTATGAAAAACCACAGCGGCCGCATCTCGTCCCAAATCCTGACCTAAACAGAGATAATGTAACTCTTGCCAGAAATTTTTAAAGCGAATTTGCCGCAATTCTTGGGCTTTGGGAGCATAATAATAACAGCCTTCCTCTAATCCGGTTACTGCCGAAACAGCGATAAAAGTTTCCAATAAATCCAGAGCAAAATAATCGGGATTGGGATCGAGATTTTGGCCGGCATAATCTTGGGGTTGATAGGTGAAATGCAGCAGCGCTCGCAATTCGTCTAAACTGAGACTAGCGCCACTATAAGCGCGGGTAGATCTGCGTTTAAGCATCGTACTTTCCAGATCGATTAAATCTTCCCCCCAATTGACGGGACGGGATGTCACGGAAACTTTTAGACAAAAAGGAAAATTATATTTATCTTCCCAATTAGAGGGGGTAACAGTTGCTTCTATCTTCTCATCTGTAGCTATGATAGTGGCTCGGTGTAGGGAGTTTAATAATTCTCCCTCGGGAATTTTGGGATAAAGAGTCGTGGTTGCCGAAGGGAGTGCCGTGGTACTAGGGGGGAGATTTTGCCGGATATTGAGCAGATCTGCCAAAGGAATCACCGTCATGACACTTTCTTTCTCGGAATCGAGATAAAGCAATTCATTCATCTGGATATCGTTAAAACCACCGATTAAATGGGCGCGATAGTCATTAATCGAGGCTGATAGCTCAATATTGCCCAATAAATGCCCTGTATCGAGGAAAATACGCCGATAAGCTCGATCTTCGTAGCGCCAAGCGGACCGATAAAAAATGGCACTGGTAACTACAGCGATATCGGTATTTTCTAAAACAGGATTCCAGAAACAAGCAGATTGTAGGTTGGTCCAGACATCACTTTCCCAGAATAAAAGCAGCGAGTGACTTTGACCTTGGTAACTGTAGAGACCGGCGGGTAAAAATTCCGTGCCACGGGAGATCAGATAGACCTCGGCGGGGTATAATCCACCAGCAGAGGGTGCGGAACGTAGGTACAAGGGACTCCCCATAGTGGCGATTTTGGCAGTTAACCCATAGCTACAGCCCAAAATTCGCGATATACGTCGCCAAAAGTCTCCTTTTTGGGGAACCATTTGACGGGAGAGGTAGGGTTTGAGATCGAACGTCTGACCGATTTTGTATTCTTTGAAGGGATGGGGTTGTTGACTCCAATCAAGACCTTTACTTTTTGAGGCGATCGTCTGGGGGTCGTATTTGGTCCGCTCGTGGTAGTATTGGGCGATCGAGATTGGCTGATCTGGCATGATAAAGATGGGCTGTCTAAGCTTTACTTTTTAGTTTGACATACTCCCACCCCTAGAAAACGGGTTTCTTTCAGAAACCCGTTTTCTAAATACTCCCCTCTCCCACCCCCCCTGCTCTACGATGTCGGGTAGGGTTGATTCATGAATCAACCCTACCCTTGATAAGGGGGGTGGGGGGTTGGGGGTGAGGGTAATTAACCATATCTGCCATTACTTTAGAAAAATAGTATAACTGCTATAATTATCCCATGGCGGCTCAACCCAGAGAAATTCGACGTTATGTTACCAGTGACGGCAAAGTTCCCTTTGCCCAATGGCTCGATTCTTTGCGGGATATTAAGGCTAAAACTAAAATTGCTCAACGCCTAAACCGGGTTAATTTAGGTAACTTAGGGGATTATAAATCAGTAGGAGCAGGAGTTTATGAACTACGAATAGACTATGGTTCTGGTTATCGCGTTTACTTTGGACAAATCGGAACAACGATTATCTTACTCCTGTGTGGAGGAGATAAAAAAACGCAAGCTAAAGACATTGAAATAGCTCAAAAATATTGGCAAGACTATAGGAGCCGAGAAAATGCCAGTCAGTGATAGTTATCATGATTCCCTGATCGAATCTCTTAAAGATTCCCATTATGCAGCAGTTTATTTGGAAACTCATCTCGAGGGAGATGAATATGAATTTGAATCAGAATTACTCAGACTCGCGTTCAATCACGTCCTAGAAGCCCTTGGACCTCAAAATCTAACACCAGAACAAATCAAAATTCAGGCGAAGCAATTGGAAGAACTAATGCAAAAACCTGCACCTGAAGCCATGAATCAACTAACCTCTTGGCTTCAAGCTTTAGGATTGAAATTAACGATAACGGTCGCTTCAAAAATGCCAGAAATAAATCATGAAAATGACGCTGTTAGTTCAATCAAGATTACAGTGTAGTTTGTAGTTTGTAGTTTGTAGTTTGGTTTTTTTGATGACAAATTGATAGCCGCTTAACGCACCCTACACAGAAAACGGGTTTCTTTCAGAAACCCGTTTTCTAAAATAAAATTATGACTACACCTACCTTCACCATTCCCCAATCTGACCCTCCCCTTTCCCCTCGGCAATCCTTGCCGACGATGTACGATTTACCTAGTGACAATCCACTGGAACCCGGTTTGCCTGACGAATTTCACCTATTACAACCTCAGTTATTACTACTGACTTTCCAGCCTCCCAACTGGGAACCAGATCTAGTTTTTAGCGCTGCTGACCTCAACCTTTACTACAATGTCAGACACCCTCAATGGTACAAGCGTCCCGATTGGTTTGGGGTGGTTGGTGTTCCTCGCCTCTATGATGGCCATGACCTGCGCTTAAGCTATGTGATTTGGCAGGAAGGGGTTTCTCCGACGATTGTGGTGGAATTATTGTCTCCAGGTACGGAAAATCAAGATTTAGGAGAAGAACTACGCCAACCAGAAGAACCGCCAACTAAGTGGACAGTTTATGAACAGATTTTGCAGGTTCCCTACTATGTAGTTTTTAGCCGCTATACTAACCAACTTCAAGCGTTTGAACTGGTAGATGGTCATTACCAACCCGTAGCTTTAGTGGAGGGACGCTTACCGATTCCTCAACTAGAATTGAGCTTGGGTTTGTGGCAAGGTTCCTATCGGGGGATTGAGCGGCTATGGTTGCGCTGGTTGACGCTGGAAGGAGAGTTAATTCCCCTGGCCGATGAGGAGTTAATTGCGGCCAAACAAGAGGCTTCTGCGGCGAAACAAGAGGCTTCTGCGGCTAAACAACGAGCAGAACAACTAGCGGCACGATTGCGGGAATTAGGGATAGATCCTGAAAGCTGAAGGCTCGAAAACCCCTCAAAAAAGAGAGAGGAAACCCGCGCCTCCTCTCTCTGGGACATTATTTTCTCGCTTTGCGGACAGTACCCCCTAGCATTAAACCCCCTAGTGTGATATGACCAAGAACACCCGTGGGTTCGGGGACACCCACAGCAGCAGAAGCGACGGTCAACAAATGCCGAGAGATTTTTTGAGATTATTCATACATCGAATAATTTGCTCTACGAATAAAGTTATGTGTAGATTTTAGAAGCAATTTGATTGAAGTCAACATAAAACTAGAGGATTTTACTCTATCATTAACTTATTTTAATTTTCGATGTACCTAGGATTTGCTGAATAAATCTAACAACCTTGTTGGATAAGGTTTTTAGACTTTTTTTCCCTCAAAAAGTGCCGACCATTGGAGTGATTGGGGGGAAAATTCTGGGACTTTTTCCCTGAAAATTAGGTAATTGACCACCTGAAAATCGGTAAAACCCCACACCCCACACCCCACACCCCACACCCTACCCCCACGAAAAACTTTTTGCCGCAAACCCTACCTACACCCTACTAGACTACTGGTCTGTCAAAGTTGGAAATTGATGGATACAATTTAGTTAATTTGATCCGAGCATCGACCGTAATAAAATCTATGGAAATTATCGCTGTTTTACTGGGAGTTTTCGGTTTAGGCACAGGTGCGGGTTTATTAGTCATCCGTAACTATTACCACATCTGTCAACCGAGTGAAGTTTTAATTTTTGCCGGTAGTCGTCGTCCCACGGCCACGGGTAAAACCATCGGTTATCGTTTGGTAAAAGGGGGCAGCAGTATTCGTTTACCTATGCTAGAACAAGTGTATCGAATGGACCTGACCAACATGATCATCGATCTCAGGGTGGTTAATGCCTATTCTAAGGGCGGTGTGCCGTTAATCGTCACCGGGGTGGCGAATATTAAAATTGCCGGGGAAGAACCGATTATTTATAATGCGATCGAGCGTTTATTGGGCAAGAAACGCAAGGAAATTGAACAATTGGCTAAAGAAACCCTAGAGGGCAATTTGCGCGGTGTCTTGGCCAATTTAACCCCAGAACAAGCGAACTCCGATCAGATCGCTTTTGCTAAAAGTCTCCTAGAAGAAGCGGAACAGGATCTGGAAAAATTGGGTTTAGTTTTGGATAGTTTGCAGATACAGAATATCTCCGATGAGGTGCGTTATCTCGATTCGATCGGACGGAAGCAAAAAGCCGAATTACAGAGAGATGCCCGGATAGCAGAAGCAAAAGCCCGAAAAACATCGATTATCAAGGATTCCGAGAATCTACGCCTAACCGCTTTGCGTCGTATCCAAAAAGATTTAGAAATAGCCAAAGCTGACGCAGAAAAACGGGTGCGCGACACTCAAACTAAGCGCGGCGCCATGATTGCCGAGGTAGAATCGGTGGTTATGTCCGATTTAGCTAAAGTACAGGCAGAAGTGGCGGTACAAACTGCCCGAATTAAGCAGGTGAAACAGCAATTACAGGCAGATGTGATCGCCCCTGCGGCCGCGGAATGTCAACAAGCGATCGCCAAAGCCCGGGGGGAAGCGGCCAAAATTATCGAACAGGGGAAAGCGCAAGCGGAAGGAACCAAAAAATTAGCGGCTTCTTGGCAAGGAGCGGGAAATAACGCTAAAAACATCTTTTTATACCAAAAATTGGAGTTATTGCTGAAATTAATGGTCGCTAGTGTCCCAGAAGTGCAGGTGCAAACGGTGACGGTAGTGGACGGAGGTGATGGTAATCTTGTCCCGAAAATGACTGCCTTTGCTGAACAATTGCGTCAAGCTACCGGGGTGGATCTGGTACAAATGGCTAATCGCCTAGCACAAACCGAGCCATCTGTCAAGGGAAAAGAGACAAATTTTGATTTTAAACAATTGCCCTCTTGAATCAGTGATCAGGAGTCAGGAGACAGGATACAGGATACAGGAGACAGGATAAAGGATACAGGAGTCAGGAGACAGGAGACAGGATACAGGAGTCAGGAGTCAGGAGACAGGATACAGGAGTCAGGAGTCAATAGATTACTTTATTTATTCTCCCCATCACCCCATCACCCCATCACCCCATCTCCCCATCACCCCATCTCCCCATCTCCCCACACCCCACACCCCACACCCCACACACCTTTAGCTAATAGCTGCAAACCAGAGATTGTCCACTAGAATGTTAATCAAGTTTGGAGACCACCACCATGGATGACTTAATTAATGATCCCTCCCCTTATCCCCAAGACATAGAAATGACGCGGACTCCCCCCTGGGGAACAGTGACGGTATTGGAGGAAGGTCCCCGGTATCGCATCAATCGCATTGTCATTAAACCCGGCCATCAGATGAGTACCCAAATGCACTACCATCGCAGTGAACACTGGATTGTCGTCTCCGGCACAGCGCGGGTAATCTGTGATGAAAAAGAAACTCTCCTCAAACAAAAAGAATCTACATACGTTCCCATGAATACCCGTCATCGGGTGGAAAACCCCGGTTCTATTCCTCTGGTGATGATTGAGGTGCAAAATGGCGAATATCTAGGAGATGATGATATTCACCGTTTGGATGATGCAGAATAGGACAGTTTTCTCCCCTATATACTTTAGTTATTTGCCAAAATCTCGATCGTGGATAAAAAAATTATCCTAGTTACAGGGGCCGCCCGTTCTGGGAAAAGTGAATGGGCCGAATATTTAGCCAAAATCAGCCAAAAACCCGTTATTTATATCGCCACCTCCTCGGTGGATGAAAAAGATCAAGAATGGTGCGATCGCATTGAAAGACACCGGCAGCGACGTTCCCCCCAATGGCAAACCCAAGAAATTCCCCGACAATTAAGCGAAACTATTGATAATAGCCCATTTTCTCACTGTTTATTGATCGATTCCCTCGGTACTTGGGTAGCCAATTGTTTAGAAATGTCGGCAGCTGAATGGTTAGAAATTAGCGATCGATTCTTGTATTCCCTCAAAAACGCGGCGGTTGATGTTATTCTGGTGGCGGAAGAAACCGGTTGGGGTGTGGTTCCCGCTTATCCCCTCGGTCGTCTGTTTCGCGATCGTTTAGGCGATCTCTGTCGTAGAATTGGCACAATAGCAGACGCGGTTTATCTAGTTACCGGCGGCCATGCTCTTAATTTAAGTCAATTGGGTCAGTCTTTGTCGATAATTGGGCAATAGAGAAGATGAGCAACGATTATCAGCGTCAAGTAATTGATTTTTATGCCCTTCGTCACGATTACGATAACGATTTTACGCAAGCTCGCGCCCTTAAATTAGTAAATTATCTCTATTTACAAAAAAGCCAATCTGTGCTAGACGTGGCAACGGGAACGGGATTTATAGCGGTCGCAATTGCCCCAAAAGTGAAAAGTGTCATCGGGGTTGATTTCACGCCGGAAATGATTGCCAGAGCCGAAAAAAAGCTAGAAGCATTAAATATCGAGAATATTGACCTAATTAACGCCGATATAGCTGCTATTGACTTTGCCGAGTCTAGTTTCGATCTGATCACCTGTTCTCTGGCGATTGCACTTTTCCCCGATATCCCGCAAGTGCTGGCAAAATGGTATCAATGGTTAAAAAAAGGCGGTTCGGTCGCCTATCGGCTGCCGAAATTGCGACTCTAGTGAACAATTATCGCCGAGAAATCGAGAAAAATGCCACCGATCAGGGAGTATGGCAAGATGCAACCACTTTTTTTTGTCACTGCTAGTAAAAGTTAGAAAAAGATCATGAGTCAAGTTAAAACCATCTCCGGACGAGCTTTACCCTTGCGAGGCAACGATATTGACACCGATCGCATTATTCCGGCTCGTTTTTTGCGTTGTATCACCTTTGAAGGTTTAGGAGAACAAGTGTTCGCCGATGATCGAGCCGCTTTACAGGGGAGTCATCCTTTCGATCTACCCCAGTACCAAGGGGCGAAAATTTTGGTAGTTAATGGTAATTTTGGTTGTGGCTCTTCTCGGGAACACGCACCGCAAGCGATTTTACGTTGGGGAATTCAAGCAATTATCGGGGAAAGTTTCGCCGAAATATTTTTTGGCAATTGTATCGCTAATGGGGTTCCCTGTGTCACTGCTGAGGCTAAAACTATCGCCCATTTACAGGATTTAATTGCAGCTAATCCCGAAATTCCCGTCGATCTTTCTTTGCCAACCATGACGGTGGAATGGGGGGATTTTGTCGCTACCGTCTCTATGAATGAAGGTTCCCGACAGATGTTAATAGAAGGTGATTGGGATACCTGCGGACAGCTTTTACAAAATCTCGATCTAATTCAATCTACCGCACAAAAGTTACCCTATTTAAGTTTCGTCTAGAGAAACAATCTAGGCTGAGGGTGCGTTAGTAATAGATTAACGTACCCCGGCAGGGATTTTGTTGGAGATGCCGCGGCTGTAAATATTAAAAAATCTGCCCTATGACTAATTCTGATAATAATCTCCAAAATATCCAAGAACCGATTTTAAACGCTCCCGAAGATGTGCGAAAAATCATCGATCGAGTTTTAAAATTGGAAAGAGATAAGTTATACCAGCGCAATCCTCGCAATATCAATGATGATGTTTTAACGATTATTAAAGAAGTAATTCAATAATCAGTTATCAGTTATCAGGAGTCAGGAGATAGGGTGATAGGGTTTTGGGGTGATAGGGTGATAGGGATTTAGGGGTTTAGGGAAATTTGGCTCTTCGTTACTTGGTATGATTCGATCAGGGGGCATAAATCGACTAAATCCTTATCCGGCAAGAGACTTAATTGATTAGCTCGTTCTAGATCGAAAACAATTGACAAAAATCGCCAAATGTCTTTCTATATAAGGGTTTCATCCCTTATAACCCCCCTCCATTGCATAACACAAACCGAAGAACCGGAAATTTCATCCAAATGCTCCACTTCCCACTTCCCCATCCCCCCACTTCCCCACTTCCCCACTTCCCCACTTCCCACTCCCCCACTTCCCCATCATCCCCTTTATATAAATATGAAACTACTATCAATAAAGTTATGTAATTTTCGACAATTTTATGGTAAGACTCCTGAGATACATTTAGCAGCGAGTTCTCGCAATACGACGGTAATTTATGGCAATAATGGGGCAGGAAAAACAACAATTTTAAATGCTTGTACCTGGGTTCTTTATGAAAAATTTACAGCAGCTTTTGCCGAACCAGAGTTATTAGTTAATAAACGGGCAATTACCGAAGTAAGCACGGGAACCTCCATAGAATGTTCCGCAGAAGTAAACTTTGAACATGAAAATAAACGCTATCAGGTAAAACGAAAATTTTTCGCCTATCAAGATGTAAATAGTAAGATTAAATACGGTTCAAATAGTTTATATATGCTCTACGCTGGTGATGATGGTAATTGGTACACACCCAATCAACCACCAGAGGATATTATTAATCAAATCTTACCAGAAAGTTTACATCGTTATTTCTTTTTTGATGGGGAATATATCGATCATCAATTTCGCAGTAGTAGCCAAGGTAAAATCGCCGAAGATACAAAAGAATTATTGGGAGTTAAAGTATTAGATCGAGCGATCGAGCATTTAAAAAAAGCCAAAAAATCTTTACAAGATGAGCTTAAAGATTTAGGGGAATCGGATTTAAAAAAGTTACTGAAACAGGAAAGTAAAATTGAGCAGGATTTCGAGAAATTAAAACAGCGTCAGCAAGATATTATTAGCCAGTTATCCCAGCAAGAAGAATTAAAAAAAGCCGTTACTAATCGCTTATTAGAGTTAAGTGGTGCCGAAGAATTAAAACAGTTAAAAGAAAAATTGGAACAACAGGAAAGAAATCTGCGGCAAGATTTAGTCAGAACTAAAGATAAATTAAAGAAATTAATTTCTCAGCAAGCTTATCAAGTCTTTTTAAAAGAAATTAATCAAAATTTTCAGCAATTAATCGATAACCTACGACAACAAGGGGAATTACCCAGTGGTATTAAACAGCAATTTGTCCAACAATTATTAGAGCGGAAAAAATGTATTTGTGGTCAGGAATTACAGGAAAATAGCCAAGCTTATTTACAGGTACAAGATTGGATGAATAAAGCAGGAATGGCCGATGTAGAAGAAGCAGCCATTCGCTTATCTTCCACAGTCAAAGAAATGGATAAAAAAGTCTTAGATTTTTGGCAAGAAGTGGATAATTATCAAGCTAATATTCACCAATGGCGCTTAGAATTATCTTTAGTAGAATCAGAATTAGATGAAGTGCGGGATAAATTTCGCCATTATCCCGATGAAGATATTAAAAATCTGCAATCTCGCTTAGATGCGATCGAGGATTCCCTAAAAGATTTACGCTTGGAACAGGGCAGCAATAAAAATCAACTAGATATCTATGAAAAAGAGTTAGAATCCCTGCAAAAACAGGTACAAAAACAGCAACAAAAAGAGGAAAAATATAATTTAGGACAACGACGTATTTTAGTGACTCAAGAGGCAATTAATCGCATTAGTGAGGTAAGACAGAGATTAGAAAATCAGTTTCGTTTGTCCTTAGAAAAACGGGTACAGGAAATCTTTAACTCAATTTCTTTTACTCCCTATATTCCCCGTATTAGTCCCGATTACGAGGTAAGACTATTAGAAAATACGACAGGATTCGCCATTCCCGTGGCAGCTTCTACCGGAGAAAATCAGATTCTCAGTTTATCTTTTATCGGGGGAATTATCGATCGAGTGCGAGAATGGAGTCAGAAAAATACTTTGATGGGAATTGATAGCAGCACTTTTCCTCTGGTGATGGATTCCCCTTTTGGTAGTCTTGATCATATCTATCGTCGGCAAGTTGCGATCGCTATTCCTAAATTAGCCAATCAGTTAATTGTTTTAGTGACAAAAACTCAATGGAGAGGAGAAGTAGAAACCGAGATTTCTCCCTATATTGGTAAAGAATATGTGTTAGTTTATAATTCTCCGAAAGCGGATTGTCAAGAGGATTTAATTAATCTTCATGGTGTTGATTATTCTCTAGTGAAACGCAGTCCTAATAATTTTGAATATACGGAAATTATCGAAGTTAATCGATTTTCCTCCTGACTGCTAAATGGCTGCCTCTCACCTTTGCAGAAATACAGACAATCAGCAATTATCAGTGACTCTTAAATTGGTACAAAAATATGAACAATCGCGTGTAAGCATCTCACCGAAAAGCTAATGCGCTCCAGGGTTTGGGTAGGGTTGATTCATGAATCAACCCTACCTTGAATCAACCCTACCCAAAGGCTTGAATTGAGTGATAAAATCGGAAATAATGACCAATTTTAGAAGATAGTTTCCCTTTAAAAATACCAACTCAGTAGATTTACAAAAATTTTGTTGTAAGTAGTCGGACATAAATTCTGTTGTCTATCTTAAGAAATGTAAATTGCCGCAATTCTTACTGACGACCGACTCCTGACGACCGGCTACTGACTCCTTACCCCACAGTTAACTTTACTTTTGTCCAACTACTTAATAACTAAATTTTAACTTCTAATAAAACGATCGATTGCTGTGTTCATTACCCCCACACGACTGGATAATTCCACAAGTTCCGTGGTGACAATATTATAATCCCCTAAATATTTATGGAGATTAGTTCCCTCTTTTTGATGGGCAATTTCTACTAACCTTTCCTCTCGCAATTCTTGCAAATGATCGAGGATATTTTCTAAAGTATCTTCGAGGGGAGGTAAGGGAGAAGGAGGATTATTTGCTTGCAAAGCTTGGGTTAATTGCGTCAAAGCTTGGGTTATTTGTTGCGTGAACAGACTCAGATTAGGATGGGGAGGACTACCGCGATATTGTTCCAATTCCGTCAATAAAACTGTCACCCCGCGACCAAAACGAGGAATATAATTACTTAAAGTGATTGCCGGTTCCATTTGTGGAAAGGGTGTGCTAGGATCATCAATTAATCTTTGTAGGGCCGTTTGCATAGTTGTATTTGCTCGTCGAGCTTTATTGCGATGGGAAGATAAACTTGCAGTTTGATAGGATGATTCTCCTAAATAAACTGCCATAACTGACTGAAAAAATACTTGATTAGCTTCTAATGCTTTAATGGCAGCGAGGGAAAAACGTTCATCTTCATTAAACCGTAAAAAACCGAAGGAAAGTGCAAAAGCTAAAGCACTACCGATTAAAGTATAAACTATTCTGATATACTCTAAATTAATCCCGTCATTGCTGGTATCGAGACGACTGATAATTAAAGCAAAAATTGTGATAAAAAATACGGCTAAACTATAGTGAAATCGCACCAAAGTTAAAGCGATCGCTATAGAAATAACCCCAATAACTTCTAACCAGAGCGGATTATCTATAATTCGCAACAGTGCCAAAACAAAAAACGAGCCTAAAATCGTGCCAAACACCCGATTTAAAAAGCGTTGAAAAGTCAAGCTAAAATCTGGTTTTAACACAATAACTAAGGTTAAACCAATCCAAAAACTATGGGTAATTCCTAGCTTGTTGTAAATCAAAACTCCTAGCGCACTTCCCAAACCCAAGCGTAAACCATGACGAAATAGGGGCGATTCTAGATTAAAATTAGATTTTAATGGTTCCCACCAAGCTTTTTCTTGACCGTACTCTTTTTCTATCCCTTCAAAGTTCCGCTGCCAGGGATTCTTTTTATCTGAAAATTCCTCGCTTTGCCGCAAATGTTGCGCTGTTTCACTGGCTATTTTTAGCTGTTTAAATAATTTTTTTAAACGATTATTTAATTGGGAAATTGCCACATAACTGCTATAATCGTCCTGAGCATTTTCTAAAACTTTAGCTTGCAGGTTTTTTTGTTGCTCGATCGCCTTGAGTAATAGCTGCAAGCGCTCACAATCCGGTTGTTTATTTCTACCCAAAATTAACCCAGCAATATCTTCGCTAATTTCCGCCACTTGCACGAGAATATCTTCTAATAAAATACCCACCGTGGTCAGTTGTGGCAAGGGATGAAGATGAAGCAATTCTCGCAGCGCAATTAAGCTGGTATTAATGCGATCGCTATCTTCAATCAAGACGATTAACAATTCCCGCAGCTCATTCTTTCCCCAACGTCCCCGACGCGTCAAGGTGACAGTTTTCCTCGAACGTAGCAACAGCTGGCGGATTTTGTCAAAATATGGCTCCTCATGAGCATTAGAACGAGAGTTTAAGGGCAAAGAGCGGAGATAGGTGGCGATACCCTGGAAATTTTCCGCCGTTACCTGACGTAAAGGCTGATTAGGGCGAAAAGGCCAGATAAACAGGGCTAAAAAAATTGTCCATCCCCCTCCCAACACAGCGATTCCGGCCCGTTGTAAAGCGACGACCATATCTCCCGATGGCAAAGAAACGGCCAAAAGCAGCAATAAACTGATTACTACCCCAGCTAACGCCCCATTTTCCCCGTAAACCGTCAAATAACCCGCTAGAAACAACCCACAAAAAACTATCACTACGGTCAATCCTAGCCAAGCACTGGCTAATGTGCCGATAATCAAAGCTAGAGCCATCCCGATAGTCGTAGCGACTAGGGTTTTCGCTCTCAGGCAGTAAAGTCCCCCCACATCAGCTAAAATCAAGGTTTGAGCCGCTAAACCGACCATTAACCCCACTTCTGACCGATCTAAAATATCACCGATAATAATCGGCACTGTGATCGCTAATAAAGTCCGAATCCCCCGCTCGATCTCGATATCGCCACTAGGACGCAATAAAAAAGCAAATCGCTGAAGTAGCATATAGCACTTATCTTAATGGTGAGGTATGAGGTTTTCGTTTTCGGGAGTCAGTATTCTCCGAGTCACCTGATTAGGTAACGATTTCTCTCCTGTCTCCTGACTTGAAAGAGGGTGTAGGGTGTGGGGTGTGGGGTGTGGGGAAGGAAACCTCTTTCATCTGTGGGGGTGAAAATTTTTTCATCGGGACTGACTCCTAACTCCTTAATTCTGCCGTATTAGGGCAGCCAACGGGGTTTAAAACCGGCGTTGAGTTCTTGAGGTAAAATTTTCGTGCTGCTATTGGGACTGAACTGATCAGGAAGCGGTAATAACCAGAGACGACCATCGGCAATGCTCGACCCCTCCCCGGTGACTAAATCATTTCCGACTCCAAAGGGTATGGTTGCTAACTGATCAAATAATAAGGCCACGCCATCGGGAGACATACTCATCTGCACGTCACGATAATTAGGTAAAGCCAGCAGGGGTGTCATTTTACCCGTTTTTAGCTCAATAATCCCTAAAAAAGGTTCTTCTTTCACTTTGCCATCGCTGCCCATAACCAGATCGCTTTTCAGACAGTAAAGGGTTTTTTCCTGTCGCGGTTCAAATTGACAGCTAATAATCGGATTAGCTGTTCTTAATAGTAGTCTTGACTCTCCCCGATCGTCGAGCAGAAATAGCGATCGCTGATTATCCGGTTCTGATTTCACCATGAGTTTTTGGCGACCATCCCGGGAAAAAGCGAGGATTTTCTCGTAGGTAGGCAAAAATTGCGGTTTTCCCCCTTGGACATCCAAAGGAATCACCGCTACCCCTCCCGTTTGACTGACAACCGCTTTTTTACCGTCGGGAGATAGTAAAAAATTATCCCCTTGCATTCCTAACGGTCGCGATTGTCCATCATCCCTGATTACCCATAAACTGGCATCCCCCGGATTCCCATGATTAATTCTCTGCACGATTAGGGTTTTGCCGTTATCTGAGAGATCAAAGCGCAGATTTTGATAAGTTTTCGCATCTAAAAACCTTTCTATACGACCACTGGGCAAATTTTGACCATGTTCGTCATGATTTAAACCCGTGGTAATCGTGTAAAGTTGCTGTTTCGGGGTGTCTCGTCCTAAGTCAGAGCGATCGAAGGCCGAGAATAAAATTCTATCCCCCCTCGGATAGATTTGAAAATCCGTGACCACCAGATCCCCAGGGGTAAGGATGGTTTTTTTCAGTTCTGTGACGTTATTTGGCCCCTGAATGATATTACAGACGATTAAACGGCCTCTTTCCTCTTGGTTGACCCCAATATAGGCAAAAGCTCGATCGTGGCTGTAAAATTCGCCGATAAAGTCCTCACCTTGAGCAATAGGTAACTTTACTTGATATTTTTTGCCGTAGATGGGCAATTCTGTCAAAGTATAGGTCAAGCGATCTCCGGCCCAGCTAATTTTACCCGGTAAGGGAGGATTGATCACCAAGCTGGTTTCTATGTCTGAACGGTCAATCGGCCGATTAAAACTTAAAGTAAAATAATTGTCCCTAACGCCGATTTTTCGTCCTTGCCAGCTAAAATTCTCCCCTCGGGTAGGAACTTGATTTCCCTGGATCAAAATCGACGATATCCCGGCAATTAAGGCCAAAATAGTCGCCAACACTAAGCGATCGAACCAAGCTAATCTTTTCATCAGTTATCAGTTATCAGTTATCAGTTATCAGGAGTCAGTCAGGAGTCAGTCAGGAGGCAATAGGCAATAGGCAATAGGCAATAGGCAATAGGCAATAGGCAATAGGCAATAGGCAATAGGCAATAGGCAATAGGCAATAGGCAGCTTTATTCTCCCCACACCCCACACCCCACACCCCACACCCTACACCCTACACCCCACTTCCCACTTTCTTATCAGCTTTAGTAATGATTGTCATCGGTTTTTTCAATCGAATAAATAAAAACGCCCCCAAAAAGGAAGCGTTTTTTAACTTATCATGAGGACTTAGCAAAATGTGTGCAGAGTTAGAACGCGGATGTTGGATGGGGATCCAGCATCTGTTTATTTTTAACCATTGATCGCCGCTGCCGTCAAGGCCATGGGGATAGCATCACCGGAAGCTAAATCGAGGGGGAAGTTTTGACATCCTCACCGCCGTAAACGGACGGTGATTCCCAAACCTCACGATTTGGGTTTCTGCTTCTTTCCCGAAGGATTTTTCGCACCTGCCTTAACAGATTTACTCTGTTCTGG
>VYLE01000836.1_pt1 | contig 20665 bp, 26 predicted proteins | sample 5114391 | NCBI WGS metagenome assembly VYLE01 (sample SAMN12291771, study PRJNA351875) | freshwater metagenome | isolation source: freshwater lake | place: USA: Michigan, Kent Lake | collected 2013-08-15
CGAACGCCATCGACGACGTCTCTGGGCGGCTGGAGGGCGGTCGGCGCGACCTCGGCCTGTCTCGCGCTCCTGCTCATCGCATTCGTCCTGCCGTTGGGTTGGCTGGCGTGGAACGGCCTGAAGGTCACACCGGAATGGCAGCGCCTGATCGCGGCGTCGGCGAGGGTCGCGGGGCTCGGCCTTGCGACGGCGCTCGCGGCGACCCTGCTCGCCCTGGCTCTGGCTCTATCGTCGCGGCGTCGTCCGCTGCTGGCCCGCCTTGCAGGGCTTGGTTATGGGACGCCGGGCGCGGTCATGGCGATCGGCCTCCTGCTTCCGGCCGGTCTCCTGTGGCGCGCCGTGCCAGGAGCGACCTGGATCGGCGCCGTCGGGGTTTTTCTTCTCGTCTACGCCTATGCCGCGCGTCTGATGGCCGCGGCGCTCGAGCCCATCGGGTCGGCGCTGGCGCGCGTCCGGCCGGCGATGGAACAGGCGGCGCGATCGCTGGGTCGAACCCCGATCGGAGCCATCACCGCCGTGCATGTGCCCTTGGCAAGGGGCGGCCTGCTGACCGGAGCGCTCATCGTCTTCATCGACGTCGTCAAGGAACTGCCCGCCACGCTCATCCTGAGACCGTTCAACTTCGACACCCTGGCCGTCCTCGCGGACGCCTATGCCCGCGACGAGCGGATCGGCCAGGCTGCCTGGCCGTCGCTGATGATCGTCGCGGTCGCGGTCCCGGCGTGCCTCTGGTTGATCCGCCGAATCTCCCGCTCGCGCCCGGGTGCTGGAGTTGGCGATGTCGTCTGAGCCCGTCCTCACCCTGTCGGGCGTGAGCTTCGCCTATGGTCCACGCAGCGTGGTGTCGGATGTCGATCTCTCGGTCGCCGCGGGAGAGTCCGTCGCCATTCTTGGGCCGTCCGGCGGCGGCAAGAGCAGCCTGCTCCGCTTGATCGCCGGGCTTGAACGTCCCTCTCGGGGTGCAATCACCCTGAACGGTCGCACAGTCGCCGACCAACGGACCATGGCGCCGCCCGAGGCGCGCCGTGTGGGTCTGGTGTTCCAGGACGACGCGCTGTTTCCCCACCTCACCGTTATCCAGAACGTGGCTTTCGGATTGCGCGGTGGAGATCGCACGGGGATCGCGTTGCGGGCGCTCTCGCGGTTCGGCTTGGCCGACCGGTCAGGAGATTGGCCCAGCCGGCTGTCGGGCGGAGAGCAGCAGCGCGTGGCCGTCGCTCGCGCGCTCGCTCCCCGACCGTCTCTGATGCTCATGGACGAGCCGTTTTCCCGACTGGACTCGGATCTGCGCCAGCGGGTTCGGGAGGATGTCATGTCCGTCCTGCGCGAGGCGGGCGTGGCGGTCGTTCTGGTCACCCACGACGCGGAAGAAGCCATGTCCTGCGCCGACCGGCTGGTTCGCCCTTCAGACGTCTGCTATCGCCAGCCCGCCACGATCCAGGCGGGGCGTTTGCTTGGGCCGTTGAACGTGCTGCCGGCCACGGTCGTCGCGGGCCGGGTCGACAGCGTGCTGGGAGTCGTGTCGGCGGGCGCGGTGCCGGATGGACCCGCCGAACTTCTGTTTCGCCCCGAGGATCTTGTTTTCGATGAGCGCGGCGTAGAAGCCCGGCGGGTGTCCGCAACCTTCCTGGGCGCCACCTTGCGGCTTCGCCTGGATGTCGGGGGTCAGCTCCTAGAGATGACCTGCCCGGCCAAGGGCAGGCCGACGGACGATGCGGTGCGCGTCGGCCTCGCCCCGACCGCTCGGCCGACGATCATCCCGGCTGAATAGTCTGCGGTCGTCCGCTGGCGCGGGTGGTGTCACGGCATGGGCGCTGACTTTCCACCACGGCGGGTCTGGCGGAGACGGAGGGATTCGAACCCTCGGTACCGGTTACCCGGTACGACGATTTAGCAAACCGTTGCCTTCAGCCACTCGGCCACGTCTCCGTCAGGAGGCGTCGATAGCGGAGGCCGCGCGGCGGCGCAATCGGGTCGTCGCCAACTTTCCCCGACGTGATCTTGTGGGGCGGGGCGGGGAGGGTTACCCCTTTGCCTCCACCGCTTCCAGGGAGAGCGACATGGCCGATCTTCAACAGGTCACCGAACACATCCGCGGCGCCGTCGGCGACAACTCCGGTCTGGGCAAGACCGTGAAGCTCGACCTCGGCGACGCCGGCAAGATCTTCATCGACGGCGCCTCGGTGCCGAACACCGTGACCAACGAGGACAAGCCCGCCGACGCCACGGTGTCGATGAACTGGGATGACTTCATGGCCCTGTCGAACGGCCAGCTGGATCCGATGATGGCCTTCATGCAGGGCAAGCTGAAGATCGCCGGCGACATGATGATCGCCCAGAAACTGGCCCCGCTGCTGAAGCGGTAAGGCACGACCTCTCCCTCCCCCGCCGGGGGAGGGCAGGCGGCAAAGCCGCCGGGTGGGGGCGGCAAGGCGTTTCAGACGCCATCGGAGTTTGGCTTTCCGGGCCGCCCCCACCCGGTCTCCGCTGCGCTCCGACCACCCTCCCCTTCACTGGCAGGAGCGGGTCACGCGGTTTCTCGAAGACAAGGTCCTGCCGCGCGCGGCGGACTATCACGCCGAGGTCCACGCCGATCCCAACCGCCAGCCGCCGACGATGGAGGCGATGAAGGCCGAGGCGCGCGAGGCGGGTCTATGGAACATGTTCCTGCCAGGCGATCACGGCTGCGGCCTGACCAACCTCGAATACGCGCCGCTCGCCGAGGCCATGGGCAAGGCGGGCCTCTGGACGCCCGAGGTGTTCAACTGCAACGCGCCCGACACCGGCAATATGGAAGTGCTCCATATGTATGGCAACGCCGAGCAGCAGGCGCGCTGGCTCAAGCCCCTGATGGCCGGAGAGATCCGCTCCGCCTTCCTGATGACGGAGCCGGAGGTGGCCTCGTCGGACGCCACCAACATCCAGACCCGCATCGAGCGCGCCGGCGATCATTACGTCATCAACGGCCGCAAGTGGTGGTCGACCAACATGGCGCACCCGAACGTCGCCGTGACCATCGTCATGGGCAAGACCGACACGGGGGCCGCGATCCACGCCCAGCAGTCGCAGATCCTCGTCCCTGTCGACACGCCCGGCTTCCGCGTCGAGCGGATGCTCAGCGTCTTCGGCTACGACGAGAAGCCGATCGGCCATGCCGAGGTGGTGCTCGAGAACGTCCGCGTCCCGGTCGAGAACCTGATCGCGGGCGAAGGCCGGGGTTTCGAGATCGCGCAAGGGCGCCTGGGACCGGGCCGCATTCACCACTGCATGCGCGTGATCGGCTGCGCCGAGCGGGCGCTGGAACTGATGTGCAGGCGCCTGCTGAGCCGCACGGCCTTCAGAAAGCAGATCGCCGAGCACTCGGTCTGGGAACAGCGCGTGGCCGAGGCGCGCACCGAGATCGAGATGTGCCGTCTGATGGTGTTGAAGGCCGCCTGGATGATCGATCAGGCGGGAGCCAAGAACGCCAAGTCCGAGATCGCCCAGATCAAGGTCGCGGCGCCGCGCATGGCGCTCAAGGTCATCGACGACGCCATCCAGGCGTTCGGCGGGGCGGGCGTCTCGGCCGACACGCCGCTGGCCGAGCTCTACGCCACGGTGCGGACGCTGCGCATCGCCGATGGGCCCGACGAGGTGCACAATCGCACTATCGCGCGGCTGGAATACGCCAAGCACGGCGGCCGTCCGGTCGCCTGACAGCAGACGGCAGCATCATCGACGTGTCGGGCGATCCAGGAAACGAAACCCGAGCCCACGTGTTAGCGTAGTCCGGCAGGCGACTTTAGCTGAACGCCGCCACGGAGCCGCCTGACATGACAGACCCTGCGCGCCGTCTCCCCGCGCCAGGCGCAGTGACAGAGGCCGGTTTTCTGACACGCTTCCAGTCGGTCCGCGCGGCCATGCCGGCCCTTGCCGACGGCCTGTCGCCCGAAGATCTCGCCGCCCAGGCCATGCCCGACGCCAGCCCCGGCAAATGGCATTTGGCTCACAGCAGCTGGTTCTTCGAAGCGATGATCCTGGCGGCCGATGAGGGCTATCAGCCCGTCGATCTCCGCCTGCAGACCCTGTTCAACTCCTACTACGAGAGCCTGGGTCGGCGCGTCGAGCGCCACGAACGGGGCCTCATGACCCGGCCGTCTCTGGACGAGGTGATGGCCTATCGGGCCGAGATCGATCGGCGGATGGAGGCGCGCATCACCGCGGGCTTCGAGACCCCCCTGGAACGCTATCTTTTCGTGCTCGGCCTGCATCACGATCAGCAGCATCAGGAACTGTTTCTGATGGACCTGCTGGCCCTCATGGCCCGTTCTCCACTGGATCCGGCCGCCTATCCCGAAGAGCCGCGACCTGCCGGCCTTCTTCAGTTGGCGAGGGGAGGAGCGACCCGCTTCGAAGGCGGCCTGGTCGAGATCGGTCACGGCGCAGACGACTTCGCCTTCGACAACGAAGGGCCGCGTCACAAGGTCTGGCTGGAGCCCTTCCATCTCGATCACGACCTGGTCACCAACGGCCAGTGGATCGAATTCATCGCCGACGGCGGTTACTCGCGGCCCGAGCTGTGGCTCGCGGACGGCTGGGCCACGGTGAAGGCCGAGGGCTGGACCGCGCCGCTCTATTGGCGCGAGCAGGACAGCGTCTGGACGACCATGAGCCTGACCGGCCGCCATCCCGTCGATCCCGACGCTCCGGTCCGCCACGTCAGCGCGTGGGAGGCCGAGGCGTTCGCCGCCTGGGCGCGCAAGCGCCTGCCGACCGAAGCCGAGTGGGAAAGCGCGGTGGCCACCGCTCCGGCCGTCTTTTCCAACCTCTTCAACGAAGTCTGGCAGCATACGTCGTCGAGCTACGCGCCCTATCCTGGCTTCAAGCCGACCGAGGGCACCGCGTCGGAATACAACGGAAAGTTCATGGCCAGTCAGCGGGTCATGCGCGGCGGTTCCTTCGCGACGCCGCCGGGACATGCGCGTCGGACCTACCGCAACTTCTTCTATCCGCATCAGCGTTGGGCGTTTCTCGGCCTCCGCCTCGCCTCGGACGCGCCCATTATGTCCAAACCCCGCATCGAGTCCGTCGAGACCGCCCGCTTCCGCGCTGAACTGATCGCGGGCCTTTCGCGGCCGCAGAAAGCTGTGTCGCCCAAGTGGTTCTACGACGCCGCAGGATCTCAGCTGTTCGAGGACATCACGCGTCTGCCAGAGTATTATCCGACGCGGCAGGAGGCGGCGCTTCTGCGCGAAATGGCCGCCGATCTGGCTGCCCGTTTCGGCGACGACGCCGTGATGGTCGAGTTCGGCTCCGGCGCGAGCGAGAAGACACGCATCCTGCTGGACGCCGCTCCGACGCTGGGCGCCTACATTCCAATCGACATCAGTCCGGACGCGCTGACGGCCGCCGCGGCCGCCATCGCGGCCGCCTATCCGCAGCTGGAGGTCGCGCCGATGGTTGGCGACTTCCTGAACCTTGCCCCATTACCGGAACTGGGTCGTGGCCGTCGGATCGGTTTCTTCCCCGGATCGACGATCGGCAACCTGGAGCCGGATCAGGCCATCGCCTTCCTGGCCAACGCGCGCGAGCGTCTGGGACCGAACGCCCTGTTCATTCTCGGCGTCGATCTGGTCAAGGACGAGGCGACGCTGGTCGCCGCCTATGACGACGCACAGGGCGTGACCGCCGCGTTCAACAAGAACCTGCTGATCCGCGCCAACCGGGAACTGGGCGCCGACTTCGACCTAGACGCCTTCGTCCACGAGGCGCGCTGGAACGCTGTGGACTCGCGCATCGAGATGCATCTGAGGGCCGAACGGGACATGGCCGTTCGGCTTGGCGCGGAGACCTTCCGGTTCTCCGCGGGTGAGACGATCCACACCGAGAGCTCGCGCAAGTTCACGGAACACTCGGTGTCGACGATGGCCGAGGCGGCCGGCTGGCGGGTTGTCGAGTTTCGGAGCAGCGCGGCGCCATCCGTCGCGGTGGCTGTTCTGGCCGCCGGGTAAAAATCCTTCGCCAGCGAGAGAGCAGGATGTGAAAAGGGCGGCCGACGCATCCGTCGGCCGCCCCATGATCACCTTGCGGAGACTGATCACCTTGCGGAGACGCCTACTCCGCCTGGCCCGCCACATCGCCGGGCTTACGACTGCCGTGCGATGCCTCGCCTCCCTTGCGGCCTGCCTGAGCGGCCAGACTACGATCCTGCGAGAAGCTGCGCTTTTCGCTTGGCACACTGGCGCCGCCCTTGCGCGCGATCTCGCGCTGCCGGGCGGGGTCCATCGATGCGAAACCGCGTTTCGAGACTCCAGAGGGACGGGTGGGTTGTCCTTCGGCCATCGCTTGATCCCTTTACTACTGTGGTGCTGCCTGTTGAGTGACAAACCCCGCCGCTCCGCCAAGGTTCCGAAGCTCCGCGATTTCAACATCCTGCGAATCAACTGGAGCCCTACTGAGCCCCCGGCGTGGTGACTTCGCCGTCGTTCTCGCCGGGTTGGGGCGGGACTTCGTCAGGCGCGCCGGCCGGGTCGATCTCCGGTTGGGGCGGAACGGGGTTCATGGGCGGAATTTCAGGCTGCGGCGTCGGATGGATCGGATCGGTCATGGGGCTCTCACCAGAACAAGGGTCTCGTCGGAACCGCCTGGGGAGCCTCGGGTTCAATCGGGCAGGATCAACGCCTGTTCGAAGGATTTCCAATGACCGACGCCAATCCCCCCCTGAATGCCGAAGACATCGTCGATGACGGAGAGTTCACGCGCACGCTGGACGCCGAGGGCGACCGCCTTCTGGTCGATGACGAACGCCGCTCGTTTGCGCGTGAGCAGGGTTTGCGCAGCGCGCTTCGCAGCGACATCGACGCGGGCCGCTACTGGGCTCGCGACCGGGCGACGCTGGCCCGCACCGCCATCGAGGATCAGCCGATGAAGGCCACTCTTTACGCCTTGGGCGTCGGTGTGCTGATCGGAATTCTGCTGCGCCGCTAAGACCTCAAGACGGCCCGGACGCCGCCCGCGTGGGCGGCGTCCCGGACAGCGCTCGGTCCGACACGAACGGATTGGTGCGTCGCTCTTCGCCAAAGGTCGAGATCGGGCCGTGCCCGGGCACGAAGGTCACATCGTCCCCGAGCGGCCACAGCTTTTCGGTCACCGACCGGATCAAGTCGCCCGCATCGCTTTGGGGAAAATCCGTCCGCCCGACCGATCCTTTGAACAGGACATCCCCGACCTGGGCGAACCGCGCCGCTTCGTTGAAGAAGATGACGTGGCCAGGCGTGTGGCCCGGGCAGTGGCGGACGCGCCAGCGCGTTTGGCCCAGCACCAGTTCGTCGCCTTCGCCCAGCCAGCGCGTCGGGGTGAAGGTTCGGGCCCCCGGCAGCCCCCACTGCTCGCCCATGACCACCAGATCGTCGATCCAGAACTGGTCGTCGGGATGCGGGCCGATGATCGGGGCGCCGGACTTTTCGGCCATCTCGGCTGCGCCCGCGGCGTGGTCCAGATGCCCGTGGGTGATCCAAATCTGGTCCAGCGTCAGCCCGCGCCGCGCGACCTCGCCCAGAATGGCGTCGACCGATCCCCCGGGATCGATCACCGCGGCCTGCATGGTGGCGGTACACCACACCGTGGTGCAGTTCTGCTGCAACGGCGTGACCGGCGTCACGAACACGCCGACGGGGGAGGATGGGGAGGTCATGACGGCGAGATAGCATCTCTCTCCGAAGGAAGGAGAGGGAGATCGACCTTTCGTTGACCTTTGCGCCCTGTCTCGACATAAGGGCGGGCTTCGAGGCGCCGCTCCGGAAGGGGCGGCCTCTTTTGCTTTATCCCCACCCGCCGCGCGCGCGCCGATCGCGCCGCGCCCCTAGAAGCGCAGACCCGTCATGCAAGTCGTCCAGAAATCCACCGAAGGCCTCAGCCGCGTCATCGCCGTGACCATTCCGGCCTCGGACCTGACGGCCAAGCTGGATGCCAAGGCCGCCGAGATCGCGCCCAAGATGAAGCTGAAGGGCTTCCGTCCCGGCAAGGTGCCGGTGTCGCACGTCAAGAAGTCCTTCGGCCGCGACATGATGGGCGAGATCGTCAACGACGCGATCAACGAGAGCAGCCAGAAGGCGCTCGACGAGGCCAAGGTGCGCCCCGCCGCGCCCGCCGAGATGAAGCTCACCTCGGACATGGACAAGGTCCTCGCCGGTTCCGACGACCTCGCCTACGAAATGGCGCTGGAGGTCATGCCCGAGTTCACCCCGGTCGATCCCAAGACGCTGGAACTGGAACGCCCGGTCTACGAGGCGACCGACGCCGACCTCGACGAGGCTCTCAAGGAACTGGCCGGTCAGGCCAAGTCCTACGAGGACAAGAAGGGCAAGGCGGTGAAGGCCGCCGAGGGCGACCAGCTGACCATCGACTTCCTTGGCAAGCTGGACGGCGAGCCCTTCGAGGGCGGCGCCGCCGAGGACGCCGATCTGGTGATCGGCTCGAACCGCTTCATCCCCGGCTTCGAGGAGCAGCTGAAGGGCGCCAAGGTCGGCGAGGAAAAGACCATCGAAGTGACCTTCCCCGAGGACTATCAGGCCAAGAACCTGGCCGGGAAGAAGGCCACCTTCGACATCAAGGTGAAGGCCATCAAGGCCGAGGCCGAAACCAAGGTCGACGACGAGTTCGCCAAGCGCATCGGGCTGGAGAGCCTGGACAAGCTCAAGGACCTGCTGCGCCAGAACCTGAACCAGCAGTACGCTGGCGCCGCCCGCTTCAAGCTGAAGCGCGCCCTGCTGGACGCTTTGGACGCTGCTCACAGCTTCGACCTGCCGCCCAAGATGGTCGAGGCCGAGTTCGACGGCATCTGGAAGCAGGTCGAGGCCGACAAGGACGCCGGCCGCCTCACGCCGGAAGACGCCAAGAAGTCCGAAAAGACGCTGAAGGAAGAGTACCGGAAGATCGCCGAGCGCCGCGTGCGCCTCGGTCTGGTGCTGGCCGAGATCGGCCGCGCCAACGAGGTCACGGTCAGCGACCAGGAACTGAACACCGCCATCATGGCCGAGGCCCGCAACTATCCGGGTCAGGAGCGTCAGGTGCTGGACTTCTACCGCCAGAACCCCGGCGCCGCCGCCCAGATGCGCGCCCCGATCTACGAGGAAAAGGTCTGCGACCTCATCTTCGACCTGGCCAAGGTCAAGGACGCGCCGATCTCCAAGGAAGACCTGCTGAAGGACGAAGACGAGGTCTGATCGTCCACCGGGCGGCGTTCACGGCCCCGTTGCTCGCATGGACTGGGGGTCGGCTAGCGGATATCGTCTCCGCTTCTGACGGAGGGCGATGATGCTGGCGACGGCCCTGTTCGGCGTGACGCTCCTGACGGGAAGCCCGCAGGAAACCGCGACTCCTCAGGATCGGGAGACCACGGTCGATGACGTGGTCGTCGTCGGCCGTCCGATGGAGGAACAGGCCCGCGCCTATGTTCAGGCTCTCACGGACGCGCCGGGCCGCAGCCGCCTGGCGCGCTGGCGGCGAACCGTTTGCGTCGGCGTGACCGGGCTGGATGCGCCCTACGCCCAGTTCCTCGTGGATCGCGTCTCGGCCGTGGCGGCTTCGCTCGGCCTTGACCCGGGCGATCCGGGCTGCCGCCCCGATGTCCTGATTCTTTTCACTCGCGAGCCCGATATCGTGGCGCGGAACTGGGTCGCGCGAGAGCCCGAGACTTTCCAGCCCTTCCTTCATGGCCAGGGCGTGCTCGACGACGAGGCGCTGGAGCGATTCCGGACCAGCGACGCCCCTGTCCGCTGGTGGCACGTCAGCTATACCGCCAATGCTCAGACAGGGGTCCGGATCACGCCGACCAGGAGCGATGGCGGGGCATACCCGGTCAATCAGCTGAATACCCCGTCCTTGATCCAGGCATCGACGCGCGAGCAGCTGCAGAACGCGATCATCATCGTCGACGCCGACCAAGTGGGCCCAGTCTCTTTCGGAAGCTTGTCCGACTATCTGGCGCTGCTGTCCCTGACACAAGCCGATCCGGAGGCTCAGACCGCCGGGTTCGACACGGTGCTCAACCTGTTCTCGACGCAGCCGACCGCGAGGCTCAGCGCCTGGGACATCGACTATCTGCAGTCGCTTTACCGCACCGGCTCCAACCCGACGCGCGCCGGTCTTCAGGGCCGTCAGATCGCCCGTGGACTGGCGAACCGTCGAACGGAGGCCGCCGGGGTCGCGCCGTTGGCCCAGTGACGCGTCGCTCCGGCTCGCTTGCATAGTCGACGCCCGATCGCGATATGCTGGAGAAACGCGGCGACCGGCCCGAGTCGCCCGCACGGCAATCAGCGAGACCCCATGCGCGATCCCATCGACCTCATCTCGAACAACCTCGTCCCCATGGTGGTGGAGCAGTCCAGCCGGGGCGAGCGGGCCTTCGACATCTTCTCGCGCCTGCTGCGCGAGCGGATCATCTTCCTGACCGGCCCCTTCGAGGACGGCATGGCCAGCCTGATCTGCGCCCAGCTGCTGTTCCTGGAATCGGAGAACCCGAAGAAGGAAATCGCCATGTACATCAACAGCCCCGGCGGCCAGGTGTCGTCGGCGCTCGCGATCTACGACACCATGCAGTACATCAAGTCGCCGGTCTCGACGGTGGTCATGGGCATGGCGGCCTCGGCCGGCTCCTTGATCCTGACGGCCGGCGAGGCGGGCCAGCGCATCGCGCTTCCGAACGCGCGGGTCATGGTGCACCAGCCGTCCGGCGGCTTCCGCGGCCAGGCCTCGGACATCGAGCGTCACGCCGAGGACATCCGCTACACCAAGCGTCGCCTGAACGAGATCTACGTCAAGCACACAGGCCGGACCTATGAGGAGGTCGAGAACACGCTGGACCGCGACCATTTCATGAGCGCGGAAGAGGCCAAGGCCTGGGGCATCGTCGACCACGTCTACGACCGCCGCGAACAGGCCGACGCCGACGGCGTGAAGACGGTCTGAGGCCGACGCAAGCGGTGGCGCAGTCCACGCGAGACCAGTCCGGAACCCTCGAGATCGAGGGCGAAACCTATGTGTGGGAGCTGCGCCGCCAGCCGAGACCGGTCGCCGGCGGCGGCTGGGAAGGCGTGGCCGTCAGCCTGCGCCACCAGGACTTCAAGCGCGAGGCCATTGTGCAGTTCCCGCCGCCGCTGCGTCCGAACGGACGCCCGGACGTGGAAAAGCAGAAGGTCGATCTGGACGCGGTCCGCAACGCCGTGACGGCGGCGATCGAGGCGGGCTGGGATCCGGCCTCGCGGGGCAAGGCCGTGGTCTTCGACGTCGACGCCGAGGGCCGCTAGGGGCGGCCCTTGAATACGCGAAAGCCGGCCCGATCCGCGATTCGCAGCATCTCCGCGTCGCCGGAGGTGTCGCCGTACGCCGCCGCCAGCCGCAAACCTTCGCCATAGGCCGCATACAGCCGACGTACCTTCTCCCCGCCCCGGCAGTTCGGGCTATCGAAGTGGCCGGTCAGCCGGTATTGGGCGTCGAACGTCAGTTCCGTGCCCAGCAGACCCTCCGCCCCCAGGCGACGCGCGAAAGGCGCGACTGTCAGGGCCGGAGAGGCCGTTACGATCACCCGGTGCGCGCCCTTTCGACCCCAGTCCGCCCAGGTCTCCAGCGCATCCGGTCGCATCAGTTTCCGCCAGGCTTCGGCGGCGTAGGCCTCGGCGTCGGCTTGCAGCTCGGCGCGGCTGGTTCCGTGCAGGAACTCCTTCACCGCCGCCGCCTTGATCGCGCCCCGGTCGCGATCCTTGGCATAGGCCGCCGTCGCCGGGGCAAGCCGGACGAGCCCCAGCGCCCAGCGCCTGCGTCCCGCGCGCTTCCTGAGAAAGCCGGTGAAGCTGTCGCGAACGGTCAGGGTGCCGTCGAAATCGAAGGCCACGATCGCCTGACCGGGGATAGAGGGCTGGCGAAAGCCGCCCGCGGCGCCCATCTCGCTCATGCGCCGCGATCTCCGTCGAATCCGCCCAAGGCCGCTGCCGATCCGTCCCCGGCCGAGCCCGTCTCGGCCCCGAATACGGGGTTGTGGCGGCGCTCGGGATGGGGGATTGTCATTTTTTGAATATCTTCGCGTCCATAGTGGTGGAATCAGCGTGAAGGAAGCGCGTTCCCTCCCCAGGACGCGAGAGTGAGAAGGGTCCATGACCAAAGCCGCCGGCACTGACGCCAAGTCGACGCTCTACTGCTCCTTCTGCGGCAAGAGCCAGCACGAGGTGCGCAAGCTCATCGCCGGACCGACCGTGTTCATCTGCGACGAGTGCGTCGAGCTGTGCATGGACATCATCCGCGAAGAGCACAAGATCGGCTTCGTAAAGTCCAAGGACGGCGTCCCGACGCCCAAGGAAATCCGTGAGGTCCTGGACGACTACGTCATCGGCCAGGCGCACGCCAAGAAGGTCCTCTCGGTCGCGGTCCACAATCACTACAAGCGCCTGAACCACGCGACGAAGAACAACGACGTCGAGCTGGCCAAGTCCAACATCATGCTGATCGGGCCGACCGGCTCGGGCAAGACGCTGCTGGCCCAGACGCTGGCGCGCATCATCGACGTGCCCTTCACCATGGCCGACGCCACGACCCTGACCGAAGCGGGCTATGTCGGCGAGGACGTCGAGAACATCATCCTGAAGCTGCTCCAGGCGTCCGACTACAACGTCGAGCGGGCCCAGCGCGGGATCGTCTACATCGACGAGATCGACAAGATTTCCCGCAAGTCGGACAACCCCTCCATCACCCGCGACGTGAGCGGGGAGGGCGTGCAGCAGGCCCTGCTGAAGATCATGGAGGGCACCGTCGCCTCGGTCCCGCCGCAGGGTGGTCGCAAGCACCCGCAGCAGGAGTTCCTGCAGGTCGACACGGCCAACATCCTGTTCATCGTCGGCGGGGCCTTCGCGGGCCTGGAGAAGGTTATCTCTGCGCGCGGTCAGGGCGCCTCCATCGGCTTCGGCGCCAAGGTAAAGGAAGTCGACGAACGCCGCACGGGCGACATCCTGAAGGGCGTGGAGCCCGACGACCTGATGCGTTTCGGCCTGATCCCGGAGTTCATCGGCCGTCTGCCGGTGCTGGCGACGCTGGAGGATCTGGACGAGACCGCCCTGGTCAAGATCCTGACCGAGCCCAAGAACGCGCTCATCAAGCAATACAAGCGTCTGTTCGAGATGGAGAACGTCGGCCTGACCTTCACCGACGACGCCCTGTCGGCGGTGGCCAAGAAGGCGATCACACGCAAGACCGGCGCGCGCGGCCTGCGCTCCATCCTGGAGGGCATCCTGCTCGAGACCATGTTCGAACTGCCAACCTTCGACGGCGTCGAGGAAGTGGTCGTCAACGCCGAGGTCATCGAGGGCAAGGCCCAGCCTCTGCTCATCTACGCCGAGAAGAAGAAGGCGGCCGACGGCGCGGCGTGACGGTCGATTAGGTTTGAGACGAAGGGACCTCCGGGGCGACCCGGAGGTCCTTTTTCGTTTGGGACCCTAGGCGAGCGCTTCCAGGCAAGCCGCGACCTTGGCGTCGAGTTGGGGGTCGGACACGGTTTCGACCGCCGGCCTGAGCAACCGCCTCACCCGCTCATCGCCGGCGCAGACGACCGCGGGCGACAGATTTTGCCGCGCCGGTTCGACGATTCGCAGCGTGGCCGCCGGATCGGTCGCCAGCGCGGCCTTGAGCGCCGTGTCCAGCTCCTGCGCCCGTTCGCCCGGCCTCCAGTCCGACGACCGCGCCCTCTGGCCCGTTCAGGCCGACGAGTTGGATCGCCTCCTGCGGCGTCACGGCCTGGCCGTCGGCCCAGGCGATCCGCACCCCTTCGGCGAAACCCTTGGTGGCCTCCGGAATCGACGCCGCAGCGCCGGGAGCCTCTCTCAGGGCCTTGGCGGCCGGCTCGGGTTCGCTCCTGGAGCAGGCGGCCAAAATGACCAAGGCGAGCAGGGGCAAGCGGCGCATCGGTGTGGGTCTCCGGCTGGCGAACATCAGCTACGCCGCTCTTGCCGGGGCTCCAGGGTGCAGACTATCTCGATTCCATGACACCGACCCTCTACGGCATCCCGAACTGCGACACCGTCAAGAAGGCCCGCCTCTGGCTCGACCAGAACGGCCACGCCTACGCCTTCCACGATTACAAGAAGGCCGCGATCAATCGCGCGACGCTGGAAGCCTGGGTCGGCATCCACGGCTGGGAATCTGTGCTGAATCGCGCCGGCACGACCTTCCGCGCCCTGCCGGAGGCCGACCGCATGGACCTGACCGCCGACAAGGCCATCGCCCTGATGCTGGCCCAGCCCTCCATGATCAAGCGGCCGGTCCTGGACCTCGGCGACCGCACCCTGGTCGGCTTCAAGCCGGACCTCTACGCCGCCGCCTTCGCCTAGCCTTCGACGTCGGTGTCCGGCCGGTCGTGCCCGTCGGCGCGTTCGGTGATCCAGGTCCCCGTCGTGTCCTCGTACTCGATGTAGGCGGTCTGGTCCGCAACCCGCTGCTCCCGGCTCGCCCGCACCGCCGCCGCCTTGGCTGCGTCGTGGCTCGGGAAGGTCTCCGAGAAGGTGTCGCCGACCTTGTAGGCCCAGCCTCCATCGTGCTCGACGATGCGATAGGTGACGTGGCTCATGGCAGGCTCCGGCTGGGGTTCGGCGGAGACCATCGCATTTTCTTTTCGGCCGTGCATCCATTCGGACGGTCGGCGACGACCAGGGATCGAAGGCGCGGGCGATGGGCCGGCGCGCAGACGGGGTGAAATCGATGGAAGACCTTTTCCGATCCTATTGGTGGCTGCTGTTTCCTCTGGGGTGGTTTGTCTCAATCGGGTTTTCGAGCCTGCTCAACTATCGGCGTCAGCGCGCCACGCTGAAGCTGATCGAGACCTATGCGCAGAAAGGCGAGCAGCCGCCCGAGGCCTTGCTGAAGGTCCTGGATCGCCCGATCGACGCCGAGACCGAAAGCCGCGCCTACGGCTCGCCCAGCGGCGGTCGAAACGGCAGCCTGTTCTCGCTGGTGCTTTTCACCATTCTGGCTGCGGGCTTCGGCTACGCCGCCTATGCTGACATGTACGACGCCGGTGACGCCTTTCTGATCGTGGCCTTCGTCATGGGGGCCCTGGCGGCTGCGACCGGGGTGACGCTGGCGTTCGGCAAGCGTACGAAGGACTGATGCGGCGGCGTGGGGCAGAAGACGATGGACGCCGCCCTGGTGGCGGCCGCGAAGGCGGGGTCCGACGCCGCCTTCGCCCGGCTGGTCGCGACGCATCAAGCGCCGCTGCGGGGGTTCCTGCGGCGATTTCTGGGCGGCTCCGATCTGGCGGACGACGTGGCGCAAGAGACGTTCGTCGCGGCCTGGACTTCGCTTGGCGGCCTGAAGGATCCGGCCGGCTTTCGCCCCTGGCTGTTCGGCATCGGATGGAGAAAGGCGCAGGACGCCCTACGCTCGGACCTTCGCAGCGGGGCGCGGGACCGCGCATGGCTGGAGGTGTCGCAACCCGTGCCGGGCGTTTCGGCAGAAGACCGGTTGGCGCTGGAAAGCGCCATGGCCGCCCTGCCGCCGGAGCAAAGGGCCTGCGTCGCCCTGTGTCTGGCCGACGGCTTCTCCCATCCGGAAGCAGCGGGCATACTCCGGCTTCCGCTCGGGACGGTGAAGTCCCACGTCACCCGGGGGCGGGCACGGCTGCTCGCCGCCCTGACAGGAGAGCCGCATGACGTCTGACCCGGTCGCCGACCGCACCTTGGCAGCCTTCTTCGCCCAAGCATCGCCTCCCGCGCGCGATCTCGCGTTCGAGGCCCGCGTCGCCGCGACGATAGCGCGCCGCCGGGCCGTGGCGACGGTCGCCGCCGTGCTCCCCTGGACTATCGCGGTGAGCGTTCTGCTGTGGGCCCTGGCTCCGCTTGCGGCTCCGGTTCTCGACGGGCTGGCCGAGACCTTGGCCCCGGCCGCGACGATCCTGGCCCTGACGGCGCTGAGCGTCGTCGTGGGCGTCGCGGCCGGGCGCAGGCTGTCGCCTAGCGGATGACGCGGTAGCGGCCGGTGCTGGCCATTTCCTCGCGCTGCCGCTCGGGCAGGGCGCGATAGGCGAGGCGGCGCATCTCGCCGCGGCAGACCGCCGGATCACCCAGCCGGTCGGGCGTCACGACCTCCAGATGCCGGTCGCAGAAGGCGCGGCTAGCGTTGCGAACCCGCTGGACGAAGGCGTCCTGATCGGAAGGACGAGTGAAGTCGAGATCGCCGATGGCCACCCGCAGCTCGGGTCCGGTAGAGGGCGCTGGCGCGGCCTGGCCCATCAGGACGGCGGCGAGGATCAGGGACACGGGCATGGGAAAATCTCCGAAGAACAAAGGCGGGATCGCCTCGTCTCCAGAGCCGCCGCTCGCGTCGCGCGGATGCAAAGCCAAGCATTAAGTTTCATCCATCCTGATCGGGTGACGCCTTACGAAGATTTCACGTCTTTTCGCGCATCCGCCGGGCGTCTCCGGCGCCTCTTGTGATCAGAAGGCCCGGGCATCAGGCTCGCGCCGTTCAGGAAAACGAGGGGACATCCCATGGAAGACTTCATCCCGCTGTTCGCGATCTTCGCCGTGTTCGGCACCATCACCGCCATCGTCGTCGGCCCGACCTACCTCAAGTCCAAGGAGCGTCGCGAGATGCAGGCGACGGTCCGCGCCGCCATCGACAAGGGCCAGCCGCTGCCGCCAGAGGTCATCGAGGCGCTTGGCAAGGAGGCGACGCGCAACGTGCCCAGCCGCACCCGCGACATCCGCCGGGGCATCATCTGGCTGGCGGTCGGCATCGGCATGGCGGCGTTCGCCTTGATCAACGAGACCCGCTGGAACGACGCGGGCTGGGAAGGCGGCGTCCAGGTCGGCGGCGGCCTGCTCGGCATCGCGGCCATTCCCGCCACCATCGGCCTAGCCTTCATCGTCCTCAGCTTCTTCAACAAGAACAAGGACTGAGCCGCGGGCTGGCAGGGGGAAATCTTCCATGGCCCAGTCCCTTCTGGACAGGCACGACGTGGAGCTGGCGGCCCTGGCGGCCGCCGGCGGGCGGCGCGAGTTCGGCGAACTCGTCCGCCGCCACGGCTCGGCCGTGCGCATGTTGCTGCGGCGCATGGGCGCGCAGTCGGCCGAGGCTGACGACGTCGCCCAGGACGCCTTCCTTCAGGCCTTCGAGAAGTGCTCGGAGTTCCGGGGCGAGGGCACCTTCGCCGCCTGGGTCAAGCGCATCGCCGCGCGGCTCTATCTGAAGCGCAAGGCCAAGGACGCCCGCTATGTCGCCGAACTGGAGCCCGAACAGGCCGAGGTCACGGTCTCGCCCGACGCGGCCGGCCTGGTCGATCTGGACGAGGCGCTGAAGAGCCTCAGCGAGGTCGAGCGTCTTTGCGTCTCCCTGTGTCACGGCGCGGGGCTGTCTCATCCCGAGATCGCCTCCGCCATGAATCTGCCGCTTGGAACGGTGAAGTCTCATGTCAAACGTGGTCTGGATAAACTCCGCGCCCGGCTCGCGCCGGCCGGTGAGCCCTTGGGGAGGGCGGCGCATGTCGTCTGACGAGTTCGACCCCATGATCGAGAGGCTGTTCAGCCGCTCGCCCCAGATGGCCGACGCCAGCCTGTTCGCCGCCGAGGTCGAGACCAGGCTGCAGTCCTCAAGCCGGGTCCGCACCGTCGCGCTGACGGTGGCCGGCCTGATCGGCGGGATCATCGCCGTGCGCGAGACGACCAACGTCAGCCTCAACCTGAACGACGGACCGTCGCCGGCCGCCGGCCGGGCGATCGGCCAGGGCGTTCAGGCGGCCAGCCTCAACGTTCAGGAGGCGGTGAACTCGGGCCTGACCCAGTTCGGGCTGTCGGACATGGCGCTGGGGTCGATGGGCGGGATGCAACTGTTCTGGATCGCGGCCGGGGCCCTGATCGCGCTCGCGGCCGCGGGCGTGATGCGGCTGTCGCAGGAGGTCTGACCGGGGCTCCGGGTTTCGCCGAGGCCGCCTCCCGCCTAAATGCAGGCGGTCCTTACAGGAGCGTCGCCATGTCCAAGCAGTCCAACGAAGCCGTCCGACGCCTCGCCGCCCCCGACATCATGCGGCGAAAGGGCGGGGAGCCCATCGTCTGCCTGACGGCCTACGACGCCCCTACGGCCGAACTGCTGGACCCGCACTGCGACCTGCTGCTGGTCGGCGACAGCGTCGGCATGGTCGTCCACGGCCTGCCCAACACCGTCGGCGTGACGCTGGAGATGATGATCCTGCACGGCCAGGCCGTCATGCGCGGCGCGAAGCGGGCGATGGTCGTCATCGACATGCCCTTCGGCAGCTACGAGGGCGGCAAGGAGATCGCCTATCATAACTGCGCCCGCGTCATGAAGGAAACGGGGGCCCAGGCGGTCAAGCTGGAGAGCGGACCGACCGTGCCCCAGACCATCGAGTACCTGGTCCAGCGCGGCATCCCGGTGATGGGCCACGTCGGCCTGCGGCCCCAGGCGGTGCTGACCGAGGGCGCGTTCAAGGCCAAGGGCAAGACCGACGACGAGCGGTTGCGCGTCATCGCCGAGGCCGAGGCCACCGCCGACGCGGGCGCCTTCGCGATCGTGGTGGAGGGCACGGCCGAGCCGGTCGCGGCCGAGATCACGCGCGCGATCGACAAGCCCACGATCGGCATCGGGGCCTCGGCAGTGTGCGACGGACAGATCCTCGTGACGCCTGACATGCTGGGCCTGTTCGACTGGACGCCCAAGTTCGTGCGCCGCTACGCCGACCTGCGCGGCGAGATCGACCGGGCGGTCAAAGGTTACGCCGAAGACGTCCGGGCCCGCCGTTTTCCTGCCGAAGTCGAGACCTACTTCTCGAAAAAGCCCGCCACGCCCTGAGCGTCGATTGCGGGCGCGGGGTCGAACCTCTAGGGTCCGCGCCGATTTGGCTTTGCAGCGTTTTTTCGGGGCGGCGACGACGTGACGGATGTGTTTGAAGAGGTCGAGGAAGAAATCCGCTCGGAGCGGCTGAAGCGTCTGGCGCGTCAGTGGCTGCCCATCGTGGGCGGTATTCTGGCGGTTGCCCTGGTGGCCGCGCTGGCCTGGTGGGGCTGGCAGAGCTGGCAGACTTCCAAGGCCCATGACGCCTCCGTCGCCTATCAGCGCGGGCTTGAGGCGCTCCAGGCTGGCGACAGCGCGGGGGCCGAGACCGCCTTCGCCGAGGCGGCCGAGAAGGGCAACGGCGCCTACAGATCTTTGGCCCTGCACCAGCGCGCCGGCCTGGCCCTGGCCTCGAACCGTACCGATGACGCCGTCGCCCTGTTCGACCAGGCCGCCGACGCGGCCGGCGATCCGCTTCTGGCGGACCCCGCCCGGTTCAAGGCCGCGCTTCTGGTCATGGACACCGGGACGCTCGAGGACGTCGAGGAACGTCTGCAGCCCCTGACCGAGGAAGGCCGTCCGATGCGGCCGTTCGCTCAGGAAGCGCTCGCGCTCGCGCGCATGCAGAACGGCAAGGCCGCCGAGGCCCGTGAGTTGCTGACTTTGCTGACACTCGGTCAGGACGTGCCCGAGCCCATCCGTCAGCGGGCCCAGGCCGCCATCGGACTGATCGACAGCAACACGGCGGCCGGTGTCGCCGCGATCGTCGCGGCTCAGCAGATCAACCCGCCCGCGCCGGTCCTGCAGGGGCCCGAAGGAGCCGCGGGGGCTCAAGAGGGCGCCGGGGAGCCCCAAGCTCCGGCCGAGGCCGCAGAGGCCCCCGCCCAGTGAAGATCGAGACCGGAGAGCGGATGACCCGCGTGATGCGCGTTGTGAAGATCGTGGCCGTGGTCGGCCTGGCCGCAACCGTCGCCAGCTGCGCCTCCGCGCGCCGCATCCTGCCGTTCGGTATCGGCGGTGAGGACGAGCCACAGGCGACCGCCAGCCAAGGCGAACGCATTTCCATTCTCGCCTTCGAGCAGTCCCTGACCCCGTCGCCGGCCCTGTCCGGCCGCGACTTCTTCCTGCCGGGCCCGACGGCGCGCACGTCCTGGCCGATGGCCGGCGGCACGGCGGAAAACCTGGTCGAGCACAGCATCGCGGCGCCGGAGTTCGTTGTTGGATGGCGTCGCGGCATCGGACGGGGTTCCAGCCGGACCACCCAGGTCATGGCCCCGCCCGTGGCCGCCGACGGCCGCATTTACGTGATGGACGGCGAATCCACCGTCACCGCTGTCGACGCCGCGTCTGGCGAGGTCGTCTGGCGTCGCAACGTCAAACCCGACGGGCGCGAAGCGTCCGGCGGGGCTGCGGTCTTCGGCCTGCCGGTGCCGTTCGTCGGCTCCGGCGGCGGTCCTCTGGAGGGCGGCTTCGGCGGCGGGCTCGCCGTCGGCGGAGGACGCCTGTTCGTCGCCTCGGGCTATCGCACCATGTCGGCGCTCGACGCGGCGACCGGCGACGTTGTCTGGACGCAAGGCGTGGACGTCCCCCTGCGCGGCGCGCCGACCCTGGCGGGCAACCGTCTGTATGTGGTCGACGTCGACAACCAGATCATCGCCTTCGATACCCAGACGGGTGAGCAGGACTGGTCCTATCGCGGCATCGTCGAACCGGCGCGGATCATGCGGGCCTCGAGCCCCGCCGTGAGCGGCGACACCGTGATCGCGCCCTTCTCTTCGGGCGAGGTCGTGGCCCTGCGCTCCTCCAACGGCCAGCCGGTCTGGAACGAGGTGCTGTCGCGTACCAGCCGCACGAGCGCCTT